>Ga0075292_1000002_pt1 | contig 17195 bp, 16 predicted proteins | sample SF_Rice_20C_80N__FD_69758 | JGI IMG/M metagenome (GOLD analysis project Ga0075292, IMG submission 69758) | Rice paddy soil microbial communities from Twitchell Island, California, USA - SF_Rice_20C_80N_403 | ecosystem: Environmental > Terrestrial > Soil > Paddy field/soil | place: USA: Twitchell...
CACCGTCTGGAGCACTCCCGCTCCGCGGATCACGGTCTCCGCCCCCCGGCGCATGCGCTCGAGCGCGAGACCCACGGGCACCGCGACGAGGATCGCGGCGCCGAGCGAAACGCCCACGAGCAGAAGGTGCCGGCCGGTGAGGCGCACGATGTCCTCATGGCGAGCCCAGAGGTACGCACCCAATCCCTGGCCTCCGCTCGGGGCCGCTACCGGCGGCCGGGCGCTCGCGCCGACGAGACCGAGCGCCGCCAAGGCCGATGCGGCGACTCGTGAGACCGGCTCCCCGTCGACCTCCACGCGGCGGTTCAACCTTCGCATCTGCTCCTCGCCGAGACGGCCGCTCAGCTCGGTGAGCGCGACGACGGCGCCCGGCTCGTCCCGGATCAGTCCGGGTCCGACGAGGGCCGCCGCTTCGTAGGGAGGGAAGAAGCGGCGGTCGTCGCGGAGCACGACGAGATCGAACTTCGCGATCAGCCCGTCCGTCGAGTAGCCGTCGATCACGTCCACCGTCCCCGCTGCCAGCGCCTGGTATTTGACCGCCGGACCGAGCGCCTGCACCGATCGGAATCCGAGGCCGTACGCCTTCGCCAGCCCGGGGAGCCCGTCGGGCCGGCCGATGAAGTCGGGCGTGAGCCCCGCGCGGAGATGTCCACTCGCTCGTGCCAGGTCGCTCAACGTCGCCAGTCGTTCTCGCTCCGCGGTCTCCCGACGCACGGCGATGGCGTAGGTGTTCTGGAAGCCGAGCGGTGGAAGCCAGTGGACGCCCCAGCGGCCCCGGAACTCCCGGGAGACGATGGCGTAGACCGCCCTGGGGTCGGACTGCGGCGGCCGGTGCAGGATGGCCAGCAGCCCGGTACCGGTGTACTCGGGATACACGTCGATGACGCCTCCTTGCATGGCGCGAAAGGCGATCTCCGTGGCCCCGAGTCCGGGGCGGCGGTCCACCCGGAACCCTCTCCCCTCGAGAAGCTGCGCGAACATCTCCGCGAGCAGATACGACTCGCCGAACGGCTTCGAGGCGACGATCACGGGCCGGCTTCCCGCCCGCTCTTGCGCCAACGCCGGCACGCATCCGGCGAGCACCGCGGCGGCGAGCATCAGGAATCGCGCTGGTGTCACGACGCCACCCGCGCCCGCTCGAGCAGGTGCCGGACGTAGTCGGTGGCGGCGGCGCGTCGCAGGTCATCGGGCGTGCCGGTCTGCTCGACGCGACCCGCCCGCATCACGACGATGCGGTCGGCCAGGTGCATTGCCTCGTGCAGATCGTGGGTCACGAGGAGGGCGGTGAATCGCAGCTCGGTCCGAAGCCGGAGAAAAGTCTCCTGAAGGTCGGCCCGGGTGATGGCGTCGAGGGCGCCGAACGGCTCGTCGAGAAGAATCACGTCGGGGTCGGCCGCGAGGGCGCGGGCCACGGCAGCCCGCTGCCGCTGGCCGCCGGACAGCTCGCGCGGCTTCCGGCCGGCAAAGGCCGCGGGGTCGAGTCCCACCAGCACGAGGGCACGCGCGCCCCGCTCCGCGCGATCGGTCATCCGCCGGAGCCACGGTACCAGGCTCACGTTGCGGCCGATGGACCAGTGCGGGAGGAGCCCGCCTTCCTGGGGGACGTACCCGATCCGGCGGCGGAGCGCGATCGGATCGAGGGAGCCGACCTCCGCGCCGTCCACCAGCACCCGGCCCGAGTCGGGGTCGGTCATGCGGTTGAAGCAGCGAAGCAGCGTCGTCTTGCCCGAGCCGCTCTCTCCGATCAGGGCAAGGCACTCGCCGGCACGAGCCTCCAGCGAGACGCCGTCGAGGGCGACCACCTCCCCGTAGCGCTTCGACAGGTCGACTGCGCGCAGCGTGACGTCACCGGGCATGCGCCAACATACTCGCAAACTACGAGTGCCGGAGGCCGCCGAGCCGGCACCGGCACACCCTCCCGCTCGGCGCCGCCCATTCGCGGCCAACGCCGGGAGGTTGCCCGCTTCGGGTAAGTACATCATGGAGCCTGATTTCGCCACGGAGTGCTCAAAGATTCGACGATTCGAGCGACATGCAGGAAGGTGCATCCCTGGTGAGCACGAAATTGGCGTGGTGGCGTACATCCATTGCCATCACCGAGGTGTGGAGATGTATCGGATCGAGCTCAAGCCGGGAGAGGTAAATGTCTTCCGGACGATCGAGGAGCTGGCGACGGGAATCCGCAATGGGCTGGTGACGCCCAAGTCGAGGATCTTCCACAACGCGTCGCAGAAGTGGCTGCCGGTCGAGTTCCATCCGCATTACAAGAAGGCGCTCTCGATGCCGGCGACGAAGTCCGGGGAGACTCCGGCCGTCCACCTGACGCCTCCCCGTGCGGCCGAGCACGTGCACGCGCCGATTCCTACGCCGGTGTCGCACGAGCCCCCGACTCCACCTCCGCCCCCAGCAGCTCCGCCCCCGCCGCGGCCCCAAGCCAAGACCCGGGAGCTGACGTTCATCATGCCCGAGCCCGAGCCCCGGCCCGCTCCGGCACCGGTCGCCGCGAAGCCGAAGGAGCCTCCGGCCCCTCCGCCGATGCCCTCCGCGGCACCGGTTGCGGTGGCCTCTCCCGTGGCGGTCCTGCCGCCGGTCGAGGTCCTGCCATCGATCAACTACACCGGGTCGACCCGAGAGCACGATGAGCCGACCCACCCCGTCGCCCACGCGCCGCTCGGACGCGGCCCGCTCGGCCGGCACCGGCCGCTGCACCTGGCCATCGCGGCCGTGGTGCTGATCGCCGGCACCTACGCCGTCGTATCGGCGGCCATGCCTTCCAGGAAAGCCACCGACACCAAGGCCGGCCCAACTCAGGACCAACCCGCGCCGGAGCCGGCCGTGTCGACCCCGACGGCGGCGGCACCGGTCGATTCCACGCGGGCCAGCACACTCGCGGCGACTGCGAGCGGTGGCGGGCCCACGTTCGGCGGTGCGCCGGCACCGCGGCCGCCCAAGCGACAGGTCACCGCCTCGATCGGCGCCACGCCCGCTCCGGCGGACACCACCACGATCGAGCCGCCTCCCGCGACAGTGGACTTGTCGCTGCCGGCGCTGCCGGTCGGCGATTCGCTCGCGCCGGTCAATACGACCGACTCCACCGCCATGCGCAAGATCCTTCGCGCGGTCGGCGGGAAAGGAGCGCCGGTCCCCGCCCGCTAGGCCCGTGTGACTCCTCGCACAGCAGAGATACTCCCTCCGCTGCATCTTCTTGCATATAAGCTCTTGGTTATCAACAAGTTGTGTGAACAAGCATGTGGAAATCACGGGGCCCCGGTGGACAAGCACCGGATCAGCGTGTCATTTCGATGTGCACATGAGGAAAGGTCGTATCGGGTGAGCGCGAAGATGGGACAGCCAGCCGAGTCGGTAGTCTCTCAACTCGACGACGCGGGCGAGTCGGCGAGGCTGAAAGTGGAGGGTCACACGGTCCCGGTCACGAGTCTCGACAAGGTCCTGTGGCCGAAGGTGGGCCGGGGCCGCGCGTTCACCAAGCGGGACCTGCTCCGCTACTACGCGCGAGTGTCTCCCTGGCTTCTCCCCCATCTCGACGGCAGGCCGCTCTTCGTCACCCGATTCCCCGACGGCGTCACCCACAAGCGATTCTTTCAGAAGCACTGGGACGGTCCACCGGCCTACGCGCGCCGGGTGGGCATCTACTCCCGGGCCGGCGACAAGGACGGCGAGTACATCATCTGTGAGAACCTGGCGACCCTGCTCTGGCTCGGTCAGATGGGCGGGCTCGAGCTTCACACCTGGTTCTCGCGAGTGGACCCGGCGCCGGATGCGCGGAAACGCGGCCGCACGTTCACCGGCTCGGAGGCCGCGCTCGAGCGCTCGGTACTCAACTACCCCGACTTCATCGTTTTCGATCTCGACCCGTACCTGTATTCAGGACGCGAAACGAAGGGCGAGGAACCGGAGCTGAATCGCCGTGCCTTCTCGCGGACCCGCGCGCTCGCGCTGAGAGTGCGCGACCTTCTCGACGGCCTCGGTCTCAGGACGTTCGTGAAGACGTCCGGCCGGACCGGTCTCCACCTCTACCTTCCCATCGTTCGGGAGCTGACCTACGACGAGGCCCGCGAGGTGGCGGGCACGATTGCGCGGTTGGCGGAGCGTGAGCGCCCGCGCGAAGTGACGACGGAGTGGTCGGTGAGTGCGCGCCGCGGAAAGATCTTCTTCGACTACAACCAGAACAGCCGCGGCAAATCGCTCGCCGCACCGTTTTCCCCGCGGCGGCATCCGGCCGCGACGGTCTCGGCGACGCTCTCCTGGGATGAGCTGCCCGAGATCTACCCGACCGACTTCACTCTGGTGACCATGCCCGCCCGCCTCTCGGAGCGCGGCGATCCGTGGGCCGGCATTCTCGACGCGAAGCAGAGCCTCCCGAACGCGCTCGAGGGCAGCGCGGCGCGGTGACGCCCCGGCGCACGCGGCTCCGCTGGCGCCCGCCGATGCTCGCGAGGCTGGTCGAGGACGTGCCTCGCGGCGCCGGATGGATCTTCGAGCCCAAGCTCGACGGCATTCGCGCGCTGGCATACGTCGAAGGCGGCAAGGTCGCCCTGTTCTCGCGCAACCACCTTCCACTCGGTGCGGCGTATCCCGAGCTGGTGGACGCGCTCGCGACTGCCGTTCAGGGAGACGCGGTGCTCGACGGCGAAATCGTCGCCATCGACCCTCGGAGCGGGCTCAGCAGCTTCCAGCTCCTCCAGCGCCGGAGCCAGCTTCGCAATGCCGCTCTCGCCCGCGGCAGCGGCGTCGCGGTCAAGTTCTACCTGTTCGATTGTCTCTTCTCCCGGGGGACGGACCTCGTCCGCCGGCCGCTCATCGAGCGCAAGGCGGTGCTGCGCCAAGTCGTGCGATACGGCCGCGCCGTCGTGTTCACACCGTACCGCGAGCGCGGCGGCGGCGCCATGCTCCGCGAGGCCTGCGCCCGCGCCTCGGAAGGCATTCTCGCCAAGCGCGCCGATTCCCCATATGTGAGCCTGCGCTCGGGCGATTGGCTCAAGATCAAGTGCGTCCATCAGCAGGAGTTCGTGATCGGCGGGTTCACGCCGCCGCAGGGCGCCCGCGTGCGGCTCGGCGCGCTCCTGGTGGGCTACTATGACGACGGCGCGCTGCGCTACGCGGGCAAGGTGGGAACGGGCTACGATCGCGCTACGCTCGAGATGCTCCACAAGCGTCTGGCGCCGCTCCGGCGCGAGCGGACGCCGTTCGCGCCGGACGGGCTGCCTCGCGGGCCGGTCACCTGGGTGGCGCCGCGGCTCGTGGCGGAGATCGGATTCTCCGAGTGGACGTCGGCCGGCATGCTGCGGCACCCGAGGTTTCTCGGGCTCCGGGAAGACAAGGCGGCGTCGGAGGTGAACCGCGAGGGCTGACTGTGGCCGCGAGACCCGGGCAAAAACGAAGCGCGCGCCCGATCCTGCGACGCGCGCTCCACCAACCCTGGCCTCCCAGTCAGAGCTGGCCCTGCTTTACTTGGTACTCCCGCCTATGGCGATCGAGAGGCCGAGCGAGGCTACCAGATCGTTCTGGAACTTATCGCCGCCCCCGAAGTCGCCGTTGTACAGGTAATCCTCGAAATCCAGTCGGATCGCGCTGCGATTGCTCTCACCAAGACCGAACCGAAAACCGAGTCCGGCGGTTCCCCCGAAATCCGTGCTACTGCGATCGTCGTCGAACGTGTTTCGCCCCCGCGTTACCAGTGCGGGACCTGCGCCAAGGTAGAAACCCACCCGATTGGTGACGGGTGACAGCGCCAGGAGCAGGCGCCCGCTGGCGACCAGCAGGTTCGTGTGTGTTTCGTTGAGCGTCTCGCCGCCCACCTTGGCCGGTGCATACCCGCCGGTTGCCTCGAAGCCCAGCATGCCGGTGCCCCAGAACGTAAGACGGGCTCCCCCGATGACGCTCACGTCCCTTTTGAAGACCGCGTTGTCGAGATCCCTGAACGAATTCCGCGTAGGGATGTATACACCGGCCCACGGTACGATGTTGGCGCCGCCTTGCGCCCACGCCGGCACCGCCGCCGCGAGAAGCAAAAGTGAAGACAGCAACAGGAAACGTCCGAGTCGCATGATTCCCCCTATGTTTCACGGCCCGGAACGCCGGCCGATAGGGCAGTATTCGCGGCCGAGGGGAAGCTGGGCTGTGGGGGGGGTCACAATGGGTCGCGGGTCACGAGTCGCGGGTCGCGGGTCGCGACCCCAAAAAGGTGGGTGGAACGGGCGCGAGGCCCGTTCCATGCGAGAAAAGTTTGTGATGGGATAGGTGATGGGATCAGCAGGGGATCCGACTTCCGCCTGGCGCGCCCGGCCGCAGAGCCGGAGGCTCAGGGCTGGTTCGGACGTCTCGCACTCCACCAGACAGGTAGGTTCCCACTGAAGGTGGAAGATAGGACCCGCAAGGAGTGCTGCTGTGCCCTGCGTCACACCCGGGCCGTAAGCGGCCGGTTGACTTTCCGATACGGGCAGCCCCAAAATCCCCGGCAGTTCGCTCAGGCCTCCACCGCCTTCAGGGGACAACTCGATGCCCGATCAGCTCTCGCACCGCGGTTTGGCCCCCGAGCAGCGCGACCGCGCGTACCAGAGGCCGAGTTGACGCGGACGTACGCGCTGCCTGTGGCGGTTTTCTGTGCGATTGCATCGAGTCTCTCCGCCCAGACGGCTGACGACAGCACGGCCGCCGCGGTCCAGCCGGACACCACGGAGACCCCCGGGGCGCGCTGGCGGACGAGCTATTTCCCCTATCTCACCGGCGGCGCCAACGACGGCCCGGTCATCGCGGCGCGGATCCGCTATTGGCAGCCCGCGCCGTACGAGGCGCGCTACACGACCGCCGCGGCGCTCACCGGTGATGCCGGCATCACCTTTCGAGGGAGCCGCTACGTCACCGCCGAGTTCCGCGCACCGGGCCTGTGGAAGGATTGGCGACTGACGGCGCTCGCGAGCGCCGATCGGCAGGCCCGCTACGGCTACTTCGGCCTCGGGAACGCCACCACCTTCGACCGCGACCTCGGGTCCGACACGGAGCCCTTCCCCTACCGGGTACGGCGCACGCGGTATCGCGGCGTGGCCGAGGTCACGCGCGTGGTGCGAGGTCCGTTCATGGTGGCGTTCCAGGCGAGCCTCGAGCAGGTGCGCTTCACCTCGCTGCCCGGCCTCTCGACGTTCGCGACCGACTTTCCCTCGGGCGAGCTCGAGCAGGACGACGGCTCGGGCCGGCTGGCGCTCATCTACGACACCCGCGACAACGAGTACAACACCCATCAGGGATTGCTACTCGAAGCCGGCACGCAAGTGGGCGAGGCCGCCGGGCACTCCTACACGCGCCAGTACGCCATCCTGCGGGGTTACCTGACCGTGCGCGAAGGGACGATGGTGGCTCTGCGGCTGGCCGGCTCAGGCATGGGAGGGAGGCCGTCGCTCAACTCCCGGTTCAGCTTGCCGGGGTGGGAATACTCGGTGCCGGTCCTGGGTGGCGAATACTCGCACCGGTCGTTCGACACCGGCCGATATGCCGGCACGGGCGTGCTGTTCGCGAACCTCGAGGTCCACCACGACCTCCTCTCCCTCGGCGATCTTGGCGCCGTAACGCTGCTGGCGTTCGCCGACGCGGGCCGGGTGTTCGAGCGGGAGAATTTCCGGCTCACCACGGACGACATGAAAGTCGGAGGAGGCGGAGGGATAGCCATCCGCATCCTCCGCTCCACCATCTTCACGATCAATTTCGCGGGCGGGCCCGACGGCTTCAACTACTCCGTGGGCAGCCACTGGACGTTCTGATCAGGCGACTCTGGCGGCGGGCAGGCCTGCGGCGTCGAGCACTTCGCGCAGCGTGCTCTCGCCCCGGTCCCGGGCGTACCACGTACGCACTTTCGGATAGAGCTCCGCCTGGGGAGTCGTCGGCCGGTTGGCCATCACCCACGACTGAAGAATCGTGGGGCGCGGACCCCAGTGGCCGATCTCCCGGAACTGCTGGTCGAGCGCGATGACGATGGGGATGGAGCGTGTGCCGTTGGTGAGGTAGTGGTTCATCAACTCGGGATGCTCGTCCCGCCGGATGAGCCGGAGCTCGAGTCCCGGCACCGCGTCGGCAAGCCGGGCCACGACGGGGATGGTGCTCGATGCATCGCCGCACCAGTCCTCCGCGATCACCAGCAGCTTCCGCTGGGTACCCGGAGGCACCGCGGCGATGGCCCAACCCGGCACCACCGCGATCCGGTGGAGCCCCTCCCAGAGTCCGCGCTGCTTCTCGCTGGCTGCGACGAAATCATCGAACGGCAGAGCCTGATCCCACAACGACACGAGATCGATCACGTCTTCCTCCCGACACCGAACACCGATGTCAGACGGGAAGTTCCTCGATCTTGACTCCGCGCCGCCCCAGCTCGGTCACGTACGACTGGAAGGGGATCGCTTCATCGGGCGTACGCACTCCCCGGAGCGAGACGCGGCCGTCCGCCTGCATTTGCCCCGTGATGGACAGCGAATACCCCGTGGTGCGCATCATGGCGCTGATGCCATGCACGCAGTCGTAGTAATCCATGAGCCGGAAGGTGACCGCGCTCCGGCGGCCGTCCTTCGTGCCGGTGACGCTCACCTGGAGCGCGACGAGGTCCTGGCCCTGCGGCTTATGAAGCTTCGGATGCACCGCCGCGATGAACACGTCACGCGGCACGATCCGCTGGCCCTTGACCAGCAGCGGCTCGGCGGCGAGGAGTCCGAGGTCGCGGATGGGACGCATGATGGCCGCATGGCCGGGATACCTGAGAGTCTTGTACTCCATGACGTCCACCTTGCCCTCGTAGGCGAACGGCAGGGTGCTGATGCCACCACCGGTGTGGAACGCCTCGAGCGTGCCGATGGGATCGGGGAACTGCACCGACTCGACTTCGCTAAGGGCATCGACCTGGGTCGGACGGCCGTCGCGGAGGACCCACGAGGGCGTGGTGTAGTAGTCGAGGGCGCCCTCGAGCGAGTACACGATCTGATAGTTGAGCGGCGGCTCGGGCTGTTGCGGAAGTCCGCCCACGTAGATCTTGACGTCTTGGGCCTTGTCGAGGCGCCGGATGCCTTCGGCCGCGAGGATGTTCACCATCCCGGGAGCCAGGCCGCAATCGGGAATGACCGACACGCCGGCCGCGGTGGCTTCGCCGTCGAGCTTCTTCTGCTCCAGGACGATCTCGGTGTTGCCGCCGAGATCGGAAAAGTGGCAGCCGGCTTCGACGGCGGCCCGGGCCATAGGGGCGTTATAGTAGTACGGAATGGCGCTCATGACGGCCGCGTGGCCTCGAAGCGTCTTCCGCACGGCCTCGGCATCGGTCACGTCGAGTTGCACCGCCTTGAGACGACCCTCCCAGTCCCCCGCCAGGAACGGGGGCAGCTTGTCGGGCCGAAGATCCGCCAGAGTCACCTGGGTGATGTCCGGATTCTGCAGCAGATCGTAGGCGCACGCACAACCCTGTAGCCCAGCACCGAGGACCAGCATTCGCATTGACAACCTCTTCGAAAAGTGACGGACACGAAGCCCCGAAAGATACCCGGGACGCCCGGACGCCTTCAACGGGGCCATCGCGGCGCGACGGTGAGGCGACCCGGCGCCGCCTTCTCCGCGCGGCGCTCGAGCTGTACACCAGCCTCGGGTTCCGCGCGACCACGACCCCCGCCATCGCCGCCCGCGCTGGCGTGGCAGAGGGGACCATCTACCGACACTTCAGCGGAAAGGAAAGTCTGCTGAACGAGGCCTATCGCGAGGCACAGCGATGGGGGGCCGGCATCGTCAACGACAGCGGTACCGACCCGGACCCTGCGGCGGCCGACTGGCTGGGCCACATCGCACGCAGGATCGTCGAGGGGGCGGCGCAGGATCCGCCGCTCGTCCGCATGCTCCTCCGGCATCGGGACGACCAGCACCTCGAGGAGCGGAGCCGTGAAGCGGCAAGGGAATTCCGCTCGGGTCTGCAACGGGTGGTCAACGGCGCCAAGGCCGACGGCGCGTTACGCGCCGGTCCGGCCGAGCTCTGGACCGAAGTCTGGCTCGCGCTCGTCGCGTTCGCGGCGGAGCGGGTCGGAACGGGAGAGTGGACGCCTGACAGTCCGACCGTGGCCCTCACGCTGGGAGCGGCGTGGGACGCGATCGCGTTCCGCCCTACGGCCGCGGCCGGCCCATGAACGCGGTCATCTGCCGCGGGCGCGGCGGGCCGGAGATCTCGAGCCGCCTCATGTGACCGGCGCCGAGCGGACGGATCTCGACGTTGCCGTCCACGAAGTACGCCACTGAGTCGGCGCCCCAGCGGAACGGATCGGACGCGCCGCGGGCCAGTAGCTGTGGTGCGCCGGAATCCGACGCCGCGCAGAGCGCGTCGTTTTCGGCGCAGGGCACGACCCGCGCGAACACGGGGTCGCCGAGCAGCACCGCGAGGCTCGACTCCGCCGGGGCTCGCTCGCCGGCCGGCACAGGACGAGCGCGGCCGTCCGCCGGGGGCGCGCCGAAGCGGTACAAGCCGGAGGCCGTCGATACGACGATGGTGCGACCGTCGGCGGACCAGGCCGCCAATACCGGCGCCCCCGCAGCCTTCGGCAGCTCGAGCTCGCGCTCCGCGCCGCTCAGGAGATTCACCACCCAGATGGTCGCCGGGGTCGAGTCTACGAGCGAGCGCCCGCGGAGAAAGACCACCGCCACGCCGTCGGGCGAAAGCCGCGGGCGCATCTCGCCGACGTTGCTGAACGTGATCGGGATGGCCGCGCCCCCCTCGGCGCGCACCGCGTACAGATCGCCTCCTGCCGGCCCCCCGCCCGCCACGAACACGGCGTAGGCATCGCGGCCCACCTCGATCTGCCCGCGCAATGGCGGCAAGCCGCCGCAGGCCGCCGGCAACGCGCCGGATGCGACGATCAGAAGAAATGCTGGCAGTCTCACCGCGATCGCAGGAACTCCCGGACCCGCTCGATCGCACCAGGCGGGGTCTTCTTCCCGGCCAGGTCGGCCAGCCAAAGGCCCGCCAGATAATCCGCGGCGCTGTCGGGCGCTCCGTCCCGCAGCCATTGGCGTGCGGTCTCGCGGGCGATCGTGCGCTCGTCGAGCGAGCGGCCGCGGTAGCCGCTCTCGTCGTAGAGGATCACCGACGCGCCGGCGACGGGCGCGGGCACGGCGGCCTCCACGTGCGCGAGCGCGGCATAGGGAAACGGACCGAGGACTCGGCGGAAGTAAGCCATCATCCCGGCCGCGTGGCGGAACGGCCCCTGCGCGGCAAAGGCGGAGTCGCGGCTCCAGGTCCAGACGGAGACGGGCGGGCAGGACGAGTCGCAGGGTGCCCCCTCGAGCCTGGCGACCGCGTACGGACCCGCCGCCGCCACAAAGGCCGAGAGGGGAACCACCTGGTCGAGGGTGTAGATCCAGGTGGTGTGGCCGTAGGCCAACGTGTCCACCTGCGTGAGCCGGCCGTTGGCGATGGCGCGCTGACCGGAGTCCACCTGCACGTGGAACGTGACGCTCGCATTGCGGAGCCGCGACTCGGGCACCGGCAGCCACAGCGCCGGGTCCACGGTGGCCGCCTGCGCCACCATCGTGCGGTCGCCGTACTGATCCGGTCCTTCCCTCAGTCCTCCGCGGGGCACGCCGTGATAGCGGATGCGAGTGGTGAGCGTATCTCCGGCGGGTTTCTCGTGCGGCACGAGCAGGTCGCTGGGGCCACGCGCGAACTGCGTGCGGGAGATCCGGGTGTTGGGCTTGCCATCCATCAGGACGCGGATGACACGGAACGAGGAATCGAGCGCGGCGACGACGGGAAGGGTCGAGCCCAGACGCCAGCTCGTTTCCACCTCGAGCAGGAGGTGCGCGCCGGTGTCGCTCGGAACGATCGTGATCTCGTAATGCATGGGACGGTGGCCCGACGTATCAGCCTGGGCCGCGACGCCGCTCGCGCCCACCGCGACCGCGAGGAGCGCGAGCGTGATGCACCGGGCTGCCGTCACTTGCCCAGCCGTGCGCGGTAGAACTCGAGAATGCGCTTCCAGGCCCGCTCGACCTGCGGACCCTCCGATCCCTGTCTTCCCGGCTTCAGGAAGCCGTGTCCGGTACCGGGAAAGACCTCGGTCGTATACGTCTTCCCGGCCGACTGCATCTGGGCAGTGACCTCGGGCAGCGACCCGGTGATTCTCGCGTCGTTCTCGCCGTAGATGCCGAGCACCGGCGCCTTGATTCGCCTGAGTGCGTCCGCATCGGGCGCCGGCCCGTAGCACACCACGACCGCCTTGAGGTTCGGGTTGTTGGTGGCATAGCGGAAGCTCTGGCCTCCGCCCCAGCAGAAGCCGATCGTCCCCACCTTGTCGCGGTCGACGGCGGGAAGACCGTTGACGTAGGCGTACACCGCGTCGAGATCGGAGGTGATGCGGTCGGGCTCGAGGTCGCCGATGAGCTTGCGGCCCGAATCCGCGTCCGCCGGACTCTTCCCGTACTTGGAGGAGAGAAGATCGGGGAGGATCGCGACGTAGCCTTCCTTGGCGAGCCGGTCCGCGACCGTCGGCTCCCAGTCGGTGAGCCCGAAAATCTCGTGGATGACGATGACGGCCGGCGCCTTGGTCTTCCGCTCCGGATAGGCCACGTACGCGCGGATCGAATCGGCGCCCTTCCTCACGTAGACCCATTCTCCGTGCGTCGTGACGGGGTCGAGCGGCTTGCGGCCCCGCACGATCCAGGCACCCGCGGCCCCCAGCACGAGCGCAAGGACGAAGACCAGGACGTAGCTGGCAAATCCCCTCGTGGGAGTATCGAGCAGGAGTGGCATACCCGGCCTCATGGCGTCGCCTGGGGGATCGCGCGGAACTCGACGCGATCCTCCATCAGGAGCGGAATCGCGACCCGGCCCCGCTTCGTATCGACGCCGATGTCGGCGGGCGAGGGCAGCTTGCCTCCGACGGGAGTGAGCGTCCCGCCCTGCAGGATGTCGAGGGTCGAGTCGGTCCAGCTGGTGAGCAGGACCCGGTCCTGTCCGAGCACCTCGACACCGTCGACCTGACCCGGCGTGTCGGCCACCGGTGACAGCCTGGAGCTGCCGGGCGTCCAGGCCTGCACGGTCTTGCCGGCGAACGGGCCGACGAGGAACCGCCGGCCCGCGCTGTCCCACGCGATACCGTTCGGCGCGGCCAGCGCGGGGCTCTTGAGGGCGAGCGTCGCCGTGTGACCGGACAGCTTGAAAATCTGATCGGGCCCGGGGTGTGCCATACCGCCCTTCCCGTCGGAGCCGAACCCGGAATCGGTGATGTACACGCCATCGGGGCCGACGCCGACATCGTTCAGGAACTTGGCCTTCCCCTCCAGGCTCACCGAGGCGACGGGCGCGCCGGTCTTGCGGTTGAACCCCCGGATCACGTCGATGTCGGCCACCCAGAGGGTGTCGCCCACGATCGCCATGCCCTTGGGGCCGTTGAGGGTGACGCTGTCTTTTCCGCCGACGATGAACTCCATCGAGTCCGGCGAGCCGTCGCCCTTGAGGCGGGAGATGTAGCCGTTGCCGTCCTTCGCCGACGGATCGCCGTTGATGTTGCTGACGTACCAGACGTCGAGCTCCGCGTCGTACCTGGCCGATTCCGGATGCTTGAATCCCTCGACCTTGTCGGGCATGGCAGCCGGTGCGGGCGCGGCCGAATCGGCCGCCGCGGCCGGTGCCGGAGCCTTCTCGCGGCCGCAGCCCACGGCGAGCGCGAATGCCAGAAGCGCAATGGTCGTATGACGCACGTGCATGGGAAGTCCTCGCTGGGGTTCAGGATTCTTCGGGGGCGCCGCCCGTTCGCGCCACCTGGTCGGCGCGAACCTTGGCGGTATCGAACCGCTGGGCCGACGCAAGCATGCGCTCCAGCGTCTCGTCCACATCAGCCTTGGCGCCCCGCTTGAAGCGGAGCGGATTGATGCGGGCCACGACGAACGCCCGCAGGTACGGACTGTCGAAGCCGCGCGACTTGAGCGCCTTCACCTGCTCGCTCACGGCGGCGTCGATCTCGAGAATGCGCGCCGCCCGCTCGCGCCGGGTTGCGAGCGCGCTCGAGAGTCGCGCGCCGGAGAACTCCTCGGCGCGCCGCAGCACCGGATGATACGCGCCGCCGGCGAACCGGCCGTTCTCCTGATAGCAGAAGCCCAGCGTGAGGAGCGATGGCTCCTCGAACTCGACCGCGTAATCCCGCTCGGGACGGTCGTCGAGGCCCGCCAGCGCCGTCGCCAGGCGCGAGACCTCGAGGGCGCGCTCGCGGAGGTTGTGCGCCTTCTCGGTGTTGAGCACGAGGATCCGGTGGGCGACTTCCGGTTCGGGCACCACCAGGGCGACGATCGACCGGGCACCGAGGCGCTTGAGCGCGGCCAGCCGGTGATTGCCGTTCGGGGTCCAGTAGCGGCCCTCGTCCGAAGGCACCACGATGATCGGGTCGAGGTATCGGCCGAGCTTGTCGAGCGCGTCGGCGAGGCGGCTGACGTGGGCGTCGGAAAGATCGCGCTGGTAGGGTGTCGGCTCGACCGCCTCGATGGGGAGACCGGCCAGCAGCTGCCAGTGGCCGCCGAGCGGATCGCGATAGCTGCCGATGATGGCGCCGCCGTGCCGTGTGATCGAGTCGGCCAGACGATCGAGCGCCGCCGGTCGCGGGTCGCGGGTCAGCTCCTCTGGGGCGATGCCGCGCGACCGGGGAGCCGCGCTTTCCTTCTTCTTTCGCCGGGGCGCGGTCTTGGTGCCTGATTTGGCTTCCGCCACGATTCCTCCTGGGAGGAAAGCTACACGAAGGCGGGCAAAACGGCGGGTTTTTGCGGCGGTCATCCGCCTTGTTCCGAACCACCCCGCATCATAAGTTGGCCACGTCATCGCCCGTGCTCCCTTTCCGGCAGGCCGAATGGACGAGTCGACCGCTCACGGTGAACCACCGCCCCCCGACCGGCGTCGCTTTCTCTCGCGGCTGTCCATAGCCCTGTCCGCCGGTGTCGCCGCCGTCATGGGTCTGCCCGTCATCGGCTTTCTCCTCTCGCCCCTGACGCGGAAGTCCCCGCGAGTGTGGCGTCCCGTGGGAGCGGTGACCCGGTTCGGCGTCGGGCGGACCGTGGCCGTGGCGTTCGAGGACGCCTCACCGCTGCCGTGGGCCGGCGTCACCGCGCGAACCGCCGCCTGGCTCCGGCGCGACGACGACACCCACTTCACCGCCTACACGGTGCACTGCACCCATCTCGGGTGTCCGGTGCGCTGGGTCGCCGACGCCCAGCTCTTTCTCTGCCCCTGTCACGGCGGCGTGTACAACGCCGACGGCACCGTGTCCGCCGGGCCGCCGCCCAAGGCGCTGCCGCAGTATCCCGTCCGGGTTCGGGACGGCCAGGTCGAGATTTTGACCAGTCCCATTCCGATCGTGTGAGCGCGAAGTAGTGTTGAAGCGCTTTCTCGCCTGGCTCGACGATCGGAGCGGGCTGCTGACCGCGGGGCGGCACGCGCTGGAGCACCGCGTGCCGCCCCGCACCGGCTGGTGGTACGTGTTCGGGAGCGCCACGTTCATCGCGTTCGTGCTGCAGGTGGTGACCGGGATCGCGCTCGCCACCGCGTACGTGCCGTCGAGCGGGCAGGCGTACGACAGTCTCCGGTTCATCTCGGAGCAGGCGCTGTTGGGGCGTTTCCTCCGCGGCATGCACTACTTCGGCGCGTCGGCGATGGTGCTGCTCATCGGCATCCACGTCTCGCGCACCTACCTGATGGCCGCGTACAAGTTCCCGCGGGAGCTCAACTGGCTGAGCGGCGCGGTGCTCCTTCTGCTCACGCTGGCGCTGGCGTTTACGGGGCAACTGCTCCGGTGGGATCAGAACGCGGTCTGGTCGGTCATCGTCGGCGCGGCACAGGCGGGTCGCATGCCCGTCTTCGGGCGTGACCTCGCGCAATTCATTCTCGCGGGCGACACGATCGGCGGCGCGACGCTGAGCCGCTTCTTCGCCTTCCATGTGTTCTTCATCCCGGCGCTGGTCTTCGGGCTCGTCGGGCTCCACCTGGCGCTGGTCCTGAAGCACGGCATCTCCGAGCGTCCGCGCCCGGGCGACCCGGTGGACCCCGACACCTATCGCGACCGCTACGGCGAGCTGCTGCGCCGCGAAGGGGTGCCCTTCTGGCCCGACGCCGCCTGGCGCGACGTGGTGTTCGGCGCGGCGACCGTGGCGACCGTCGTGCTGCTCGCCATCGTGGTGGGGCCGCCGGCACTCGGCCGCCCGCCCGACCCCAGCATTCTCGAGGCCTACCCGCGCCCGGACTGGTACTTCCTCTGGTACTTCGCCGTGCTCGCGATGCTGCCGCAGAACCTCGAGACCGTCATCATCGTGCTCGGGCCGCTCTTGTTCGGCGCCTTCCTGCTGCTCGTTCCCCTGTTCAACCGGGGTGAGCGGAGCGTCCGGCGGCGACCCTGGGCGGCGGGCCTGGTCATCTTCATCTGGACCACGATCGGGGTGTTCTGGTTCGCGGGCGAGCGGGCGGACTGGTCACCCGACTTCTCGGCGCCGAAGCTGCCGGCGTCGGTGGTGGCCGGGCTCGATTCCACCGCGGCCACCGGGGCCGCCCTCTTCCACGACAAGGGCTGCGAGTTCTGTCACGCGATGGCGGGATTCGGCGGCAAGCGGGGTCCCGACCTGAGCGAGGTGGCCAGCCGGATGACCCGCGACCAGCTGGTCGCCCGGATCACCAACGGCGGGCCGAACATGCCGGCCTACGCCCGGAGCATGAGCCCCGCCGAGGTGCAGGCGATCGTCGCGTTCCTGGCGACGAGGCGCTAGGGCGCCACGTAGATCTCCCCACCCCGCTCCCGGAACTCCTCCGCCTTCCGCTCCATCTCGGCCGCATACGCCCGCACGTCCTGCGTGATGCTCATCGAGCAGAACTTGGGGCCGCACATCGAGCAGAAGTGCGCGACCTTGGCGCCCTCGGCGGGCAGCGTCTCGTCGTGGAACGCTCGCGCCGTGACCGGATCGAGCGCGAGATTGAACTGATCTTCCCAGCGGAACTCGAAGCGGGCCTTGCTGAGCGCGTCGTCCCACGCCCGCGCCCGCGGATGGCCCTTGGCCAGATCGGCGGCGTGCGCCGCGATCTTGTAGGCGATGACGCCGGCCTTCACGTCGTCGCGGTCGGGCAGTCCGAGGTGCTCCTTCGGTGTCACGTAGCAGAGCATCGCCGTGCCGTACCAGCCGATCATCGCCGCGCCGAT
>Ga0075292_1000003_pt1 | contig 17132 bp, 12 predicted proteins | sample SF_Rice_20C_80N__FD_69758 | JGI IMG/M metagenome (GOLD analysis project Ga0075292, IMG submission 69758) | Rice paddy soil microbial communities from Twitchell Island, California, USA - SF_Rice_20C_80N_403 | ecosystem: Environmental > Terrestrial > Soil > Paddy field/soil | place: USA: Twitchell...
CCTCTCCAAGTCCCGGTTCGTATCCGGCTGGCAGTGCCACAAGCAGCTCTGGCTCCGGGTGCACGAGCCCGACGCCGACGAGCTCCGGATCGATGTCGTGCTCCAGGACCGCTTCGATCAGGGCGCCGAGGTGGGCGCCCTGGCCCGAACCCGTTTTCCGGGCGGGGCGCTGATCGATCTGCCGCATGACGATCCCCGGCGTATCGAGGCGACCGGCAGGGCCCTCGCCGCCGGTGCGCCCGCGGTGTTCGAGGCCACGTTCGTGCAGGACCGGGTCTACGTGGCCATCGACGTCCTCGAGCGGGCCGCCGGCGGCTTCACGCTCATCGAGGTCAAGTCGTCCACCAAGGTCAAGGACGAGCACATTCCGGACGTCGCGATCCAGACCTGGGTGGCGCGGCGGGCGGGTCTCGACATCCGGCGGGCCGTGGTGATGCACCTCAATACCGACTTCCGGCACCCCGATCGGGGCGAGCTGTTCGTGCGGACCGACGTGACGGAGGATGTCGAACGGCTCCTGCCGCGGATTCCGGCGATGATCGAGGAGCAGCTCGAGGCGCTGGCCGGCCCGCGTCCGGACGTCCCGGTGGGCACGCAGTGCTGGATGATCGACCGCGAGTGCCCCTTCTGGGATCGCTGCTTTCCCGTCGACGAGCACCACGTCTGGACCCTGTACCGGGCCTACACGACGCAGAAGTGGGCCCTGGTGTTGAGCGGGGTCCGCCGGGTGCTGGATCTGCCGAGCGGCTTCACGCTCAACGAGGTGCAGCGGCGCCAGCGCGCGGCTCTGGAATGCGGCCGGATGATCGTGGAGCCCGGCCTTCGCGAGGGCTTACGCGAGTTCGACGGCCGGCTCGGATTCCTCGACTTCGAGACCATCGGGCGGGCGATCCCCGTATGGCCCGACGTCGGGCCCTGGCGGCAGGTGGTGGTGCAGTTCAGCTATCACGAACAGGCGCCGGATGGGAGTTACCGCCACGAGGCCTATCTGGCGGAAGGGCCGGGCGACCCCCGTGAGGAGCTCGCGCTCCGCCTGCTGGAGGCCACCAGGAGCGCCGAGCGGATCGTGATGTACAGCTCCTTCGAGCGGACCCGCATCAAGGAGCTGGCCGGGTGGCTGCCCCACCTCGCGCCCGACCTCGATGCGCTCCAATGCAAGCTCGTGGACCTGCTCCCCGTGATCCGGACATACGTCTACCATCCGCGTTTTGCCGGCAGCTTCAGCATCAAGCAGGTGCTCAACCCCATCGTGCCGGAGCTCACCTACGACGACCTGACGATCGTGGATGGCCAGGTGGCGAGCGTGGAGATCGCCCGGCTCCTGTTCGTGGCCCACAGAGTCCGGGACCGCGACCAGTTGCGGCGCGACCTCCTGGCTTACTGCGAGCGCGACACGTGGGCAATGGTGCGGCTGCTGGACCGGCTGAGGGAGATCGCGAGCGACGGAAGCTGTGCCTGAGCGTCAGGCGGCGTGCTTGCGGGCCACCTCGCCCAGCAATCCCATCGCGTCGCGGAGCTGGCGGTCGGACAAGTAGGGGGCAGGACCGAACCGGAGGACTTCACCGCGGGAGTCGGCCGAGACGCCGCGGGCGTGGAGAGTACGTACGAGCGTGGCCGCGATGGGCGATCGCAATGCCAGAAAGCCGCCGAGGTCCTCCAACCGGCAGGCACGATCGCGGCTCACGACGTCGGGGTCGAGGTCGAGCGCGTCGAAGGTCGAGGCGAGTACCTCGATCTGATGCTGACTGACTTCCCTCAGCAGCCGGGGCGTGAGTCCGCGCTCCCGGAAGAAGTCGAATACCGCGGCCGCGCGATAGTTGCTGGTCGGATCGTAGGTCGCACCGGCGAGCTGGTCGCCGCCCTGCCCGTAGGCGACACGCCCCGGCCGCTGGCGGTCCGACAGTACGGTGAACTCGCTGAACCATCCGGTGATGACGGGCCGAAGCTCGGTGTCCGGCGGGATCCGAAGAAACGAGTTTCCCTCCCCCAGCTGACAGTACTTGTATCCCCCGCCCGTGACGAACGCGTCGTCGAGCCCTTCGAGCGAGAACGGCACCACATTGAGGGCGTGATAGGCGTCCACCAGCAGCCTGCTGCCGTGCCGCCGGCAGCGCTCCGCCACGTCAGCCAGCCCACGGGCGATCCGTCCGGTGTCGAAGAAGACCGCGGAGACCAGGACGAGGGCGGTTCGATCGTCCACCGCCGCTCCGAGCCGGTCCGCCAGCGATTCGAGCGGAGCCTCGGGTACCCGGACGATGGTGAGGCCTTCCTCCGCGAGGCGATCGAGCTGGCGCCGGATGCTGTGGAACTCGCCGTCGGTGGTGACCAGCCTGGGGCGCGACCGCAGGGGCAAGGCGGAAAGGAGGCGGACCACCAGCGCGTGGGTGCTCTCCGCGAGCGCGATGCAGCCGCTGGTATCGCCCAGCAGCCCCGCATATCCCTCGCGCACCCGCTCCGCGCGGGCGAACGCGTGGTCCCACTTGTCGTCCACGTAGCGCGCCGCGTCGAGCCAGGCTTCCATCTGGCCGTCGAACCCGCGGTCGGGCCAGGCCTGATGCGAGTGCCCGGTGAGAAGGAGGCGCTGCGACACGCCGAATCGGGAGTAGTCCGGCGCAAGGGCGTTTGGGCTGGCGTAGAGCGATGCGGGGTCCATTGGCTCACCACGGAAGCACGGAAGACACGGAAATACAAGAAGTGCGTTACAAGAAGTACACAAGCGGAGCAATGATGGTGTGGCGCCGGAACCTGCCCCCGATTCTCAAAGCCTTTCGGGAGCGGCCGTGGGACTCATCGAACATCCCAGCAATTCACTCAGTCAGAAGGTCATCGGAGCGGCCATCGAGGTGCACCGCCACCTGGGTCCGGGCCTCCTGGAGTCCAGCTATCAGGCGTGCCTGTGCCGCGAGCTGGAGCTGCAAGGCATCCCGTATCGGAGCCGGGTCGCTTTGCCGCTCGAATACAAGGGTGCCCGATCGCCGGCGGGATACGTCATCGACTTCCTGATCGAGGACTCCCTCATCCTCGAGATCAAGTCCGTGGACAAGCTTCTGCCGATTCATTCCGCCCAACTGATGACCTATATGCGGCTGACGGGTGTCTCCGCCGGTCTTCTGATGAATTTCAACGTCGGCGTTCTACCCAATGGCCTCAGGAGAATCCTGCGCTGACCCGATTCTCTTTCCGTGCTTCGGTGTTTCCGTGGTGCGCCCTCCAATGCCTTCCGTGTTCTTCCGTGTTTCCGTGGTGCACCCCTCACAATACCTTCCGTGTCTTCCGTGTTTCCGTGGTGCCCCCCCAATACCGTGTTTCCGTGGTGAACGCGTTCAGAACTCCGTCCGGATCGCCCAGAGATCCGGGAACAGCGGCTGATTCAGCGTCGTGAGCAGGTAGTCGGCGCCCGCGCTGCCGCCCGTGCCTCGGCGTGTCCCGATCGTTCGCTGCACCATTTTCACATGCCGGTAGCGCCACTCCATCAGTCCTTCATCGAAATCCACCATCCGCTCGCAGAGCTCCGCCAGCGCCGGCTGGGTTCGGTAGACCGTCACCAGCGCCTCCCGGAGCGCGGGCGACGATTCGACTCGCCGCGTGACGTCGCGCTCGAGATCCGCACGGGGCACCGGAACGCCGCTCTGGGCCAGGTGCCGCAGGAAGAAATCCCACAGGGCGCTCGACGTGAGCCGGCGTGCCAGCCGCCGGCGCGCCTCGCTCCCCGCCGGATACCGCTCCAGCGCCTTCGGATGCTTCCAGCCGAGTGCGAATTCCAGCTCCCGGAACTGGAAGGACTGGAATCCGCTCCCCGACTCCAGCCGGTCGCGGAACGAGAGAAACTCCAGCGGGGTCATCGTCTCCAGGATGTCGAGCTGGGCGACCATCACCTTGAGGATGGTCAGGATCCGCTTGAGCGTCTGCCGCGCATGAGCGCCATCGTTCGCCGAGAGCACCTCCTGAAGATGGTCGACCTCATGCAGGATCTCCTTGAACCAGAGCTCGTACACCTGATGGATCACGATGAAGAGCATCTCGTCGTGTTCGGGTCCCTCCGACAGCGGACACTGGAGCGTGAGCAGCTCGTCGATTTTCAGGTACTCGGAGTACGAAGGCATGAAAAAGTCTCGCGTGCTAGCGCATTCGGGGAGTGTAGCGATTCAGCGCCGCGTACATCGGCGGCCAGGGAAGCGTGTACCCCAGGTCGGCGGCCGCATGGCGCGTCCAGTACGGGTCCCACAGATGGGCGCGCGCGAGCACCACCAGGTCCGCGCGGCCCGCCGCCAGGATCGTGTTGACGTCCGCCGCGGACGAGATGTTGCCGACCGTCATCGTGGGGACCCGTGCCTCGTGGCGGATCCGATCGCTGAACGGCGTCTGGAACTGGCGGCCGTACGCCGGCTTGCCCTCGGGAACGGTCTGTCCCGCGGAGACGTCGACGATATCCGCTCCGCCGGCCACCACCATGCGGGCCACGTCGACCGCGTCCTGTGCCTCCATGCCGCCCGGCGCCCAGTCCACCGCGGAGATCCGGACCGACAGCGGCCTGGCCTCGGGCCACGCCGCGCGCACCCGGCTCACAATCTCGAGCGGATAGCGCATCCGGTTGGCGAGCGATCCGCCGTACTCGTCGGTGCGGCGATTGGTGAGCGGCGATATGAACGAGGCGAGCAGGTATCCGTGCGCCAGGTGCAGCTCCAGCAGGTCGAACTCGGCGGCTTCGGCCATCCCGGCGGCACGGACGAAGTCCTCGGCTACCTGGTCCATGTCTCCCCTCGTCATCTCCCTGGGCCTCTGATTGTGCGGCCGGTAGGGAATGGGAGACGGCGCGATCAGCGGCCAGTTGCCGTCCGGAAGCGGCTCGTCTTCACCCTCCCACAACACCCGCGTGGAGCCCTTCCTGCCGGCATGCGAGAGCTGCATGCCGATCTTCGCCTCGCTCTCCCCGTGCACGAACTCCACGATGCGCCGCCAGGCGGTCACGTGGCCGGGGAGATACATGCCGGCGCATCCGGGAGAGATCCGCCCCTCGCGGCTCACGTCGGTCATCTCCGCCATCACCAGCCCCGCGCCGCCGACCGCGCGGCTGCCGAGGTGGACGAGGTGCCAATCGTTCGGCATGCCGTCCGCGGCCCGGTACTGGCACATCGAGGACACCACGATCCGGTTGGGCAACACCAGCCCCCGCAGCCGATAGGGCGTGAACAGCGGCGGCGGACACGGATCGGTCGTCACGGCGCGCCCGCTCTGCTTGGCCGCCTGCCCGGCGAACCAGCGATCCATTTGCGCCACCAGCGCCGGATCGCGGACTCTCAGGTTCTCGTGCGTGATGCGGAGGCTTCGGGTGAGGAGATTGAACGCGAACTGAAGCGGCTCGGTATCCTGGTAGCGTTCCACCGACTCGAACCACTCGAGACTCGCCTGCGCCGCGCGCTGGAGGCTCTCCACCTGGGGCCGGCGGCCGGCCTCGTAGCTCGCCAGTGCCGCGGGAATCGAGGTCTCGGCCTCCAGCGCCGCCGCCAGCGCGATCGCGTCTTCCATCGCGAGCTTGGTGCCCGAGCCGACCGAGAAGTGCGCGGTGTGAGCGGCATCGCCCAAAAGCACGACGTTGCCCGAGTGCCACCGCGCGTTCCGGACGGTGGGAAATCGCCGCCAGATGGAGCGGTTGGCCAGGAGCGCGTGGCCCTGCAGCTCGTCCGCGAACTGATCCTCCAGATACGCGACGGTGGCGTCTTCGTCGCTCTCGTCCAGCCCGCTGGCCTGCCAGGTCTCCTCCCTGGCCTCGACGATGAAGGTCGAGCGGCCGGGCGCATACTGGTACGCATGGGTACGCCAGAGCCCGGCCGGCGAGGACTTGAAGTAGAAGGTGAAGGCGGGAAAGGGTCGGGTCGTGCCGAGCCAGACGAAGCGGTTGCGGCGCCAGTCGACACGTGGCTCGAATTGGTCGGCCAGCCGATCGCGAATCAGGCTGGCGACGCCATCGGCCGCGACGATCAGATCGGCGGACGGAAGATCGCAATCGGATAGGCCTCGAATCTCCTGCCGCCAATGGATCTCGGCACCCAGTGACGTGGCCCGCCGTGCCAGCAGCTCCAGGAGCGTTCTCCGCTCCAGGCCGGAGAATCGGTGGCCGGTGGACCGCATGACGGTTCCGCGGTAATGGATCTCGATGTCTTCCCAGCGCGCGGCGGCAGCCGCCATCGCGCGATTGGTGTCCGCGTCGGCCTCCCCGACGTTCTCCAGCGTCTCGTCGGAGAAGACCACCCCGAAGCCGAACGTGTCCTCCACCCGATTCCGCTCGTAGACCGCGACCCGGTGGCCCGGGTTGTTGCGCTTGAGCAGGATGGCGAGATAGAGGCCCGCGGGCCCGGCACCGACGATCGCGACGTTCACCTGGCGACCGGCTCCCCCGGCTCCCAGGCCGGGGCCGTCAACCGCCGCCGGCCGTCGAGGTGGTCCCAGAGCTTGCAGGTGACCGGCTTGTGCACCTGGTCGAGTCCCTCACAGTAGTTGGTGAAGACGCAGCGACGGACGTCATCGCCCAGACCGAGCCTGAGCTTTCGAAACCAGTCTGGGTCCGCCAGGCTTTGCCGGGCGGAGGCGATGATGTCGGCTGCACCGGCCCGGAGCAAAGCTTCCGCCTGCTCGAAAGTCGAAATACCGCCCGACAGGACGATCGACGTGCGGCACCCCATGTCGCGTACCGCCTGCCGGACGGCGCGCGTTGCTCCCTGGTTGCGGCCGAACGGGCCCCGCTCGTCCGACCGGACGGTGGGCATGCACTCGTAGCCGCTGGGTCCCGTGTAGGGGTACCGAGCCCATCCTATCCGCGGCTGTTTGGCATCTTCAAACTTGCCCCCCCGGGAGAGCGATAGATAGTCGATCCCGTCCCGCGCGAACTCCGCCCCGAACCACGCGGCATCCTCCGCCGTATAGCCGCCCTCGATGCACTCCTCGCCCAGAAACCGGCACCCGACGACGAACCGCTCGCTCACCGCCGCGCGCACCGCCCGATACACCTCGAGCGGGAGCCTCACCCGATTCGTTCGCGGTCCACCGTACCCGTCATCTCGCTGGTTGAGCGGCGAGAGAAACGACGCCATGGTGTAGGCGTGTGCGTAGTGCAGCTCCACGCCGTCGAACCCCGCTGCTTCCGCGCGCGCCGCCGCCCCCGCGAACAATTCGGGCAGCACCCGCGGCAGCTCCCGGATGTGGGGAAGCCAGGTATCGGTGACCCGCTCTCGCTCGCCGAATCGAAGGCTCTCGCGCTCGCGCTCGCTCAGGTAGTCGGGCCACAGATTTTCGGGCAGGCGCGCCAGCGCGTCGCGAATGGCCTCGTCGCTGCCCGGCAGACGCGCGCGGTGCCGGTCGGTAATGACCAGGAACTCCCGGAAGTACCGGTCGGGCTCGGGCCGCCTGCGGATCCGGAGAAAGTCGATGAGCTGGATGAACAGCCGGGTCCGTCCGCCGCTCGCCGTGTGAACGGTGCGCACCAGCTCGGCCAGCCCTGGCAGGAACCTGTCGTGCCCGATCCGGAGCAGCGGACCGCTCGGAATGTCGCGGATCCCGGTGGCCTCGACGACCAGGGCGCCCGGCTGTCCCCGCGCGAATCGCTCGTACCACGCGAGCACCTCCGGCGTGACGAGCCCGTCGTCCGTCGCGCGCCAGGGCACCATAGCCGGAACCCAGGTGCGCTCCGCCAGGTCGAGCCGGCCCTCGCGGAGCGGGCTGAACCAGAGCGAGTCCGCCGCCTCACCCGCGGTCGGCGGCCGCGTCTTCGGGATGGGATGCTTTACGAAGGGATCGGGGTGCCACATGGCCGGAAGTTATCAGGTATCGGCGACCCGAGGCCGCCGCCCGCCGGCCGGCCTCGATGCCAGCACGCCGCTGCCCGGATGCCTGCCTGCCCTACCTGAGCAGCTCACCCGCGATGATCAGTTGCTGGATCTCGGTGGTCCCTTCGTAGATCCGGAGCGCCCGGACCGCGCGGTAGAGACGGTCCACCGGATGGTCGGCCAACACTCCCCGTCCGCCGATGAGCTGCACCGCATCGTCCACGACCCGCTGGGCCATCTCGGTGGCGAAGGACTTGGCCATGGCCGCCTCGCTGGTGATCCGCTCCTGGCCCTGGTCCTTCTCGTAGGCCGCCCGATAGGTGAGGAGCCGGGCGGCTGTGAGGTCGGTGGCCATCCGCGCGAGCTTCTGCTGCACCAGCTGGAACTGCGCCAGCGGCGTCCCGAACTGCTTTCGCTGCTTCACGTGGGCGAGCGATTCCGCGAGCGCGCGCGCGGCCATCCCGCAGGCCGCGGCGGCCACCGTGGGCCGCAGGCGGTCGAGCGTCGCGAGGCCGATCCCGTAGCCCCGGCCCTCCGCGCCGAGCAGCGCATCGGGGGGAAGCCGGCAATTCTCGAAGGCGATCTCCCCCAAGGGATGGGGTGCGCTCAGCACCTGCGGCTTCGCGAACCGGAGTCCGGGAGAATCCGCGGGGACCAGAAAGCAGCTGATCCCCTTGGCGCCCTTCGCGCGGTCGGTGGAGGCGAAGACGACATAGAGATCGGCGATGCCCGCGTTGGAGATCAGGGTCTTGGCTCCGTCCAGAACGTAGCCCGGCCCGTCCCGGCGCGCGGTGGTGACAATGCCTGCCACGTCCGACCCCGCCTCGGGCTCGGTCATGGCGAAGGCGGTCATCACCCTGCCCCGCGCGATCGGGCCGAGCCATCGGACCCTCTGGGCGTCCGAGCCGGCCAGCAGGATCGGCATGGTGGCCAATCCCTGCAGGGCAAACACCGCGTCGGCGAGCGGGCTGGCCTCGCCGAGCGCCTCCCGCATGAGACAGCAGCCGCGGAGATCGAGATCGAAAATCGGCTGGAGCCAGGGTCCCGAGCCGAGCAGCGCGACGATTGCCCGCGCCTCCTTCCGCGCGGCGGCGTCGTCGGCCGGATGGGGGCGCCGAGCGATGTCGCCCATGGCCAAGTCGCGCGCCTGCTCGGCGAGCGCCACGTGATGCGGCTCGAGAAAGGTCCGGATCGGACGGGTATCGGGCACGCTACTCGAACTTCGGCTCGCGCTTGGCGCGGAAGGCCTCGTACGCTTCGCGGAAATTGGGGTTCTGCATGCAGTCGGCCTGGGCCCGGGCCTCCCACGCGATGGCGGCGACCAGGTCCAGCGCGGCCTCCTCGTTGAGCGCCTGCTTGGTGACGCCGAGCGCCATGGACGGTCCCCGCGCGAGCCGCGCGGCAACGTCGGTCGCCTCGTCCATGAGCCGGTCCGCCGGTACGACCCGGCTGTAAAGCCCGACCTGGGCCGCGCGCTCGGCGGTGATGAAATCGCCGAGCATGAGCAGCTCGCTTGCGTGCGCCAGGCCGACGAGCCTGGGCAGGAGCCACGCCGCGCCCATGTCGGCGCCCGTGAGCCCGACCCGGGAGAAGAGAAAGGCGATCTTTGCGCCCTCCGCCGCGATCCGGATGTCGCTGGCGGCCGCGATCACGGCTCCGGCGCCGGCGACCGTTCCGTTGAGCGCCGCGACCACGGGCCGGCGACATCGACGAATGGAGAGAATGAGATCGCCGGTGAGCCGGGTGAACTCCAGGAGTCCCGCGGCATCCCTGGAGAACAGCGCGCCGATGATGTCTTCGACGTCGCCGCCGGCACAGAACGCGCGGCCGGTGCCGGTGATGACGACCGCCCTCACGCCGGGCTCGGTGTCGAGGGCACGGAATGTGTCCCTGAGCTCGGTGTAGACCTCGAAGGTGAGCGCATTGAGCCGCTCGGGCCGATTCAGCGTGATGGTCGCGACGGCGGTGGCGGAATCGACGGTGTAGAGAAACGACCGCGGGCTCAGTGACGTCACAGATTGGCCTTGTGCTGCGCCCCATCCACGGCGATGCAATCTCCCGTGACCCAGCTCGCCCGCTCGGACGCCAGAAAGGCGACGACGTCGGCGACCTCATCGGGCGTCCCCATCCGGCCCAACGGAATGGTCCCGAGCACGGCGTTGTAGAAGTCGGGGTTGCCCTGCCTCGCCTGCTCCCAGAGACCGCCGGCAAACTCGATCGACCCCGGCGCCACCGTGTTCACCCGTATCTTCCGCGCGGCCAGCGCCACGGCGAGTGATTTGGAGTGACTGATCAACGCCGCCTTGGCCGCACAGTATGCCGGCGGAAACCCCGTCGCCTCCAGACCGGCAATCGACGAGATATGAATGATCGACCCGCCGCCGTCTGCGGCCATCCAGGGTGCGACCTTCCAGCTGGCGCGTACCGCGGCCATGAGGTCGACGTTCAGGGTCGCCTGCCAGGCCGCCGGATCATCGGTGAACGAGATGCCGCTCGGATTGTTGACGAGGATGTGCAGGGGTCCCAGCCTGTCATGCGCCGCATCCAGAAAGGCATCGAGCGACCTCGAGTCTCCCACGTCGCACACCGCCGCGTACACGGGAACGGAGCGGGCACGCACCTCGGTCTCTGCCTTACGCAGCGCCGGCTCACCGCGGGCGCAGATGGCCACGCCGACCCCTTCCTCGGCGAGCCGCAGTGCGATCGCCCGGCCGATACCTCTGCTGGCGCCGGTCACGACCGCCGATTTCCCTCGAAGGCCCAGTTCCATGGAACTACCCCCTCTCGGGGACCCGCTGTACCTGGTGCATCAGGCGAGGACGGCCGTAGCCTCGATTTCCACCATCGCCTGTGGGTCCATCAATGACGTCACCTCCACCAGCGCCACCGCCGGATAGTGGGTGCCCATCCGGCCCCGGTACACCTCGCCCAACGGCTTCAGGCTGGCTCGATATTGCGCCATGTTGGTGACGTAGACGGTGAATCGTCCGATGTCCTTCGGCTCACCGCCGGCCTGGCGGAGCACGGCCAGCGCGTTCCCCAGCGCCCGGTCGAACTGCGACACGAAGTCGGCGGACGGCACCTTGCCCGAGCCGTCCCGCGCGGTCTGACCGGCGATGAAGAGCAGCCTTCCGCCGGCCTGCGCGAGCATGCCGTTGTTCCATCCGCGCGGCGCGCCCAGGGCTTCCGGGTTGATGATCGCGAAGGGGCCGCTCATCGAGTCTCTCCCATTCAGGACGAGTATCTCTCCGTTGGGCGGGTGGGTAGCCCCGGCGACCGAGAGAGACAGCACCGCCGCCGCGACTTCCTCCGGCGTGATCAGCCGGGCCTGTCCCTCGGAGGCCAGCGCGGCGGCCAGGGCTTCTTCGCGGCTGCGGCCCGTCTTCGCGGCGATCCGGTCCACCGTCTGCGTGGTCATCTCGGTATCCACGAACCCGGGACACACGGCGTTCACGGTCACCCCCGTCCCCGCCACCTCCACCGCCGCCGAGCGGGTCAGGCCGACCAGCGCGTGCTTGGCCGCGGAGTAGGCGGCGAGATACTTGCCGCCTCGGAGGCCCGCGGTCGATGCCACGTTGACCACGCGGCCCCACTTCCGCTCGAGCATGCCGGGGAGAAACGCCCGGGTACACAGGAAAGCGCCGGTGGCATTGACGGCGATGAGACGGTTCCACTCGTCGAGCGACGTGCGCGCGACCGGCATCGAGCCGGCGGCGCCGGCGTTGTTCACCAGCACGGCGACGGGTCCCAGCTCCGAGGCCTGCTGGGAGAGCGCCTGCACGCTCGCTTCGCTCGTCACGTCGCACACCACCGCCTTTACCCGGCGGCCAAGCGTCTTGAGCTCGAATGCCTGCCGCTCTATCTGGTCGCGCGAGCGAGCGGCGAGCACGAGGTCGAGCCCCGCATCGGAGAGAGCGCGCGCGGTGCTGGCCCCGATCCCGCGCCCGGCGCCGGTAACCACGGCCACCCGGCCGCTCGCGTCGCTCAGGTGGTCCGCCCGCCGCCGGTGCCTACCTCCGCCTGGACCGCTTCGTCGAGAATCGCGCCCAGCACCTCGACGGTCGCTCGCCCTTCCTCCGGCGTTGCGAGCGCCGGAGAGCCGAAGTAGGCCCGGTCACCGCCTGCTGCCTCGAAGCTCTGCCGGCCGTCCCGGATGGCGCGTGAGAGCGACGCTGGATTGGGCGGCAGCGCGGCCATGGTGGTCTCACGGACCAGCTCCGGGCGCTCGGCCAGCACGATCGAGGTCTCGAACTGTCCGGCGTGACAGGCGCCGCTCCGGAACTCGTCGCCCAGCCTGAGGGCCCACGGTTTGACGGTGAGATTGGGAAATGCCACGGCGAGCCCCAGATCGCGTCGCATCGTGTTCTCGGCCGCCTCCAGCGCAACGAGGTGTGCGGGATCGAGATGCGCGTTGGCGATAGCCAGCACGCCGAATCCGCACCGAGCCAGACCGCCCGCGATGTCGAGTACCGTTGCCGTGACCGTTTCCGGGCGGAGCGAGAGCGTTCCAGCAAAGCCCTGGGCGAACGTTGCCGCGGTGTAGGTGAGCGGGGAGAGAATGATTGGACGAAGGCCTCGCGCGGCCAGCCGCTCGGCGCCGGCACGCGCCATCGCCCGGGCGATGATCACGTCGGTTTCCAGCGGCAGATGCGGCCCGTGGGCCTCGACGGCGCCAACCGGCAGGATCGCGACCGACCCCGGTCCGGCGGTGTCCCGCGCCTCTTCCCAGGTCATTGCGGCGAGCGGCTGCACGGTTATTGTGTCCTCACAGCCATGACCCACCTCAACATCGCCGACTTCTTTCTCGATGCCCGGGTGCGCGAAGGCCGGGGAGACCGGGTCGCGCTGCACACCGATGCCGGGCGGTGGAGCTACCGTGAGGTGCAGGCACTGGCCAATCGCTATGCCAACGCGCTCGCTGCGGCGGGAGTAGCTCCGGAACAGCGCGTGATCATCGCCCTGCCCGACGGGCCCGACTTCGTGGGGGCGCTGTTCGGCATCCTGAAGATCGGCGCCGTAGTAGTCATGGTCAACCCGGAGCTCAAGCCGGACGCGGTCCAGTATTTCTTCGAGTACAGCCGCGCCGTGGTCGCGCTCGTCGCCGCCGATCGGGCCGATGCCTTTCGTGCCGCGGCCGGACGCGCGGCACACGCGCCCGTGCTGCTCCCCGTGGGCAGCGAGGAATGGAAGGCGCGCCTCGCCGCGGCGCCGGAGACTCGGGAGAACTTCCCCAGCCATCCCGACGACCCCGCCATCTGGCTCTTTTCCGGCGGGACGACCGGCCGGCCCAAGGCCGCCGTGCAGCCCCACCGATCGTACGCCAACACCGCGCAATGTTATGGCGCGCAGGTTCTCCGCTATACCGAGGACGACCTGACCCTCTCGGTGCCCAAGCTCTACTTCGGCTATGCGATGGGCTCCAATCTCTTCTTTCCATTTGCCGCGGGCGCCGCCAGCGCGCTGTTCGACGACCGCTGCACCGCCGAAGTCGTCTTCAGCCGGATCGCCAGGTATCGTCCCACCATCCTGATCACCGTCCCCACCATGGTCAATCAGATGGTGAGCCACCCCGACGCCGGCCGCCAGGACTTCTCGTCACTCCGCGTGGCCACCTCGGCGGGAGAGGGCCTGCCCGAGGAGCTGCACGCCAGGTGGGACCAGCTCTTCGGCGTCCCGCTGCTCGACGGCCTCGGCACGGCAGAGCAGTGGCACATCTTCCTCTCCAACCGCGTCGGGCGGATTCGCCGCGGCACACTGGGCGAGGTGGTGCCCGGCTTCGAGATCCGGGTCGTGGATGACGAAGGACGAAACGTGCCCGACGGCACGATGGGGCATCTCTGGGTGCGGGGCGGTTCGCGGGCGCTGGGCTACTGGCAGCATCTGGACAAGAGCCAGGCCTGCTTTCGCGGCGAGTGGGTGGTGACGGGAGACCTGGTCCGCCGCGATGCCGACGGCTACTACACCTACGGCGGACGGGCAGATGAGCTGCTCAAGGTGGGCGGGAAATGGCTCTCCGCCACCGAAGTCGAAGGCTGTCTGCTGCTCCATCCGGCGGTGGTGCAGGTGGCGGTGGTCGGCGTCGCCGACGCCAGCGGATTGGTCAAGCCGCACGCGTACGTCGTTCCTCGCGAGCGTCGCGACGACCTGGCGGAGGAGCTCAAGGCTTTCGTGCGCGACCGACTGGAGCCGTACAAGCATCCCCGCGAAGTGATTTTCCTGGATTCCCTTCCGATGACTCACCTCGGGAAAGTGGACCGGGGCAAGCTCAGAGCCTCTTGAAATCCTGAATCGCCCTGGTGATCGACTACGACCGCCGGGCCGTGCGCCGCCGTCGCGGGCGGGCGGGACGGGTCTCGGCACTCCAGCGCCAGTCCCGAATCTCGGGCATGTCCTCGCCATACCGGACGATGTACTCCTTGTGATCGATGAGCTTGTCCCGGATCGCCTGCCCGGCGTACGCCGCGCGTGGCCCCAGGCCCGGTACCCGCTCGATCACATCGGCCGCCAGGTGAAACCGGTCCAGGGCATTCAGCACCACCATGTCGAAGGGGGTCGTCGTGGTGCCCTCCTCCCGATACCCGTGCACGTGCAGGTTTTGATGGTTGGTGCGGCGATAGGTGAGGCGATGAATGAGCGGCGGATACCCGTGATAGGCGAAGATCACGGGCTTGTCGATGGTGAAGAGCACGTCGAACTCCTCCTCGCTCAGCCCGTGCGGATGCTCGCTCGGCGACTGGAGCTTCATCAGGTCCACGACGTTGATCACCCGGATCTTGAGCTCCGGGAAGTGGTGCCGCAGCAGATCCACGGCCGCGAGAGTCTCCAGCGTCGGCACGTCACCGCAGCACGCCATCACCACGTCCGGCTCGCCTCCCTGATCGGTGCTGGCCCACGGCCAGATGCCGAGGCCGGCGGTGCAGTGCTTGATGGCCGCATCCATGTCGAGCCACTGCGGTGCCGGCTGCTTGCCGGCCACGATGACATTGACGTAGTTGCGGCTGCGGAGGCAGTGATCGGTGACGGACAGCAGACAGTTCGCGTCCGGCGGCAGGTAGACGCGGATGACGTCGGCCTTCTTGTTCACCACGTGGTCGATGAAGCCGGGGTCCTGGTGGCTGAAGCCGTTGTGGTCCTGTCGCCAGACGTGGGACGTGAGCAGGTAGTTGAGCGAGGCGATCGGGCGGCGCCAGGCGATGCCTCGCGAAACCTTCAGCCACTTGGCATGCTGGTTGAACATCGAATCCACGATGTGGACGAAGGCTTCGTAGCATGAGAAGAAGCCGTGCCGTCCGGTGAGCAGGTAGCCCTCGAGCCACCCTTCGCACTGGTGCTCGCTCAACACCTCCATGACCCGGCCGTCGGGCGCCACGTGGTCGTCGGTCGACAGGATCTCCGCGGTCGAGCAGCGCCTCGTGACCTCGAAGACCGCGTCCCAGCGATTCGATGCCGTCTCGTCGGGGCTGAAGATGCGGAAGTTGTGGGGGTTGTCCCGTATCACGTCGCGTACGATCTGCCCCTGGACCCGCGTCGCCTCGGCGACCACGCTGCCCGGCCGAGGCACGGCCACGCCGTAGTCGCGAAAGTCGGGTAGTCTGAGCTCCCGCAGCAGCAGGCCGCCGTTGGCGTGCGGGTTGGCGCTCATGCGGCGGTCTCCCCGCGGGGCCAGCTCCGCGAGCTCGGGAACCAGCCGGCCCTTCTGGTCGAACAGCTCTGCCGGGCGGTAGCTCTTGAGCCACTGTTCCAGGATCTTGAGGTGCTCCGGCCGGTCCATGTCGCCGACCGGCACCTGATGCGAGCGGAACGTGCCTTCGATCTGTTTTCCATCGACCATCTCGGGGCCGGTCCATCCCTTGGGCGAGCGCAGCACGATCATGGGCCATCGCGGCCGCTCGTGAAAGCCGTTCTCCCGGCTCCGGCGCTGAATGTGCTGGATGCTGTCGAGGACGACGTCGAGGGTGCCGGCCATCTGCTGATGCATGCGCATGGGTTCGGCGCCCTCCACCCAGTAGGGCTCGTATCCGTACCCCCGGAGAAGCGCCTCCAGCTCCTGGTGCGGGATACGGGCAAGCACCGTCGGTCCCGCGATCTTGTAGCCGTTCAGGTGAAGAATCGGCAGCACGGCGCCGTCGCGAACGGGGTCGAGGAACTTGTTCGAGTGCCACCCCGTGGCGAGGGCGCCGGTCTCCGCCTCGCCGTCGCCGATGACGCAGGCGACGAGGAGGTCCGGATCGTCGAAGGCCGCGCCGAAGGCGTGCGACAGCGAGTAGCCCAGCTCGCCGCCCTCGTGGATCGAGCCGGGGGTCTCCGGCGCCGCGTGGCTCGGAATGCCGCCCGGAAACGAGAACTGGGTGAACAGCCGCTTCATGCCGGCCTCGTCCGCCGACACGTGCGGATACACTTCGCTGTAGGTGCCTTCGAGATACGCATTGGCGACGAGGCCGGGCCCCCCGTGCCCCGGACCGGCGATGAAGAGGACGTCCAGGTCGCGCGCGGTGATGGCGCGGTTCAGGTGCGCGTAGATGAAGTTCAGGCCCGGGGTGGTGCCCCAATGGCCCAGCAACCGCGGCTTGATGTGCGACCGCGCGAGCGGCTTCTTCAGCAGCGGATTGTCGTACAGGTAGATCTGCCCCACCGAGAGGTAGTTCGCGGCGCGCCAGTAGGCGTCAATCCTGCGAGCCTGGTCGGTCGTGAGCGGAGTGGCTTGTCCGGTCATGCGTCTCGTCCTCCCGTGTATACGTCCAGCCCAGCACTCGAGCCACCGAGCGGGCGATCATCACTTCTTCATCCGTAGGAATGACGCGCACGGTCACCCGGCTCGCGTCGCTGGATATCACCGCCGCGTGCGCCGCATTGCGCGCCTCGTCGAGCGCGACGCCGAGGAACTCGAGGCCCTGGCAGATCCGCGCGCGGATCGGGGCGCTGCGCTCGCCGATGCCGGCCGAGAACACCAGCGTATCCAGGCCGCCGAGCACGGCGGCAAAGGCGCCCGCCCACTTTCTGGCCTGATAGCAGAACAGCGCGATCGCCTCCGCCGCGCGGGGATCATCGGCCTCACGCGCCAGCAGATCGCGCATGTCCGAGCTGAGTCCCGACACACCGAGCAGGCCCGACTCGTGATTGATCATGCGATCGAATTCGGCCACGCTCAGGCCCTCCGTGCGGGCCAGAAAGGACACGACGCCGGGATCGAGATCTCCCGTGCGCGTGCTCATCATGAGGCCCGCCGCCGGCGTGAAGCCCATCGTCGTGTCGAGGCTGGTGCCACCGTGAACCGCCGCCAGGCTGGCGCCGTTGCCGAGATGGGCGAGCAGC
>Ga0075292_1000004_pt1 | contig 17061 bp, 10 predicted proteins | sample SF_Rice_20C_80N__FD_69758 | JGI IMG/M metagenome (GOLD analysis project Ga0075292, IMG submission 69758) | Rice paddy soil microbial communities from Twitchell Island, California, USA - SF_Rice_20C_80N_403 | ecosystem: Environmental > Terrestrial > Soil > Paddy field/soil | place: USA: Twitchell...
AATAGGCCGATACCGCTGGCAGCCAGCAAAAATACGGTGAGCGCGACATAAAGCGTGATAAAGGAGCCGGCAAACGGAATGCGAAACCATAACTGCGCCACCAGGAGCACCAGAGTCGCCTGAAGGATTCCCACCATCATCGGCGGAACTGCTTTGCCGATCATAATCTCGACCGGACGAAACGGCGTCACGAGCAATTGTTCGAATGTCCCCTGCTCGCGCTCGCGCGCCACTGACAAGCCGGTCAAGAGAATTGTCTCGAGAAGCGTCAGCATGCCGAGCAAAGCGGGAATCATATGCCAGCGCGTTTCGAGATTGGGATTGTACCAGGCCCGTGTGATGAGCCTGACAGGGGGTTGGCCCTGATTGTGATCCGCGCGCCAGCGGGCATTGAAAGACTCGACGATAGCGTTCACGTAACTCATCGCAGTTCCCGCGGTATTCGAATTGCGCCCATCGACAATGATTTGCACGTTGGCCACCGCGCCCGACATCAATCGCCGCGCGAAATCCTGCTCGATCTGGATCACCAATAACGCCCGCCCTTCATCGACCATTCGATGGATGTCGGCTTCGCGATTGAGGTCGGCAACGCGAACGAACACCCCCGATCCATCCAAACCTGCCAAGAGCTCCCGCGATGCCGCGCTGCGGTCCTGGTCGAGCACCGCGTACGAAACCTGGTTCAAGTCATAGGTTGCCACGTAACCATAGATGAGACACTGAAGGATCGGCGGGATGAAGATACTAAGTCGCGTGCGCGGATCTTTGAGAATCGCCAGGAGCTCCTTGCGCGCAAGCGCGATAATACGCAGCAATACGTCGATCATGACCGCCTCATGCCAGTTGCTTGCGGGTTGCGCGCCGCGCCAGCCACAAAAGCACCGTCATCATCCCGGTCAGCACCGCCGCATTGGGCAAAATTACCGCCCAGATGTCGCCAACGAGAAAAACCGTTTGCAGCAAGCTGACATAATAGCGTGCGGGCAAAAGGTACGTGATTAATTGCACCACCGCAGGCAAACTGCGCAGATCGAAGAGAAAGCCAGAGAGCATGACGGCTGGGAGGAAAGTCACGAGCAAGGTGATCTGACTCGCCACGAACTGGCTTTTCAGCGTCGATGAAATCAACAGGCCAAGTGCCAGCGCGACGAGCAGATAGAGCATGGACACGCCGATCAAAACCAGAATGGAGCCGCGAAACGGCACATGAAAAAGAAATTTGGCGGAGATCAGACAGAGCACAAGACCGATCATACCAAGGACAAAGTAGGGAATGGTTTTGCCGAGGAGAATTTCACCCGGCCGAACCGGCGTAACAAAGAGAGCTTCCATAGTGCCGCGCTCCCACTCGCGTGCCACTACCAGCGAAGTAAGCAGCGCGCCGATCAGAGTCATCACCAGCACAATCAGACCGGGCACCAGAAAAAACCGGCTCTCGTTGGTCTCATTGAACCACAAGCGATTCTGCACTTGCACAGGACCGGTCAAAACCTGTTCTCCTTCGGCGCTGCGACGCGCGGCCCAGACGCCAACCGCGGCTTGAACATAACTCTGGATGATTCTGGCGCGATTGGCATCGATGCCATGCACGAGGAGCTGCACTTCGGCATCGCCGAGACTCAGCCGGCGACTGAAATCTGGGCGGATGCGCACAATTCCGTCCACCTTGCGCGCGAGCATCCAGTCTTCCGCTAGGCGCATCGATGTCGTCTTCTGCACGTCGAAATAGCGCGAAAGCTCAAAGCTCGCCGCCAGATCGGTCGATGCGGGCGAGGGATCTTCGAGAACGATCGCCACCGGAAGGTTGGTCACATCAAGCGACATCCCGTAGCCGAACAGCAGAATCAAAACGACCGGGAGTACAATACCAATCGCAATGCTGCTCGGATCGCGGACGATCTGGCGCATTTCTTTTTTTACCAACGACCACACGCGCCGGCTTCCATCCGTAAAGGCCGTGCTCATGCTGCCGCCCCACCGTTGCCTGACTCGGCCGACTCTCGCGCTTCCTCGACAATTGCGATAAAAGCGTCTTCCATCGTCGGTTCGCGGCCACCGACACCAGCATGAACACGAATCTCAGCGGGAGTTCCCCGTGCCAATACTCGCCCAGCGTCCATGATCGCCACACGGTCGCAGTATTCTGCTTCCTCCATAAAATGCGTGGTGACGATAACGGTTACGCCATGATCAGCCAGCGTAACAATGCGTCGCCAAAAATCACGCCGGGCCAGTGGATCTGCGCCGCTGGTCGGCTCATCGAGAAACAATGTCTCGGGTTCATGCAGTAACGCGGCGGCCATCGCCAACCGCTGTCGGTACCCACCCGGCAGCTGCCCGCTCGGCAAGTCGACAAAAGACCCGAGTCCGAACTCTTCCAGTGCCCACTCGATGCGCTGCTGCTTTCGATTGCCGCGCAAATTATAAGCGCTGGCAAAGAACTCGAGATTTTCCCCCACGGCGAGCTGAGCGTATAGCGAGAATTTTTGCGCGACGTAGCCGATCTTCTGCCGCGCCGAAGCGCGTGCGCGCCGGAGATCGACGCCAGCGACTCGAAGCACGCCGCTGCTAGCGGGCAACAGACCGCAGAGCATGCGAAACGTCGTGGTCTTGCCGGCGCCGTTTGGACCGAGCAAGCCGAAGATTTCACCCCGATGAACCTCAAAGGTCACATGATCAACAGCCGTGAAGCTGCCAAACTTTCGCACCAGATCGCGCACCTGGACCACCGGCTCTCCACCGAGACTTGGAGACATGGAGACGGAGAGACTTGGAGATGGAGAAACTTGGAGACGTGGAGTAACGGCATTGGAGCGCGCCGTAATTTCCCGGTGTCTCCCGATCTCCTGGTCTCCTTGTTCCCTCGTGTCTTGTATCTTCTTCTCGTCGTCGCCCCTTTTCCCTGTCTCCTCCTCTTCCTGTCTCCTTGTCTGCTCCATTGTCTGCCTCAGCAGCACCATAAAACCGTCTTCAAATTGCGGCCGCACTGCGACGACGTTTGCCTCCGCAAGGGGAGAACCCGGACCGAGATCAGCTTTGGCGATGCCGCTTCGACTCTTTGTGACGAAGCGAACCTTGCCGCCTTGCGGCACGGCGTCAACGATGTAGGGTTCATCGAGCAAACGCGTTTGCAACGCGCGAGCTCTTTGCCTGGCGGGCGGATCGGCCATAAATGCGCGCCCTTCGCCAAGGACACTTACTGCATCCGGCGATCCTTGGGCGAGCAAATTTCCCTGATGCAAGACGATAACATGACCGCAGCGCTCGGCTTCGTCGAGATAGGACGTGCTGACAAACACCGTAAGGCCGCGCTCGTTGACGAGCTGGAGAATAATTTCCCACAGCTCCCGGCGGGAGAGCGGGTCGACTCCAACAGTCGGCTCATCGAGCAATAGCAATTCGGGCGAGCGGACCAGTGTGCACGCCAGGCCGAGCTTTTGTTTCATACCGCCGGACAACTGTCCGGCGAGACGGTCGGTGAAAGGTCCGAGAGCGGTCATTTCCATGAGCCTTGGATAACCCTCACGTCGCTGCTCCCTGCTCACGCCGTGGAGGTCGGCGTACAAATTCAAATTTTCCTGAACCGTGAGATCTTCGTATAAACCGAACCGCTGCGGCATATAACCGATCCGGTCTTGAACCTGCTGCGGATTCACGCTCACATCGAATCCTAAAACTTCCATCTCACCGCTATCGGGCAAGAGAAGACCCGTCACCAAGCGAATCAAAGTTGTCTTACCCGCGCCGTCGGGACCGACCAGAGCGGTGAGGGTGCCATGGTTGACCGATAACGACACGCCATTAAGCGCCACCACGGTTTCACCGCTCTCGCGGCGAAATGACTTCCGTATATCTTTTCCGTATAAGGCGACTGAATTTTCCTGAACCTTGCTCATTTTGCACTCGAGGATGGGTTTTGGGTCGTCGAAGTGCGCGCGTTTCTCTGATCCAATGGCAAATAAGCCGTCGCCGGCATGCCGAGCCGCAACTTATCCTCGGGATCCTTGACGAACACACGGACTTCGTACACGAGGGTCGTGCGCAGCTCTTCGGTATGGACCGATTTCGGCGTAAACTCGGCGACCGGCGAAATGAATCCGACCCAGCCTTCGAAACGCCGATTGGGAAAACTGTCGACCGCCACGGCAGCCGTCATGCCAGGATGAATTTTTCCGAGATCCGGCTCCGCAATATAAACTCGGACCCATTTTGGGTCGGTGATCGCCAGGGAGAATACGGTCTTCTGCGGCGAGGCCATCTCGCCCGGCTCCATGACTCGCGTGCGCACAACCGCATCAACCGGCGCCACCAACTGCGAATCCGCTAACTGTTGGCGCAACAGCGCCGCCTGCGCCTCGCTGGCGCGCAACCGCGCCTCGGCTTCGGCGACCTCTTCCTTGCGCGGCCCCGCGACAGAGAGTTCCAACGCTCTTTGATTGACAATCAGTTTTGCTTCCGCTACTTGAAGCGCCGCATTGGCGTTGTCGACATCCTGCTGTCTCACGGCGCGGCCAGCGGAAATTTCCGCGGCGCTTTTTAACCGATCGTGTTGTAAACGCGCGTTGACAACTTCGGCTCGGGCCGCTTCGATGTTGGCGCGCGCCTGGGCAATTTCTTCGGGCCGGCTGCCGTTGCGCAACCTTAGCACCACCTGGCGCTGGGCCGCAGTTTGGGCCTCCACTTGCGCGAGTTGCGGTTCGAGGCGCGCCGTATCCAATCGCGCTAGGACTTCCCCCTTGCGGACACGATCGCCTTCTTGAGCGAGCACAGCCGCGATTCGCTCACTGTTATTGAATGCCAAATCAACTTGCCGCAGATCGACATTGCCATAGAGCGCCAATTCTTTGGCATTGTCATCATGTCGCGAGGACCACCAAAAATAGCCGGCGCCGGCCAGCACCAATACCACCGCTGCCGCAATCCACACCGTTCTTTTCATGATCCATCCCCGCATGCGCCGCGTGCCTCACCGATGCGCATTACCTTGACCTGCCCTTTTCTGTGAGTAACCCCTCAAGAATGACCGTAACCACACTGGTGTATCCGGTATTCGGCGTGAGCCCGAGCTCGGCCATTTTCGTCGGGTTCATGATTGCCTCGGTCACCCCCACGAGCATTTCGATCATCAACCTCGTCGCAATATCTTTGCGAATGATACCCGCGCGGCGGCCTGCTTCAAAAATTTTACCGAAATAGCGTTGAATAACTTGCCGGCGCCGATCTTCCACCAGCTTGAACAACTCAGGCGTTTCCCGGCGCATATCACGCACAAACGGCGGTTGAATCTCTCCAGTATGCCGCTGCATGCACGCCAGAAGCCGATGCAGCGCGCCGAGCACATCCGTCGATATCCCGGCCGTCACCTGATCGAGATCGGATTCGACGTCGTGGAATTTTTCCAGGAGCACGGCGCGCAAAAGATCCAGCTTGCTCGCAAACGAGGCATAGAGCGTCTTCTTGCTCATGCCAAGCTCCTCGGCGAGATCGTCCATGGTGACCGAGCGAAAACCGTGGGCAAAGAAATGGCGCCTGGCCGCGGCTATGATACGTTGCGCAACCGGATTGGGAAGGCCGCCATTGGCAACTATCGGTTCTTCTTTGATAGATCCGCGACTCATATACTAAAGAAACTAGTTTCGTATTATCAGTTTCCATGCTGCCAAGCAAGCGCGACCGCTGCGCGGCTCTTGCGCCGCGGTTCGCGTTAACGTTTATGCTGCTGATCGGGAGCGGGTTACTCTCGGCCGCGCTCACGCGCGAGGGTAGTGGCTGCCCCAGGGCGCGAGGAGCGAAAGAAGGACGTCCGGTCCAAGACCTTTTCTTGGAAATCCTCGAAATACAAGTAAATCACCGGCGTGATGAACAGGGTGATGAATTGCGAGACGATCAGGCCGCCTACGATGACCAGACCGAGGGGGCGGCGCGACGCGCCGTCGGCGCCAAAGCCGAGCGCGATCGGAATCGCGCCGAACACCGCCGCCAGAGTCGTCATCAATATCGGCCGAAAACGGTCCATGCTCGCATCGTGGATCGCCTTCTCGGCGGTTTCGCCTAGGTGGATCCGTTGCAAGGCGAAATCGACGATCATGATGCCGTTCTTCTTAACGATGCCCATCAACATAAACATGCCGACGAAGGCATAGAGCGATGCCTGCTCGCCGAAGAGATAGAGCGTCAGCAGTCCGCCCACCAGAGCAGTGGGTAAGGTCGATAGAACGGTCAATGGATGGAGGTAGCTCTCATAGAGAATCGCCAGGATGACGTACATGACGAAAACCGCCAACGCCATGAGAATCGTCAAGTCGCGCACCGTATTGCTGAAGGTCAATGCCTCACCCTGTAAGCTCGCGCGCAAGGCAGGCGGCACGACCTCGGCCGCGGCTTTGGCGACAAAGTCGGTCGCATCGCCGATCGCGACACCTGGCTTGAGGTTGAAGAAAATCGTAACGCTGGTGAACTGATTCAGGTGATTGACAGCCTGGGGGCCGAGCGATTTTCTCCAGGTGACCACCGCGTCGAGCGGAACCAGCCGCTTGCCGTCGTCCGACTTGATGTAGAGAAGCGCCAGGTCATCCGCCGTTTCGCGCGCCGTGTCCTGCGCTTCCAGGATCACTTGGTATTGGTCTTCCGGTTTTTTGATAAGATAGACGTAGTTCTGAGAATAGGCATTGCGCAGCAACGACAAGATGCGCGCTTCCGAGACTCCGTGAAGCTTGGCTTGCTCGCGCCGAATGTCAATATCGAGGTTCGGTGTGTTGTGAAAATAATCAGAGGAAACCGTCAGGAATCCCGGGAACTCAGCCATCTTAGCCATGAGCCTGGTGCCGGTGTCGTAGACCTGTTCCGGATTGATGCCGGAGATCGAGAATGCGTACTGCCCCTGATTCTGATTGGTCGCTCCGGTGCTGATCTCGAGTACGGGAAACGGCCGCAGAAATGCCATCACGCCGGGAATAGCGCTCATGTTGCCCATCAGTTTGGCTACTTCTTCTTGGATCGGCGGGCGCTCGCTGGCCGGCTTGAGAAAAGTAAAGACGATACCCTGGTTCGATGCGAGAAACTGACTTAACCCCGTCACTTCTATGGTAGCCATGACATTGGGATTGTCCAACAGCACCTGATCGACACGGTCCTGGATGCCGCGCATCTGGGCCGGCGAGGAGCCCTCACGCCCGATAAAGACCCCGGTCACGACACCGCTATCGCCCGGCGGCAAAAAGGCCTTGGGTATGATCAGGAAGAGCGCAACGGTTCCAGCTAGACAAACAATCCAGATCAAGGTCGAAATCCAACGACGCGCGATAAACCAAGTGAGAGTTTTTCCGTAACGCGCCAAGACCCGCCGTTCAACGCCGCCGATCACCCGCTCCATCCAGGTCCGCTTGGAGCCTTCGCCACGCTCCTTCAGCAGTCGCGCGCACATGAGCGGGGTCAATGTCAGAGAGACCAGACCCGAGGCAAAGATGGCGATGACGATCGTGATGGCAAATTCGCGAAAGATGCGGCCCACGAGCCCCGACATGAAAACCAGCGGAATAAACACGGCCGCCAGCGACACAGTCATGGAAACGATGGTAAAACTGATTTCCTTCGCGCTTTGGATCGTCGCGCCCAGAGCGCCTTCTCCGTGCTCCATCCGGCGCACGGTGTTCTCCAAAAACACGATGGCGTCGTCGACCAGGAAGCCGATCGCAAGGGTAAGCGCCATCAACGAAAGATTGTCCAGGCTGTAACCCAAGAGATGCATGGCGATAAACGTCAGCAACAAGGAAATCGGCAGCGCCAGCGCGGGAATGAGCGTGTCGGTTGCACGGCCGAGAAAGACGAAGATGACCAGAACCACGAGCACAAAGGCAATCGCCAGAGTCTCCTGGACGTCGTTTACCGAGTTGACGATACTGCGCGAGCGGTCGTAGAGCGGCGTGATACGCACCGAGCCCGGCAGCTCCGCGCTCACCAGCGGTAATAAGCCGCGAATACTGTTGGCTACTTCGACGGCATTGGCGCCGGCCTGACGGAAAACCGCCAGCACCACCGTAGCCGCGGGTACTGGATAACCCCGCGCCCAAAAGCGCATGCTCACGCGCTCGTCCTGGACCGACTGCTCGACGGTGGCAACGTCGCGCAGATAAACCGGCGCGCCATTCGCCGACCCGACGATCAGGTTGCTGTATTCTTGCGCGCTGGCAAGTTGCCCTTGCGGCCGGAGCAAAGTAGTGCCGCTCCGGGCGTCGAATTGCCCGGCACCGGTGTAACTCGTGCCACTCTTTATCGCCGCCGACAAATCGTCGAACGCGATGCCCCGCGCCCACATGGCCGAGGGATCGGCCTTGATGCGAATCGCCGACTTGGTGCCGAACACGTTGACGCGGGAGACGCCCGCCAAAATGCTGATCCGCTGGCCGATTTGCGTGCTGGCGATATCGTAGAGCTGGCCGCGCGTGACCGAGTCGCTGGTCAAGGCGATATACATAATGGGCTGGTCGTTGGGATTGGTTTTGGAAAAGCTCGGTGGTGAAGGCAAATCCACCGGCAGACTGCCGGTCGCCTGCGAGATCGCGGTTTGCACGTCCGTGGCCGCGGCATCGATGCTCTTGCTCAGCGCAAACTGGAGCGTCAGGCTCGTGTGACCCTGGGTACTTTTGGAAGTCACCAGCTCGAGCCCGTTGATTTGCATGAACTGACGCTCGAGGGGGGTGGCAATGTTGTTGGCTACAGTTTCCGGGCTGGCGCCGGGATAGTCGGCTTGTACTTGGATGACCGGGTAGTCTACCGCCGGCAAATCGTTCACCGGCAGTCGAAAATAGCTGAGCACCCCGAACAGAATCACCGAGATTGTCAGGACCGTGGTCAGGACCGGCCGGCGAATGAACGGTTCGGAGAAATTCACGACTTTGCAGCCTTAGCGGGCGCCGCGGGAGGCGGAGAATTACCGGAAGTCAGAATGCGGACCTTGCCGCCGGGTGTAACGCCGACCTGGCCATTGACCACGACGCGTTCATCGGGCTTGACTCCTTCCTCGACGACCACCCGATCGCCTTGCCGTTGTCCGACTTTTACCGGCCTCAGTTCAGCGGTCGAGTCCTTTTTGACGACGTAAACAAAGGTACCTTTGGCTGCTAATTGCGGCGCTTCGGCCGGCACCAACACGGCTCCTCGTTTAGTCGCCAGCACAAGTCGTATTTTCGCGAAGCGCCCCGGCCACAACCGGCGATCGGTGTTGCTCAAGGTGGCGCGGAGCTTTACCGTCCCGGTACCTTCTTGAACCGAATTATCGAGAAATGTGAGCTTTCCTTCGCGCGGCTTATCGTCATCATCGGGCAAACGCACTTCGACATTCAAGCTCCGGTTCGCCATATTGCGCTGGACGTCGGTGAGCTGATTTTCAGGAATGCTGAAGTCGGCATAAATCGGATCGAGCCGCTGGATGATCAATAGCGAGCCGTTGTTGGGCGAGACCACATTGCCGGCATCGACGCTGCGCTGTCCCGCCCGGCCGTTGATAGGCGCGCGGATATTGCAGTACTCCAGATTCAAGCGCGCGCTTTCGACCGCGGCGCGATTTTGTTGCACCGCCGCTTCAGCCACCGCCACGGCGTTCTTCTTAGTGTCATAGTCCTGGCGCGAAACCGCGCGCGGGTCGCTCAAGCTTTCCACGCGGGCAAAATTCACGCGGGCAAGTTCGACGGCAGCCAAGGATTGGGCGAGATTGGCCTCAGCTTCATTCAGCTGAGCTTGATAAGGACGCGGATCTATCGTGAAAAGCAGATCGCCGGCTTTGACGTCGGCGCCGTCGGTAAAGTGGAGTTTGGTAATGCGGCCGGAAACCTGCGGCTGGATGGAAACTACCTCGCGAGCCGCAAGCTTTCCGACCGCATCAATATAAATGGGAACGTCTTCGGCGACCGCCGTTGAAACCGTAACCGGCGCAGGCGGTCGCTCGAAAGACGGCTGAGACTTTTTACCGCAACCCGCCGCCAGGCTGGTCGCAAACAACGCTAAACCGAGCGGCGCTCCCCTAAGCCAATGCTGCGTGACTTTGCCGTCTGTCACGAAGACCTCGAGCCTATGCAACCAGCCGCTGATCGTTGGCGACGTTCCCCTGCCGCTTCGCCTGTGCTGCCTTGCGCGCGCGCGTCTCCCATTGGCGCAAGCCGCGCCGAATATAATTGGGCTCGAGATTCAGCATGGTGCAAATCGAAACGAACGAACAGAACCAGTGGGCGTCGTCGCTAAACAACCATTCCTTGGCTTCATCGAATAGGGCCCTTCTTTTGCCTCCGGTGACAAACAGGTTTTCCTGATAGCAACGCACACCGTCTTCTAGAATGGCGAGCAGGAGAATCCGCTCGGGCTCCAGTGGAATTTTTCGTCGAAAGTTGGCGGCGTAGTCTTCGCCCAAAAGGGTATCAGGCTGGAACAAAGAGCCAATTCTCTCATCCATCCCATGACTTCGCTGCGGTACGGCGTTTTGGTTATTGGTCTGCGATTTCATCTTTCCTCCAACGATTCAAAAAAAATATATGAGTAAACCTTTACTAACTTGTGGCGCAGTTGAAAGCTAACTGGCGAGCAGCCGTAGCGCTTTAGGACTATAGTAGCGCCGCACGGCCTCTTGTTTAAGGCCTATACCCAAGAGGCCGAACCAAGTCGCCTGGGACACCAAATCTTCCCGCGACACCTTATAGTCGATCGCGGGCGTCTTAGGCTGCAGGTGCAACATCAACGAAAACGCCACGTGTTGGACCAACCAGACGCAGAGACCGGGCCGGATCGGCACCTCGTGCATTTCCCCCGCCTTGGCAGCCGCGTGCAAGCACGCTTCAAATTTCTTGACCCAGGCGGACACGAGTTTCTTGTGCATCAAGCGCACGAACTCGCCGTCGCCCAATAAGCTTCGCACCAGCAACGAATTGAGCGCAGCCCGATGAGTATCGCCGGCGCGGCCGAGCACATAATGGGAAATCATAAAGTGGGTCATCACCACCAGAGTTGACGTCGACGCCTCAAGCTCGAGAATACGGCTCGCTTCCGCAAACGTCGGGCCTTTGGCGCAACCGTCGAGCATCGCCGCGTATAGCAACTCTTTACTCGGAAAATGTTTGTAGAGTAACGCTTCGGAAACCCCGGCTGCCTTCGCCAGCTCCCTGGTTGTTGTACCGTCGAACCCTTTTTGGGCAAATACGTCCCGCACCGCCTCGACGATCGCCTCTTTCCGCTCTTCTGCAGATAACCGTGGTGCGTTCGACATCTATGGTTAGTTAGCATTTACTAACTAAATCTGTCAAGGCTTTTCAGCATGAATCTCCAGACTTTTAAGGCATCGGCAACTGGCCGTTAACAATCACCAATTTAGGCGCCCAAGAACGGCCCACCGAACTCTCGCCGGGGCCGTCGGAAAACATCAAGACCCCCCGTGGAATAGCCTCGAAATCAATTAGGTCTCCACCAAATCCCGCCACCGCTCTTTACAAGTCACCGCTATTCGGAGCCGTTCCAAATGCTGCTCAATCTGTTTGGCGCCCTGTTTCACCGGATGCCGGGAGAAAAATTCACGCGCATCGGCTTCCAATCCCCGCCCCACCAAACCGATGATGCCTTCGCACATCCGCGGAATAGCGTTGTCGGGATAATGGCGCAGCATTTCCTCCCAGTGTGATTTCATGAATGTCCAGGCCTTTTCGCTCGCGTGTTTGTTGAGCAGAACGCCGCGCATCAAGTAGGGCGCATTTTGCGTGCGCACTTCTCCATTGACAGTGAGATTTAAAGTCCTCTCAATCAGCGCCGGCACTCGAAAATTGGCCAACGCGAAAAGATACCGGGTTTCGTCCTGCGGCGTCTTAGCGGTTTTGAACTTATTATAAAACTTTTCATAGTCTTGCGGCGTTCCGGTATGCGCGACAATGCCAACCAGTGCCGGCACCAGGTTCCGATCGATGCTGTCGGGGGCAGTTTCATACTGGGCGAACAATTCTCGCGCGCGCTGCTGGCAAACTTTGTCCTCGGCTACCGTGCCGAGCGCGGCGATCAAATCGCCGCGCAGTTGGCTTTCCAGTTCACTCTCCCCTTTTCGGGGCGCCCAGCCCAACCGCGCAACCGCGGGAGCAAATAGTTCGCGCAGCTTCCGAGCCAAATACAGGCACTGCATGTCGTCCAGGATCCGCTGCAGATAATGGCTGGAACCAATCACCGTCGTCCATACATTGACGTCGTTTTCGTCGGGTAGAAGCTCAATCAACGCCAAATAGTCGCTAAGTGAGGTAAACCCTGCTTGGGTCGCTGCCCAAGTGTCGTTCAATAAGCTGAAACGTTCGACGGCGGCAAGGCGGCTTTGCAGCCCTCCCTTGAGGGCCTCGAGCAAGTCCTGACTGTAACGCACCCGATAGAAGCCATGTCCGCCGGCGTTGACGACCACCCAATCAACTGCGTCTTCGAGATCGATGTGCTGCTCTCGTTGCGTCAATAGAATATTTTTTTCGACGACGCCCGCTTTCGTGCCGGCGCGCAAAAAAATCGGCACATACCACTGGCGATCCCGGTCGGAACCATCCTGAAGATAGCGAAACATCTGCTGTGTCAGACGAATACTCGCGCCGTTTTTCTCCACGCTGATAAGCGGATAACCGGCCTGGAAAATCCAGGTATCCATGAGCGATCGGGCCGGTTGCTTGGTGGACTCCTCGAGCGCGTCCCACAGATCGGTAGTCTCGGCATTACCGTAGGCGTGGCGTTTCAGATACAGTCGAATGCCATCGCGAAACGCTTCGTCGCCGAGATACTGCTCGAGCATGCGCAGCACGGACGCACCCTTCTCATAGGTCAGAACGTCGAACATGCCGGCGGCTTCTTCCGGCCGCTCGACCGGAAACTCGATTGGGCGCGTGCTCTTGAGCCCGTCGACTTGCATCGCCGCGGCGCGCGACACCGTGAAACTGTCCCAGCGTCGCCATTCGGGCTTCCAGGCATCCACCGCGAGCATTTCCATGAAGGTGGCAAACGCTTCGTTCAGCCAAAGTCCGTTCCACCATTTCATCGTGACCAAATCGCCGAACCACATGTGCGCGTTCTCATGCGAAACAACGTCGGCCACCCTCTCGAGTTCCGTGCGCGTGGCTTTCTCGCGATCGACCAGCAGCGCGGTTTCGCGAAAAGTGATCGCCCCCAAGTTTTCCATCGCGCCCGAGGCGAAATCGGGAATGGCGATCAAATCCAACTTGTCTCCGGGATACGGAATGCCGTAATAGCGGCTGAAATGTTCCAGCGAAGCCTTGCCGATATCGACGGCGAAGCCGCTAAGATGCTTTTTCCCGGGCACCGCGCATACCCTGAGCGGCGCCTTGCCAGCCATGACCGGCTCGGTCCCTTCAAATTCCCCGACGATGAAAGAGACCAGATAGGTGGACATCTTTATCGTGTCGGCAAATACGACCCTCTTTTTACCGCTTTCCGGCAGAGCCGTTTCGCGAACGACCCGCGCATTAGAGATCGCGGTGAGCTCTTGATCGACGATCAGCGTGACCTGGTAGACGGCCTTGAATGCCGGCTCATCCCAACACGGGAAGGCGCGGCGAGCGTCGGTCGATTCGAATTGGGTCGAGGCAAGGCGCTTTTCCAACCCGTTTTCATCCTTGTAAGTGCTGCGATAAAAACCATGCAGCTTGTCATTGAGAATGCCTGAGAAGCGAATCTGCAACTCGTGGCGGCCTGCGGGCACCGTTTCGGCAAAACTCAAAGTTGCTTGTTCATTTTCGGCATCGAGGCGTGCGCTCGCGAGTAACACCTTCCCGTCGGCGGCGCGCAAAGAAACCGCGGACAAGTCAAGCTCGGCGGCGTTGAGAACGATTTCACGCACGGGTTCATGAACGTTGACCAAGACTTTCTCCTCACCGGTGAAAGTCCAGTTCGACAAATCGGGCGCCAGCGTAAGCTCGTACCGCTCCGGTGTGACCATCGTCGGCAACCGGTACGGTTTTTGTTCTGCCATAGGTTTTTCCTTTGATCCGTAGAATATCTGAAAGGTCCAAAATAAATCCTATGTCGAAACCACCACAGTCTCAACGAACATTTTGAAGTATTTCAACTCCTTGAATGATTTGAACCCTCGTAAAGCTGGCGCAATAGCGCGATTCGAACACGGAAACATCTAAACACGCTACTGGGAAAAGCCTCCTGCAGGCTGCTCAAAAAGACCAAAGGCAAGGCGCGCCTGGACCGTGATCGTGGCGATGAACGTGACCGTGAAATCCACGAGCACGAGCACGCTAACACGAACACAAATTCAAGCGAGACGATTGACCGCAACGAAGCATATGGGTCTTTTCCAGCAGCCTGTTACGCTTCTGCGCGCAGCGCTTCAAGCGCTGACCGCCGGAAAATTCCCCAGCAGCCCGCGGCCCCTGCGATCACGGTAGCGATCATCACCGCGGCAAGAATCACCAATACCGGGCCTACCGCAATGGCGCCTGGAGTGCCGAAAAAATAAAAGCTCAAAGCCCAACTTGCTCCGACACCCAGAGTCGAGCCGGCAATTCCGGCAGTGGCGCCGAGCAATAAATATTCCGCCGCAACGATGGTGAGAATCTGCGCGCGCGGCGCGCCGAGAGTTCTGAGCAGAATACTTTCTCTGAGGCGCTGCGCCCGGCTGCCGAGCACAGCGCTGGCGAGCACGGCAAAGCCAGTGACGATAGTGAAAAATGCGATGAAGCGCATTGCCGCCGAGACTTTGGAAAGAATCGAATTGAGCGTGTTCAAGATCAGGCTGAGGTCGATTGCGGAGACATTGGGAAAGCGTTCCACTACGCGACGCTGCAGGTTCGCGGCTGCCTGATTCGATTGCGCCCGCGCAACCACCGCCCAAAACTGCGGTGCATCCTCGAGCACACCTTCGGGAAAAACCACGAAGAAATTCGGCTGCACGCGCTGCCAATCGACTTTGCGCAAGCTTGCGATACGGGTCTTTAGGGGCACTCCCTGAATCTCGAACACCAGCTCGTCACCCAATCCGACGCCCAGTGTTTCAGCGATTCCCTTCTCGACGGATACCGGGATCGGATCCGCGTCCGGCGCGGCCTTGCCTTGCCAGGCGCCGGAGACGATCTCTTCGGTTTCGGTCAAACCGCTTCTGTAGGTCGAACGATATTCGCGGCGCAGCGCCCAAAATGGAATCTTACGCTCGGCGCGCAGCTCGTCGACGCTTGTTCCTCTCACCCGAGTTAAGCGCATGGTAACGATCGGCACCTCTTCGCGCATCGAAAGTCCCTGGGAGGCGATCAGCTCCGCAATTCCTGGCCGCTGATCGCGCTGCACGTCAAACAGGACGAGATTGGGCTCCCCCGCGGCAGCCCGGCCGGCAACTTGTGCAACCAGCATGCGCTGCGCGCTGTAAAGCGTTACAAGAAGAAATGTGCCCAGGCCGATGGCCAACATCACCGCGGCGGTCTGGTTGTTTGGTCGATGCAAGTTCGCCAGGCCCTGGCGCCAAGAGAATGATAAGAAACCGGGCGCAACTTTACGCAGCAACGCGGACGTTCCTTTCGCAAGCGCGAAAAGAACGCCAAAGACCGCTAACACCCCCGCGGTGAACCAAGAACCCGATAAATTGCTGCCGGTTGTCCAAGTGGCAAAAGCCCAAATACCCGCTGCGACGAGTGCGAAGAAAATCCAAACGAGTCGATCGCTCCGCGGACGTTCGGCATCGAACGAAGCCCGCAGCGCCAAAAGCGGCGAAACACGGCGCAACGGGAGCAGCGGGATCAACGCAAACAGGAGCGCCGTTGCCAGTCCGACAATAAATCCGGCAATAATTCCGCCAGGCGCGACTGTGATCACAGTTGTCACCGGAATAAAGTCTTTGAGCGCGAGCGGTAGCGCGTATTGCGCACCGATGCCCAAAGCGGCGCCGACAACCGAACTGAAGAACGCGAGCACAAGTATTTGGATGACGTAGACACACACTGTCTCTTCCGGCCCCGCGCCTATGCAGCGAAGTAAAGCCGCCGAGCGCGCCTTCATGCGGGCAAACACATGCACCACACTGGCGACCCCGACGCCGGCCAACAGCACCGCGACAAAAACCGCGAGAGTCAAGTAACGAGCGAGGTTTTCGGTCGAGGCGGCGATCGACCTGGCGCGCCGGCTCACGGTGTCGGCCTGCAAGCGCAAGCGCTCCAGATCCGGTTGAAGTTTCCCGACGAGCGCATCCACATCAGTGTCTGCCGGCAATTTGAAATAGACGCGGTAGCGCACCAGACTGCCTTTTTGCAGGAGGCCGGTTTGATCCAAATACCCGAGCGGGATATAGACACGCGGACTGATCAGTGAAAAAGCGAGGGTCTCACCGGGAATTTTGCGCAGTGTGTGGGAGATGCGAAATTCATGCTCGCCGATCTTGATAGGATCGCCGACTCGGGCATTGAACTGCAGCATCACATTGTCATCGACGAGCGCGTTGGCGCCACGACGGAAATCCGCCGGCGAGAACGCCGGTTCGGCTTCCAGAGCGCCGTAGTACGGAAAACTGCCGCTGACGGCGCGCACCTGCACCAGGCGAGAATCACCGGTACGGGAAAAATAAGCCATCGAGGAGAAGCCAATCTGGCGTGACTGATCGCCGCCGATCGAACGAAAAAGAGCTTCATCCTCCGGTGTAAACGGCTCGCGGCTGTCGAGCGCGAGATCGGCGCCGAGCAAGGTCTTCGATTGCGTTCTAATACTGGATTGCAGGTTATCGCGAAATGAAAACGCAGCGACGACCGAGGCTACGGCCAGGACGACGCTCGACATGGACAGCAGCAAGGGCCGCAAACCGCTGCGCCCGTCCCGCAGCGCCAAGCGCCAAACCCAGCTTTTGAAGAAACCTCTCATATTAAGTTACGGTCGGTGAAAATAGTCTTGGTTTTCAGCCCACCACGAAGCACCCGAAGGCCATGAAGGATTTTGCTAATTAATACTCTTCTGAACTTCGTACTACTATGCCTGAGAAATTTCGCGGCTTGCGCAAAATTTTTGGATGACCACGGTTACGTAAGCGACTTCTATGGAAACAATTCGATCTCACCA
>Ga0075292_1000005_pt1 | contig 16357 bp, 13 predicted proteins | sample SF_Rice_20C_80N__FD_69758 | JGI IMG/M metagenome (GOLD analysis project Ga0075292, IMG submission 69758) | Rice paddy soil microbial communities from Twitchell Island, California, USA - SF_Rice_20C_80N_403 | ecosystem: Environmental > Terrestrial > Soil > Paddy field/soil | place: USA: Twitchell...
AAAGGCCGGCGCCTCGAAGGCGCTCGGGCGGCATGTCCACAATGTCGCTGGGCCCGGGAAAGCGCTTCGGATGACAAAGCGCGACGACGCGGCCGAGGATGGTCTCGGCGGCCTTTCCCGACAGCTGCTGGTATACGATGGATTCGGCCAGCGCCGCGAAGAGACTCTGCGTGTGGACCGGACGCATCGTGAAGGCACCCGCGCGCGCAATCAGGGCATCCAGACGCGGCTCGACGGCACGGAGGTGGAGACAGGCCTGTTCGGGGTCGTATTCGAGACCTCGCGGCCTCAGCGCGCGTGTGGCCATATGGGGCAAGATAACCCTGGGGTCTCCGCGGAGCCCCGCATCGGCTTGACGCCGACGAGCGAGGCGCATTCCGTTCGGGCCCATGCAGCCCGATGAGTTCCGTCGCCATGCGCACGCGATGGTGGACTGGATGGCCGACTATCTCCGCGATGTCGGAAGCCTTCCGGTTACGCCCGATCTGTCGCCTGGCGACGTCCGCCGGCAGCTCCCCGCTGACCCACCGAGGCTGGGCGAGTCATTCGACGTGCTGTTCGACGATTTCCGGCGGATCATCGTTCCGGGCATGGTCCACTGGAATCATCCCGGCTGGCTGGCCTACTTCCCCTGCAACAACAGTCCTCCATCCATTCTCGGCGAAATGCTCACCGCCGCGATGGGGGCGCAGGGCATGTCCTGGGCCACCTCGCCGGCGGCGACGGAGCTGGAGCAGACGGTGATGGACTGGCTCCGGCGCATGATCGGCCTGCCGGATCATTTCACCGGAGTCATCCAGGACACGGCCTCCACGGCGACGCTCGTTGCCTTGCTCACGGCGCGCGAGCGCGCCACCGGGTACGCCGCCGGGACGGCGGGACTCTCGGCCGGCGGCCGGTCGCTCACGGTGTACGCCTCCCGTGAGGCCCACTCCTCGGTGGACAAGGCTGTGAAGCTCGCGGGGTACGGGCTCGACCACCTGCGCCGCGTTCGGACCGACGCCGCCTTTGCGCTACGGGCGGATGACCTGGAGCGGGCCATCACGGCCGACCGCGAGGCCGGACACTTTCCCGCGTGCGTGGTCGCGACTATCGGTACCACCTCGTCCACGGCGGTGGACCCGCTTCGGGAAATCGGAGCCATCTGCCGGCGCCACGGGGTGTGGCTCCATGTGGACGCCGCTTACGCGGGCACCGCGGCGCTGGTGCCGGAGCTGAGGGAGCCTTTCGCGGGCGTCGAAGAGGCCGACAGCTTCGTCTTCAACCCGCACAAATGGATGCTGACCAACTTCGACTGCACCGCGTACTTCGTCCGGGACACCGACGCCTTGCTCGCGACCTTCCGGGCGACGCCGGAATATCTCCGCACCGCGCACGATCCCGAGGTCGTGAATTTCCGGGACTGGGGCATTCAGCTCGGCCGGCGGTTCCGCGCCCTCAAGCTCTGGTTCGTGATCCGGAGCTATGGGGTGGAGGGGTTACGGGAGATGATTCGCGGGCATGTCGCGCTGGCCCGGGAGCTGGAGGGGTGGATCGCCGCGCGGAAGGATTTCGAGGTGATGGCACCGGTGCCCTTCGGCCTCGTGTGCTTCCGGTATCGTCCCCATGGCGTGCCCGACGAGGCGCTCGACGAGATCAACCGCCGCCTGCTCGAGCGGGTGAACGCTGGACGACGGTTCCACATGACGCACACGCGCCTCGACGGCAAGTACGCCATCCGGATCGTCGTTGGACAACGCACCACCGCCCGGGAGCACGTCGAGGCGGTGTGGCGGGAGATTCAGCGCGCCGCGGCTGAAGAGTAGAGCCCGCCGGCCGATGGTGCGTCAGCCGGCGAGCGCGGCCGACGCGAGCTCCGGAGCGAGCAGTGGCCTGAGATAGCGGCCCGTATGCGACTCGGCCACCTCGGCCACGTCCTCCGGCCGGCCCTGTGCCACGACGCGCCCGCCCGCGTCGCCCGCCTCCGGCCCCAGATCCACGATCCAGTCGGCGCGCTTCACGACGTCGAGATGATGCTCGATCACGACCACCGTGTGCCCGGCGTCCACCAATCGGTCGAGCACCTGGATGAGGATCCGCACGTCGTCGAGATGGAGCCCCGTGGTCGGCTCGTCGAGGATGTAGAGCTTGCGTCCCTCGCGCTTGCCGGCCTGCGCCAGCTCGCGGGCGATCTTGAGCCGCTGGGCCTCCCCGCCCGACAGCGTGGTGGCCGGCTGGCCCAGCCGGAGATAGCCGAGTCCAACCTGCTGCAGGTGCCAGAGGGCCGCCCCGAGCTTCGGCTGATGGCGGAACCGGGTGACGGCCTCGTCCACCGTCCACTGCAGCACGTCGTGGATGGAATGCCCCTGGATCCGGACATCGAGCACGTCGGGACGGAAACGGCTTCCGCCGCATACCTCGCACGGCACGAAGACATCGGCCATGAAGACCATTTCGACCTGGACGTGTCCCGCCCCATCGCATGCCTCGCAACGGCCGCCGGGCACGTTGAACGAGAAGGTGGTCGGGGAGTAGCGCCGCTTCCGGGAGAGCGGCTGGGCCGCGAACAGCTCCCGGATCTCGTCGAAGGCCTTGATGTAGGTGATGGGATTGGACCGCGGCGACCGGCCGATCGGCGACTGGTCGACCAGGAGCACGTCGCGCAGGAACTCCCAGCCCGTGAGGCCCGCTACCTGTCCCACCGGCTGGCCGAGATGGCTCTTGGCCGAGTGCGCGCCGTGGAGCTTGCTCTCGAGATGCCGGTAGATGACGTCGTAGAGCAGGGTGCTCTTGCCCGACCCCGACACGCCGGTCACGGCGGTGAGCGCGCCCAGGGGGATGTCTACGTCCACGTTCCGGAGATTGTGCAGGGCGGCGCCGCGCACGCGAAGCCACTGCGGGCCGGCGGGCCGGCGCGCGCTGGGGACGGCGATGCGCTTCCGTCCCGAGAGATATTCCCCGGTCAGCGAGCCGTTCGCGTCCGCCACGGCACCCGCATGCACCACGTTGCCGCCCGCCTCCCCCGAGCCCGGACCCAGCTCCAGCATGAAGTCGGCTTGCCGGATGGCGCTCAGGTCGTGCTCGACCACGAGCACCGTGTTGCCGGCGTCCCGCAGGCGCCGCAGCAGCGAGAGGAGCCGGTCGGTATCGCGGGGATGGAGGCCCACCGACGGCTCGTCGAGTACGTAGAGGGTATCGACCAGACGAGATCCCAGCGCGTTGGCCAGCGCGATGCGCTGGGCCTCGCCGCCCGAGAGCGTCCGGGTCTGACGCTCGAGCGTGAGATATCCCAACCCCACGTCTCTCATGAAGCCGAGCCGGCTGTCGAGCTGGTCCAGGATGAGGTGCGACACCCCCCGTTCGAAGGGTGGGAGATCGAGAGCCTGGAGCCAGTCGCGGATCGCGTCCACCGAGCGGGAGGCCACGGCGCCGATGGTCTCGCCCCCGACCCGGACCGCCAGCGCATCGGGGTTGAGGCGCGAGCCGCCGCAGGCCGGGCAGGTGTGAGCGAGCTGATATTGGCGGAGGAAGACGCGGATGTACTGCTTGTAGCGCTTTTCCTCCAGGCCCCTGAGAAAGGGGAAAATGCCGAGATATCGCCCCCGGTTCCCGTGGAGCAGATCGCGGCGGTGGGCGGCCTTCAGTCTGGCCCAGGGCTTCGAGGAATCCGCTCCGATCTGCTTCGCGAACTCCAGCAGGAGGCGGCGGCGCGACTCGTACCGCGGCTTGGTCCACGGGTCGATGGCTCCGTCGGCGAGGCTGCGCTGGGGATCGGGAACGATCAGCGACTCGTCGTATTCCAGGGTGGCGCCGAACCCGTTGCAGGTGGAGCAGGCGCCGCGAGGATTGTTGAAGGAGAAGAGGGCGGGGGTGACGGTGGCCGCGGGCGTATCGCAGGCGCTGCAGGCGGGGTGACGGGTAAAGCGCATCCGGCCGTCCTCACGGAGCGCCACGGCGACGCCCTCGCCTTCCTGGAAGGCGGTGCCCGCCGCCTCGGCGATCCGGCCGGCCGAGGCCATGCCGGCTTCCAGGCGATCCACTACCACCAGCAGCTCTCCGGTGTTCGTGAGGTCGAGGCCGCGCGGCAGCTCGTCGAGCCGATGCGGGGTGCCGTCGGCCACGACGCGGACGAAGCCGAGCGCCCGCAGGTTCTCGACCACCGCCTCGTGCGTGAGCCGGGCGACCGGAGGCAGGGGAAAACAGATCTGGAGCCGGCCCGGCCCGCGCGCGAGGATGTCGTCGGTGGCGGACTGCGGCGTGTCCCTCCGCACGATTGCCCCGCAGACGCGGCAGAAGCTCCGCCCCGCCCGAGCCCAGAGCAGGCGCAGATAGTCGTACACCTCGGTGGCGGTGCCGACCGTGGACCGGCTCGACACGGTGGGGTTCCGCTGCTCGATGGCGACCGACGGCGCCAAGCCCTCCAGCCGGTCCACCAGCGGCTTGGGCATGCGATCGAGAAACTGCTTGGCGTAGGTGGACAGCGACTCGATGTAGCGCCGTTGTCCCTCGGCGTAGATCGTGTCGAAGGCGAGCGTGCTCTTCCCCGATCCGGAGGGGCCGGTGACCACGATGAGCGCGCGGTGCGGCAGCTCGACGGTGATGCCCTTGAGGTTGTGCTGCCGGGCGTTGACGATGCGGATGACGGCGTCGGCCATTCTCGGCGGAAGGATAAGGGAGCGGGCGGATTCGGGAAAGTTTCGGGCTCGGCGCATCCTTCCGTCTCCTACCCTCACCGTCCTACCTTTCGTCCTTCATGTCCCGTTTGCTCACGCCGAAGTTTCTCCTTCGCGGATTCGAGATCTCGGTCCTGGCCTCTCTGGCCGGCTTCGGGGTCACCCTGATCTACGGCAACGACTTTCAGGCGTTCCTGAGAGGAGTGGCCCGGATCAATTGGCTGTGGATCCTGGTGGGGCTGGGGCTGGCCTCGCTGGACTGGCTCGGCGGGGGGTTCCGGCTGTGGGTGGTGGCCCGACACGTCCATCCCAGGCCCTCGCTCAAGGGGATGTTCCTGGCGGGCGGAATGGGCGCATGGGCCGGCTACATCACGCCCCTCAATTCGGGCGCCGGCCCGATGACGATGTACACCATGCGGCGATACGGCGTGCCGCTCCCAGTCGCGGTGACCTCGACGTTCATGAGCTTCGTGGCCACCGTGCTCTTCTTCGCGATCGCGGGTCCGCTGGCCCTGCTCTTCGGCGCTGGCCAATCGCTGGGACAGCGCGGCAACGTGCTGGGACTCTCCCTCTACGATCTCTTTCGCGGGAGCCTCACCATCATCGGGGGCATCGGGGTCCTGATGGCGGTGGTGATCTTCTTCCCCCGGTTCGTCAGAGACCTGATCCATCTCGTGGCCGAGGCGGTCGGGCGGCGGAGCCGGCGCGTGGCCGACCGGCTCGAGCGCCTCCGCGAGGGCATCGACGAGGCCCACGCCAGCGTCATCGCGTTCAACACCCCGACGGGCTGGCTCACGCTCTTCTTGGCGACGATTCTCTCCGCCCCCTCGCACGCCAACAAGCTTCTCGCCGGGTACGTCGCCCTGCGCGCCCTCGGGCTCCACGCCAATTTCGTGGACATCCTCCTGCTCCAGACGCTGGTGATGTTCCTCCTCTATTTCGCACCGACACCCGGCGCGTCGGGCATCGGCGAGGTACTGTCCGCGGCGGTCATGTCGTCCTACGTGCCGCGGGGGCTGACGCCGATCTACATTCTCGTCTGGAGACTCATCCTCACGTATTTCACGCTGGGGTTCGGTTTCCTCGTCTTCTCCAACTGGGTGCGTCGCGGCTTGAGGGGCATCGAGGCGGGCGCCATCGCGGAACCGGCAGCCTGATTCCGTGACGCCGATCCAGGAAGACACCGCCGAGACACCCATCCAGGGCTACGACACGGCGCTGCTGGGGCGGTTGCTCCGGTACATCAAGCCGTACCGATGGCTGACGCTCCTCGCGCTGCTCCTGCTCCTCGCCCAGTCGGGGCTGGCCCTCATCGGTCCCCGGCTGACGGAGCACGCCCTCGACGCCGCGATTCCGCGCAAGGATATTGGACTGCTCGGGCTCCTCACCGCGCTCTATGCGGGGACGCTCGTGGCCGATTTCCTGGTGGAGTACGCGGGGGCGTTGCTCACGACCTTCATCGGGCAGCGAGTGATGTACGATCTCCGGATGGAGATCTTCGCGCATCTCCAGCAGCTCAGCGTCGGGTTCTTCGACCGCAACCCGGTGGGCCGGCTGATGACGCGCGTCACGTCCGACGTGGAGACGCTGAACGAGCTCTTCTCCTCGGGAGTCGTCACGATCTTCGGCGACGCGTTCACCCTGATCGCCATCATGGGGATGATGCTCGCCATCGACTGGCGGCTGGCGCTGGTCACGTTCGCGGTGATTCCGTTCGTCTATCTCACCGCCCGCATCTTCCGCCGCCGGGTGCGCGAGGCATTCCGCGACATCCGGCTCCGCCTGGCCCGGCTCAATGCGTACCTCCAGGAGCGGCTATCGGGCATGCGGATCGTGCAGCTCTTCGGCCGGGAGGGCAGCTCCGCGAAGCGGTTCGGCGAGCTCAACCGCGACCACCTCGAGGCCCACCTGCGTTCCATCACGGTGTACGCGGTGTTCTTTCCCGTCGTCGAGCTGCTGACGGCGGTGGCCATGGCGCTGCTCCTCTGGTATGGCGGGCTCCGCGTGCTCGACGGCACGCTCACGGTGGGCATCCTGGCGGCGTTCATCCAGTACACCCGGCGCTTTTTCCAGCCGCTCCAGGACCTGTCCGAGAAGTTCAATCTCCTCCAGAGCGCCATGGCCTCCTCGGAGCGGGTATTCTCGCTGCTCGACGAGACGGTGACGGTGCGGGAGCCGCCGGTGCCGGCACCGCTGCCGCGCCCGATCCGGGGCGCCGTCCGCTTCGAGAACGTCTGGTTCCGGTACAGCCCCGAGGGTCCCTGGGTGTTGCGCGACATCTCGTTCAGCGCCTCGCCGGGACAGACCATCGCGCTGGTCGGACACACGGGCGCGGGGAAAACCACCATCGTCAATCTGCTCCTCCGCTTCTACGACCCCGACCGCGGCCGGGTCACGGTGGATGGGGTGGACATCCGCGATCTCTCGACGTCGGATCTGCGGTCGATCATCGGATTCGTCCAGCAGGACCTCTTTCTCTTTACCGGCGACATCCTGCACAACCTGACGCTCGACGCCCCGATCGCGCCCGAGGCGGCGCGGGAGGCCGCCCGGCGGGTGGGCGCCGACCGCTTCATCGAGCGACTTCCCTCGGGTTACGCCCACGTGCTGGGCGAGCGGGGCCGAAGTCTGAGCGTCGGCGAGCGCCAGCTGCTGAGCTTCGGCCGCGCCCTCGCGCTCGATCCGAAGATCCTGGTGCTCGACGAGGCGACGAGCTCGGTGGACGCGGAAGCGGAGGCGCAGATCCAGCGCGCCATCGCCGAGCTGATGGCGGGACGGACCAGTATCGTCGTGGCACACCGGCTGAGCACGATTCTCCACGCACAGGAGATCCTGGTGCTCCATCACGGGGAGATCCGTGAGCGCGGAAGTCATCGGGAGCTGCTGGCGCAGGGCGGGATCTACCAGCGCCTCTACCAGCTGCAGCTGCGCGGGCAGGAGCAGCGAAGAATTGCGTAAGACTCATTGGGTTGCGCGGTTACGGGCCGGGCGGTACGTTTGTCGGCGACCGCATTTCTCCCTGGGAATTGACCGATGATGCATCTCGAAATCGGCGGCGTTCGGGTTCCGGTGGCTGCCGGTGAGACGATCATCGGATCGGCCCCGAATTGCGCGATCCATCTCGAAGGCGAAGGTGTTCAACCTCGCCACGCCGTGCTGCAGGGGACGCCGCAGGGCGCCGCCGCCATCCGGTCCGCTACGCCCGACGCCGAGTTGATCGTCAACGGCATCAAGCTCGGCGCCGATCCGACGCCGGTGCTGCACGGAGACAAGATTCAGATCGGCCGCCACGAGATCCTGGCGGTCGATCCACGTCGCGCCGGCCACACTCAGCTCTTCGACAGCGGCGCCTTTTCCGATCTCGTTCCCGCGCCCCGTCCCGCGACGGCCGATCCGACCTCGCCGACCGGTGGCCGGGTCGTCTGCCTCACCGATGGCCGGGAATACGTGGTGGGTCCCAACCCACTCGTGTTTGGGCGGGACGCGGGCTCGGACGTCGTGGTGGCCGGCAGCGACGTGTCCCGGCGCCATGCGGAAATTCAGAGCACGCCCGAGGGGTACGTGCTGATGGACGTGAGCGTCAACGGCACGTACGTCAACGGCGAACGCGTGGGCCGCCGTCATCTTCTCGCCCGGGCCGACGTCATCAGGATCGGCCACGACGAATTCCGATTCTATGCCGACGCCGCGGCAGTGCCCGGCCCCCGTCCCCCCCGCAGCGTTCCCGCCTCCACGCCGATCCATCCTCCCACCGGCGCGGGAGCCAGGCTCTCCGACACGATGCACGGACTCCCCTCATCGGAGCTCAAGGCCGGCGTCACGCCCACCGCGCCGACGGTCGCGCCGCTGGGGTCGTTCCTGGTCCGGAGCGGCACGCTCAAGGGCAAGCGGCTTCCGGTCAAGGTGCCGATCGTCAACATCGGCCGGGCCGATTATAACGACGTGGTTCTGAGCGATCCGAGCGTGAGCACCACGCACGCCAAGCTGCAGCGGCGCGACGGCGTGTGGATTCTCGCCGATGTGGGGTCGACCAACGGGACCTTCGTGGACAACGAACGGGTCGACGGCGAGGTCGCCCTGAGTGCCGGAAACACGCTCCGCTTCGGTGAGGTTTCCGTCCTGTGGGAGCCATTCGACCAGCCGACGGGGGAGCGCGTGGCGGGCACCCGCCTGGTCGAGGGGATCGACGTGCAACCGGAGGTCGCGGTGGGAAAGGTATCCGCCGAGCCGCGGCGGCGACCCATCCACCCGCCGGTGCCGCGCCCCGGCGGTCCGCCCGCGTGGCTGCTCGGCGTGATCGGCCTGATTGTCGTCGCCCTGATCTACGTTCTCATCTTCACGCAATAGAGCGAAACGGGACCTCGTGCACTTCACCTGTGCTGCCCGCACCGACGTCGGCATCGTTCGCTCGGGCAACGAAGACAACTACCTCATGCTCGCCGACCGCGGCATCTTCATCGTGGCCGACGGGATGGGCGGGCACGCGGCGGGCGAGGTCGCCAGCGAGATGGCCGTGCGCATCACCTCGCACCAGATCGGCTCCCTCCGCGGCGTGAGCGACGAGGAAGCGAGCGCGCGGGTCAGCACGGCCATCCGGGCGGCCAACGACGCCATCTTCGAGCGGACGCTGGCGGAGCAGGACAAACGGGGGATGGGGACGACCGCGACGGTGCTGGTGCTCCTGCCCGGACGCTACCTGGTCGGCCAGGTGGGAGACAGCCGGGCGTATCTCTTCCGCGACGGGCGGTTCCAGCAGCTCACCAAGGACCATTCGTACGTGCAGGAGCAGGTCGACGCCGGCCTGCTCACACCCGACCAGGCGCGGGTGCATCCGTACAGCAACGTGATCACCCGATGCGTCGGGGCGAGCGTGGACGTAGTCCCCGACATCTATTTCGGTTCGCTCGAAAAGGGCGACGTGCTCCTGCTGGCGTCGGATGGGTTGACCGGGATGCTGGAAGACGAGCAGCTGACCCGGATTCTCGCCGCGGATGGCGGCCCCCAGGGCTGGGTAGACCGCATGATCACCGAAGCCAACCGGCGGGGCGGGCTCGACAACATCACGGCGATCGTGATCCGGATCGACTCGGTGGGGAATACCGGCGAGTATCCGACCCCAGCGCTGGCGGCGGGGAAGGAGAGCTAGGGGGCCCGCTCCAGCCTGATGTTGGCTCGCACAAACCGCTCGTGCGCGTCCAGCGGCACCCGCACGAAGCCGTGCTTCTCGTACAGCCGGATCGCCGGCGCCAGCACGGTGTTGGAGACGATCACGATCCGCCTGGCCCCCGCCCGCCGCGCAAATTCCATCGTCGCGTCCATGAGCAGGTCGCCGTAGCCCTTTCCGCGGGCTTCGGGCGACACCGCCATCTTGGCAATCTCGTACACCCCCGGCTCATGCGGAACGACGGCGCAGGTTCCCAGTACTTCGGTTCCGTCCACCACGAAGAAAATCTGCCCGCCCGGCCGGATGATCGCCGCGGCAGGGTCGCGGAAGACCTCACGGTCGGCCTCCTCGAGCACGAAGTACTGCTCGATCCAGGCCCGGTTGAGCCGCTCGAAGTCCGCCCGGTACTCCTCGCGGTAAGGAACCACCTCCGCCACGCGTCTAGTGCCGGGCGAACAGGCTCGTCGACCCGCTGGTCGTGAACGCCACCACGTCGTACGGCTCGGGCGCGGCGCCGGGCGCGAGCATGCCCGGCGTCCCGGTCGGCATCCCGGGTACGGCGAGACCGAGAACGTCCGGACGGTCCGCGAGGAGCCGGCGGATGTCGGAGGCCGGAACGTGGCCCTCGATCAGATATTTCTCGACGATCGCGGTGTGGCAGGAGCGAACGCCGCTGGGCACGCCGAGGTCGTCCTTGATCGAGTCCATCTGCTCTTCGTCGTGCACCGACGGGACGAATCCGGCGGCCTTCACGTAATCCACCCACTTCGCGCAGCACCCGCAGGAGGCGCTCTTGTAGATCGTGATCGGCGTCGCCGCATGGGGGGGAACGGCCCAGAGCCGCCGGCCGGCGGCTAGGGCGGCAACCAGTCCGGCGGCGTGCGCCAGAAAACCGCGTCGGGTGACCATCGGCTACTCCTCGAGCAGGGACTCGTGATGCGCCAGCCGCCGAGCGACCTCGGTGGCCGGCAACGTGAGCAGATCGAGCACGGGGTCGAGCGGCCGCTTCGGCGGCGACGCCACGAACGCCCGGAACCGTCGTGCGCTGCGGTACAGCTCGGCGGCGACCCGGGGCAGTCCGAGCTGGCCGGCCCGGCCCGCGTCGGTGAGCCGCTCGACCGAGCCGCCGCGGGTGCGAAGCGGCAGGTCCACGCCGAGCATGGACGACCGCGCCGGAAAATCGAGCAACAACTCCCCCGGCGCCAGTCCCGCCTGCACCGCCAGGCGATCCTCCACCTGCTCCAGCAGGTCGGGATCGTCGGCGATCCAGGAGTGCGCATCGTCCGGCACGTCGCTGGCCGGGAGATCGAGCGCCCGCTTGTACAGCCGTCGGGAGCGGATGGCCGTGGCCAGGGTATTGGCCTCGCGGGCAACGAGCCGCTCCATCAGCGCGTCGTCGGTGGCCTCGGCCAGCGCCTCGACGGTGACGCTCCCGCGGGCGACCGCCGCACGGACCGCGCGCTTGAACATGCAGGTCGCCGACCGCACCGCATGGTGCCAGTAGACGTTCCGATACATCTGGTACTTGGCGAACAGGAGCGATTCCAGCGCGCTCACGCCCTTCTCCTGCACACCCACCTCGAAGCGTCCCGGCGCCGTCTCGACCAGCGTGAGGGTCGCCAGCAGCCGGTCCACATCGACATTGCCGTAGGGGACGCCGCACATGTGGGCGTCACGGCTCAGGTAGTCGATCTTGTCGAGATCGAGCGAGCCGGAGATGAGGCCCTGGAGCGGACTCGCGCTCTCACCGGTGATGAGGTGGCCCAGCGTGACCGCGAAGCCGGCGCCGCCGATCTCCTCGAGGCGGGCACCCAGCTCGCCGGCGGCCAGCTTGGCGACGCCGAGGATCTCGTGCGAGGGGAAACCCGCTTCCTCGAGCGCGTGGGAGAACGGATAGTGGCCGATGTCGTGCAGGAGCGCCGCCAGACGCACCGCCAGACAGTCTTCAGTGGGCACGCGGCCGAGCTCGCCGTATTCCTCGAGCGTGGCGAGCGCCCGGCGGGTCAGGTGATACGCGCCGAGCGCGTGCTCGAATCGGGTGTGGGTGGCGCCGGGATAGACGAGGAAGGCGTGGCCGACCTGGCGGATGTACCGCAGCCGCTGGACCGGCGGCGTGTCGAGAGCGAGCAACGCCGGCCGGTCGAGGCGGATGTTGTCCCAGAGTGGATCGCGAATGACCTCGAGATCGGCTGGGTCGCCGCGGATCACACCAGCGGGCCTGCGGCCGCCGCTCCGTCGGGTGCTGCCGCGCGGAACTGCTCGAAATTCTCCTTGAACATCGCGGCGAGCTTTCTGGCCTGAGCATCGTAGGCCGCGGGATCGGCCCAGGTACCGCGCGGGGAGAGGACCTCGCGCGGCACTCCCGGGACGCTGGTGGGGACCTCGAAGCCGAACACCGGGTCTTTGACGAATGCAACCTGGTCGAGCCCACCCGCCAGCGCGGCACGTACCATCGCACGGGTGTACGCCAGCTTCATGCGGGAGCCGGTGCCGTACGGCCCGCCGGTCCACCCCGTATTCACGAGCCACACCTTCACGTTATGCCGGGCGATGCGCTCGCCGAGCATCCGGGCGTAGACGCCGGGGTGCAGCGGCAGAAACGGCGCGGCGAAGCAGGCGGAGAACGTGGCGGACGGCTCGGTGACGCCTCGCTCGGTGCCGGCGACCTTGGCGGTGTAGCCGGAAATGAAGTGGTACATCGCCTGGTTGGCGGTGAGCCGGGCGATCGGCGGCATCACGCCGAAGGCGTCGGCGGTGAGAAGCACGATGTTCTTCGGGTGTCCCCCCGCGCCGGCGGGCAGGTGGTTCGGGATGTACTCGATCGGATAGCAGGCCCGGGTGTTTTCGGTGAGCCGGTCGGCGTCGAAATCCGCGGCCCGGGTGGCCGGGTTCAACGCCACGTTTTCGAGCACGGTGCCGAACATCTGACTCGCCTTGTAGATCTCGGGCTCGGTCTCGGGGCGCAGCCGGATGACCTTGACGTAGCACCCACCCTCGAAGTTGAACACGCCGCGGTCGCTCCATCCGTGCTCGTCGTCGCCGATGAGCTGCCGCGTGGGGTCGGCCGAGAGCGTGGTCTTGCCGGTGCCGGACAGGCCGAAGAAGACCGCCGTATCGCCCGCGGGACCGACGTTGGCGGAGCAGTGCATCGGCATCACGCCGGCGGCGGGGAGCAGGTAGTTGAGCGCGGAGAAGATCGACTTCTTCATCTCGCCCGCGTACCGGGTACCGCCGATCAGCACCAGCCGCTTGCCGAGATGGATCACGATGAACGTGCCGCTGCGCGTGCCGTGTCGCTCGGGATCGGCCTGGAAATCCGGCGCGTGCAGCACCGTGAATCCGGGCCGGAATTGAGCCAGCTCGGCGGGGAGCGCGCGGATGAACATGTTGCGGACGAAGAGGGAGTGCCACGCGTTGGGCGTGATGAAACGGACGGCGGTGCGGTAGGCCGGGTCGGCGCCCGCGAAGAGATCCTGCACGAACACCTCGCGGGCGTCGAGATAGCCGCGCACGTCGTCGTGCAGCCGCTCGAACGCGGCGGGCTCGATCCGGGGATTCTTCTCCCGCCAGATCCGGTCGGCTCCGCCGGCTTCCTCCAGCACGAACTTGTCCTTCGGCGAGCGGCCGGTGTGAGGCGTCGTCACGCCGACGAATGCTCCGCGATCGGTGAGTTGTCCCTCGCCCCGCCGCAGCGCGTGCTCGATCAGGGCTGGCGGCGTGAGATTGGCGTGAATGCGGATAGGAAAGAGACCGTGCTCGACGAGGGTCAGGCTCTCGCGGGGCATGGCGGTCGTTTCGGTACTCATGGGCTCCCGTGGCGCGTCACCGCGCGGCAGAGGACTCGGCCGCTGTCAGTGCCGGCCGCCTTACGGCGGGAATTATCGGCAGGTTCCGGGCCGGGTGCAACCGGTGCCGCCACGGCCCTCAGGGGTGCACCGCCTCGACGGTTGCCGGAACGTGGGACAGCACCTCGGCCGTGGTCCGGTCGCGCTCGCTCGGCAGGTCCACCGTAGGGTCGAAGTACATGAGATCAGCGGGGTTAGGCGAGTGGCGAAAGATGCCGACGGAGTGCCCGAGCTCGTGGACCGCCGTCAGGGCCAGGCACTCCTCGAGGCCGGGGGTCGAGGGGGCGGAATTCGCGTCGATGTAGATGCGAATCGGCAGCAGGAGTTGCAGGTGGTCATCGCTCAGGCTCACGTCCGTGGCGCCGCTGCACTGCGGTGCCAGAGCGCTGTTGAGCCGGATCGTAGAGAGCTGGGGGCCCGGCGCGATGCCGCGCCGGACCAGGACGTCGGCGGTGCTCGAGTCTGCGACGACGGTGGCGTCGTACTCGCCGTACAGGAACGCGTCGCGCCAGATGCCGATGGCCCGGGTAAAGTCGGCGGGGAGGGGATCGCTGGCTTCGACCCAGACCCGGACGGGCAGCCGGTCGGCGGGCCAGTGAAAGCTGATCGTATCCACCCCGACCCCCCACGGCGAAGGTGCCTCCAGTCGCCACTCGTAGAAGTCGTTGCGCAGCGGCGACGCGATGTCGCCGCAGGCGAGGGAGAGCGCGGCCCCGGCCAGGGTGATTACCAGGGAGCGCCGGGTCATCGGACGCTCCTCGACAGCCCCACCGAAAGCGACACCCGGCTCACGCCCTGCGTCTGGGAGAACCCACGGGCCTCGAGAGTGCCGGTTCGGAAGCGGTGATAGTCGAAGCGCGCCGAGGTCATGAGATCCCATTTCGCGAGGACGGGATAGCGATAGTCCACGCCCCCGCCCGCCAGCAGGCGGGTCGTGCCCCCGTCGAGGAAGATCCCTTCGTCATTGGCCGGCCAGTACTGAATGGCGCCAAGCCCGGCGCGCCAGCGGATGCGCTGCCAGAGCGGACCCTCGAGGCCCAGCATCAGCGTTGCCGTCCGGAGTGTAGCGACGTCGAACGACGAGCCGGCCTCGTTCCGGTGATAGCCGCCCGTGGCGAGCGTCGCTTCGAGATTGGCCCGATATCCCTTCGATCCGACCGGGAGCGATCCTCCGATCGCGATCATCGGGGCGATGGATTGCCGGAGCGTGAGGTCGTTGACGATGACGTCGTGGAGGAGATTGCTCGCGCCGACGGCGCCGAGCCGGGCGTAGTACTCGGTCTGCGCGCGCAGTCCCGGCGCCGCTCCCGTGAGGAGCAGCGCGAACAGGAAAAAGGCTCGTGGCATCGGTGGAAGATACGGCCGGCAGTCGGCGGGTCAACGCGCGCGTTTGCCCGCGCGCCCATAGGCGCGCAGGCGTCGCAGCATGCGACGGTCCTGGATGAACTCCTCGTCGCCCTTGGGCGTCTCGATGAGTTTGGGTGTCCGGGCGAATCTGGGATCGCGCATGATCCGGCGGAACGGCTCGGCGCCGAGCGAGCCTTCGGCGATCAGCTCGTGGCGATCGCGGCGGGAGCCGAACGGCGTCTTGGAGTCGTTGAGGTGCAGGCAGCGCAGGTCGCGGAAGCCGATGTGCTTTTCCCACTCCCGCCATACCCCGTCGTAGTCGCCAACCAGGTCGTAGCCCGCCGAATAGAGATGACAGGTGTCGGCGCAGAAGGCCACGCGGTGGCGGACCGGCTCCCCGATCCGTTCCCGCAGCAAAGCCAGCTCTTCGAACTTCGCGCCGAGGGCCGTGCCGGTGCCCGCGGTCGTCTCCAGGAGCACCGCGACCGACCCCGAAACAGCCATCAGGCAGCGGGTGTAGGCCGCGGCGTTACGGGCGAGGCCGGCCTCACGATCGTCGATGTAGTTGCCGGGATGCGAGACGACGAACCCGATGCCGAGCCTGGTGCAGCGCTCCAGCTCGGCGCAGAAGGCGGTCTCGGACCGGGCCTGGAGCACGGGGTCGGGCGAGGCGAGGTTGATTAGGTAGGAGTCATGCGCCACTATACTTGCAATTCCTGACCGATCGACCTCCCGGCGGAATGCGGCCTGGATGTCGCCCGTCACCGCCGGCTCACGCCACTGGTTGGGGGTCTTGGTGAATACCTGGATCGCCGTGGCTCCAATGGCCGTGCCCCGCCCGAGCGCCATCGCCACCCCTCCCTGGGTGGATACGTGGGCGCCGAGCAGGTCGGACCTCACCGGCTGATGCATTCTCACCTCATGTTCGTGTGACCAACGGCGCTCCCGAGCCCATGGCCCGGCCTCGCCTCTGTCTGGCGGGCGACGCGAGCGCCCGTCCCGACGGACTCGAGCGGGCGCTCACGAGAGCCGGCTTCCAGCTCACCGAAGGTCTCGCCTTTCCCGCGCTCCAGCCTCCCGATGCCGTCCTGATCACGCTTCCCGACGCCGCCGACGCGCGGCTCTCCGGCCTGCTGGAGACCCTGGTATCGGGACCGCCGTGCATCGTCGTATTCGCGGTCCCGGATCCCGACGCACCGGCTGCCGCCTTCGGGCTCGGCGCCGCCGACGCGCTCGCGGCGCCGATCCATCTGCCCGATCTCTGCGCGAGGATCCACGCTCGCGTCCGCGACCGACAAGCTCCCCGGCGCACGCCGTACGAGGCCGAGATCCGCGAGACGCTGCGCGAT
>Ga0075292_1000006_pt1 | contig 15669 bp, 15 predicted proteins | sample SF_Rice_20C_80N__FD_69758 | JGI IMG/M metagenome (GOLD analysis project Ga0075292, IMG submission 69758) | Rice paddy soil microbial communities from Twitchell Island, California, USA - SF_Rice_20C_80N_403 | ecosystem: Environmental > Terrestrial > Soil > Paddy field/soil | place: USA: Twitchell...
CCCCGGCGGAGTACCGCTACCGGGTCATCGCCAGCGAGCCCCAGCGCGCGTGATGTCCGCGTCCCCCGCCCCCGCGATCGAAGCGGAAGGGTTGGGACGCGACTACGGAAGCACGCGCGCGCTTGGCGCCCTGGGCCTCGTGGTTCCCCCGGGCGCGCTGGTCGGTCTGCTCGGGCCCAATGGCGCCGGCAAAACCACGGCGATGCTCCTGCTCGCCACGCTCCTGGCACCTACCCGCGGCTCCGCCCGCATCTTCGGACTCGACACCAGACAGCGACGCACCGCCGTTCGGCGGCGGCTGGGACTGGTCTTCCAGGAGACCAGCGTGGACGGCCTGCTCACCGTCGAGGAGAACCTGCGCTTTGCCGCGCGGCTTGCCGGACTCGGGGGCCAGGCGGCCCGGGCCGCCGTGGCCCGCGCCATGAGCGATGCCGGACTGGGCGAGCGGCGATCGCAGCCGGCGCGACAGCTCTCGGGCGGCTGGCGCCGGATGGTGGATGTCGCCCGCGCGACGATGCATCGGCCTGAGCTGCTGATCCTCGACGAGCCCACCGTCGGCCTCGATCCGGAGCATCGCGAGCGGATCTGGGCCATCCTCGACGCGGAGCGCCGCCGTCACGGCACGACGATCCTGTTCTCGACCCACTACCTCACCGAAGCGGAGCCCGCTGACCGGGTGGTGCTGCTGGCGCAGGGCGACGTCGTGGCCGACGGGCCGCCCGCCGACCTCCGGGCGTCGGTGGGCGGCGAGGTAGTGGAGGTCGACGGCCCGGGCGCCGCGAGTCTGGTGTCGCTGCTGCGTGATCGGGGAGCGGTCGTGAGCGTCCGGCGGACCGATCGCGGGCTCCGCGCGGGGCTGGTTCCCGGCCGCGCGCGGCCGATGGAGCTTGCGGCGGGCGTATCGGGTATCGAGCGGGTGGCCGTCCGCCATTCCACCCTGGAAGACGTCTACTTCACGAAGACCGTGGCGGAGGCCGAGTGAGCGCGCTGAGCACCGTCCATGGCATCGTCGCCCGCGACCTCCTGCGCGCGTCGCGTCAAACCAGCCGCCTCCTCGGCGGTCTCGTGCGGCCCTTCATGTGGCTGCTGCTCGTGGGAACAGGCTACAGCGCGATCGCACGGCTCGAGGGCGGGGGGTCCTACCAGGCATACGTGCTGCCGGGGATCATCGTGATGGCGGCGCTGTTCGGCGGCATGCTCACCGCCATCGCCACCGTGTACGACCGGGAGTTCGGCATGCTGAGGCTCATGCTGGCGAGCCCGGCGGGAATCCCGGTGGTGCTCGCGGGGCGCGCGGCGGCCGCGACGGTGGTGGCGGTCATTCAGGGCGGGATCGTGCTCGCCTGCGCGCCCTTCGTGATGCCGGTCTCATGGCCAAGCGCGGGGGCCGCCGCCGGAGCGCTGCTGCTGGCGTCGGCGATGAGCGCCATGCTGGGACTGCTGGTCGCGGCCCGGCTCCGGTCGGTGGAGAACTTCGCGGGCGTCATCAACGTGGTGCTGTTCCCGCTGCTGTTCGCGAGCGGCGCGCTCTACCCGACGGCCGGCATGCCGCCGCTGCTCCGCGCGCTGGCCCGCGTCAACCCCGTGACCTATTCGGTGGACCTCGTGCGCCACGCGCTCGGACAGGCTGCGGAATTTCCGGCGGCCACCGATACCGTCGTCCAGCTCGGCGTGGCGCTCGCGGCGTTCGGGCTCACGGCGCTGCTCTTCGACCCCGAGCAGCGGCTGGTGGGAAAGCCTAGGCCTCGAGCATGAACGGGTAGCGGTAGTCCCTCGGCGGCGCGAACGTCTCCTTGATGCTCCTGGGCGACACCCACCGGAGCAGATTCAGGATCGAGCCTGCCTTGTCGTTGGTGCCGCTCGCGCGGGCCCCGCCGAACGGCTGCTGGCCCACCACCGCACCCGTCGGCTTGTCGTTGATATAGAAGTTGCCGGCCGCCTGCCGGAGCACCCGGGACGCCTCCACCACGGCCGCCCGGTCCTGCGAGAAGATGGCGCCGGTGAGCGCGTACGGGCCGGTGCCGTCCACCAGCGCCAGCGTCTCCGTCCATCGCGCGTCGGGATAGACGTGGACCGTGAGCACCGGGCCGAAAATCTCCTCGCACATCAGCCGGTATCCCGGATCGGCCGCCTCGATCAGCGTCGGCTCGACGAAATACCCCACCGTGTCGTCGGTTCCGCCGCCCGCCAGGATCTTCACACCGGCGTCGGCGCGAGCGCGGCCGAGATGCTCGCGAATGCGGTCGAACGCCCGGCGGTCGATGACCGCACCCATGAAGTTGCGGAAGTCGGCCACGTCGCCCATGCGCAGCTCGCCGATCATGGCGACCGCCCGATCGCGCACCGCGGGCCAGATGCCGCTCGGAATGTATGCCCTCGACGCCGCGCTGCACTTCTGCCCCTGGTACTCGTACGCTCCCCGCACCATCGCCACCGCGAGCGCGTCCACGTCGGCGCTCGGGTGAGCCAGGATGAAATCCTTGCCGCCGGTCTCGCCGACGATCCTGGGGTACGAGACGTATTTGTCGAGATTGCTCGCGCAGGTGTGCCAGAGGCTCCGAAACACGCCGGTCGACCCGGTGAAGTGAATGCCGGCGAGGTGCCGGTCGGCCAGAAGCACGCGGCTGACCTCGACCGGATCACCGGGCACGAAGTTGATCACGCCCGGCGGCAGGCCGGCTTCGACCAGGAGCTCGAAGAAGTGCCAGTTGCTGAGCATCGCCGTGGCGGCGGGCTTCCAGACGACCGTGTTGCCCATCAGCGCCGGGGCGGTGGGAAGATTGCCGCCGATGGCGGTGAAGTTGAACGGCGTGATCGCGTAGACGAAACCCTCGAGCGGCCGGTGGTCGAGCCGGTTCCAGGCGCCGGGCGACGACTCCGGCTGCTCCTGGTAGATCCGCTCGGCGAAATGCACGTTGAACCTGAGGAAATCGATCAGCTCGCAGGCGCTGTCGATCTCCGCCTGGAAGGCGGTTTTGCTCTGGCCCAGCATGGTGGCGGCGTTGAGCCGCTGGCGGTACCTGGTGGCCAGGAGATCGGCGGCCTTGAGGAACACGGCCGCCCGATCCTCGAACTTCCAGTTGGCCCAGTCGTGCTGGGCGCTCACCGCCGCGCGGACCGCCGCCTCGATGATCGCCTTGTCGGCCTGATGCACCTTGGCGAGCACGCGCGCGTGGCAATGCGGCGCGACGGCGTCGTGGGTAACTCCGCTGCGGACTTCGCGGCCGCCGACCACGACGGGGATGTCCGGGCGCTCATCGCCGGCCGCGGTGAGGGCGGCCTTGAGCGTGGAGCGCTCGGGGCTGCCGGGGGCATAGGAAAGAACCGGTTCGTTTCGCGGAGTCGGGATGTTCGGGAAGGCGCTCATGCCTGAAGGCTAGGGGCGGGACGCCCGGCGCTCAAGGTCGTCGAGCGCCCGCTGGATCGCCGCGACGTACCGTTCGGCCTTGCCCGCCGGATCGGGGTCGCGATAGATCGACCGCCCGACCACGAGGTGGTCCGCGCCGTCCGCGATGCTCTCGTAGGGCGTTCCCGTCCGCTTCTGGTCGTCGGCCGGCTCGCCCTCGAGCCTGATGCCTGGCGTCACGATCACGACGTGGTCCGGCACCGCGCGCCGGATCGCCGCGACTTCCCGGGGCGACGCGATCAGCCCATCGCACCCGGCCGATACCTGGTTCTTCGCGAATTGAACGACATGCTCCTCCAGCGTGACGTCATCCGGCAGGTGGTACATCCTGCGCGCCTCCTGCTCGCTGAGGCTCGTGAGCACCGTCACCGCCAGAACCTTGAGCGGGCTCGTGCCGCGCGCCTTGGCAGCCGCGCCGACGATCTCCTGATTGCCGTGAACGGTGACGAACCGAACGCCGCGAGCCGCCGCGGCGCCGACGGCCACGGCTACGGAGTTCGGCACATCGTAGAACTTGAGGTCGAGAAAAACATCCTTGCCAAGCCCAAGCAGCTCCTCGAGCAGCTCCGGTCCGCCGGGCCGAAGCAGCACGCCCCACCCCACCTTATAGAAGGAGACGGTCCGATCCAGCCTGGCCACCAGCGCCTTGTTCTCGGCGGGGGTGCTCAGGTCGAGCGCGACGATCAATCGGTCTCGGGCGGATGCTGGCAGAGTAGGTCCGGAAAGGAGGCGAGTCGAATGCTTCAGGCAACCGGGGAACGAGGAGCGGCTAGAACCTCCCTGACCATCCCAGCGTCGCCCCCCCGGGACTGGCAAAGACCGACGGTGCCCGCAGGCCGAAAATCCGCCATTTACCGGAGGCGAGCTTGGCGGACGTGATGCCGACCAGCGCGCCCGCGGTCACATCGCTCAGCCAGTGACGGTTGTCGTTGATGCGGGACCAGGCCACGGCCGTCGCCATGCCGTACAGGCCCACCGTGGCCCACGGCTTGTGGATGTCGTCGGCCAGTGACGTGGCCAGCGCGAAGGCCACGGCTGCGTGGCCCGATGGCATGGATGCCTGGCCCGAAAAGGGCGCGAACCCGTCGAGATCGAGACTCTGCTCGGGGCGCGGGCGCCCGAACAACTCCTTGGCTGCCGTCACCGAGCCGCCCGCCAGCAGCAGCGAGGTGCCGAGCCGCCCGGCGGCGCGCGTGATGCGGGAGTCGCCCGAAATGAGTCCGGCGGCCGCGAGTCCGAGCGTGACGGTGGCGAAGGTCTCGGGCTGGCCAAAGTGTCGCACCACGCCGGCAACATTGTCCGCGCCGGGGCCGTGGTTGTGACGGGAGTAGCGCTGGACCGGACCGTCGAGCAGCATGAGAGCCGAGAGGCCGCCGACCGCGATGGCGCCGTGCCACCAGCGAATGGTCGTCGCGGTGTCGTTCTGTGCGGCGAGCGGCGACACGGAACCGGTCGCCGGCATGACCAGCAACACGAGGAACAGCCACCGGACGGCGATCGCTCGCGAGGCGTGGCAAATCGGCCGTGAGTAGTTAGCTTCGGGCAGGTCGCACTCCGCTATTGGCGATACAAATCGCAGCGAGGAACGTGATGAATCGTCGTCTGGGCGCGCTATTGTCGGTGCTGGTGCTGGCCGGCTGTCGCCAGTACGATCTCGGAGGTCACCTGTCCCGCCAGGGCGGGATGCTTCCACCCGACCAGTATGCCCACTACGGCAAGGAGCAGGCCGAGGCGGTGGCGATCGCGCGTGAGTATGGGCGGGCCGCCCAGGGGGACAGCCCCGACGCGCTCGCCAAGCAGGCCGATGCGGCCATGAAGTATGCGCGATCCCTGCCCGACGTAGCCGACATCGTCGCCGATCCGCTCGGCCGCCGGCTCACCATCCAATTCGCCAGCGGGTGGCGGGTGGCGGTCAATCCCGTGAGCGACGGCAAGACCGGCGCCGAGACCCCCGGCGTTGCCGCCGGCACTCCGTCCCGGTAGCGGCCGCTCAATCTATACCCGGTCCGGGCGACGAGCGAGTGACCGGCTGCCACCTGGTTACGACCACTCTGCCCGACCGGATTGCCGCCGATCGTCTCGCCGCCGATCTCGTTGGCCTCCGTCTTGCCGCGTGTGCTCAGGTCGAGGGACCGATCGCCAGCACGTATCGCTGGAAGGGAGCAGTCGAACAGTCCGCCGAGTGGTACTGCCATTTCAAGACGACAGCGGCGAGGCTGCCCGCACTGTTCGCCCGGATCCGGGAGCTGCACCCGTACGAGGTCCCCGAGATCATCGCCGTCCCGATCGCCGGCGGCGACCCCGCCTACCTGCGCTGGATTGAAGAATCGGTGAATGAAGGCTAGCTCGACCCCTCGGTAACCCGGCACGCTCCGGAGGTCCGATGCCGACTCTGCCCGCTCCTCCCTCCCCCGAGTTGCTCTACCTGCTGGCCGGCGACGAGGAAGACCTGCTCGCCGCGTGCGAAAATCTCCGGCCCGCCGACGTCGCCGAGGCGCTCAACCAGCTTCCGGTCGAAGCCGCGGCTCGGGTGGTGTCGGCCCTGCCGTTCGAGCTGGCGGTGCAGCTCCTCGACGAGCCCGAGCTCGGGCGCCGGGGCGACATCTTCGAGCTGCTCGATGCCCAGCGCGCGGTGCCCCTGATCGACGCGCTCTCATCGGACCAGCAGGTCGAGCTGTTCCGCGAGCTCAAGGAGGCCGATCGGACCCGCCTGCTGCACGTGGTGGATCCTCGCACGCGGGACGCCCTCCGGGTCCTCCTCGCCTATCCGCCCACCAGCGCCGCCGGCATCATGACCACCGAGTTCCTGTCGGTGCCGGCAACGTGGACGGTCGACCAGGTGAAGCGGCACATCGCCGAGGTGGGTCAGGCCAAGGAGACGGTCTACGCGATCTACGTGCTGCACCCGAAGGATCATCGGCTCGAGACCGTCGTGTCCCTCCGGGAGATCATGCTGGCGGGGCCGGAGCACCCGGTCTCCGCGATCGGGGACGGCCGCCGCCCGGTGACGGTGAGCCCGATGACGGATCGGGAAGACGTGGCCAGGCTTATCTCCAAGTACAACCTGCTGGCACTCCCGGTGGTGGACGATCAGGGCCACGTCCTCGGCATCGTGACGGTGGACGACGTCATCGACGCCCTCGTGCGCGAGCAGACCGAAGACGTCCAGAAGTTCGGCGGCATGGCGGCGGTGGACGAGCCCTACATGCAGATCGGTTTGGGCGCCATGGTGCGGAAGCGGGGCGGCTGGCTCTGTGCGCTCTTCGTCGGCGAGATGCTCACGGCCTCTGCCATGGGGCACTTCGAGGGAGAGATCGAGCGCGCCGTGGTGCTCGCCCTCTTCATCCCGCTCATCATCAGCTCGGGCGGCAACTCGGGATCGCAGGCCACGTCGCTGATCATCCGGGCCATGGCGCTGGGAGAGGTCCGCCTCCACGACTGGTGGCGGGTGGCGCGACGGGAGTTACCCGCCGGCTTGTCTCTTGGCGCCATCCTCGGCACCATCGGTGCCATCCGGATCCTGCTCTGGCAGCTCTTCGGCTGGTACGATTACGGGCCGCACTACCTCAGGGTGGCGGAAACGGTGGCCTTCGCGCTCGTGGGCGTGGTCCTGTTCGGCTCGCTCGCGGGATCGATGCTGCCGTTCGTCCTTCGCCGGATCGGGTTCGACCCCGCGAGCGCCTCGGCGCCGTTCGTCGCGACGCTGGTGGACGTCACCGGCCTCATCATTTATTTCAGCGTGGCGCTCCTCGTCCTGCGAGGCACGCTGCTCTAGGCTCTTCTTCCACTCGGAGGCCTTCGCCATGACCTCGCGCCAGGGGCTCACGCTCTTCGTCGTGCTGGGCTTCGTCGCCTTCCTGCTCTGGTCCACGCTCAGCGCGCAGCGGGTCGAGTGCATGGTCACCGTGGAGTTCGACGGCCGCACCGGCAGTGGCACCGCATCCGCCAGCTCGGAACAGGACGCCGTGCGCGAAGCGCAGACCGCCGCGTGCGGTCCGATCACCGGCTCCATGGACCAGCGCATTGCCTGTGACCGCACGCCGCCGGCCACCCGTCGGTGCCACCCCCTCTAGAGGGCCACATGGCACGGCTCCGGCTGCCTCACTCTCTCACACTGCTCGTGCTCTGCATTCTCGTCGCCGCCGTCCTCACCCACGTGCTCCCTGCCGGTGAGTTTCAGCGACACGAGGACCCTGCGACCGGACGCACGGTCGTCGTCGCCGGTACGTACGCGCGCGTCGAGAGCCGGCCGGTCGGGCCGTTCGAGGCCCTCATGGCCATCCCCAAAGGGATCACCGACGCGGCCTCGGTGATCGGCCTGATCTTCCTGGTGGGTGGTGCATTCGGCGTGGTCGAGCGCGCCGGCACGCTGGGACGCCTGGTCCGATGGATGGTGGGCAAGCTGGCCCGGCGTCGGGCGCTGGTCATTCCGGTCGCGAGCGTCGTGTTCGCTCTGGGAGGGATCGTCGAGCACATGCAGGAGGAGCTGATCGCCTTCGTGCCGGCCCTCCTGCTGCTGTCGCGCAGCCTCGGCTACACCCCGCTCACCATCGTGGCGATGAGCCTGGGCAGCGCCGCCGTCGGCGCGGCGTTCGGGCCCGTCGATCCTTTCAGCGTCCTCATTGCGCAGCGGCTCTCCCAGCTCCCCCCCGGGTCGGCGTTGGGCTTCCGGATGCTGTTCCTCCTGCCCGGGCTGGCGATCTGGATTTGGGGAACCGCGCGCTACGCGGCCCGCACCCGCATCGAGCCCTCACTGACGGCGGATGACGCGGGCTCCGCGGTGCTCGATGCGCGCGACATCGTCATCGTGCTCTCCATCATCGCGGCGTTCGCCGTGTACGTGTACGGCGCCCAGCATCTCGACTGGGAGTTCGACCAGCTGTCCGCCCTTCTCTTCACCGTCGGGGTCATCGCCGGCCTCCTTGGCCGGCTGGGGATGGACGGCACGGCGGAGGCCTTCGCGGACGGGTTCAAATCGATGGGGTACGCCGCGCTCCTGGTGGGGTTCGCCCGCGGCATCTATGTCGTGATGAGCGAAGGCCGGATCGTGGACACCATCGTGAACGGCCTCTTCGCACCCATCCACGGCCTTTCGCCGGCGCTCTCCGGCATCGGGATGATGCTCGCGCACACGGTAATCCACTTTCCGGTGCCGAGCGTAAGCGGACAGGCCGTGCTCACCATGCCCCTCCTCGTTCCGCTGTCCGACCTGATCGGACTCTCGCGCCAGGTGGCCGTGCTGGCGTATCAGTACGGCGCCGGCCTGTGCGAGGTACTGGCGCCGACCAACGGCGCGCTCATGGCCATGCTCGCCGCCTCGGGAGTGGGCTACGAGGAATGGCTACGTTTCGCCTTGCCGCTATGGGCCCTGCTGGCCTGTCTGGGGGCGGTGGCGGTGGCCGTGGGGGTCGCGGTCGGGCTGCGCTGAACCCTCCATCGGTCCACGACTTGGCCGGAACTTTTCAGGGGCCGCGAACCGTTCGAAGTAATGCAAGACACGGCGCCGCTCGAGGAAATGGCACTACTGTTGCGTTGTATCATTCCGCCCTATTCACGAGGCGAACGTCACGATGAGTGAGCTCACCATTCGAGAGATGGGACAGGACGAGGATTTCGCGGCCTGGTTTTCCGAGCTCCTCGAGCAGGAGGAGGACCCGGCAGGGTGGTCGGGTGCCCCAGACGAGCACTACCTCATACTCAGCAACGAGATCGGCGACTGGATCGGGGGGTTGCGCTACTGGCTCCGCGGGGGGGTCGCGCACCTCGTTGATGTGGTGATCTTGCCGCAGGAGCGGCATCAGGGCCACGCCCACCGCCTGCTGGCCGCCTTCGAGGAACGCTCGATAGAGGCCGGCGCCCACTTGGCCGAATTCTGGACGGACGATGGCCGCTCCGAGGGACTTCTGGCCGCGATGGGCTGGCGGCGTATCTATCACCGCGAGGACTACATAGGTCATCGTGGCTGGTCGCTCATGGAGAAGCGGCTGAGCCCCGATTCGGCCTGATCGCGCCTCCCCCGGCCCCCGGAAGCGGTTGGCATTGGCGGGACCAGTCGCGCTATCTTACGAGGCTGGTGCTTGTCATTTCTACCCCGCTTCTGAAAGACGTCCATGGGCACCACCACCGATCAAGCGCGCGAAATCGCCTCCAAGATCGAGGTCCTCAACGACCTCGAGGGTGAGGTGCGGACGCTGATGGAGACCCACGAGCGCAAGCGGGAGGTGTGGTTCCCCTCGGAGCTCCTCGGTGCCGGGCCGGACCAGTGCGAGGACGAGTTCGTCCAGCGGCTCCGGGCCCAGGCCGAGGGGATCCCCGACCACGTGCGCGCGGCGCTCGCCCTCAACATGTTGACGGAAGAGGGACTCCCGCACTTCCACCGGCTTCTCGCGGTGTATCTCGGCGACGACAGTCACTGGCGCCGGTGGAACAATTTGTGGACAGCGGAGGAAGACCGGCACGGCCAGGTGCTCCACGACTATGCCCGGGATACCCGTCTGTTCGACCAGCGGAGGCTCGAGGAAATGCAGTTCGAGTATCTCCGCGCCGGCTTCCATCCCGACTGGGATCGCGATCCCTACCGCGTCTTCGCCTACACCACCGTGCAGGAGCGGGCCACTCAGTTCTCCCACAGCGAGACCGGCCGGATCGTGTCCGAGTATGAGCCGCGGCTGGCCGAAGTCCTCTCGCATGTCGCCAAGGACGAAGCCCGGCACTATGCGTTCTATCGCGCCGTTTTCGATCTGATCCTCGAGCGCGACCCCAATCAAGCGCTCCATTCCGCATCGTTCATCCTGCCGGCCATCGACATGCCGGGGCTCACCATGCCGGGGTTCAAGGAGCTGGCCGACGTCATCCGCCGGTCCGGCATCTACGGTCCCAGGGACTACCTTCGCATCGTTCAGGAGCAGATCCGCTACTGGAAGATCGAGAGCCTCCAGGGGCTCAACGAGCTCGGGCGCAAGGCCCAGGAAAAGATCGTGGGCATCCCGGCCCGGCTCCGCCGTATCGCCGAGCACATGGAGACCCGAAGTCGGGCGAAGACATTCAGCTTCGAGGTGGTGTTCAACCGCGAATTCGCGATGGAATGAAGGGTCTCGCCGCCGCCCTTCTCGTGCTCCTGCCGCTGGGCGGGTGCGGTGAGGGCCAGGCCGATCGGCCCGTCGCCCACCAACCGCAGTCCGATATGCCCCGCGACCAGCGCGACGCCGAAGAGCTCGGCAAGGAACTGTTCGAGCTGGTGGACCGGGCAGTCGACTACAAGGGCTCCCACCGTGGACGTCCAGCCGCCAGTCTCCGGCAGATGGGCATCGACAGCCTCACCAGCGGCACCGTGCGCCGGCTCGTGAACGTGGGGCTCGATCCGCTGATCACGGTCTCGTTCCGGAGGCCCGACTCGCGCGAGATCACATCCTGCCGGGGCGACCCTCAGGTTCTGGAGGACGCGGCCATTAACGGCGGCCGGTTCAGCGTCATGTGTACCACCCCGTCGGGGGCTCAACGTCTGATGCATGTCGGCCAGTCCGACCCGGAGCGCTAGCCCTTCCCCGAGATGATCGCACCCACTGTCGCCCTCGCGGCCAGGATCCTCGTCGTGGCCGTGCTCGCCTATGCGGCAACCGTCGCCATTACCGCATGGGCCGTCCGCAGCCGCAGAATCAACCCGTTCGGCGCCGGGCCCAAGCTCGTCCGCCGCATGAGCGATCCCGTCGTACGCCCGCTGGAACGCCGGATCGTGCGCATGGGAGGAAATCCGCAGGATGCCACCTTGTGGCTGGTGGGCATCGCGGTCGTGGGCGGCCTCCTGTTCATCACCCTGGTCAACTGGCTCCTGGGCTTTGCCCTGACCGTCGGAGCCCTGGGGCGGGCCGGGCCGCGCGCCTGGGGCCGGTACCTGGTCAGCGGCCTGTTCAGCCTCGTCATGATGGCGCTCATCGTGCGGGTGGTGGCGTCGTGGATCGGCATCTCGCCCTATGCCCGCTGGATGCGTCCATTCATGGTGCTGACCAATTGGATCATCGACCCGATCCGCCGGGTCATCCCGCCGGTGGGCATGATCGACTTCACGCCGATGGTGGCGTGGCTCGTGCTGTGGGTGGCCCGAGGGCTGATCCTGGGCCTGATATGATCGAGGCGACCAGCGCCGGCATCAGGCTCAGGCTCCGCGTGCAGCCGCGCGCCGCGCGCACTGAGCTTGCCGGACGGCACGGCGATGCGCTCAAGATCCGGGTCGCGGCGCCGCCGGTTGATGGCGAGGCGAACGTGGAGCTGATCCGCTTTCTCGCCCGCGTGCTGAACGTTCCCAGAACGTCGGTGTCCATTGCCGCCGGATCCGGCGGTCGCTCCAAGATGGTCGCCGTCGAGGGCATCGCGGCGGACGAGGCGGCCCGGCGGCTGGGCCTCTGATCCCTTGCCCGTGGGGGCACCGCCGTTAGGTTACAAAAGTCGAACAATTGCATCGTGGCGATTTGCGCTGCTTGCGGCCACGTAAAACAACCGCTAAAACGCTCCCCTGAGGCGTTTTGGCCCCAGGGTTTTTCGTTTGGGAGGATTCGCCTTGGTCGGTACGACCCCCACCCCCGCACCGGTTCGACCCGCGACGCGCGACCCGCGACCCGCGACCCGCGAGGCACGGCTCGCCAAGCTGGAGTCGCTGCTGGCCAGGCGGATCCTGGTCCTGGATGGGGCGATGGGGACGATGATCCAGACCTACGGGCTGGACGAGCGCGACTACCGCGGCGAGCGGTTCACCGGGTGGCCGCGTGATCTCAAGGGCCACAACGATCTGCTCTCGCTCACGCAGCCGGGGATCATCAGGGCGATCCACGCCGCCTATCTCGAAGCGGGCGCCGACATCCTCGAGACCAACTCCTTCAACTCGACCGCGGTCTCGCTCGGCGATTACGGAATGGAGAGCATGGTCTACGAGCTCAACCACGCCTCGGCGCGGCTGGCACGCGACGTGGCCGACGAGTTCGAGCGCCGTGGACCCGATCCCCGTTTCGTCGCCGGGGTGCTGGGCCCCACGAACCGCACCGCCTCGCTCTCACCCGACGTCAACGACCCGGGCTTCCGCAACATCCGGTTCGACGAGCTGGCGGCCACGTACGCCGAGGCGGCCCGTGGCCTGCTCGACGGCGGCGCCGACCTGCTGCTCATCGAGACGATCTTCGATACCCTGAACGCGAAAGCGGCGATCTTCGCGGTCGAGGGACTGTTCGAGAGTCTGGGATGGCGCGTGCCGGTCATGATCTCGGGCACGATCACGGACGCGAGCGGGCGCACCCTGTCGGGACAGACGACGGAGGCTTTCTGGAACTCCGTGGCCCACGCCCGCCCCCTCAGCGTCGGTCTCAACTGCGCGCTCGGCGCAAAGCAACTGAGGCAATACGTCCAGGAGCTGTCGCGGGTCGCTCCGGTGCTCGTCAGCACCCATCCCAACGCCGGCCTGCCGAACGAGTTCGGCTTGTACGACGAGAGCCCGGGCTCGATGGCGCCGGTGCTGCGCGAGTTCGCGGAAAGCGGGCTGGTCAACCTGGTGGGCGGCTGTTGCGGCACCACGCCGGAGCACATCGCGGCTATCGCGGAAGCGGTGCGCGGGTTGCCCCCACGCCGGATTCCCCGGATCGAGCCGGCTTGCCGGCTGAGCGGCCTCGAGCCGCTTTCGATCGGCCCGGACAGTCTCTTCGTCAACGTCGGCGAGCGCACCAACGTGACCGGCTCGCGGAAGTTCGCGCGGCTGGTCCTGGCGGGCGAGTACGATGCCGCCGTCGAGATCGCGCGCCAGCAGGTGGAGAGCGGCGCGCAGATGATCGATATCAACATGGACGAGGGGATGCTCGACTCGGCCCAGGCCATGGTCAAGTTCCTCCAGCTCATCGCCGCCGAGCCGGATGTGAGCCGGGTGCCGGTGGTGCTCGACTCGTCGAAATGGTCGGTGATCGAGGCCGGACTCAAGTGCCTCCAGGGCAAGGGAGTGGTCAACTCGATCAGTCTCAAGGAAGGTGAGGAGGCGTTCGTCCACCACGCCCGGCTCGTGCGCCGCTACGGCGCGGCGGTGATCGTGATGGCCTTCGACGAGCAGGGCCAGGCCGATACCGTCGAGCGGAAGGTGGAGATCTGCCGGCGTTCCTACCGGATCCTGACGGAGCGGGTGGGCTTCCCCGCGTCGGACATCATCTTCGATCCGAACATCTTCGCCATCGGCACCGGCATCGAGGAGCACGCGGACTACGCCTGCAACTACATCGAGGCCACCCGCCGGATCAAGGAATCGCTGCCCCACGTGCTCGTGAGCGGCGGAGTGAGCAATGTCTCGTTCTCCTTCCGCGGCAACGATCCGGTGCGCGAGGCGATTCACGCGGTCTTCCTCTACCATGCCATCGAGGCCGGGATGGACATGGGAATCGTGAACGCCGGGCAGCTTCCCATCTACTCCGACATCCCGGCGGAGCTGCTGGAGCGGGTCGAAGACCTGGTGCTCAACCGCCGGCCGGACGCCACCGACCGGCTGCTGGCCGTCGCCGATACCGTGCGGGGCCAGGCCGTGTCCCAGTCGGCCGATCTTTCCTGGCGGGACGCCCCGGTGCACGAGCGGCTGGCGCATGCGCTCGTGGAGGGCATCGCAGACTACATCATCGAGGATACGGAGGAGGCCCGCCGGCTGGCCGAGCGGCCCATCCAGGTGATCGAGGGGCCGCTGATGGACGGCATGAACATCGTCGGCGACCTCTTCGGGGCGGGCAAGATGTTCTTGCCCCAGGTGGTGAAGAGCGCGCGGGTGATGAAGAAAGCGGTGGCCCACCTGGTGCCGTACATCGAAGCCGAGCGGGATACCGCCGCGGCCAGGACCAACGGCAAGGTCCTGCTCGCCACGGTGAAGGGCGACGTGCACGACATCGGCAAGAACATCGTGGGCGTGGTACTCCAGTGCAACAACTACGAGGTCATCGATCTCGGCGTCATGGTGCCGTGCGCCAGGATTCTGGAGACGGCCCGGCGCGAGCGCGTGGACGTGGTCGGCCTGAGCGGACTGATCACACCATCACTCGAAGAGATGTCCTTCGTCGCCGCCGAGCTGGAGCGGGAGGGATTCGAGCTGCCGCTGTTGATCGGCGGGGCCACGACCTCGCGGGTCCACACCGCGGTCAAGATCGCGCCGCACTATCGCGGCCCCACTGTGCACGTGCTCGACGCCTCCCGCGCGGTCGGCGTAACGAGCCACCTGCTCAGCGAGACGCTGCATGACGAGTTCGTGGAGGGCGTGCGCAAGGAATACGGCAACCTCCGGGAGCAACGGGGGCAGCGCCAGGCGGCGGAGGATCGCCTGCCGATCGCGGACGCCCGGCGCAACCGTCTGTCCATCGACTGGAGCGCCCTCCGCGCGCCCGAGCCGTGCCGGCCGGGCCTCACGGTGCTGGAGGACTATCCGCTCGAGGAGCTGGTCGCTCGGATCGACTGGACGCCGTTCTTCCAGACCTGGGAGCTGGCGGGTCACTACCCGGCCATCCTCGACGACCCGCGGGTCGGCGCGGCGGCCACCAGCCTCTTCCGCGACGCGGAGGCGCTGCTCGAGCGGATCGTCCGCGACAAGCGGCTCACCGCCAAGGGCGTGTTCGGACTCTTCCCCGCCGACAGCACCGGCGACGACATCACGCTCTATCGCGACCGGGACCGCGCCGAGCCGCTCGCGGTCGTCCACACGCTGCGCCAGCAGATGCGGAAGCCGCCCGGCCGCCCCAACCTCGCGCTGGCCGACTTCGTCGCGCCGAGAGACGCCGGCGTGGCCGACTACGCCGGCGCGTTCGCGGTAACTGCCGGCATCGGCCTCGAGTCACTGGTGGCCGAATTCGAGCTCGCCCACGACGACTACACCGCCATCATGGCCAAGGCGCTGGCGGACCGGCTTGCGGAGGCCTTTGCGGAGCGGCTGCACGAGCGGGTGCGGACCGAGTTCTGGGGGTACGTTACCGGCGAATCGCTCGACAACGCCGACTTGATCCGGGAGAAGTATCAGGGCATCAGACCGGCGCCGGGGTATCCCGCCTGCCCGGACCACACCGAAAAGCGGACCCTGTTCGAGCTCCTGGGCGCCGAGGCGAACGCGGGCATCACCCTCACGGAGAGCTGCGCCATGTTGCCGGCGTCGTCGGTGAGCGGGTGGTATTTCTGGCGGCCCGAGGCGCACTACTTCGGCGTGGGCAAGATCGGCCGCGACCAGGTGGAGGACTACGCGCGACGGAAGGGGCTCGACGTGGCGGTGGCGG
>Ga0075292_1000007_pt1 | contig 15221 bp, 19 predicted proteins | sample SF_Rice_20C_80N__FD_69758 | JGI IMG/M metagenome (GOLD analysis project Ga0075292, IMG submission 69758) | Rice paddy soil microbial communities from Twitchell Island, California, USA - SF_Rice_20C_80N_403 | ecosystem: Environmental > Terrestrial > Soil > Paddy field/soil | place: USA: Twitchell...
GGCGACGAGCTCCTCCAGCACCTTGAGCCCGTCCATCTGCGGCATCCGCAGGTCCAGGAGCACCAGGTCGGGAGCCATGTCCCGAAACCGCTCCACGGCACGGTAGGGGTCGGTCACGCCCTCGACCAGGGGGATGCCGGAGCGCTCGAGGATCCGTACCACGGCGCGGACCACGGCCGGCTCGTCGTCGATGACGAGTACCCTGACCCTGCTCTGATCGGCGATCAGTGCAAGCGGCGTGAAGTCCTTCGCATCGTCGGTAACGGGAACCTCGCGCGCTTCCGGATGGGCGGAGCCTGTTCGAAGTCTACGATGGCACTGGCGGGGATACGACGCAAGCACTGCCGGTGCTTTGCTCCTGTCGGCAGCGGCAAACCCATGTCGCGTCTCCGCGCACCATGCAGCGAGACGCGACATTCGCCGCGTGCTCCCGCGACGACCTAGGGGAAAATTCCCAGCTGGGCGTAGCTGAGCGCGACCTTGTCGATCGCCACGATCATGGCCGCGGTCCGGAGGTCTACCTTGCCGTCGTGGCGCTTCCACGACTGCCGAATCGGGTGATACGCGCCGATCATGGTCTCCTCGAGCCCGGAGTTGACCAGGTCCTCCTCACTCGCGCCGTGCGTCACCCGCTCGATCTCTTCCGCGGTGAATTTCCGTCCGGTGACCCCTTCGACGGCGGTGAGCAGGCGGCCGTAGGCCCCCTGCTCGAACCGCTTCTGCATGCGGCCGAACCGGACGTGACCCAGGTTCTTGACCCACTCGAAGTAGGACACGGTGACGCCGCCGGCGTTGATGAACGCATCGGGAATGACCATGATCTTGCGCTGGGCGAGAATCGCGTCGGCTTCGGCGGTCGTCGGACCGTTGGCGGCTTCGACCACGATTTTCGCCTTCACGCGGGGGGCGTTGTCTGCCGTGACCTGACGCTCCAGCGCCGCGGGAATGAGAATGTCGCACTCGAGCTCGAGCGCGTCCTCCCTCGTATCTAGGTTCGTCGCGCCGGGGCATCCGAGCAGGGAGCCGCGCTCGCGCCGGTACGCCATGACCTTTTCGATGTCCAGGCCTTTCGGGCTCGCGATGGCGCCCTCGGATTCCGCGAGCCCGACCAGGATTGACCCGCCCTCCTGGAAGAACCTGGCCGCGTAGTACCCGACGTTGCCGAGGCCTTGAATCACGACTCGCTTGCCCTGGAGTCCCGGCGAAAGCCCCAGCGCCTTCATGTCCTCATCGACACTGCACGCCTCGCGGACGCCGTAGAACACTCCGCGCCCGGTCGCCTCGACGCGGCCCCGGATGCCGCCCGCACTCACCGGCTTGGCGGTGACGCAGCCGAGCGCGTCGAGCTCGCCCGGGCGGAGCTGGGTGTACGTATCGGCGATCCAGGCCATCTCCCGCGGGCCGGTACCGACGTCGGGCGCGGGGACATCGAGCCCGGGTCCCATGAAGTTCTTGCGGACCAGCTCGAACACGTACCGCCGGGTGATCCGCTCCAGCTCTTCGGCCGAATAGTTCTTCGGCCGGAGCCGGATGCCGCCCTTGGCTCCGCCGAACGGCACGTCCACCAGCGCGCACTTGTAGGTCATGAGCGCGGCGAGCGCCTGCACCTCTTCGGCGTCGACGGTGTCCGCGTAGCGGATGCCTCCCTTGCACGGCAGCTTGTGGTGACTGTGCTCGGCGCGCCACGCGTGCATGACTTCGATGCGGCCATCGTCGCGCTTGATGGGAAAGCTGGTATAGAAGAGGTTCTTGGAGGCTTTGATGTTGGCGAGCAGCGTGGGATCGTGGGAGGTAAACGCGGCCGCGCGATCGAAGGCTGTGTTGACCTGATCGAGAAAGCTGGCGCCTAGCGACATGAGCGCTCCGGCAAGTGGTGAAGACGTCGATTTCTGTCGCATTCCATGCGTGATCGGACTCAAACACGACAAAAACGGGCCCGCGATGTCGCAAACGCGACCGGGCCCCCAATCCCCCTCGCCCGTTCGCCCACCTCTACGCCTCGGTCGCGACCTCCGCCCGGGGCACGTTCAGCTTGTTGCGCAGGGTGCGCTCGCTGATCCCCAGCAGCTTGGCCGCGCGGGTGCGGTTGCCGCCGGTGGCGATGAGCGCCCGCTCGATGGCGCGCCGCTCGATCTCGTCGAGATCGTACGGCTCCCCCTCGCCTAGCCCCTCATCCCCGGCCGCGGGCTGCGCGCCTCGATCCTTGACCTCCGGAAGGTGCTCCTCGAACGCCCTCGGCAGGAGAACCGGACCGGGACAGAGGATCACGGCCCGCTCGATGGCATTCGCCAGCTCGCGCACGTTGCCGGGCCAGCGGTGCCGCTGCAGATACTCGATGGTTTCCGGCGCCACCAAGGGCACCTGCGTGCCCTGGCCCTCGGCCATGCGATGGATGAAGTGCTGGACCAGTCGCGGAATGTCCTCCGGTCGCTCCCGGAGCGACGGAGTTCGGATCGGCACCACGTTGAGCCGATAGTACAGGTCGTTTCGGAACCGGCCCGCGTCGACCTCGGCCTTGAGGTCGCGATTGCAGGTGGCCACCAGCCGCACGTCCACCTTGATCGGCTGGGTGCCCCCGACGCGCTCGAACTCCTGCTCCTGGATGACACGCAACAGCTTGGCCTGGAGGTCGAGGCGCATCTCGGAGATCTCGTCGAGCAGGAGCGTGCCGGTGTGCGAGCGCTCGAACGCGCCGGCGGTGCGGACGGTCGCCCCGGTAAAGGCGCCCTTTTCGTGTCCGAAGAGCGCGCTCTCGACCAGGCCCTCGGGCATGGCCGCGCAATTGATTGTGACGAAGGGAGCGTCGTGCCGGGGGCTCTGGTCGTGGAGAGCGCGCGCGAACAGCTCCTTGCCGGTTCCGCTCTCCCCCTGGAGCAGGACCGTCGCCCGGGTCGGGGCCACGGTGCCGATCGTTTCCATGACCCTGCGGAACGGCGGGCTGTCGCCGATCAGGGCGCGGGTGGAGCGCATCTTGAGGATCTCGCGGCGGAACGTCTCGTTTTCGCGCCGGAGCCGCACGACTTCCAGGGCCTGTTGGACGGCGATCTCGAGGGTCTCGGCGCGGACGGGCTTGGTGAGATAGTCGATGGCGCCGGTCTTGATGGAGATGACGGCGTGCTCGATGCTCGAGTACCCCGTCATGATGATCACCGGAATCCGGTATCCCTCCTTTTCCAGCAGCCCGAGGAGGTCGAGGCCCGTGAGCTTGGGCATCCGGTAATCGGCGATGATGAGATCGAGCGGAGTCCGCGCCACCGCGAGCATCGCTTCCTCGACGCTCGACACGAGGAGAGGACGGTGACCGATCTTGCCGAGCGTGTGCTCCAGAATGACGCCGACGGAGGGCTCGTCGTCAACGCAAAGTATGGTGGCCATCGGCTCCGAGCAGTCGGGGATGTAGGGGGCGGCCGCCGCGGGACTCAAGATTGGCCCCGGAGCAGCCGAAACTGAAGATAGTGGATTCCGTCCCGAACGTCAGCGGGAGAGACACCGGTGCGCGTCACGAACAACATGCGACAGACCCAGGTCCTCCGCGACCTGCAGGCCGGACTGGCCAAATTGGCCGACGCCCAGCAACAGGTAGCCTCCGGCAAGCGCTTCACCCGACCCTCGCAAGACCCCGTCGCCGCCGCCCGCGTCATGCAAGCCGACCGTGCCCTGCGTGGCATTACCCAGTATCGCCGCAACTCCACCGCCGTCCGCGTGCGGGTGGACGCCGAAGAGGCTACGCTCAACCAGCTTACGGACCTGCTTACCCGCGCCAAGGAGCTGGGCGTGGGCCAGGGCAGCGATACCGCGACGGCCGCGTCACGGGGCGAGACCGCCGCCGAGCTCGATCGCATCATCGAGCAGGTGGTGGCACTCGGCAACACGAAGGTGGGAAGCGAGTACTTGTTCGGCGGGGGGCAGACCTCCGTGCCTCCGTTCCAGGCGGATGGCACCTACCTTGGAGCCGATGCGGTGCGGCAGGCAGAGCTCGCCCCGGGATACGTAATAGATACCAATCACACCGGCCGGGAGCTGCTGGAAACCAGCGGCGTCGTCAGCGGCCTTGCTGCTTTGCGGGACGCGCTGCGGGCGGGAACGGCCGCCGGCGTCGCCGCTACCGTAGGCGGCATCGATTCGGCCTTCGATCAAGTGCAGGTGCTGCTCGCCGAGACCGGCGCGCGGAGCCGGCAGCTCGACACCGTCGCCGAGAATCTCACCGCCTCGGAGAGCACGCTCACGGCGGCGCAGGTGGCCGACCAGGGCATCAGCGTCGAGGAGGCCGCCACCCGCATGATGAGCGTGCAGACCGCACTGCAGGCCGCCCTCACATCCACATCCAAGGTCATCAGCATGAGCCTGGTGGACTACCTCCAATGAGCGCCGCGCCGCTCGCGTGTCGGCCCGCGGACCAGCCGACCGTGGTCGCCTCGCGCCTCTTCGGCCCGCTCTCGGTGCCGGCCGATGCCTTCATCACCTTTCCGGACGGCATGCCCGGCTTCGCCGGCGAGCGGCGCTTCGTCCTGCTCCCGGCCGCGCCCGAGGGCGTCTTCTGGCTGCAGTCGGCGGAGGAGGGCTCGGTGGCCTTTCTCCTGGTCGATCCCTTCCCCGTCTTCCCCTTCTATTCGGTGGAGCTGGCCGACGATGCCACCGAGGCCCCGCCCCTGGTGCTCTCCGTCGTGACGCTGCCGCGGACAGCGGACGAGCCGTGTACCGCGAATCTCCAGGCGCCGGTGCTGCTGGACATGGACCGGCGAGTGGGCCGGCAGGTGATCCTCGCCGAGTCGGGGTACGGCGCGCGGCATGCGTTCGATTTGAGGAGCCGCCTGGCCCGCTGAGCCGCGGAGCGCTCACCGCCGACCGGTTGTCGCGCGAGTGGGGCCAGCGCCGGAGGGGCGGCGCACCGGAGCGCGCGTCAGGCGGTCGGTCGCAGTCCCTCTCTCAAGTCCCATCCCATGCCGCCGATAATGAGTGCCTGACGGCGACGAGCGCCGTCAGCCAGCAGGCCGAGGCAGGGACGCTTCGGAATCGTCGCAACGGGAGTTCTCACCATGTCGGTCATCAACACCAACGTCGCCGCCAATTCCGCGTACCTCAACCTCTCCCGCACCTCCGGCATGCTGGAGAAGTCGATCCAGAAGCTGTCGTCCGGCTTCCGGATCAACCGCTCGGCGGACGACGCCGCCGGCGCCGCGATCGCGAACCAGCTCCGCGCCACCGGCCGCAGCTTGCAGGCCGCGCAACGGAACGCGACCCAGGCCAACGCCGTGCTGCAGATCGCGGACGGCGCCGTGCAGACGGTGTCCCAGATCCTCGACCGGATGAAGGAGCTGGCCACGCAGGCCGCGTCGGACAACAGCGGCACCGACGGCCGCCTCAACCTGGACGCCGAGTACCAGGCGCTGGTGCTCGAGATCGACCGGATCGCGAACACCACCGAGTACCAGGGCACCAAGCTCACCGACGGCACCGGCGCGACGCTGACCTTCCTGGTCGGCTCGAGCGGCGACTACGCGGCCAACGATACCGTCACGGTCGACGCGAGCCAGGTGAACCTCAAGTCGGCGACGATCCTCGGCGCCGCCGCGGCCGACCTCAAGACCCTCGCCGCCGCGCAGGGCGAGCTCACCAAGATCGACGCGGCCATCACGGCCGTCGGCAAGGCGATCGGTGTGGTCGGTGCGGCTCAGAGCCGGATCGAGTTCGCGCAGTCGAACGTCGCCACCACGTATCAGAACGTCGTGGCCGCGGAGTCCTCGATCCGCGACGCCGACATGGCGTTCGAGATGACGCAGTTCACCAAGGCGCAGATCCTGCAGCAGGCGGGCACGGCGATGCTCGCGCAGGCCAATCAGGCTCCGCAGACGGTCCTGACCCTGCTCCGCGGGTGATCCGACGGGCAATACTCCGGGGGTCGGAGGGTCCGGCCCCCGGATGCTTTTCTCCCTCTGACCGGGGCAGTCCATGGCGGATTCGGCGAGCAGCGTCACCGGACTCATCAGCGGTATCGACTATCGCGCGCTGGTGGACGCCATTATCGCGTCGGAGCACCAGCCCGCCGACGCCGCCCAGACGCAGATCGACCTCGCCACCAGCCGCAAGACCGCCGTTCAAGCCTATCGCGGGCTGCTGGATACGCTCCGCGGCGCATTCGATGCGCTTCGCAAAGGCACCGGTCTCGACGCCGTCGCGGCCACGGTCAACGGAACCGGGGTGGGCGGGCGATCTCTCCTGGGGGCCACCGCGTCGAGCACGGCCCAGCAGGGCACGTACGAGATCGAGGTCGTTTCCCTTGCCCGCGCCGCCAAGCTGGGTAGCACCTCCGTGGCCGATCCGGCGACGGCTCTGGGGTACGCCGGCGACTTCACGCTGAACGGCGTCACCCTCTCCGTCACCGCGACGGACACGCTGAACGACATTCGCGACCGAATCAACGCCACCAACACGGGCCTGACGCCGTCCAGGGTCTCGGCCACTATCCTCAGCGTGGCCCCGGGCGACAACCGCCTCATCCTCACCAGCACGGTCGGCGGAAGCGCCGGTATCGAACACACCGACGCCTCGGGGGGCGTCCTCGCGTCGCTCGGGCTGACCGGCGGGAGCGAGATTCTCGTGGCCGGCGCCGACGCACAGATCGAGATCGACGGCATTCCCATTACCCGCACGACGAACGACATCGCCGATGCCATCGCCGGAGTCACGCTCTCCCTGCAGAACGCGGAGCCCGGCACGACCGTCACGGTGGAGGTCAAGCGCGACGCCCAGGCCGCGCTCGATGCCGCGAAGACGTTCGTCGAGGCCTACAACGCCACGGTCAAGTTCCTCAAGGACCAGCAGACCGCGGGGGCCAGTCCGCCGCCGCTGTACGGCGACAGCACCCTTCGCATGAGCCGCGCCTTGCTGTCCCAGGGCATCGTCGGAATGATCGTCGGCGACGTCGCCGTGCCGACCACCGGGAGCACGGCGGGGTTTTCGATCTCCAAGACCGGTGAGCTGTCGGTGGACGAGTCCAAGTTCACGGCCGCCTACGCGGCCGACTTCGACAATCTGCGCGCGCTCCTCACCGCCGGCACCGGCGGCGCCACACTCGACACCGCGCTCACGAGCCTCCTCGAAACGAACACCGGCTCGCTCGACGTGAAGACTACCGGTCTCGACAGCCAGATCTTTCGCCTCCAGGACCGGATCGACCGGATCGAGGCCCGGCTCGAGCAGCGGCGCGCCGCGCTGCTGTCGAGATTCAGCCAGATGGAGGCGACCATCGGCGCGCTGCAGTCCCAGTCGTCGTTCCTCTCGTCCCAATCGGCGCTGTTCGCCTCCACCCCCAAGAGCTCGAGCCAATGACGCCCGCCGGCCTCGCTCGCTATCAGCAAGTCGACGTCTTCACGATGACCCCGGAGCGGCGCGTGCTGCTGCTCTACGGCCATCTCCTGCTCAACTTGCGCCAGGCCCGCTCCGCCCTCGCGGCCGGAGACATTCTCGCCCGAAGCGTGCGCACCGCCAAGGCGCTCGACGTGCTCAACGAGCTGCTCTTCTCGCTCGACCGTGAGCAGGGCGGACAGCTGGCGGAGCGCCTTGCCGGGATCTACGTGTACCTGATCGGCGAAACGACCCGGGCCGACCGCGAGCGGGACGCGTCCAGGCTCGATCCCGTGATCGAGATTTCCGCGTCGCTTCAGGAAGCATGGGTGTCGGCTGCCCGCGCGGTCGAATGACGCGGTGAGTACGCCCGGCCGGCACGACCCCGACTTCGCACGCCGCACCACCGCGTTCCTGGCGGCCCAGCGGGACATCTATCGGCGTCTGCTGGACGCGCTGGACTCGGCGAGTCCGTCCGATGCGCCGGCCGATGCCGAGCGGCTCGCAACGTTGATCGCTGCCGTGAGCGACCATCTCCGGCCTCTGGCCGATCAGACCCCCACCCTTGCGGCGCTGATGCGCCGTCTCGGCACCGCGAGCCGGGACCCCGGGCCCGGGCTCGAGGCGGTCGGCCGCCTTGCCGAGGAAGTCGGCGCGCTCGCGGCCGAAGCCCGCCGGCGCCTCGAGTCCGTCGTCGGCGATCTTCGAGCCGAGCAGACCCGAACCATGGCGGAGATCCAGGAGCTGGACCGAGCCATGCCGGCCGGGTATCTGCCTGGTGGGCCGTTCCCTGCGCTTCTCTACGACCGTACGGGCTGAGGGGCCGGCTTCAAGTCCCGGCGACACCCGTCCGATAATCCGAATCGAATGGTGGTGCCTTCGATATGAGGGGAGGCGCGAGGGAGCGCGCCGGGCTGTGTCGTATGTTGTGAAGGAGGCTGCACTTATGCCGATAATCCCAGTAGGGGCGCTCGGGGGCTCCCCCCAGCCTGCGCCAAGCAGTACCGACCGCCGCTCCGAGCGCCGGCCGTCGACTTCGGTTACGGCTGGCCGGAGCGCCGACCCTGCCGGAGACCGCGTCGTCCTGTCGGAGACTGCCCGCGTGCTCGCCCGCGCGGCCGGCGCGGAAGCCCCGCAGCTTCATCTCTCCCCCGCGGAGCTGCGCGCGATGATCGCTCCCGAGTCGGCCGATGCGCCGCTCACATCCGAGGCCCACGATGCCCGTTGATCCGCTCAACACCCATGGCCCCGCGGCGGGCGGACGGCCCAAGGTGGACGCAAACAGGCCGGCGCGCCAAACGGAGCTCACCCCCGAGCAGCGGCAGGGGGAGACGGCGCCCTCCTCAGGCGATAGCGTCGAGGTCTCGGCCGCCTCACGCGAGCTGGTCGACCAGGCAGAAGGAAGCCGGGTGCCCGCCGGGACGCTCGAGCCGGCCCGGATGCAGGAAGTACTCCGCCGGCTCGCCGAGGGATTCTACGATTCCGCGGAAGTGCGCGCGGACGTCGCGCGGCGCGCTCGCCAGGATATCGGCCTTTCCAGACCGGAGTAATTCCGACCATGAAGTGCCTCGTCGTCGACGATTCAGCGACCATGCGCCGCATCGTGATCAATGCTCTCAAGACCATCGGCTACGGGGATGTCGTCGAGGCCGGCGACGGCAAGGAAGCGCTCGCGAAGTGCGACGGGACCGTCGAGATGGTGATCACCGATTGGAACATGCCCAGCATGGGAGGGCTCGAACTGGTGAAGGCGCTCCGCGCCGATCCCCGAACCGCGAAGACGCCGATCCTCATGGTCACGACCCGGAGCGTGAAGGAGGACATCCTCCAGGCGGTCGAGGCAGGGGTGAGCAGCTACATTCTCAAGCCCTTCACGCCTCAGGTCCTCAAGGAGAAGCTCGACCAGATCTCCTCACTGGCGTCCGGGTCGGCTTGAGTCCATGGATCCATCCGCCGAGCGGACCGGTCCCGAAGCACCGGCGGCGGCGCTGCTTCGCGTCTCCGCGGAGCTGTCGCGGCTCCTGAGCGGCATCCGGCTGACCCGGCAGACCATCCAGTCCTACTCGGTCGAGCGACTCCACGACACGCACGCGCGCCTTCACGAAGTATCGTCGGCCACCGAAACCGCGGCGATGCAGATGCTCAACGGTCTCGACCGCGCCCTCGCGATGATCGACCAGCTCGAGCGATCGAGCGAGTCCGGCCCGCCGCACGAGATGTGCGACGCGCTCCGCACCGAGGTGAACCAGTTGTACGGCCATCTCCAGTTTCAGGACATCATCGCCCAGCAGCTCAAGGGTGTCGGCTCCCTGCTGATCGAGGTCGAGGAGCGGGTTCGCTCCCTCGCGGTGCTGTTCGACGATTCACTGCTCGGCGGCCGCGATGCGGATCAGTCCGCCGCGCCGCAGGTCGAGCCGGGCTCGTTCAACCCGGATGCCTCGATGCACGATCGGGGCGTTCGCCAGGCCATGGCGGACGAGGCGTTCCGCTCGGCGCACACGGGGTACCCGCGGTGACCGTGCTGCTGGCGGTGTCGGACCCGGGTAGCCGCGCCCTGTGGGAAGGCATTCTCACCGACCATGGCCACCGTTCCCTGTTCGTGACGCCTGACCTCGGCGGATGGGACGAAGCCGTCTCGCTCGAGCGGGACATCGGCGTGGTCTTCCAGATGGCGATCGTCGAGGTCGCCTCGGTCCGCGCGGAGTCGCTCGAGCTCTGCCACCGGCTGAGCGAGCAGTCTGCCGAATCGCGTCCGACGCTGATGGTGCTGCTGCCGGACGCCGAGGCCCCGGATCTGCTCGCAAAGCTCCGGTCAGCCGACGATGTCGTGCTCGGCCAGCCCGACCGGCGCACCGCCGTCTCCCATCTCGCCGCCCTCGAGCGGCGGCGTCATCTGACCCGTCCGATACTGCCCACCGCGGGCGAGCTGGCGTCGGGATACGACCGGCCCGGGCGCCCGGCCAGCGCGGGCCCGGTCCGCGCAATGCCCGCCCTGGCTCTCGAACCCCTACCGCTCGCCGCGCCCGAGTCCGGAGTACCTTCGCGGAGCCTCGGGGCCGAAGCCGCCGAGCGGGTCGCGCGCCCGGCCGTTCTCCTGATCGACGACGAGCCCGACGTGCGTTACCCGCTCAAGCTCGCGCTCCAGCATGCCGGCTACCGCGTCCTGGAGGCCGAAGACGGCGAAGACGGACTGGAGATCATTGCCCGGCAGGGAGACGAGATTGCCCTGGTCGTGGTGGATCAGCGGATGAGGCGTGTGTCGGGGCTGGAGGTGCTGCGCCAGGTGAGAAGGCGGGAGCGACGGGTGCCGGTCGTCCTGATGAGCAGCTATCCCTCGCTCGAGCCGCCCGGCGGCCCCGCCGGTCCCGACGCCCGCCTGCGGAAGCCGTTCGAGCTTCTCGATCTCGCGCGCACCGTGCACCGACTCATCGGAGGCGATCCGGCGGCCGCGTAGGGCCTTCACTTCTCCTCAGCCTTCCTCTTACTTCCTACCGCTTTCAACCACAGCGGCAGAAAACGTCCATGAAGCGCCAGAACATCTCCAGCGGAGCTCCCTGGGAGCCCATCGTCGGCTACTCCCGGGCGGTGCGCATCGGGGGCTCCGTCCATGTCGCCGGGACGACGGCCACCGCGCCCGACGGGTCTCTGGTCGGCGCGGGCGACATGTACGCGCAAACGAAGCAGGCGCTCCGCAACATCGAGACGGCGCTCCGGGCGGCCGGAGCGACGATGTCGGACGTGGTTCGCACGCGGATCTTCACGACCGACATCGGCCGATGGCAGGAGATCGGGCGGGCGCACGGCGAGGTGTTCGGAGACATCCGGCCTGCTTCGACGATGGTCGAAGTATCCGGACTTCTCTCGGCCGAGATGCTGGTGGAGATCGAGGCCGAGGCGATCGTCGCGTCATGAATCCGGTGGAAGCGCTCGAGGCGTTGGATCTCCGAGTCGGAAGGATTCTCCGGGCGGAGGTGAACGAGCGCGCCCGGAAGCCGTCGCTCAAGCTGTGGATCGATTTCGGACCGCTGGGGGACAAGACATCGAGCGCGCAGCTTCGCGCGCTCTATCGTCCGGAGGAGCTGGTGGGCAGGCTGGTGATCGCCGCCGTGAACCTCGGTGCGAGAAACATTGCCGGGTTCACGTCGGAAGTTCTGGTGCTCGGGGTGCCGAGCGAAGCCGGGGAGGTCGTCCTGCTCTCCGCCGAGCGGGACGTGCCGCTCGGCGGGCGGGTGTATTGAGCAGTCGCCCGGCGCTCAGCGCGAGTCGGCGGGCGCCGGGCGAACGACGAGACCGGTGACCTCGCCGTCCCGGGCGAGGCTCCACTCGATCAGCATCTGCCGCTTGGCGGTGTCGAACGAGGCCCGACGCCGGTAGACCCGAAGGGGCTCCGAGTCGGTCACCTGCTCGGCGACCGCGCCCGTCTCCGCGCCGAGCCTCGTGACCGCGCGGCCCGCAAAGCTCGCGAGATCGCCCACCGTCCCGAACGTCTGGCGCATGTCCGGCGAGAACCGGTCCCACAGCTTCTGGTACTCGCTGCCGTAGAGCCACGATGTGTACAGACGTCCCTGTTCGAGCAGCGAGGACGCCTCACGGTCGCCCCGCGGCGAGCAACTCGCCACCGCGACGGCCATCAGGAGTCCAATGATTGGTGCGCGCATACTTCGTCCCTGGTAAGCCGGCCCCTCACACGCGGAGCGCGAATGCGGGTCTACATCTCCATCGACATGGAAGGGGTAGCCGGCGTCGTTCACGAGGATCAGACCGATCCGGTCGATCCACGACATTCAGCAGAGTATAACAGGTTTCGCCGGCTCATGACGGGGGAGGCCAACGCGGCCGTCGAGGGCGCCCTGGCCGCCGGCGCGCGTACCGTAGTGGTCAACGACAGCCACTGGCTCATGCGAAACCTGATCGCGGAGGAGCTGAATCCCGCCGCGGAGCTGATCAGCGGCAACCCGAAGCGCTGGTCCATGGTCGAGGGGGTGGACGCGGGATTCGACGCGGCGCTCTTCGTGGGTTATCACGCCCGCGCGGGTACCCGGCACGCCACCATCGACCACACCTACACCGACCGGGTGCACGAGGTCCGGCTCAACGGGCGGCCCGTCGGTGAGCTGGCCATCAACGCGGCGCTCGCGGGAACGCATGGAGTACCGGTGGCGATGGTGAGCGGCGACCAGGCGCTCGCGGCCGAAGCGCGCGATCTGCTCGGCCCGGCGGTCGAGACCATCGTGGTCAAACAGGCGGTGGGACGGTTTGCCGCCCGGAGTCTCCATCCCACGGAGGCCTGCCGGCGTATCCGGGAGGGCGCCGCGGCCGCCCTGCGCCGGCGCCACGAGCCGCTCCACCTTCCGGGTCCCATTCACCTCGAGGTCGAGTTCGCCGCTACGCAGATGACCGACATGGCCGAGCTCGTGCCCGGCGCGGTGCGCACCGGTGGACGGACGCTGGAGTACCGGCACGATGACTACCGCGAGGTGTTCCGGGCCTGGCGGGCGCTCTACAACCTCGCATCCGTCGAATGAGCTGATCGCGTCTAGCCGCTCCGGCTCGCCCGCTCCAAGCCCACCTCCGATTCGAGACTCTCGCGGTCGCGGTAAATCGATGCCACCGCAAGGGTCTTCCCGCCACGGATGAATCGAACGACAGCGTCGCGGCCGGCGATGTCTCCCTCGATCTCCGTGGCATCCACGCGGTCCGCGCTGCCGACGTAGTTGATAGGCACGTCGTAGTGCTGGCTCCAGAAGAATGGAACCGCATCGAAACGGCGGCCCTGACCGAGCATGTTGCGCGCCGCGGCCTGGCCCTGGCGCTGTGCCACCACCCAGTGCTCCACTCGGATCTTCTCGCCGGTGTGCGGATCGGGCCACCGGCAGATGTCCCCGGCGGCGTAGACGCCCGGCGCCGACGTCTCCAGCATCTCGCTGACCGACACGCCGCGGTCCGTGGCCAGTCCGGCGCGCTCCGCCAGGCCCAGATTGGGGCGCACGCCGATGCCGGCCACGACGAGCTCGGCCGGGAGCCTCTCTCCAGTCTCCAGTACCACACCGTCCTTGCCGATCATCCGGGGCTTCCGCTCCAGATGGAAGACGACGCCATGCTCCTCATGGAGCCGGCGGACGAAATCACCCAGCTCCATGCCGAGCACGCGCCCGAGAGGGCGGGAGTCGGGCGCCACGACGCGCACGTCGAGTCCTCTGGCCCGAAGGGAGGCCGCGACCTCGAGGCCGATGAAGCTGGCACCGAGCACGACGGCGTGGCGGGCCCTCTCCGCCGCGGCGATGATGGCGCGGCTGTCGGCGAGCGTGCGGAGATAGTACACCGGCGCGTCGGCAGCGACCGTCTCCGAGCCCAGCCGGATGGGGGATGCCCCCGTCGCGAGCAACAGGGCTCCGTAGCTCAGGGTCCGCCCGTCGTCAAGCGAAATTTCCCGGCGGTTGGGTGTGATGTCCGCGGCTTCCCGGCCCGTCAATCTGGTAATCCCGTGGTCGCGGTCGTAGTCACCGGACCTGAGCGGCAGCCAATCTTCGGGTGCGTTGCCGGCGAGGTAGTCCTTGGAGCAATTCGGACGGTCGTACGGGGCGTCCCGATCGTGATCCACGATCGTGATCGGCCCCTCGTACCCTTCACGACGGAGCGTGGCCGCCGCGCTGTCACCCGCCGCACCACCGCCGACGATCACGATCGATTCGGGAGCGCGCGCCACGCGCGGCTTTGCCCGGATCACGGCCGGCGCTTTGCCGGTCACGAACACCCTGCCGTCACGGAGCTCGACGGAATACCGGTCCAGATCCTTGAGCGCAGGGGGCCGAAGCGCCGCACCGGTGCGCAGGCTGAAGCAGGCGTGGTGCCAGGGGCAGCGGACGGTGTCGCCGACGATCAACCCCTCGGGGAGGGGACCCCCGTAATGGCTGCACGTGGCGCCGATGGCGAGCCACTCCCCGCCGGTCCGCACGAGCAGCACGGCCTCGCCGTCCACCTGTCCGCCGAGACACGCGCCTTCCGGTATCCGGTCGGGATCGATGCCTGCGCGTAGGTCGGGGCCGGCGGGCTGGGAGTCGGAAGACATGGGAAGGTCGCGGGTCGCGGGTCGAAGTTGGCCGGGGAAAACATCGTGCTTCGATGAGGGAGGGGATCGGGGTGCCCGCCACGCTCAAATCAGGCTGCACGATGTGCGGCGGCGAGGGGAACCACGCCGACAACCTGATCGTCACCGCTGAACCGGTGAGCGTGGCTCCCATCCGCCGCTACGTCGAGAGAGTCACCAATGCCCGGCTTGCGGTCTACCGGCGCGGCCGGAACGTGACCCGCACGCCCTTGTGCTCGGTGTCTCCCCCGCGAAAGTCGAAATGCTCTTCCGGCAGCACCCTGCCCTGCAGCGCCGAGCTGGATCCGCGAAGCAGGCGTCCGGCAAGCACACAATCGGCGAGCATCGATGCCGCCTGCCACTCCCCGGCCGGAATGCCCGGGTAGAGAGACGCGAATTCGGGGGCCAATCTGGCTTCCCGCACGTCTACTCGGGCGAAGATCTGCGAGGAAATCCTCGTCGCCGTCATAACAGCCTCCTCATTCACTGGCGACTTCGCAATATACCTCAATCGCGCCGCGCGGTGGTGAGGGTTTCAGGCTCGAACGACCGGTCATGCACTGCCCTCCCAGGGATCCGGGGCCGAGGCCGGCCGTGGGTGTCGCACGTCCGCCGAGACGCGCCCTGCCCGGGATTGGTTCCCGAGCCCACCGAACCTCCGTTGGCGCCGGGTAAAATCGGCGACGGCCTCCCGAAGCTGCTCCGAGCCGAAGTCCGGCCACATCAACGGCGTGAAGTGCAGCTCGGCGTAGGCTGCTTCCCAGAGCAGGAAGTCGCTGAGCCGCCTCTC
>Ga0075292_1000008_pt1 | contig 14943 bp, 12 predicted proteins | sample SF_Rice_20C_80N__FD_69758 | JGI IMG/M metagenome (GOLD analysis project Ga0075292, IMG submission 69758) | Rice paddy soil microbial communities from Twitchell Island, California, USA - SF_Rice_20C_80N_403 | ecosystem: Environmental > Terrestrial > Soil > Paddy field/soil | place: USA: Twitchell...
GCGCAGCCCGCCAGGCGCCGGGGTGAAGCGCACGTTGTCACCGCCGCCCCGGACTCTGACGCGCTCCACGGCCTGGGCTACGACGCCGTGAAGGTCGACAGGAGTCAGCACCGGGGTCAGGTCGCCGGATTCCAGGTGACCGAGCAGGCTCATCGCGTCGCCGATGACGACCAGGCGCTCGATTTCCTCGTGAAGGTCCACCAGGATCCGCCGATAGTCGTCCGGTGCTCGCTCGCCCCGCAAGGCCATCTCCACGCTGGCCCTGAGGGTGGTAATCGGGGTCCTCAAGTCGTGACCAAGGTCGCGAATGATCCGGCGATGCCATTCGGCGCTTCGATCCAGCCGTCCGAGCATCTCGTTGAGGATATTGATGAGCCCTCGGAGCTCGGCGACCTGGACGTGGGCCGTGATCCGCTGGCCCGCCGAGCCCCCGTGAATGCGTGTCGCCTGGTCGGCGATCTCCGCGACGGGCGTCAGTGCCGAGCGTGCCAGCCACCACGCCCCGACCAAGCTCGCGAGCGAGCCCAGGAGTACCGTCCCGACCATCCGCTCCAGCACTCCAGGACTCAAGTTCTCCAGCGGCTCGAGGGTGGCGGCGACCTGAAGCACCTTACCCACCGTCCCGTTCGGCGCGGGACCATACAACGAGCGCACCCTCTCGCCCTTCCATTCCCCGGGTGCGGTGGCCCGCTCGCCACCCAGCGCGGCCCGAAAGCTCACCGTGTCCAGCTCGAGATCGCGGGCAAGGGCCACATTCGCCAGAACCACCCGGCCCGTCGAGTCCCGGAGCACGACCAGTCGGTTGACGTCGTGCAGGAAGCGCCACTGGTCGAAGTCGGCCGGCGCTCCGAGGAGCCGCCCTTCCCGCGCCAGCTCGATGATCTCATGCTCGAAGGTCGTCCGGATTGCGAGATCGAGCTGCTCCTCCAGCGTGCGACGCATCCCGAGGTAGGCCCACATCGAAATACCGAGCAGCGCGACCGCCATCGTCAGCGCGAACCTGACGGCGAGGGTCCTCCGGAGGCTGGTCGTCATCGAGCGCCTAGGCGCTCTCCGCAGGGCCCGACCCGAGGGCGTTGATCCGATCCACCAGCTCCGCAAACCGGAACGGCTTACCCATGAGTTCGTTCACCCCCGCGCGAAGCGCCTCGCGGAGGTCATCTGGCGCGTCGCGAGCCGTCAGCATGAGAATCGGCATACCGCGGCCGGCACGGCGCAATTCCACCGCGACCTGGTGCCCGTTCTTGCGGGGCAGCATGTAGTCCAGCAGCACCAAATCGTAATCGTCCGCCAGGCCCTGGATGACGGCCTCCTCGCCATCCCTTGCCCTGGCCACCTCGAACCCCTCCTCCTGCAGGCCTTGCTCCAGCAGGGCTCCCGGCTTGTGGTCGTCCTCTACGATCAAAATCCGCACGATTACTCCTGCCCGGGTCGTTTCGATCCGGTGAGTATCACATACGAAGGATGAAGAAATCGTGAGTCCAGTGCGAAGCCCGACGGCTTCGTGAGGGCGAACTTCCTCAGGTGGCGGGCTCAGTAGGACCGGCCCGCCGGAGGTGGAGTCGAATTGCCGACAGACTGAGGACCACACCGACGAGCCCCGCCGCGATCAGCGGCACGATCCGGCGCTCCACGAAGCTCATTCCGAGGACCGTCGCCCCTACAGCGTACGGCATCTCAGCCAGTGCGAGCGCCAGCGCAAACGGGGCAAACCGGCACCGGATCATGCCGAACACGTATCCCGCCACGTCGCTCGGGACCGCCAACTGGACCACGAGAATCGTCGCGAACGAGCGGTGAGATCCGATCCAGCGTTCCTGCCGGTCCAACGCGGCCGAGCCCGCCAGGCGAGCCACGATCGGTCGGCCGAGGAAGCGACCGATGCCATAGGCGGCGAGCCCGCCGAGGAACCATCCGGTCCAGAGCAGGGCAAAGGAGGTCCATGGTCCCCAGACGTAGATGGCGACCGGGATCAGCACCGTGCTGCTGACGAATGTCGCCATGGCCGACACGGCCGCGAGGGCAACGAACACCGCCATGCCCCACGTCTCGTGCTGCCGAATCATGCTTTCGGCGGCCGCAAACTGTCCCAGGAGCCAGGCATGCACGGGGCGCGCCATCAGGATCGCGGCCGCGAATACGAGCACGGCCACCAGGAGCACGGCCCGGCGCGCCGCCCACGAAGTTCGCAGCGGCTCGGCGTCCGGCGAGACGGAGGTCGGGAGCGGTGCAGGAATGGTTCGCGAGAAGCTCCGTGCCGTTGAGCCGAAGCTCACCGGAACCTCAGGGTGGCCGCGAGTCCGTCTATCGGCTCACCGGCGGAGCCGCGCGGCGCCAGCACGACGCGAGCGCGCTGGCGAAGGGCATCTTCGATCGCCTCGTCCGCGATGTCGCGAATCGGCCGGGCCTCTCCCTCCTCCGCGCAGTCACTCCGGCCGATGACCAGTCTGCCGGTTCCCGTGCAGCGGAAGCCGCCACCCTGCACGCCGTCCTCCACGTAGAGGGTTCGCACCTGGCCGCGGGAGAGGGCCCGCAGGGTCTCTCGCACACCCTCGACCGCCCACCCCGAACCGATGTCTTCCTGCAGCGCGAGCAGATCCCGGGCCACGGCCTTTTCCTGATGTTCGTGGGCAACCTGGCAAGCGGCGGCCTGGATCGTCGCCGGTGACGCCGACGTCGGGTTGATCCTGATCGTCCCGATGACTCGACGGGCCAGGTGATCTGGAAGAAAGCGATGGAGGGCGCTCGTGTGATCGGACGGACCGGCCAGGACGATCCCGGCCGCCGGGTGCGCCACGGCCAAGTCCGCCAGCCGGTCGGCGATCATCGCGTAGTGCCGGAGCCGCTCCTCCCGCAGGCGGCCGTGGTAGGCCCGCTCGCCCTTGCCCGGCGCATCCTTTCGATCGGCAACATATTTCCCGCCGCGCCCGCTCACGGTGAATCCGCTGTCAAGCTCCGCCGTCTCGGCCGGGCTGACGGTGAAGAACCGGGCCAGGGCCCGATCCACGGCCGCAACGAGGATGGGCGCCGTATCCTGACTCGCGGCGACCAATTCGCCCACCCAAGGGGTGTCGTCCAGGATCACGCGGGTGCGGTGCGCTCGCGGAAGCGGCACGCCTGCCCAGAGTCCCAGACCCTCGGCGGCGAAGAGGGCAAGGCCCCGCGCGGGGGGGAGTCCTCGCGGATGGTCCAGATAGGCACGGATGCGGGCGAGATCGCGCTCAACCATCAGCCTATCCGCTCGGGAGAGATCGAGCAGCTGTGGGTCCGCCTCCAACTCCTTCATGCGGGACTTCACCGACAGGAGATACTGGTTCCTCGTCCGGTCCTCCGGGTCGAGGCGGACATAGCAGGACACCACAGGGTGAGGTCCCGGCGGGATCGTGGTCAAGCGCTCCAACAGCGCGGCGATGGAGCCCTCGAGGTGGGGCTCCAGCGAGCGGTCAAGGATCTCAGGCATGGCGCCGGCCTTTTCCAAAGAGTGGGCTGCGAGTGACCCAAGCATGGCAGCCGTGGTGTGAAATGGTGATGAAGGAGGGAGCAAGACCTCTTTACCGCGGCTGGGCCGCCGGCCCGGCGATGAGCTCGAGGATCCGCGCCGGGGTCTGGGGGCTCCGGCCGCCGGTCGCCGCGCCTACGGGCCACACCCTGGCCAATTGCTCGGCCAGGGCTGGGGAGAGCCGCACCATCTCCATGCGCGCCTTCCGTAAGCCGCTGCGATCAGTCCGGCTGAGCCTCGAGATCGGCCCATAGAGATTCCGCTCCTCTCGCAGGAGGAAGCGGTGGGCCGCCCGCTGCCCGCGCTGGCTCACGTGCTGATTCACGACCCAGGCTTGCAGGTCCTCAGCCGTCTCGAGCGGCTTGAGCCACATCGGTCCCTCCGGTGTCGGTAGGCGGTCAGGGCGAGCTCGAAAGAGCGTACGCGTAGCTCCCCTGAAGTGTTCGGGGCCGGGGATCGATCGCCGACAGGTGCGCGGTAAGATCATCCACGAGCTCGGGCCGACCCCGGGCTACCGGCAGTGCCTGGGCGACGCGCTTGCCAGGTCGAGGGCTGCCATTCTCACGCCAAGGTCAGCTCAAACGTGGGCACGACGCATCGATTGGCGGCGCACCGATATGGGTAGCGCCCTGGCCAGCAGCGGCCGACCGGAATTTCGGTAGGCCGCTGCCGCATTCAGACGGGGCGCGGTTACCCGCCGGCTCTGTTCGTCGGAGCCGCCACCGGTGCCATGCTCGCGGTCTGTCACGGATTGTCGTACCACCTGCGGAGGGAGGCGCCCCGGAAATAGGCCGGACACGCGGACCGTAGTATCTTCCCCACGATGCGTCACCTCCGCCGCTCGCGCCTTCCCGCCCTAATCTTGGGGCTGGTCCTGGGCTTCGCCGTTCTCCTGCCGGAGATCGGGCACAGCCTGGCGCATCGGCATGCGGCCGAGCACGACGCAGGGCACACGACCCTGGCCGTGGACGATCACCACGACGACGCGGCCGCCGTGGCGCACGCCCACGGGGACGTGACATCAGCGGACACCCACGCGGCCGGGGTACACTCCCACTTTGACCTTCGCGCGACGCCCCCGACGAAGGCCTCAATCGCCTTCGCGCTGGCCGCGCAGACCGTGGTCGAGCTCGCCTTCGACGTCGCCGAGCCTCAGCGCCCGAGCCTGATTGCCCAAGAGCACCTCGTCTTGGCCGGGCGATGCCACGGCCCACCACCCCCAAGCCGCGCTCCTCCCCTTTCCTGACTGAGAGTCGGGCGCTCGCGTAGAGCGCTCGACGGTGTCGTATGTGCCTCGGCCACGCCGTCCGTACGGTGAGTGGCCGGGCATCTGGGTGCCGCACGCGGGTGCGGCCCGACAACCTCCTCGTCAGGGAATCCGATGCGCATGACCCTGTGGGTCGCCGCCATGGTGGCGGCGACTCCCCTCGCCGCTCAAGCACCGGCGACCACCCCGCCCCCCCGGCCGCTCAGGCTGGCCGAGGCGCGCACCCAGGCCCGGCGGGCCAGCCCGGAGATCGTCGCCGCGCACCAGGCGGTGGCCGCCGCGGCCGGACGCGAGCGCCAGGCCGGCGCCTGGACCAATCCCACCCTCGCCTACGGCCGCGAGCAGACCTCGCGCGCCGGCGAGACGAGCTCCGAAGACATCATCAGCCTCGAGCAGCGCGTCGAGATCGGTGGCCAGCGCGGCGCTCGGCGCCGGGTCGCCGGCCTGCAGCGCGAGGCCGCCGAGGCGCGGCTGGCCGAGACAGTGGCCCGAGTGGACTACGAGGTGGCCCGGGCCTATGCCGCTGCCGTATCGGCGCAGCGCCGGGCCGCGCTCGCCGATGAGGCGGCGCGCGCCTTCGGGGCGGCCCGGCGGGTCAGTCAGGAGCGACTCGCCGGCGGCGACGTGTCGGGCTACCAGCACCGGCGGCTCCTCTTGGAGGCCGCGCGCTATGGGACGCTCCGGTCCGAGGCCGTCGTCGCTCGCGACAGCGCGCTACGCACGCTCGCGCTTCTGATCGGTGGCTCGGGCCGGCTCGACTCGACCGCTCAACTCGCCTTGGTCGATACCCTGACGCCGGTGCCGCTCTCCGTGCCGGCCGATTCGCTTGTCGCCCTCGCGCTTCGCGCTCGTCCCGACCTCCGGGCGACGCAACGCGACGCCGAGGCCGCCGCGGCCAACGTCCGCGTGGCGGTCGCGGAGCGCATCCCGACGCCCGCCTTCAGCGGCGGCTTCAAGGGAGAGCGCCTCGCGACCGGCGAATCGCTGAACGGCTTCGTGGCCGGCGTGAGCCTACCACTCCCACTCTGGGACCGTCGGGGCGGCGCGGTTGCCGCGGCGCGGGCCGAGGCCGGCCGGCAGGACGCGGAGGCCGAGCTGGCCCGCCGGCAGTCGGTCCGCGAGGTCGAGGACGCCTACGTGACGCACCAGGCGCTCGCGGGGCAGTTGGCCGAGTTGGAGGGCCAGCTCGGCGACGAAGCGCGGAAGGCGCAGCGCGCGTCCCAGGTCGCGTACACCGAAGGCGAGATCAGCCTGCTCGAGTGGCTCGACTCGGTCCGCGCCTATCAGGAAGCCGAAGCCACCTACGTCTCGCTCTGGGCCGAATACATCGCGCGGCGCGCCGCGCTCGAACGCGCCACCGGCGCCACGCTCTTCTGAGGAATCCATGTCACTCATTCACACGCGATTCTGGACCCTCACGACCGTGGTGCTCGGGGCGGCACTCCTCGGCGCCTGCGGCCTCGGCCACGCGCATGACGATGAGGCCACGGGCGGGGCAGCCGAACCGGCCGGCGGCGCCGTCACGCTCTGGACCGACTCGACCGAGCTCTTCATGGAGCACCCGGCCCTGATCATCGGCGCACCGGACAAGTTCGCTGTACACCTGACCGATCTCACCGACTTCGCGCCGCTGCGCTCCGGCCGCATCACCTTGCGGTTCGAGCCCAGGGGCGGCGGCGAGCCCGTCGTCGTCACGCAGGAGGCGCCGCGCTCACCGGGGATCTTTGGCCCGGCGCCCGCGTTTACCCGCGCAGGCGTCTACGACCTCACGATCACGGTTGAGAGCCCGCAGGCGCGCGACGTCATCCGGGTGCCTGACCTGCGCGTCTACGCCAGCGCCGAGGAGGCGCCCAAGGAAGACGGCGGCGAGGCCGGCGGGATCAGCTTCCTCAAGGAGCAGCAGTGGAAGACCCCGGGCTTCGCTACGGTGTTCGCCACGACGGGCCGGGTCACGGAGTCCTTCCAGGCGACGGGCCAGATCGTGCCAGCAGCCGGCCGGATGGCGCGCATCTCGGCCCCGGTGGCGGGCGTCGTCGAGGCGAGCGGGCTCGCGCAGGCTCCCGCACCGGGGCAGCGCGTTACCAAGGGCCAGGTGCTCGCCGTCCTGACGCCCGCCCTCGGCGAAGGGGGCAGCGCGTACGCGCAAGCGCGCGCCGAGCTGCGGGAGGCCGAGGACGAGCACGCCCGTGCCACGCGGCTCTACGCGGTGGAGGCGGTGCCGCAGCGCCGGGTGCACGAGGCGGAGATCCGGCTCGCGGCGGCGCGCGAGGCGCTCGCCGCGTTCGGCGGGAGTGGCGCCGCGCGGGCGGATGGCCGGATCGTGATCCGGGCTCCGCTCGCCGGCGCCGTGGCCTCGCGCTCGCTCACGCCCGGCAGCCGCGTCGACGCCGGCACCGAGCTGTTCACGGTCGTGGACCCGTCGGTCGTCTGGGTCGAAGCGAACGTGCCCGCGGCCGAGGCGGCGCGCGTGAGCGCGAAGAGCGCGGCCACCTTCCGGGTGCCGGGCAGTGACGCGGGGCGCTCGGTGCGCCGCACCGTGTCGGTCGGCAGCGTCATCGACTCGGTCTCGCGCACCGTCCCCGTGATCTACGAGGTCGCCAACCCCGACGGCATGCTCAAGGTCGGCATGAACGCGCAGGTCGCCGTCGGCACCGGCCGTGACGTCGAGGGCGTGGTGATCCCCTCGTCGGCGGTGCTCGACGAGGACGGCCGCCCCGTGGTCTACGTGCAGCCCGGGGGCGAGCGGTTCGAGAAACGAGCCGTCGAGATCGGAGGCACGAGCGGCGACCGGACGCTCGTGCGGTCGGGCGTCGAGGCGGGCGAACGGGTCGTCACGGGCGCCGCGTATCAGGTGCGCCTGGCGTCGCTCTCGACGAGCGTCCCCGCCCACGGCCACGAGCACTAGGAGGGCGCCATGCTGAACAACCTCATTGCCTGGTCGCTCCGCAACCGCATCGTCGTGCTCGTCGTTTCCGCGATCCTCCTGGTCGCAGGCGCCTGGACGGCGGCGCGAATGCCGGTCGACGTCTTTCCCGATCTCACCGCGCCGACGGTCACGGTGCTCACAGAGGCGCACGGCATGGCGCCGGAGGAGGTCGAGGCGCTCGTCGCCTTCCCGATCGAAACGGCCGTGAACGGCGCGACCGGCGTGCGGCGCGTCCGGTCCTCGACGGCGCAGGGCATCTCGGTCGTGTGGGTCGAGTTCGAGTGGGACACCGACATCTTCCGCGCCCGCCAGATCGTGAGCGAGAAGCTCCAGACCGTGGCGAGCGGGCTGCCCACGGGCATCAGCGCGCCGGTGCTGGCGCCGGTCTCGTCCGTCATGGGCGAGATCATGATGATCGGGCTCACCGGCACACAGCCGCCGCAGGAGCTCCGGACGGTCGCCGACTGGACGATCCGCCGCCGGCTCCTCGCCGTGCCGGGCGTCGCTCAGGTCGTGCCCATCGGGGGTGAGGTGAAGCAGTACCAGGTGCTCGCCGATCCTGCCCGGATGCTCGCCACCGGCGTGACGCTCGAGCAGGTGCTGCGCGCCGCGGGCGGCTCGAACGAGAACGCCTCGGGCGGCGTCTACATGGACCGCGGGCAGGAGTATGTGATCCGCGGCATCGGCCGGGTGCAGCGCGCCGAGGACATCGCCCAGACCGTCGTGGCGGTGCGGGGTGGCGTTCCGGTGCTCTTGAGCCAGGTGGCGGATGTGGAGGTGGGGGCGGCGCCCAAGTATGGCGAGGGCTCGGTGAACGCCGAGCCGGGCGTGGTGCTCGCCGTGCAGAAGCAGCCGGGCGCCAACACCCTCGAGCTCACCCGCCGGATCGAAGGCGAGCTCGCCGACATCCAGCGGACCCTCCCGAAGGGGATGACCGTCCGCTCGGAGCTCTTCCGCCAGGCGAGCTTCATCACGGTCGCGATCGACAACGTCCTCGAGGCGCTGCGGGACGGCGCGATCTTCGTGGTGGTGATCCTGTTCCTCTTCCTCTGGAACTTCCGCACCACGGCGATCTCAATCCTCGCAATTCCCCTCTCGCTCGTCGTAGCGATCTTCGCCATGAAGCTCCTCGGCATCACGATCAATACGATGACCTTGGGCGGTATGGCTATCGCGATCGGCGCTCTGGTAGACGACGCCATCATCGACGTCGAGAACGTCTTCCGCCGCCTGAAGGAGAACCATCACCTGCCGGAGCGGGAGCGCCGGCCCGTCCTGCAGGTGATCTACGAGGCCTCGCGCGAGATCCGCGCGTCCATCGTCAACGCGACGCTCATCATCATCGTCGTCTTCCTGCCGCTGTTCTTCCTGGGCGGCGTCGAGGGCCGGCTGCTGCGGCCGCTCGGCTTCGCGTACGTCGTCTCGATCCTGGCCTCGCTGCTCGTGGCCGTGACCGTGACGCCGGTGCTCTGCGCCTACCTGCTTCCCAAGGCCAAGGCGGTCCAGGAGGAGCGGGAGAGCCGGCTGGTTCACTGGCTGAAGGAGCACTATGGCCGGACGCTCGACCGGGTGCTCACCCGGCCGAAGCAGGTGCTGGTGGTCGCCGCCGTCACGCTGCTCGCGGCGGTCGCGTGCCTGTCCCTGCTCGGCTCGTCGTTTCTTCCCGAGTTCAACGAAGGCGCACTCACCGTCTCCGTGGTGACGGTGCCGGGGACGTCGCTCGCGGAATCCGACGCGATCGGACGGCGGGTGGAGCAGATCCTCCTCGCCAACCCTGGTGTTGAGAATACCGACCGTCGGCAGGGCCGCGCCGAGCTCGACGAGCACGCCCAGGGGGTAAACTCCGCCGAGATCGACGTCACGCTGAAGGCGGGCGCGGAGAAGGAGCGGGTCTTCGAGGAGCTCCGGCGCGAGTTCTCGGCCATTCCGGGCACGAACGTGACCATCGGCCAGCCGATCGGGCACCGGATCGACCACATGCTCTCGGGCACGCGGGCGAACATCGCGGTGAAGATCTTCGGCCCGGATCTCTACGAACTCCGCCAGGTGGGCGCCCGGGTGCGCGATGCCATGCAGACGGTGCCCGGCGTGGCCGACCTGCAGCTGGAGCAGCAGATGGACGTGCCGCAGCTCCAGATCCGGGCGGACCGCGGCGCCATGGCGCGCTACGGCATGACCGTGGGGCAGCTGGCCGAGGCCATCGACGTCGCGTTCAACGGGGAGGCGGTCTCGCAGGTGCTCGTGGAGGGGCGGAGCTACGACCTGGTCGTCCGCTTCCCGCCTGCGCTCCGGGCGAACGCCGAGGCGATCGCCGGCGTCATGTTCGACACGCCCACCGGGCAGCGGGTGCCGCTCTCGCAGCTGGCCACCATTGCGGTGACCCGGGGCCCGAACACGATCAGCCGCGAGAACGTCCAGCGGAAGATCGTCGTGCAGGCGAACGTAGCTGGCCGCGATCTCGGAAGCACGGTGGCCGACATCCAGCGAGTGGTGGCCGAGCGGGTGACGCTGCCGCCGGGCTACCACGTGGTGTACGGCGGGCAGTTCGAGAGCCAGGCCGAGGCGACGCGCGTGCTGGGGGCGCTGTCTCTCCTGTCGATCGCGGCGATCTTCCTGATCCTCTACGCCGAGTTCCGGTCGACGCGCACGGCGGCGCTCGTGATGGCGAACCTCCCGCTGGCGCTGATCGGTGGGGTGGTGGCGGTGCTCCTAACGGGCGGCGTCGTGAGCATCGCCTCGCTGGTGGGTTTCGTCACGCTCTTCGGCATCGCGACCCGCAACGGCATCCTGCTGGTCGCGCACTACCGGCACCTGCTGGCCGAAGGGGTCCCGTTCCGGGAGGCGGTGGTGCGCGGGTCGCTCGAGCGACTCTCGCCCGTCCTGATGACGGCGCTCACGGCCGGCCTCGCGCTGATCCCGCTGGCACTCGGCGGCGGGGAGCCCGGCAACGAGCTCCAGACGCCCATGGCCATCGTGATCCTCGGTGGCCTCCTCTCGGCGACCGCGCTCAACATGGTCGTCCTGCCGGCGCTCTACTGGCTCTACGGTGAGCGGGTCGTGGCCCTGGAACAGGTGCACGCTGCGCACGCTGCGCACGAGCCCGAGCTCGCGGCGGCCAAGCTGGCCTGATCGCCGAGCTTCCATGCTTCGTACACTTCAACCCCGCGCCGCCTACGAGTGCAGATGCCGATGATGAATGTCCGGGTAGTGCGGGTGGGCGTGGGTGAGCGGCTGATGCCGATGCGGGTGTGTATGCGGCTCGCCCGGCGGATCGTCCGGGCCGTGCGCGTGCTGGTGATGGAGATCGTGCACGTGCGCATGGGCGTGCTCCAGCAGCTCGTGCGCATGCTCATGCTCGTGCCGCTCCGTCAGGTGGAGCCAGAGCCCGAGGCACATCAGGAGCGCGGCGAGAAGGAAGAGCGGCGTCACGGGCTCCCGCCAGAGCACGATCGCGAGCCCCGCTCCGATGAACGGCGCCAGGGAGAAGTAGGCGCCGGTTCGCGCGGTCCCGAGCTCGCGGAGTGCGCGGACATAGAGGACGAGACTCACGCCGTAGGCCAGGAATCCCACCGCCAGCGCCCCGAGGAGGACGGGAACCGTCGACCATCGGGCACCGAGCAGCAGGGCGAGCGCGGTGTTCGTCGCGCCGGCGACGAGTCCCTTGAGCAGCGTGATCTGGACTGGGTCGCTCGTCGAGACCTTCTGGGTGAGGTTGTTGTCCACGGCCCAGGCGAGGCAGGCCCCGACCACGGCGAGCGGGCCCGCCAGCCCGCCCCAGGCGAGCCGACCCTGCCAGGAGAGGAGCATGCCTCCCGCGACGATCGCCGCCATGCCGAGCACGATGCGACGGTGCACGTGCTCGCGGAACACCACCCACGCCAGGCCGGCGGTGAACACGCCCTCGAGGTTGAGGAGCAGGGAGGCGGCCGAGGCAGGGGTGTGGGTCAGGCCCACCATGAGCAGCAGCGGACCCACCACGCCGCCGGCCAGGATCGCGCCGGCGAGCCACGGCAGGTCGGCGCGGCCGAGCGGCGCCTCCGCAGCCGCGCGAGTCCGTCGACGGACGACCCAGTAGAGGAGGAGGCCCGTGCCCGACCCGAGATAGAGGAGGCCGGCCAGCAGCTGCGGCGTCGTGCCGGCCAGGAGGCCCTTGGCCAGCGGCGCGCTTGCGCCGAACAGGAGGGCAGCCGCCAACGCGAGCCCCACGCCCTTCGAGCCCATTCGGTCCAATGCCATCCGCTCTCCCGAACTGTTCCGCACGCTCCACCCGACGAAACGTAGCTGGTGGGCGGTGCGCGGCGGGAGGTTGACGGCCACGTAACCGCGGTTACACTAGCTGAGTATGGCGGAACTCCTCTGGGTCGCTCTCTCCTACCGCCTGCCGCGCGAGCCCTCGCGGCTCCGCCTGGCCGTGTGGCGCCGCCTCAAGCGCCTCGGCGCGACCGTGCTGCACGACGCGGTCTGGCTCCTCCCGGCCGACGCCAAGTCCCGGGAAGCCTTCGAGTGGCTCGCCGAGGAGATCGAGGAGCAGGGGGGTACCGCCTTTGTGTGGGAGGCCACGAGCTTCGGCTCGGCGCAGGACCACACGATTGCCGCCCAGTTCCGGGCCGAGGCCGACGAGCGCTATGCCGCCATCGCCGAGTCGGCCGCGGCGCTGCGCCGCCTCGCCACGCGCCGCCGGTCGGCCCGCCGAGCCCGCCTGGACCAGGCCCGCCGGCAGCTCGCCGGCCTCGAGCGGGCGCTCCGGCTCGAGGCGCGCCGCGACCACTTCCGTGCGCCGGGCCGGCGCGTGGCTGAGGAGGCGCTCCGCGCCGCCGACCGGGCGCTCGCCGAGCCGCAGGGCGCGGCGCCGGGCGCCCGGACCCGAGACAGGGGGCACGCCGATGCTGTGGGTCACTAGGCCGAGTCCGCACATCGACCGGACGGCGTGCGCCTGGCTGATCCGCCGCTTCATCGACCCCGAGGCGACCTTTGCCTTCGCGCCGGACCCCGACGGGGCGGCCGCGCTGGGTGGCACGCCGTTCGACATGCGCGGCGTGCCGCTTGGACATCACGAGGGCCGCTGCTCGTTCGAGACGCTTCTGCACAAGTACCAGCTCCGCGACCCCGCGCTCGACGAGATCGCGGCGATGGTGCACGACGCCGACTTGGACGACGACCGGTTCCGCAGCCCCGAGGCGCCAGGGCTCGACGCCATCATCCGCGGGCTCGGGCTCGTGACGCCGGACGACCACGAGCTGCTCGGCTTCACCGAACGGGTCTACGACGGGCTCTACGCATGGCTCCAACGGATGACGCGGTAGCACAGGCGGCGCCGCGCCGGCCGACGACGGCGCCCGCACCGCGGTCGGGCGGCCTGGACCGCGTACGCCACCTGCTTGCGCTGGAGCGGAATACGCTGGCCGTGGTGGGCGCGATGTTCCTCATGGCGCTCGGCGAGAATCTGTGGCGGCGCTTCCTGCCCAAGTACCTCGAGGCGCTCGGGGCCCCGATACTCGCGATCGGCGCCTACGGCAGCGTGGAGGACGCGCTCGATGGGCTCTACCAGTACCCCGGCGGTTGGGCGAGCGATCGCTACGGCCGCCGCCAGGCTCTGCTCCTCTTCGTCACACTCGCGGCCGTGGGCTACGTCGTCATCGCGGCCGCGCCGGCCTGGCCAGTCGTCTTCGTGGGCCTCCTGTTCATCATGTGCTGGACGAGCATGGCGAGTCCCACGCTCTTCGCCGTGGTCGGTGACGCCTTGCCGGCGGGCCGCCGCTCGGTCGGTTTCTCGGTCCAGGCCATCCTGCGGCGGCTGCCGATCCTGGTGGCGCCGGTGCTGGGGGGCGGGCTCATCGCCCTCGTCGGGATCCGGGCGGGGGTGCGCGCGGGGCTCATGGCCTCGGTCGCGCTCGCTCTCGTGACCCTCGCGGTGGTTCGTCGCATGCGGCTCGACCGGCCCGCCGCCCCGGCGCCGGCCGACATGAGGGCCGTCTGGCGCTCGCTCCCGGGACCCCTCCGACGGCTCCTGGTCTCCGACATCTGCATCCGCACGTGCGATGCCATGGTCGACGTCTTTCTCGTGCTCTACGCCGTGAACGTCGTACGGATCAGCCTCCCGGCGTTCGGCGGCCTCATCGGCGTGCAGATGGCGACCGTGATCCTGTGCTCCCTTCCGGCCGCCCACCTGGCCGATCGGGCCGGGCGGAAGCCCTTCGTCGTCGCCACGTTCGTGGCCTTCGCGAGCTTCCCGCTGGCCGTCGTTGCCGCGCGCTCGCTCGCGGGGCTCGTCGCGGCGTTCGTGGTGGGCGGCCTGCGCGAGATCGGCGAGCCGGCGCGCAAGGCGCTCATCCTCGACCTCGTGCGCTCCGACGTCCGCGCCCGGGGCGTCGGGCTCTACTATCTGCTTCGCAGCCTCGCCATCGCGCCGGCTGCCACCGTGGGCGGCCTGTTCTGGAAAGTGTCACCCGCGACGCCGTTCCTCATCGCCGCCGTGATCGGGGCTGTCGGCGTCCTTCTCTTCACCTTGACCGTGGACGAGCGGCATGCCGGCTGAGCGTGCACTCGGCCACTCATAACCCGGCTCCGTCTTGCTTACTCGTTGAGACGACCGAAGGAGACCATGACCGATGCGGTACGACACTCGATTCTTAGTTCTTGCCGCGACCATGCTCGGCTTGGCGCTGCGGCCCGGCGTAGGCCACGCACAGGACGCCGGCGCCACGGCGGACTGGACCGCGGTCGACCGTGCGCTGGGCCGACCGGGCAAGGCGCAGCCCGGCGAGGTGCAGAAATACAGCTTCCCGCGAAGCGATCTCCGGGTCACCGTTGGGGGTGTGGCCGTGAAGCCCGCGCTCGCGCTCGGCTCCTGGGTCGCGTTCAAGCGCATGAGCGGCTCGGAGGGCGAGGCGATGGCCATGGGCGACCTCGTGCTCACCGAGGCCGAGGTGCCAGCCGTCGTCGCGAAGCTCCAGGCCGGCGGCATCCAGCAGACGGCGCTCCACAACCACCTGCAGCACGAGTCGCCCCGCGTGATGTACCTGCACGTCGAGGGGCGGGGCGACCCGGCCAAGCTAGGCCAGGCGATCCACGCGGCCCTCGCCACGACGAAGACACCCGCGGCGGCGTCGACGCCTCCACCTCCGTCGGCGTTCCCGCTCGACACGGCCGCGATGGCGCAGGCGCTCCAATACCGCGGCACCGTGACCGGCGGCGTGTATCAGGTGAGCGTGCCGCGAGCCGACCCGGTGCGGATGGAGGGCATGGAGATCC
>Ga0075292_1000009_pt1 | contig 14877 bp, 15 predicted proteins | sample SF_Rice_20C_80N__FD_69758 | JGI IMG/M metagenome (GOLD analysis project Ga0075292, IMG submission 69758) | Rice paddy soil microbial communities from Twitchell Island, California, USA - SF_Rice_20C_80N_403 | ecosystem: Environmental > Terrestrial > Soil > Paddy field/soil | place: USA: Twitchell...
AGAACCCCATGGCCCCCGGCTATTCGCACGTGCTCTCGACTACGGGCGACATGGCGGAGCTCGACGCGTTCCGCCTGCTGGTGGGCGCGCCGAGGCAGGCGCTGCACATCGGGCGGCGCTGGGCACACCTCGACCTCAAGCTCGAGTCGCGCGAGCGCGCGCTCGTGGCTCCGGGGGTGCGCGTGTTCGAGCGCACCGCCGAGATGCTGCGCTACGTCAAGTCGCTTCGCGTCAGTACTCGGAGCGAGTCTCGTCCGGAACCGAGTCCTCGGGCGCCGGCCCGGGATTGAGCGAATCGGTGGCCGGTGAGTAGTCGTCCGTCTCATCGAGCGGCGCGCCGTACCTGATCGTGTCGCTCGGCAGGCTGGGCGCCATCTCCGGCATCGGCGCCATCTCGCTCGGCGGGCCGTAGTTGGCCTCGAGCGTGTCGCTGGGCAGCGTCGGCGCCTGGGCGGACGCCGACGAGCGCGAGAAGACGAAGGGCGCGGCGACGAGGAACAGTGCGGTCAGCGTGGCCGCGCGGGTGATGGGTGACACGGGTCCCTCCTAGAGAATCTTCTTGCCGAACGCCGACTGCACCAGCTCCACCGCGAAGGCCGCCGATGCATTGCCCTGGTCGAGTATCGGGTTCACCTCGACCATCTCGAGCGAGGTCATGCGTCCGGAATCGTGGAGCAGCTCCATGATGAGGTGCGCCTCGCGGTAGTCGAGGCCGCCCTTGACCGGCGTGCCGACTCCCGGAGCCACGGTCGGATCCACGGCGTCGAGATCGAAGCTCACGTGCAGGTACGCCGTGCCGTCGGTCAGCCGCGCGAGCGCCTTCTTCATGATACGGTGTATCCCGTGTCTGTCTATATCGGACATGGTGTGCACCTGGACGCCGGCCCGCTTGAGCAGGCGCTTCTCCCCCTCGTCCAGGCTCCGGATTCCCACCAGCACCAGGTTGGCGGGATCCACCTTGGGGCCGGGGACGCCGATGTCCGTAAGCTCATGCGGGCCATGGCCCAGGAGCGCCGCGACGGGCATCCCGTGGATGTTGCCGGAGGGGGAGGTCTCGGGGGTGTTGATGTCGCCGTGGGCGTCCACCCAGAGGAGGCCGACCTTTTTCCTTTCCCGCCGGGCCGCGGCGGCTATGCCCGAGACGGTGCCGGCGGCGATCGAATGGTCGCCGCCCAGGACGAGGGGAAAGTCTCCCCGGCTCACGATCCCCTCCACCTTCTTGCACACCACGCCGGAGGCGCGAGCGATCTCGGCGAGGTAGCGGGCGTGGGGGTCGCCCACCTTCAGCTCTTCCATGTTCCGGATGGGGATGTCGCCTTCGTCCACCACCTCGTGCCCCAGCTCGCGCAGGCGGTCGGAGAGCCCGGCGATGCGAATCGCCGAGGGGCCCATGTCCACCCCGCGCCTGCCCGATCCGAGGTCCATCGGCACGCCGAGTACGCGCACGATCATGAGATGTGCCTCCCGTGGTCGGGGGAATCTACGCGCGCCCGATGGATTCGGTGGAAACGGGGCCGGCCGGCCGACCGGCTGTATCTTTCCGGACGGGCGAGGTCCCGGGGAGGTCTTCGAGATGCGCTGGTCATTCCGGATCGGGCAGGTGGCGGGCACCGACATCAAGGTGCACCTGACGTTCCCGCTGTTGCTCGTGTGGGCGGCCATTGCCGCCTACAAGCAAGCGGGCGTGCCGGCGGCCATCGATCTGACGCTTTTTCTTCTCGCGCTGTTCGCCTGCGTTCTCGTGCACGAGTTCGGCCACATCGGGATGGCGCGCCGCTTCGGCGTACGGACACCCGACGTGATTCTGCTGCCGATCGGCGGCGTGGCCCGCATCGAGCGCATGCCCGACGAGCCCAGGCAGGAACTGCTGATCGCGCTCGCGGGGCCGGCGGTCACCCTGGGCATCGCCGCGGTCCTCTTCGTCCTGACCCTCGCGACCGGCCTCCGACCCTCGCTGCAGGACCCCGTCGTCGGGCAGCAGTCGTTCATCGTGCGCCTCCTGGCGGTCAACATCTATCTGCTGCTATTCAATCTCCTCCCGGTATTTCCCATGGACGGCGGCCGCGTCCTGCGCGCGCTGCTGGCGCACCGCCTCGGTCTCGCCCGGGGCACCCGCATCGCCGGCGCCATCGGCCAGGCGGCAGCCATCGGCATGGGCCTCTACGGCTTCGCCGCGGGTCTTCCCATGCTGATGCTGGTCGCGGTCTTCGTCTTTCTCGGCGCGGGAGCGGAGACCAGCGCGGTGGAAACGCGCCTGGCGGGCGAAGGCATTCAGGTCTCGCAGATGATGGTGACGAACTTTCTGACCATCCCGATTCACGCGACGCTCTCGCAGGCGGTGGACCTGCTTCTCTCGGGAGAGCAGCGCGAGTTTCCGGTGGTGGACAACCTCGGCCGGGTCGAAGGCATGCTCACCCGCGACAGCCTGATCCGCGGACTGCATGCCAACGGCCCGGGCGCGACCGTCGGCGAGGCGATGGCGGCGGGCGTCCCCGCGGTCGCGCCCACGCTCGGATTTCAGGAAGCGCTCGACAGGCTGAGGTCCAGCGGCCTCCCTGCCCTGCCGGTGGTGGACGGGGGCAGCCTCGTCGGACTGCTCACCCTCGACAACATCACCGATCTGCTGATGGTTCGTCGCGCCACGCGCTGACCGACCATGCAGCTTCTGGCCGTCTCCGGAAGCCTCCGGGCCATCTCCAAGAACACCGCCGTCCTCGAGGCTGCGCGCTCGCTGGCGCCGCCACGCGTGGAGATCACGCTCTATGGCGGACTCGGCGACCTGCCGCCATTCAATCCCGACCACGATACGCCGGAGGGCCGCGGAGGCCCGCCGGCGGTGGCGGACTGGAGAGCGCGAATCGCGCGGGCGGACGGCGTGATCATCTCGACGCCCGAGTACGCGCACGGGCTGCCCGGCGCGCTCAAGAACGCGCTCGACTGGCTGGTGAGCAACGTGGACTTTCCCGGAAAGCCGGTGGCGCTGCTCGGCGCCTCGCCGCTCTCGGTCCACGCGCCGGCCCAGCTCACCGAGATATTGAGGACGATGTCGGCCAGGCTGGTGCCGGAGGCATCGGTGACGGTGCCGCTGCTCGGGCCGCCGACGAGCCCCGAGACGATCGCCGCGGACCCGGAGCTTTCGCGGATCCTGCACGGAGCGGTGGAGGCACTCGTGCAGGCGATCGGGAAGACGGCATGATGTCCGCATGCTCGATCGCCGTCGCCCAGACCGTTCCGGCGCGGGGTGACGTCGCCGCGAATCTGGAGCAGCACGTTCGGCTCGCTCGGATCGCGTCAGCGGAGGGCGCCCAGGTCGTCGTGTTCCCCGAGCTGTCGCTCACGGGCTACGAGATGGATCTTGCCGAATCGCTGGGCTTCTCCGAGACCGATTCGCGTCTGACCCCGCTGATCGACCTGGCGTCCTCCCTTTCCATCATCCTCATCGCCGGCGCGCCGGTCAGGCTGGGGCCGCGGCTCCATATCGGGGCGCTGATCCTCACCCCCGAGCGCAGGGTCGAGGTCTACACGAAGCAGCACCTCGGCGCCTTTTCCGCGAGCGCGGCCCGCGGCGGCATCGTGCCTCCCGCGGAGGCCACGGTCTTTTCTCCGGGCGACCGCAACCCGCTCGTCCGCGTCGGCGACCGCACCGCGGGCGTGGCGGTGTGCGCCGACACCGGGCGGCCGTCGCACGCGCGGAGCGCCGCCGAGCGGGGCGCGAGCATTTATCTCGCGAGCATGTTCGTCATTCCGTCGGAGTTCGAGCGGGAGACCGCGAGCCTCGGCGAATACGCCCGCCGGCACTCGATGGCGGTAGGCTTCGCGAACTACGGAGGGCCGTCGGGCGGGCTCGCGTCGGGAGGACGCAGCGCGATCTGGTCGGAGACCGGCGGGTGCCTCATCAGCCTCCCCCCGAGCGGAGCGGGCGTGGCGGTCGCCCGCCAGGATCGCGGTGGCTGGCGAGTCAGGACGATCGTGCCCGGCGACTCCTGAGCTTCCTTCCAGGTTCCTTCAGATAGTGGTCCCCATCTCAACGCGGCGCGGCGGCCGCTGCCCGGTGCTCCGGCGCGACTCCCGACAGGGTACGCCGTGCCGTCGCGAGCTGCGCGCGCAGGCCGGGAACCGCTCCGGCGGTAGCGGGATTGGCCGTGAGCTTCGCCAGCACCAGGTCCACGGCATCGAGGCCGAGGTTGGCCCCGAACCGCGTGGATACGTGCCGGAGGGCGCTCTGGAAGCCGGGATCGGCCTCTAGCTCGGTCTGTCCCAGCGCCTGCGCCTTGGAAAGGATGTCGGAAAGGACCACCACGGCCCGGGCCGCGTTGGCGGGCGAGGCGAGGCTTCCGCCGGCGAACTGCGCCACCTCCGGCAGACTCGCGGCGAATCGCTGCATGGCAGCCGCCTGTTGCGCGTTGCGCGGGTGACCCTGATGCATGACCGCCTGCGCCGCGCCCATGATGGCGAACGGGGCCATGGCCGCGTGGGTCAGCAGCGGGGCGCCCGAGACTACGCCGGTGAGTGTCAGCGCGACGAGCGCGAGCCCGCCCGCGGCGTGCACGACGTGGAGCGCCGCGCCCTCCACCTTGAAAGCGATGCGGAGGAGGTCGCGCACCGGGGCGAAGCCGATGATGGCGGCGGCGACCAGGCTCGCGATCGAGAGATCGGAGCGGCCCGCGGCCTTGAAATGGGCGTACGTCGCGAGGCAGCCGAGGGCAACGACGAGGAAGAGGACGTGCAGCAGGAATCTGCGCATCGACATGTCAGCTCCGCGGCGCGGTCAGCGCCCTGAAGTCCTGGCGGGTCTTAAGCGGGACGAGCGCGGGATCAATGTGCAACCATGTGGGCCACACGCCCGCGTCGAACGCCTCGCGTGTGCGCGCGACGGCACTGTCGGGACGTCCCAGGAGTGCCGCCAGGTGGGCCCGATAGGCGGCGGCGCTCCACGCCACCCGCGAGACGGGCTGGGCGGCGAGCCATCGGTCGAGCGTGTCGGCCCGCGCGGTATCGCCGCGCCGCGCCGCGAGCGAGGCCAGCTCTCCCACCACGTCCACGTTGGTGGAGTCTTCGGCAAGAAGGTGTCGCGCAAGCGTGTCGGCCTCGGCCATCTGCCCCACCATCTCCAGGGCCCACGTCATGACCAGGCGCTCCTCGAAGGTGGCTCGCTCCTCCGGGGGGCGGCTCCGATACCACGCCACCGATCGCATGGCTGCCTGACGCGAAGCGACCGTGTCGCCGTGCACGGCCAGCTCCCGGGCAACCCACCACGCGACCCAGCCCGCCGTCGCGTCATACTGGGGGCGACCCCCCGTATAGGGCGCGAGGCCGATGTTGTTGGCCGTCTCGACCGGCAGCGAGAGCGCGCTGTCGAGCACCCTCAGCGCGGCCGTCGGCCGGCCCAGCGCCGCCAGGGCGGTGCTCCGGTACCAGGCGCGAGTCAGCGGCGCCCCGCCCGTCATCCGGTCGGCCACCTCGAGCTCTTCCTTGTGGCGGCCGAGCATGTGGAGCGCGCCGGTGAGACCGCCCCAGTATTCGACATGGGTCGTGTCCGTGCTGAACGCGAGATCGGTCTTCGGATCGATGCGCTCGAGCAGCTCCAGCGCCTTGGCGGGGCGATTGGCCCAGTTGGCGGCCGCGGCGACGGATTGAAAAACCCCGGACGTGGGCGCCAGCAGCTCGGCCCGCTCGATCGACAGCCGGAGCATCTCCTCGTTGCGGCCGTGGCACCTGGCCGACGAGATCTCGACCGACAGCCGGTCGATCCGGTCGAGCTGCCGTGCCGCGAGGACGCCGGCGAGCGAATCCACGAGGGCGCAGTGGTTCCAGTTGCCGGCCGTGTTGGCGGCCGCGAGCACGGCGGATACGAATCCGGTGTCCCGGCGCGCCGCCCACATGAAGAGCGACTCGGCGCGCGGGCCGTCGCCGTGCCAGTAGGCATCCCACCCATCGATGTACGCGTGATAGACGTTGAACGGCGGGATCTCCTCGCTCGTCGCCAACGCCATGGCCGCACGCAAGTCTACCACGGTGGCCAGCGCGGTCATCACCCGGGAGCGCAGCTCGTCGAGTCCGGCGACCGGGGCCCGGGTGGACGAGAGGATTGGTCCGACGACCTGCGCGACCCGGCCGGTGCCGGCGTCGGTCACCGCGGCCTGGAGCAAGAGCGTGTCGCCGGTGCGGTAGTAGGCGCCGGACACCACCAGGCCCGCGCCGGTCCGATGGGCCAGTACCAGCGGGTCGAGGGCCGCAGTGGTTCCCGCATGGGTCTGCCGAAAGACCGCGTGAGCGTCCACGACATCGACCAGGTTGGTGCGAAGCAGACCCTGCGACAACCAGTCCTGCGCCATCCTCCCGAGCGACTGCAGGGACGGGTCGCCCGTCCGGTTCTCGAAGACCGAAACCAGGACGCGCTGCCGGCGCGCGAGTTCGGGCCGGTGAGCGGCCTTCGCGGCGCGTACGGCGAGGGCGGCCCCGACCACGACCACGAGCGCCACGGCTCCGAGCGCCAGCCGGCGTGACCGGGACCGCCTGATGGGCTCGACGCCGGGGTCGGGGACCAGCGCGAAGGCGGGAGTCTCCGCCGGACCGATCGGCGTCGCGGACGCCGGCGTGGCGTGGACCGGCTTGCGCCCGCCGTCCCGAATCCGCGCGGCGAGCGCCTCGGTCTCCGCGCTCGGCGTCGCGTCGAACTCCGAGGCAAGACGACTCACGGTCATCTCGCAGAGTCGGAGCGCCCCGCCGGTATCGCCGCCCCGGTCGAGCAGGTTCATGCACCGCCGGAGCCAGCTCTCGTCGCCCGGGGCCAGCCCGCATGCCCGTTGGGCCCAGCGTGCGGCGGTCAGGTGATTGCCCGCGGCCTCCTCACGATCCACCAGCGTCCGGAGAGCGAGCAGGACCAGCTCGACGACTCTCAGGCGCTCCCGCGATAGCCACTCTTCGAACGCTTCGCCGGCGTTGGCGAAGTGGGTGCCCGCCAGCAGCTCGCCACGAAAACAGTCCACCGCCTCCTCGCAACGCCCTGCCGCCACGGCCTGCTCGAGCCGGGAGACGTCGGACGTCAGCCTGACCGGGTCTACCGACACGGCCTCGTCGCCACGGGTGACGATCACCTCGTCGCCGAGCGCGTCGCGCAGATGGTAGAGGGTATTCCTGAGCGCCCGTCGGGCGCTGAACTGGTCGAGGTCCGGCCAGAACATCGCGGCGAGGGTGTCCCGCCGGTGAAATCCGGCGCCGGCGCCGATCGCCAGGTATGCGAGAAGCGCGAACCGCTTCGGCTGCGCCGCCAGGGAGCCGAGCTCCCGCCCATCCGAGTCGCGGAGGGCCTGAAGCCCCAGCAGGCTGAGCTCGATCATGAACGCCCGAATGTACGATCCGCCCCGTCGCCCAGCAACAAACGGCCGGGTGACGATAGAGCGACGCGCCCCGCCGATGTTGCCCCCCGCGATCCGGGCCGTCCACCGGTACCTCGAGGCGAACATGAAGACGCCGCTCGCTTTGGCCCTCGTCGCCCTGCTGCCGCTGAGCGCGTGCGGCGGGAGTGACGACAGGGCCACCAGCCTGCTCCGGAAGGGCATGGCCGGGGAAGCCCTGGCCGCCCGGGCCCACGACCCCTGCACTCTCGTCTCGGCCACCGAGGCCCAGCCGCTCAGGTTGCCGGGCACGATCATGGGGGTCCTGGCCAAGGGCGCGCCCGGGCTCGACAGCATGACCAACATGGTGATGAAGCACCAGGCCGGGTGCCAGGGCCGTGGCGCTCGCCCAAGCCCGTGGCTCATCCGGCGCATGCCTGCGATCTCCTGCCGCAGGCGGCGGTCGAGGCGGCGATCGGTCCCCTTTCCGCCCCACCACGCTCGGACTCACCGGAATCCGACTGCACCTGGCAGACGGCGAGCCCGCAGGGCACGCGGACGTATGCGGTGGAATTTGATTGGGACGGCGGCCAGAAGAACTACGCGATGCTCACCCACGGGATGGCGACGCTGGGAGGCATGACGGGACTGCCGTCGAGCTCGCCGCTCGACACCATGAACCTCCCGCCCCAGGCAACGGAGATGATGGGCGGACTGATGAAAATGGTGGCCGGTAATGATCCGGGAGCCGGCGCCGGCAGCGCGCCCGGCGCCGTCACCACGGTGGGCTTCAACACCGACACGACCCTCAAGGGCCCGTGGGATCACGCCGCGCTGCTGCACGGCACCCAGCTCTTTGCGGTGCGCCACGACGCCTTCGTCGGGATGTCGCCACGTCGGCGGATTACGAGAAGGCAAAGGCGCTGCTGGCCGCAATCTGCTCCCGGCTGTGAACGCACTACCTGAATCGAGGCATGCAATGCGAGCCCAGCGGGGTCGTCACGACGCACGTCGCGTTCTGATGCCGTTTGTCTCCGATTCGAAGGAGCGCTCGATGAAGCCATCACTCCGCCTCGCTCTGCCCGGCCTTCTGCTGCTCACACTCGGTGCTGTGGCGCCGAGTGGGCGGCGTCCTGCCGTGACGGCGGCGCAGACCCGCACGTATTACATCGCCGCCGACGAGGCCCCCTGGGATTACGTCCCCGGCCGCCGGGACGAGATCGCCGGCCGGCCCTACGCGGACACGGCGTTCTTCGCGAAAGCCAAGCCGCGGCCGGTGAGCACGACATACAGGAAGGTGCTCTACCGCGAGTACACCGACAGCACGTTCCGAACGCTCAAGCCCCGGCCACCCGAGTGGGTCCACCTGGGGTTTCTCGGCCCGGTGATCCACGCCGTCGTCGGCGACACCATACGCGTGGTGTTCAGGAACAACGGGCATCGGCCGTTCAGCATGCACCCGCACGGGGTCTTCTACGAGAAGGGCTCGGAGGGAGCGCCCTACAACGACGGGGCCGCCGACGGTCGAACCGGCAACGGCGTCCCGCCCGGGCAAACGTTCGTCTACGTGTGGCCTGTGCCGGCACGCGCCGGCCCGGGACCGATGGACGGCAGCTCGGTCTTGTGGATGTACCACTCGCACGTGGACGAGGTGCGGGACATCAACTCCGGGCTGCTCGGGCCGATGATCGTGACCGCACGCGACATGGCGCGGCCCGACGGCTCGCCCAAAGATGTGGACCGGGAGTTCGTGACCGCCTTTGCGCAGGTGGAGGAGAACTTCAGCTGGCTCGCCGGCGAGAACCTGATGTCGCCCGATTCGGCCAGGGCCCTGGGCGCGATGCCGAACCCATCGGAGACGGATGCGGGCTATCCGTGGTACGTCAAGTTCACGATCAACGGGTTCATCCACGGCAGCCTGCCACTCGACGCGCTCACGATGAGGCGCGGACAGCGGGTGCGCTGGTACGTCATGTCGTCCACCAACGATTTCGACGTGCACGCGCCTCACTGGCACGGCAACGACGTGCTCGTCGCCGGCATGCGCACCGACGTGCTCTCGCTGTCGTTCATGGGGATGGCCATCGCCAACATGGTGCCGGACAACCCGGGCACGTGGTTGTTCCACTGCCATGTGTCGTTCCACAACTCGGCGGGCATGGCGGTGAGGTATCGGGTCACCAGCTGAGTCCACCTCCACGAAGAATTGTCACGATGCACACGCTCCAGCACGCGCGTGTCGCCACGTGTGTCCTGTGCGCCGCTGGCGGGAGGTCGGTCAGACCGATCCTAAGATGCCGGGGGGCCGCTGTGCGTAGGTCGCCGGATGGGGCGTCCCCTACGCTGCCATGCCCCTGACGATCCGATCGCTCGCGCGTCCTTCGCTGCTTGCCGCCGCGCTGCTCGCGGCGTGCGGCAGCGATTCCGGCCTGACCGGAGTGAGCGACACCGAGCCCACGGAGCTCACGCTCCGCATCGAGAAAGAGATCCCCGACGATCTGCCTGACGACTTCGCCAGCATCGATACGGCGTTCATCTCGGGCGATACGCTCCACCTGAGCGTGTCCTACCCGGGCGGGTGCGCGGAAACTCACGAGTTCGGCCTGTTGGCCCAGGCAGGCCCCATGGACGTCGATCCACCAGAGGTCCTGCTGGTGCTGCTCCACGATGGCAAGAACGACAGTTGCCGGGCCGCGCTGCACTCGGATCTCCGGACCGACCTCACGCCGATTCAGTCCCTCATCGACCAGGGCAATACGCTGCGCCTGCGCCTTTTCGAGCCGAATGGCATTGCCGCTGTCGACGAGGTGCTCGACTACACCTTCTGACGGGATCCCCTCACCACACCCGCACCCTTTCCGCCGGCGTCAGGTAGAGCGCCTGTCCCGGCTTCACGCCGAACGCATCGTACCACGAATCGATGTTCCGTACCGTCAGCGCCCGATACTGCCCCGGCGCGTGCCCGTCGGTCAGGATGCGGTTGCGGAGCGCGGGCTCGCGGGTCTTGCCGCGCCAGCTCTGGGCAAAGCTGATGAAGAACTGCTGGTCACCGGTAAAGCCCCCGATCCTGGGCGCCGGCTCGCCGCGGAGCGCCCGATGGTAGGCATCGTATGCGGCGGCGAGGCCGGCGAGATCGGCGATGTTCTCACCCAGGGTCTGCTTTCCCTTGACGGCAAGATCAGGAAACGGCTTGTAGCTGTCGTACTGCGCCACAAGTTGCGCGGCCGATGCCTCGAAGTGCTTGAAATCCTCCGGCGCCCACCAGTTGTGCAGCCGCCCCTTCGCGTCGAAGAGCGCGCCCTGGTTGTCGAAGCTGTGGCTCACCTCGTGACCGATGATGGCGCCCATGGCGCCGTAATCCATCGCGAGGGGCCGCTTCGCGTCGAAGTAGGGAGGCTGAAGAATGGCGGCGGGAAAGTTCATCGCGTTCATCGCCGGCAGGTTGACCGCGTTGACCGTCTGCGGCGTCATCACCCACTCCGAGCGGTCCACCGGCCGGCCCAGCTTCGCCACGCTCCGGCGGTAATGGAACAGCGCGGCGCGCTCCGCATTGCCGTACGCGTCGCCTGCCGCGACCTCGAGGCCGCTGTAGTCTGGCCACGTGTCGGGATAGCCGACGCCCACCTTCAGCACGGCGAGCTTGGCCTTGGCCTCCTGCTTCGTGGCCGGCGCCATCCAGTCCAGCCCGTCGATACGCGCCCTGAACGCGGCGATGAGGTTGGCGACCATCGCCTGGGCCCTGGCCTTGTCCGCCGGCGGAAACCATCTCGACACGTAGAGACGCCCGACGACGTAGCCGAGCCCGCCGTTAGTCGCCGCGACCGCACGCTTCCAGCGGTCGCGCTGCTGGCTGGCGCCGGAGATTACCGGACCGAAGAACGCGAACGATTCGCGGTCGAACGCGCGGGGCAACACCACCGCGCGCGACTGGGCGGCGTGGAACGTGAGATAGTCCTTCCAGGTCTCGAGCGGCTCGCTCGCCACGAGCGCCGAGATGCCCGTGACGGCACCCGGCTGCCACACGACGAAGCGCGCCGGCTTGCCGAGTCCGGCGGCCGTGAAGAACGAGTCCCAGTCGAGGCCAGGGGCCTGGGCCGGGAACTCCGCTCTGGCCCAGTGATTGTTGCCCTTCACGGCATCGTGCGATTCCTCGCGGCTCGCGTGCACGGCGGCGATCTTGGTCTCGAGGCTCAGAATGGCCGCCGCCCGCGCGGCGCCGTCCGCGACGCCGGCGAGTCCGAGCATCGCCGCGACGTGGTCCCGGTACTTCTCCCGGATCGAGGCCATGGCCGCTGACGGGTCCACGTAGTAGCTCCGCTCGGGCATGCCGAGTCCGCCCTGGACGAGAAAGGGCGAGTATTGCGACGGATCGTCGAGGTCCTGCGCCACCCAAAGCCCGAACAGGTTTTCCGTATAGGGGTCCGTGGCGTTGAAGACGTCCACGTCGGCGCGGAGAGTAGATCCGAGAAATCGCGAGAGCTCCGTCCGATCACGGATCGCGGCGATGGAATCGAGGGTCGGCTGGAGGGGCTTCAGCCCGGCCGCCTCGATGGCAGTCGTATCCATGAAGCTCGCGTAGTAGTCGCCGATCTTGCGGGCCTCGGAGCCCGCCGGAGAGCCGGCCTTGGCCGCCCCCTGGATCAGGTCGGCCACCCGCCGGTCAGTCAGCTCGGCGAGGACCGCCGACGGCCCGTAGCTGCTCCGGTCGGCGGGGATCTCGGTGTTCGCGAGCCAGGTGCCGTTGGCGTAGGCGAAGAAGCTGTCGCCCGGCGCCACCGACCGTTCCATTCCGCCGGTGTCGATGCCGATGGTCGCCCCGCTGGTCTGGGCCGGAAGTGCGCCTGGAGAGACGGCGGCGAACGTGACGGCAAGGCAGAAGGCGAAGAGGGGAGGGATATCGTTCATGGGGGCCCTGGACGGCTCGCCGGCCGGTGTAATGTTCGGAGATGAGGTCATTGGACGGTATAAGGTACTCACGCCGAGCCGCGCGCAAACCCGGCGGTTCTCGGCTTCAGACATGTTAGGAGGAAAAGATGAAGATCGGCATCATCGGCGCGGGGCACATCGGCGGCACCCTCACGCGCCGCCTCACCGCGCTCGGACACGAAGTATCCATCGCCAATTCGCGGGGACCGCAGACGCTGGCCGATCTGGCCAGAGAGACCGGCGCCAAGCCCGTCACTGTCGAGCAGGCGGCCCACGCCGGCGAGGTGGTCATCGTGACCATCCCCGAAAAGAACATTGTCCGCCTTCCGGCCGGCCTGTTCGACGGCGTTCCCGCCGACGTGGTCGTGGTGGACACCGGCAACTATTACCCGCAACAGCGCGATGGCCGCATCGACGCCATCGAGAACGGCACCACGGAGAGCCGGTGGGTCTCCCAGCAGCTCGGCCGCCCGGTCGTCAAGGCCTTCAACAACATCTACGCGAACCACCTCCTCGAGCGCGGCAAGCCCAAGGGCGCGCCCGGGCGGATCGCGCTACCGGTGGCGGGCGACGACACGCGGGGCAAGGACGTGGTGATCGGCCTGATCGAGGAGCTCGGCTTCGACGGCGTGGACGCCGGCGGGCTGGACGAATCGTGGCGGCAGCAGCCGGGAACCCCGGTGTATACGACGGATCTCGACGCCGAGGGGGTCCGGCGGGCGCTCGCGAACGCGAAGCCGGAGCGGGACGAGGCGCTCCGGGCCGGCGGCACGACCGCGAGCGCCGGCCGGAGGTAGATCGCTTGATGGCGCCAGGAGGCGCCCAGCGCATCGAGCCGGATGGTGGCGGGACATCGGGCGGACGGCTGTCCTACCGCGCCCGCGCGCGCGCGCCTCCGCGCGTCTTCCATTGCACCTTGGTGAGCGCCACCCGCCCCCGCGCGTCGAACGTCACGCCCTCTTTTTCCAGCAACTGCCGCTGACTCAGCTCCTCGCCCGGCATCTTCCTCCGGCTCACCATGCCCGCCGCGTTGATCACGCGCTGCCATGGCACCGCCGTCCGCGGCGGCAGGGCGGCAAGTGCGTAGCCCACCTGCCGGGCGTGGCCGGCCATTCCGGCGAGCTCGGCGACCTGGCCGTACGTCGCCACGCGGCCCCGGGGAATCCGCCGGACCACGGCGTAGATCTTCTCGCGCGACATCGAATCCAAGCTAATGGACGAAGCACGGCCGCGCAGACGGCCGTGCTCCGGGTGGCGGGAACCAGCGAGGAGGTTACTGCTCCAGCGGAAACGCCGTGATCGTGAGCGTCTCGGTCCCGACGGCGTCACCTGAAGTCGTAGCAGCCGGCCTCGAGCTCCCAGGACTTCTGCTCACCGCCCGAACAGGGTCAGCGAACGGCCGCGAAGGCTCCGGGACAGAGCATTATTCCATCCTCCTGGACTGCGCGTGAAGGGTCGAACCGAGAAACCGCACGGTGGTCTTCCCTGCGAGCCCGGGCCGCCCGAACCACACCCGCTGCTCTACCGCGGCGGCGCGGCGGACGCCGTCGCTCACCAACCCTGTGACCCTCATGTCGCCGGTCGCCCAGTTCATGCTTCCGCTCAGCTCGGCGGCGAACGAGCTCCGATCATCATTGGCGGAGAAGAAGAGCCAGACATTCACCGGCCACACCGGCATCCGCCGGTCGGCCGGCGCGCCGGCGTATTCCATCCGGATGGTCACGCGTCCCGGAAGCGGCCCAGCGACCGTGCCGCGCCAGATCTGGTCGATGCCCTCCGCGCCGATCCCGGCGTATTCCACGTCGAACGCGAGCGTGTCGGGAAGGACGACCGGCGGGGCGGCGGTGGCGCCCGGCACGGAGACCGCGCGCTGCGCGGCTTCGTGCCGGAGCGTGGCGCTGACCGAAGCGGCGCCGAGGATCACCACGAGGGCGGCGGCGCGGCGCGCGGCGGAACGATGGTCGGTCACCTGAGTCTCCTCGCTGTCGGAGTCAGCGGCTACGATTGCCGCCTTCGCATGGCCGACAGTCTACGGAAGACCGGTCACCGCGATCTCAAGGGGATCTCAACAGCGGGAAGCGCGAAGCAGGAAGCGGGAAGCGGGGATCAGTGGAGGAGCCTGAAGACCCAGCTCATCCCCGCGACGGCGATGGGCAGAAGGGTCAGACCCACGGAGAACACGAAGCCATAGCGGAACAGCACCGGGCCGACGGCGCGGCCCCGGTCGCCGAGGACGCGGCGGAGCAGGATGTCCGCGGCCGGGCCCAGGGTGTAGGCGGCGTTGGCCAGGACGGCGTAGACCGCCACGGCCCGCCACGGCGGAACGAAGGCGACGGGATGAGGAGGGAGGTGGAGAAGCACGGTTACGGCGCCGAGTGTCGCGAGTCCCGCGCCGCCGACCCAGAGATTGTAGAGCGGGCGCCGCTCTTCCCACCACCGGACGACGGACCACGCGGATCGGGGATAGTAGAGGGGAGTGAAGAAGTATTTCTCGACGGCCGTCATAGCGCCTTCCGGTGTGGACTCCTTTCACTTTGTATCATAAAGTAGTTTCCCGCAAGTGCCCCGTTTCCCTGCCCCTCACCCCTCCGTCAGCTTCCGGAACCGAGGGTTC
>Ga0075292_1000010_pt1 | contig 14857 bp, 14 predicted proteins | sample SF_Rice_20C_80N__FD_69758 | JGI IMG/M metagenome (GOLD analysis project Ga0075292, IMG submission 69758) | Rice paddy soil microbial communities from Twitchell Island, California, USA - SF_Rice_20C_80N_403 | ecosystem: Environmental > Terrestrial > Soil > Paddy field/soil | place: USA: Twitchell...
AATTCTCCCGTGCGCGGCGTTGCTCGAAGGCGAGTACGGTGTCAGCGGCTATTACTTCTGCGTGCCGGTCATGATCGGCGCGGGAGGCGTTGAGAAAATCATCGATATCCATCTTAACGCTGCGGACAAGAAGGCCTTCGACGAATCCCTCGGCCATGTTAAAGATATCGTACAGGCGATGAATCGAGTCCTCGGCGTTTCGTAGCTGTCGCGAGCTGGAAACCAGGCTTCCACGCTTGGGGTCTGGTTTTACCGCGTTCCCGAGTCGGTCACTGATGAATATTCACGAATTTCAAGCCAAAGAAATTCTCAGGCGCTTTGGCGTGCCGGTGCCGCGCGGCCTGGTGGCATCGACTGCCGAAGAGGCAAGAAGAGCCGCGACTGAGCTGGGCGGTGCGACTTGCGTCGTCAAGGCGCAAATCCATGCCGGCGGACGCGGCAAGGGCGGCGGTGTCAAAGTTGTTAAAAATGCCGAGGAGGCGGCCGTAAAGGCGCGTGAGATGCTCGGTAAAAATCTTGTCACTCACCAAACCGGCCCGGCGGGACGAGAAGTACGCCGGGTGCTTGTCGAAGAAGGCCTCAACATCGAGCGCGAGCTCTACCTCGCCATGGTTCTTGATCGAGCACAGTCGCGGGTCAGTGTCATTTGCTCGTCGGAGGGCGGCGTCGAGATTGAGGAAGTCGCCGCCACGCATCCCGAGAAGATTTTAAAAGAAAGCATCGATCCGGTGATCGGGTTAGCCGGTTTTCAATGCCGCCGGCTGGCCTATGCGCTGGGAATCCCCACCCCATTGACTAATAAGACGGTTGCGGTGATGCAGGGACTTTATCAAGCCTATCAGCAATGCGACGCATCGCTGGCGGAGATCAATCCGCTGGTGATCACGAAGGAAGGCCAGGTGATTGCCCTCGATGCCAAGATGAATTTCGACAGCAATGCTTTTTTTCGACAAAAGGACATAGTGGCGTTGCGCGATCTCAACGAAGAAGACCCGCGTGAGATCGAAGCGAGCAAATATGATTTGTCCTATATCTCCCTCGACGGGAATATCGCCTGTATGGTGAACGGCGCCGGATTAGCGATGGCGACCATGGACATCATTAAAGTTTACGGCGGCGAGCCGGCAAATTTTCTCGACGTCGGTGGTGGCGCCGACAAGGAAAAGGTTGCGCAGGCATTCCGCATTCTGCTGTCCGACCCGAGGGTTCGCGGTGTTCTCATAAACATTTTCGGCGGCATCATGCGTTGCGATGTTCTGGCCCAAGGCGTGGTCGAGGCCGCGCGCGAGTTAAAAATCGGTGTGCCGCTGGTGGTGCGAATGCAAGGCACCAACGTCGAGATCGGAAAAAAAATCCTGGCCGATTCCGGTCTCGCGATTATTTCCGCCGAAACGATGTCCGAAGCGGCGGAGAAAATTGTCCAAGCAGTATAAGGGTAAAGAGTGAGGGAGCAAGGGTTGCTACTCACGCCTAACTCCTTACGCCTCGCGCTTTTGCTATGTCGATTCTAGTCAACAAGAATACGCGGGTTTTGACGCAGGGAATCACCGGCGCCACCGGGCAGTTTCACACCAGGGCCTGCCAGGAATACGGCACGCAGATGGTCGCCGGGGTGACGCCGGGAAAGGGCGGCACGAGTTACGCAGGTATTCCGATTTTCGACACGGTCGAGCATGCGGTGAAGGAAACCGACGTGAATGCTACGGTAATTTACGTGCCGCCGCCGTTTGCCGCTGATGCGATCCTTGAAGCAGCCGATGCGGGTATTCCTCTGATCATTTGCATTACCGAAGGCGTCCCAGTGCGCGATATGGTCAAAGTGAAGAGATATCTGGCGGGAAGGAGCTCGCAGTTGCTCGGCCCGAATTGTCCGGGAACGATCACGCCGGGCGAGTGCAAAATAGGCATCATGCCGGGCCACATTCACACGCCTGGACATGTCGGCGTCGTGTCGCGTAGCGGCACGTTGACTTATGAGGCCGTGGATCAGCTCACTCGTTTGGGCATCGGTCAATCGAGCTGCGTCGGTATCGGCGGTGACCCTGTGCACGGGTTTGAGTTCGTCGACGTGTTAAAAATGTTTAATCAGGATGCGGCAACAAAAGCCGTGATTATGATCGGCGAGATTGGCGGTAGCGCCGAAGAGGAAGCCGCGATCTGGATCAAGGACAACATGAAAAAACCCGTGGTGGGCTTTATCGCGGGTCAGACCGCTCCGCCCGGCAAACGAATGGGCCATGCGGGCGCGATTATTTCCGGCGGCAAGGGAACAGCTACAGAGAAAATTGAAGCGATGAAACAGGCCGGCATTCGCATGGCAAGCTCGCCGGCGACGATCGGCCGCGCGATGCAGGAGGCTTTGGCGAATCAATGAGCGTGGAAAAAACTTTGTCGATCATTAAGCCGGACGCGGTGGGCAGAAATCTTATCGGGGAGATTCTCCGGCGGTTCGAGGCAGCGGGGCTGAGAATCGCAGCGGGAAAACTTTTGAGACTCACACCGCAGCGGGCGCAGGCTTTTTACGCGATTCACAAGGAGCGGCCGTTTTTTTCGAGTCTGTGCGCGTACATGTCTTCGGGGCCGATCTTCGTTTCCGTGCTCGAGGGTGAAAATGCGATCTTGAAGAATCGCGAAATTATGGGCGCTACTGATCCCGCAAAGGCGGCGCCGGGGACGATCCGCAAAGATTGGGGCAATGACGTAGAACAGAACGCCGTCCACGGTTCCGATGGACCTGAGACCGCCGCCGGTGAAATTGCTTTCTTTTTTAAGCCCGACGAAGTTTTCTAATCCGGAACGCTATCCAACTCAGGGCTGGATTCTTCTATGAAGCCCAATATCAAAGACTCGAGCTTCAAGGAGCTGGCGGCGTTTCTGGCGGAACGCAAGCAGCCTGCCTATCGCGCCAAGCAGATCCGGCAATGGCTCTTTCAGAAACGAGCTGCGGCGTTCGGCGAAATGACCAACCTATCGGGCGCAATGCGCCGGCAACTGGAAGACAACTTCGCGATTAGTCGATTGCAGACGCTACGCCGAGCCGAGTCAAGTGACGGCACGGTCAAGTTTCTATTTGGCCTGGGCGACGGTGCAAGTATCGAGAGCGTGTTGATTCCAGAGGCGCGCCGGCTGACGCTGTGTATTTCGACACAAGCGGGCTGCGGCTTTGGCTGCGCGTTTTGCGCGACGGCCGTTTTGGGGCTCAAGCGGAATTTAACCGCGGGCGAAATTGTCGATCAGGTTCTCGAGGCGAGTAGGACGTTGAGCGGAAATCGACGTATTACCCATGTGGTTTTGATGGGCATGGGCGAGCCCTTGGCGAACTATGCGCAAACATCCAGTGCGCTGGAGGTCATCACCGACGGCGAATGGGGAATCGGCATTTCACCGCGACGCGTGACGCTTTCCACGGTCGGACTAGTGCCGCAGATCGAAAAACTGATGGAACAGACGCGCGTCAATTTGGCGATTTCGCTGCATGCGCCCACTAATGAGCTGCGCGGCGAGCTGATGCCGGTGAATCGCAAGTATTCGCTCGAGCAATTGCTGGATTGCTGCCGCAAACTGCCGATTCCGCGGCGCAAGCGGATCACTTTTGAATACGTATTGCTCGGCGGCGTGAATGATTCCGAACAGCAGGCGCGGCAGCTCGCGCGTTTGCTCCGGGGTATCCCCAGCAAAGTGAATGTGATTCCTTTTAACCCGCATCCCGGCAGCGGCTTTCGGAGGCCGGCGCCGGAGCAGATCGAGCGTTTCGAAAAAGTTTTGCGGGAGGAGGGCGTGCAGATCAACGTGCGCCGGCCGCGCGGCGATGATATTCAAGCCGCGTGCGGCCAGCTTCAGGGCGAGGAGGCAGGGCGGTTGCGGCGGGGCGGAGTCGCCGCCGAAGCGATCTGAACGCATGGCAGGACCCATCATCGGCGTTATCGGCGGCAGCGGTCTCTATCAAATGGAGGGTCTCAGCGGGATCCGAGAGATCGCTGTCACCACACCATTCGGGAAGCCTTCGGACAAGCTCATTCGCGGCCGCCTCAAGGAGGCCGAACTGGTTTTTCTGCCGCGCCACGGCAAGGGCCATCGCTGGCTTCCCACGGAGTTGAATTTTCGCGCGAATATTTTCGCGCTCAAAAAGCTCGGGGTTGAACGGATTATTTCCGTGAGCGCCGTGGGCAGCCTGCGCGAGGAAATCGCGCCCGGCCATCTGGTGGTTCCCGACCAGTTTATCGATCGGACGAGCCAGCGCCCGAGCACTTTCTTCGGCAAAGGGCTGGTGGCGCACGTGAGTTTGGCGGAACCGTTTTGTCAAGATCTGTCGAACGTTCTGGTTAAATCGGCACGCGCCGAGAAGGCCCAGGTCCATTCCGGCGGAACCTATCTCTGCATGGAGGGACCGCAGTTTTCCACCCGAGCTGAATCGCATCTTTACCGCAACTGGAATGCCCACGTCATCGGCATGACCAATCTTCAAGAGGCCAAGCTCGCCCGCGAAGCGGAAATTTGTTTCGGTACCTTGGCGCTAGCCACCGACTATGATTGCTGGAACGAAAGCGCCGGCGCTGTAGAGATCGAGCACGTTTTAGCGGTTCTCAAGAGCAATGTGGATTTGGCGCAGCGCACGATCCGGCGCGCCGTCGCGGAACTTGCGCAGCCTCGTTCCTGTGCCTGTGCCTCGGCGTTAAAGGATGCTATCATCACCGAACGATCGCTGATCCCAAAGAAGCTGCGCAAGGAGTTACGGCCGATTATCGGAAAATATTTATGAGCGTATTGGTAGTTGGAACAGTGGCTTTCGATTCCATTGAAACGCCGTTCGGTTCGGCGGAGCGGATTCTCGGCGGCTCTGCTTCTTATTTCGCTCTTGGCGCAAGTTTTTTCGCTCCAGTGAGAATCGTCGGTGTGATCGGCCGGGATTTTCCTCAGGACTACCTCGATATTTTCACACAGCGGAATATCGATATTAACGGCATTCAGCGGGCCGACGGCGATACCTTTCACTGGCGCGGCCGCTATCATGAAGACATTAACCTGCGCGATACCATCGAGCTTCATCTCAATGTGCTCGGCGGGTTCGAGCCCAAGTTGCCCGAGCCGTACCGCGACGCCGAATACGTTTTTTTGGGCAATATCGATCCGGCCATGCAAATGGAAGTGCTGCGCCAAATACGCCGCCTTAAGCTCGTCGCCCTGGATACGATGGACCACTGGATCCGCGAAAGCCAGCAGGAACTGCGGAAAGTTCTGGAGCGTATCGAGATTCTCGTGGTCAATGATTCCGAGGCGCGGCTTCTGAGCGGTTATGACAATATTGTCAAGGCAGCGCGAGCGATACTAAAGATGGGTCCCCAAATGGTCCTGATTAAACGGGGCGAGTACGGAGTGCTGCAATTTTCCGATTCTTCGATGTTTGCTACTCCCGCTTATCCCTTGGAAGAAGTATTCGATCCAACCGGCGCGGGCGATTCCTTCGCCGGCGGTTTCTTGGGTCAGCTAGCCAGGTCGGCGGATCAGAGCCAAGGCGGTTTGCGGCGTGCTATTGTTTATGGTTCGGTGGTGGCGTCATTTACAGTCGAGGATTTTGGCGTCAAACGCCTCACCGACGTGTCATTGGCTGAGATCGAGGAGCGTTACCAACGCTTTGTCCAGCTGACAGACTTTCATTCCTGAGTCGATGGAGCTTTCGATCGTTATTCCCGTTTTTAACGAGGAAGAGAACGTAGAGCCGTTAGTCGGCGAGATTCGGGTCGCATTAGCGCCGCTCAAAAAATCATACGAGGTTATCGCCGTCGATGACGGCAGCGGCGACGGCACATTTGCCGCTTTGAGCCGATTGCAGCGCTGCGATCCCGCCCTGAACGTGATCCGCCTCAAGCGCAATTTCGGGCAAACCGCCGCGCTGGCAGCAGGCTTGGCTTACGCGAGCGGCGAGGTGGTGGTGCTTATGGATGGTGACGGGCAAAACGATCCGGCCGATATACCGGCATTGCTTGCAAAGATTCAAGAAGGCAACGATATGGTGGCGGGTTGGCGCTTCGAGCGGCAGGATGCATTCCTAAGCCGCCGCTTACCTTCAATGATCGCCAACCGTCTGATATCGTGGACAACGAAAGTGAAACTGCACGATTATGGTTGCACGCTCAAGGCGATGCGCAGAGAAATTGCCAAAAGTTTGAGGCTCTATGGCGAGATGCACCGGTTCATTCCGGCCATTGCGTTCGAGAGAGGGGCTCGGATTGCGGAGATCAAGGTGAATCACCGGCCGCGGCTACGGGGCGCCTCGAAGTATGGCATCACCCGTACGTTGCGGGTGGTACTGGATCTACTAACGGTCAAGTTCTTGAGCAGCTATTCGACACGGCCCGCGCATGTGTTTGGGCCCATCGGTATTATCAGCGGCTTTGCTGGATTTCTAATCGCGCTTTATTTGACGGCGCAAAAGTTCATTTACGATGTCGATATCGGCAACCGACCGCTACTCTTATTGTCAATCTTGCTGATCTTTATCGGGTTTCAGTTTGTCACCATGGGATTGTTGGGTGAAATGCTGGCGCGAACGTACCATGAATCCCAGGACCGCACGGTCTACGTGATCGGCGAAGTGCTGCGCGGCGGAGGTCAAACATGAATTTGGCGGTGATTGGCGCGGGGTATGTTGGCTTGGTTGCGGGAACTTGCTTTGCGGAGAGCGGCAATGACGTGATCTGCGTCGATATCGATCAGAAAAAGATCGAGATGCTCAATGCTGGAAGGGTTCCGATCTACGAGCCGGGGTTGGAAGAGATGGTCCGGCGCAATGTTGAGGAGCAGCGCTTATCATTCAGCACGGATTTAGCGGCGGCGGTAAAAAAATCTGTGGTCATCTTTATTGCCGTCGGGACGCCTCAGGGTCCTAACGGCCATGCCAATCTCGATTACGTGCGCGCCACCGCGAAAGGCATCGCCAAGGTGATGGATGCTTTCAAGATCATCGTTACCAAAAGCACGGTGCCGGTGGGAACCGCCGATCAGATTCAAAAATGGATCGCCGAGGAAACGACGCAGCCTTTCGGCGTTGTTTCCAATCCCGAGTTTTTAAAAGAGGGTGCCGCGGTCGAAGATTTCATGAAACCGGATCGCGTCGTGTTGGGCGGCAATCATGGGGAAGCATTGGAAACGGTGAAAGAGCTTTACGAGCCGTTCGTTCGCACCGGCAATCCGATTCTCATCATGGACAGCCGCAGCGCCGAGATGAGCAAATACGCTTCCAACGCAATGCTCGCGACCAAGATTTCTTTCATCAATGAAGTGTCTCGTCTGTGCGAGCAGATGAACGCCGACATCGGTGAAGTCCGGCGCGCGATCAGTTTGGATCGCCGCATCGGCCCGCATTTTATTTTTCCCGGCGTCGGTTACGGCGGCTCCTGTTTTCCCAAAGACATTCGCGCGATGATCGGCATGGGCGGGGATGATCCGGAAATGCTTTTGCTTAAGGCTGTGGAAGCCGTGAACGAGCGGCAAAAAGGCGTACTCGTCGATAAGGTTAAACGCCACTTCGGCGAAAAGTTGTCGGGCCTCACGTTCGCGGTATGGGGACTCGCGTTCAAACCGAGAACCGACGATATGCGCGATGCGCCGGCAATCACCGTGATTAAAGCGCTCATTGAGGCGGGCGCCGAGGTTCATGCGTACGATCCGGAGGCAACTGAGGAGGCTAAAAAAATATTCGGCGAGGGCATTCGGTACGCCAATCGGAACTATGACGCGCTCGACGGCGCGTCCGCGCTGCTGGTTTTGACGGAGTGGAATGAATTTCGCCGGCCGGATTTTGCTCGCATGAAGCGATTGATGGAGCGGCCGGTGATTTTCGATGGCCGCAATATTTACGATCCGCTCGATTTAGCCGAGCGCGGATTTGCCTATTACTCCATAGGGCGGAATCATGTCTAGATACTTGGTGACCGGCGGCGCCGGCTTTATCGGGTCTCATCTATGTGAGAGCTTCCTCAAGCAGGGGCATGAAGTGCTTTGTATGGATAACTATTCGACCGGCGCCAAACAAAACATCGGCGCATTCCTCAGGAATCCCTGTTTTCGTTTCATCGATCACAACGTAAGCCGCTATATCGAAGTGCAGGAGCCGCTCGATTACATCCTTCATTTCGCTTCGCCGGCGAGCCCCGTCGATTACCTGGAACTGCCGATTCCAACTCTCAAAGTGGGGGCTTTGGGGACGCACAATACTCTGGGCTTGGCGAAAGCGAAGAACGCGATTTATCTCTTGGCGTCCACGTCGGAGGTGTATGGCGATCCGTTGGTGCGACCGCAAAATGAAGAATACTGGGGCAACGTCAACCCGATCGGTCCGCGCGGGGTTTACGACGAAGCCAAGCGGTTCGCCGAGGCGATGACGATGGCGTACCACCGGTTTCACGGGCTTAACACGCGCATCGTGCGGATTTTCAATACCTATGGGCCGCGCATGCGCTTGCACGACGGCAGAGTCGTGCCCAATTTTATCATGCAAGCGCTCAAGGGAGAGCCGCTCACCGTTTATGGCCAGGGCCAGCAGACCCGAAGTTTTCAGTACGTTGACGATCTGGTCGATGGCATCAATAAGATTCTCGGGGCGGATCATCATCTGCCGGTCAACATCGGTAACCCTCGCGAAATGACCGTGCTCGAATTCGCGGAAAAGATCATCGCGCTCACCGGCTCGAAGAGCAAAATAGTTTATAAAGCTCTGCCCGAGGATGACCCGCAGGTGCGTCAGCCCGACATTACCAAGGCAAAGAAGATTCTCAATTGGGAGCCCAAGGTCACGCTGGAAGAGGGGCTAGTGAAAACCATCGAGTACTTTCGCGCCCGTCTCAAGGAGCAAACGGCTTGAAAATCGTTGTGACGGGCGGCGCGGGATTCATTGGCTCCAATATAGTAGACGCTTATCTGGCGCAGGGCCACGAGGTGCATGTCCTCGACGATTTTTCCACCGGCCAAAAAAGCAATTTGAACAAAAAAGCCGAGCTCCATGAAGTCGATATCACCGATCCGCAAGCGGCGCGCGTGATTGAGCGCGTCAAACCGGACACATTGAGTCATCATGCCGCGCAAATGGATGTGCGTCATTCTGTCGCAGACCCGGCTTTTGATGCGCGCGTCAATATCATCGGTTTTATCATCTTGCTGGAAGCGGCAAAAAACGCCGGGGTCAAAAAGGTCATCTTCGCTTCTTCGGGCGGCGCGGTTTACGGCGAGCAAGACGCGTTTCCCGCGCCCGAAGATCACGTGACACGGCCGGCTAGCCCGTACGGCGTGAGCAAGCGAGCCGGCGAGCTTTATCTTTCCTATTATCAGCAAGCTTTCGGCCTGCCGTACATCGCGCTCAGATACGCCAATGTGTACGGGCAGCGCCAGTCTGCCAAGGGCGAAGCGGGTGTCGTCGCAATCTTTTTGACGTTGCTGCTGGCGGGCGAAACACCGGTGATCAACGGCGATGGCGGCCAGACGCGCGACTATGTTTACGTCGGCGACGTGGTCGCGGCCAACGTTAATGCCCTTAACTCGTCTTTCGTCGGCCCGGTCAATATCGGCACCGGGGTTGAGACCGACGTCATTACCCTTTTTCAGCATCTGCGCCAAGCGCTCGGCAGTGAAATTCAAGCGCTGCATGGGCCGGCCAAAGCCGGTGAACAACGGCGCAGTTCGCTCGATGCGCGCCGCGCAAGCGCGGTGCTCGGTTGGCGCCCCCAGGTGGCGTTGGCGGACGGGCTGCAGCGCACGGCCGAATACTATCGAGAAACCGCCGGCCGATGACCCTCGATCACATCAGAAATTTTTCGATCATCGCGCATATCGATCACGGCAAGTCGACTTTGGCGGACCGGTTGCTCGAATTTACCGGAGCGGTGAGCGCGCGTGAGAAGACCGATCAGATCCTCGACAGCATGGATCTCGAGCGCGAGCGCGGCATCACGATCAAAGCGAGCCCAGTCTGTTTGAGCTACCGGGCCAAGGACGGGAAAGAGTACAAGCTTAATCTCATCGATACTCCCGGCCACGTCGATTTTACCTATGAAGTTTCGCGGAGTTTAGCGGCTTGCGAGGGCGCGTTGTTGGTCGTCGATGCGGCCCAGGGGGTGGAAGCACAGACGGTCGCCAACGTGCACATGGCTCTTGATCATAATCTGGAAATTCTGCCGGTGATCAACAAGATCGATTTGCCGAGCGCCGAGCCTGAGCGGGTAAAGCGCGAGATCGAAGATGTCATCGGCCTCGATGCGTCCAACGCGGTCATGGCGAGCGCGAAAGAGGGCATCGGCACCGAGGATATTCTCGAAGGAATCATCCACCATTTTCCCCCTCCCACGGGTGATCCGGCCGCGCCGCTGCGCGCGTTGATCGTCGATAGCTGGTTCGATCCTTACCACGGCGCGGTGGTGATGACTCGAGTCTTTGACGGCACGGTGAAAAAGGGCACAAAAATTCGCATGATGGCAAGCGGCAATTCCTTCGAGGTGCTTCGGGTCGGCGTATTTTCACCCGGACCCGTGGAGGTCGCCGAACTTAGGGCGGGCGAAGTGGGCTTTGTCATGGCGGGAATCAAAGAAGTCGCCGAGACCCAGATCGGCGATACAATAACGACCGACGATCGGCCGAGCGATGAGCCGCTGTCGGGATTCAAGCCGATGAAGCCGATGGTATTCAGCGGGCTATATCCAACCGACTCCGGTCAGTATCAGGCGTTGCGCGACGCGCTCGAAAAGCTCCGGTTGAACGACTCCTCATTCACTTATGAGCCTGAGACCTCGCAGGCGCTCGGCTTTGGATTTCGCTGCGGTTTTCTTGGCCTCTTGCACATGGATATTGTACGTGAGCGGCTCGAGCGTGAGTTCGGTCTCAGCCTGATCACGACCGCGGCGACGGTCGTCTATCGGGTCGTGATGGTAAACGGCGAGGTCCTGATGATCGATAATCCGGTGCGGCTGCCGAATGAATCCGAAATCGATAGAATCGAAGAGCCGGTGATCCAAGCCACCATTCACCTGCCCCAGGAATTCCTCGGCGGCGTGCTCAAGATCTGCGAAGAGAAGCGTGGTAGTCAGAAAGAAATTCGCTATCTTGGTCCTAAGCGCGTCGTGCTGGTGTATGAGTTGCCGCTCAATGAGATTGTGGTAGATTTTTATGATAGGTTGAAATCGGTTAGCCGTGGTTATGCTTCGATGGATTATGAAATCGCCGGTTACCGCGCGGCGGATCTGGTGAAGCTGGACGTGCGCATCAACGGTGATGTGGTCGACGCCATGTCGATGATCGTCCACCGTGAAAGAGCCTATTACCGCGGCCGCGACTTGGTGCAGAGAATGCGCGAGATCATCCCACGGCAACTCTTCGAAGTGGTGATCCAGGCGGCCATCGGCAGCCGGGTAATCGCGCGGGAAGCAGTAAAAGCGCTGCGCAAAAATGTGACGGCGAAATGCTATGGCGGCGATATCACGCGCAAACGCAAGCTCTTGGAGCGCCAGAAAGAAGGCAAGAAGCGCATGAAGCAGGTCGGCAAAGTGGAAATCCCCCAGGAAGCATTTCTGGCGGCGCTCAAGATTTGACGCGGAAATCGCCAATGGCGTCAGAAAAGGTAAACAAGGTGAAAAATCAAGGCGTGGTGGACCAACCGGCGACGGTGAAGCCCAAGTCGGCTTTTCGCGAGTATGCGGAAGCCATTCTCATGGCGCTGATTCTGGCGCTGTTCATCCGGACCTTCATCGTGCAAGCGTTTAAAATTCCTTCGGGTTCGATGATTCCGACTCTGGCGATCGGTGATCATATTTTGGTCAATAAGCTGTCCTATGGCTTGCGGATGCCGTTTCTCGAACGTTATCTCGTGCAGTACGCTACCCCGCAGCGCGGCGACGTCGTGGTCTTCATCTATCCCGAAGATCGCTCGAAAGATTTTATCAAGCGCGTCATCGCGGTCGGCGGTGACACGGTGGAGGTTCGCAACAAAAAGATTTTTATTAACGGCAAGCAGATGGAAGATCCGCACGCCCACTTCGCCGGGTATGATCCGCAGGCGGGCGGCGTCGGCAGCGGTGACGACTACGGCCCGAAAACGGTGCCGCAAAATCATATATTCGTCATGGGGGACAATCGCGACCGTAGTTATGACAGCCGTTTCTGGGGCTTCGTCGATTTGAATGAGGTGCGCGGCAAGGCCTTTCTCATCTATTGGTCCTGGGACGGTAGCGACCGCTGGGTGCGCTGGGAGCGCCTCGGCAATCTGATTTACTGATCGCGTTTGAGTGGCGGGTTCGCCAAAGCAGCGGCTGCGCCGCCGTACCTTCAGTGACAATCCCATGACTGTTATAACCGTGCCTGGTGCTGTTGGCGAAGCGGCGGAAGATCGCCATGAACAAAAAAATGAAGATCGCATTAACGGTGTGTGCGGCGCTGATTCTTCTTTTGGTGATTGTGAATATTCTGATTGCCTTGGGCAATCAGTCGATTCAAAACGAAGTCGCCGAACGCCAGCAAGAGATCGCGCAGACGATTCAGCTCGAGGCGCTCAATCGCCAGCTCATTACCGTGCTCGCCAATATGGCATTGAAGACCAATGACGACCGGCTGAAAAAGTTGCTGGCGGAAACCGGCATCAGCCTCGATGCCGCCCCCGAGACCGCGCCGGCGGAAAAGTGAGGCAGTCATGGCTGAAGAGATCGAACACGTAAACGAAGCGGAGCCGGTCGGTCAGGCGGTTGCTCAGGAAAAAGCCCATGCTAATTTGCCCTTCATTCTGACCTTGGCGGCGCTGCTTATTTATTTTGGTTTTCAAACCGTGCAACTGCTCGGCGAGCGCAGCAATATGATCCTGGTCAAGAGCAACCAGGATGCGGCGATCCAGGAGGCGCAGAAAGTTCAGGCGCAGTTTAAAAACCTGGTCGCCAAGACCAGCGAGCTTGCCGATCAAGGCCACGCCGGCGCAAAAATGGTTATGGAAGAATTGCTCAAACGCGGCGTGAGCTCTGTGCCAGACGCCATGCCTCCGGAAACGAAGACACCGGGAAAACTGGAAACAAAGCCGACCTCGTAAGTTACGATAGAATTAATTCGCTTGCGCCGGGGTGCTGGAGGCTTCGGCAGCCTAGCGCGATAATTTCATGCGTGATGATAGGCCGTCAGCATCCGTAATCCCGGCGGAACCCCACCCCGCGCCGGCAAACACTAAATGCTTCTTGATGCTCGCGCCGCCGCGATTCCGTTTTTAGCGCGAAACTTCGCTGCGATAATGTCATGTCGGCGATTAGATGCACAGTGATTCGCTGTTGCTCACTTGACGCTTCGTCAAATTCTCTTTAGCTTGATCTTACGCGGCCCTCGCGCGGGAGATCTGTTGACACTATCCTTATTTCATCCGCTGGTTGAGCACTGGTTTGCTGCGCGTTTTCAAAGTCCCACGCCTGCGCAGCAGCGCGGCTGGGAAGCGATCGCCGCCGGCCGGTCGGCGCTTATCGCAGCCCCTACCGGGTCAGGTAAAACCCTGGCGGCGTTTCTTTGGTCTATCGATCGGTTGATCAAGCGGGCGCTGCGCGGAGAGCTCGACGAGCGCACCAGCGTGGTTTACGTGTCGCCGCTCAAGGCCCTAGGGAACGATATCGCTAAGAATTTGCAAGTGCCGCTGGCCGAGATCTATCAGTTAGCGGGCCGGGAAGGTATTCTGCTGCCGAGCATTCGCGTGGCGGTTCGCTCCGGCGACACGCCGGCGCATGAACGGCAGGCGATGGTGCGCCGGCCGCCGCACATTCTCATCACCACGCCGGAGTCTCTCTACATCCTTCTCACCGCGCTGCGCAGCCGGGACTTTTTACAAACGGCCGAGACCCTGATCGTCGACGAGATACATGCAGTGGCGCAAGACAAGCGCGGGGCGCATCTGGCGCTCTCGCTCGAACGTCTCGACGCCTTGGCCGGCCGCTCGTTACAGCGCATCGGCTTGAGCGCCACGCAAAAGCCGATCGAAGAAGTCGCGCGGCTTCTCGTCGGATCGGAGCATATACGGCCCGACGGTACGACTGATTGCTCGATCATTGACGTCGGCCACCGCCGCGACATGGATCTGCGTATTGAAGTTCCGGATCAGGAGCTTGGACCGATCATTCGCCAGGATATCTGGGCGGCCGTTTACGACAAGCTCGTCGAACACGTCCAAGCGCACCGCACGACCTTGATCTTCGTCAACACGCGTCGCTTGGTCGAGCGCGTAGCGCACCTGTTGACTGAAAGGCTGGGCGAGGGCAAGGTCGGCGCGCATCATGGCAGCCTGTCGCGCAAGACTCGATTGGAAGTCGAAGAAAAACTCAAGTCGGGGGAATATGGTGTCGTCGTAGCGACGGCCTCGCTGGAGCTCGGCATCGATATCGGCCATGTCGACGTCGTCTGTCACATCGGTTCGCCGCGCAATCTAGCTGTGCTGTTGCAGCGAGTGGGCCGGTCCGGGCATTGGCTCGGCGCCATCCCGAAGGGGATTTTTTTTCCGCTCACGCGCGACGATCTGCTGCAGTCGGTTGCGGGCATCCGTGCTGTGCGCCAAGGCGAACTGGACAAGCTCGCCATTGTCAACAAACCTCTCGATGTTCTGGCGCAACAGATGGTCGCCACTGTGGCGAGTTTGCAAGGGACGGCAAAAAACGGCAAGGCTGGGCACAATAAAGGCGAAGAGCCGGGAATTGGCGAGGACGAGTTATGGCAGCTCGTGCGCTCTGCTTATCCTTACCGGGACCTCGCGCGGGAAGATTTCGAGGAGCTCGTTGAAATGCTCAGCGAGGGCGTCGAAACGCGCCGGAGCCGGCGCAGCGCCTATCTGCATCGCGACCGCATCCACGGCATACTGCGCGCG
>Ga0075292_1000011_pt1 | contig 14572 bp, 8 predicted proteins | sample SF_Rice_20C_80N__FD_69758 | JGI IMG/M metagenome (GOLD analysis project Ga0075292, IMG submission 69758) | Rice paddy soil microbial communities from Twitchell Island, California, USA - SF_Rice_20C_80N_403 | ecosystem: Environmental > Terrestrial > Soil > Paddy field/soil | place: USA: Twitchell...
GAACATGCCGATGTGCCGGTGATCAACGCCGGCGACGGCAGTCACGAGCATCCGACGCAAACGCTCTGCGATCTCTACACGCTCCGCAAAGAAAAAGGCAACCTCAGAGGCTTGACCGTGGTGGTGTGCGGCGATCTGAAAAATGGCCGGACGATTCACTCGCTAGTTTTCGCGCTCGCCCGTTTCGGCGCCAACGTCGTGACCCTTGCGGCCAATGGCATGGCGTTGCCCCAGTATGTCATCGAGCGATTGGAGCGCGACTACGATTACGCTCTGGCGCCGGTTGCAACGGATGATCTGAGCGCGGTGGTCACTGAGACCGACGCGCTCTATCTCACGCCGAAACAGCCGCATCAGCTGGCGCTCTACACGCAGGTTGACCAGGTGATCCAGGCGCGGCTCAGCAACATGGCGGCAGGGCTGCGTTATGACGCTTTCTATATGACCCGAAAACAAAAGGAGCGCATGAAAGAAGGCGCCACGGACGTGAGTTATCCGACCATTGGGCCAAATTTTCTCCGCCAGCAGCGTTTTCAAGATACCGTGGTGATGCACCCGCTGCCGCGGGTTGACGAGCTTTCTCCGGAGGTCGATAAAGACCGCCGCGGCATTTATTTTAAGCAAGCCGCCTACGGAGTGCCGGTGCGCATGGCGCTGCTCAAGTTTCTTTTCGACAGGTGCGCAAAAAAAGGTCCGGCCGCAAAGCGCGATGCGATCTCATTCCAAAGCCCTGAACCGATCGGACCGCAGTGCCGCAATCCCAATTGTGTGACGGTAAAAGAGCCGGTGTCAAGCACCAGACGATTCGAGATTGTTTCGCCGGGACAAGCGAATGCGTTGATTTTGGCATGCTCCTATTGCGACCACCGCCTCAAGGTGCAAATTGCCGGCAACGTCGTGTCGAAAAGATACTACGGCTTCGATAGCTCGCTTGCGTCGACATTCAGCGCTTGGTTGAAAAAAGGCGAACTCGCGCTTTTCGACTCGATCAAAGAAGCGGAGGAGCTCGGTTATGAGCCGTTCAAGAGCGGACCGCAGCGAGTGCTGATGAGCGAGGCTGAAATAGGCAGTGCGCTTTCCAGCATGAGCGCCCAGATTCTGCGCGATTGCCGCGAGCCCCACCGTTTGCTGATTTTGGGCGTGCGAGGCGCCGGCTCGCAGTTGGCGCAACGAGTGGCAAACGAGATCGCAAAACAGGCCAAGGGGAAACCCGAGGTCGGCGAGATCGAAATCTATGGATCGGCCGATGACCTGAGGAGACTTTCGCCCGATGATTCGAACCCCGAACCCTTGAATCTGAAAGACCGCGAAGTCATTCTCGTCGACGACGTTATTTTTACGGGTAGAACGGTCAAAAGCGCGCTGAGCATCATTTTTCGCTCGGCCCGTCCGCGATCGGTGCGCCTGGCGGTCTTGATCGATCGCGGCCACCGCGAGGTTCCGGTGAAGCCCAACTATGTAGGCAAACATATCCCGAGCTCGGAGTCAGATCGTGTGCGGGTGAAGCTCCGCGAGATCGATCCCGGCGAGCGCGATCAGGCGGTTATCTACACGATCATGAATCCGGCTGAAGAATTACGCAAACTGCCCCGTAATGCGGAACCCGCGGCGAAGTAAGACGATGAAAGCGATTCTAGCACTCGCCGACGGGCGAATTTTTGAAGGCACGTCATTCGGTGCCGAGGGGGAGGGGATCGGTGAAGTGGTGTTCAACACCAGCATGACCGGGTACCAGGAAATCCTTACCGATCCGTCCTACGAAGGCCAACTCGTCGCCATGACCTATCCGGAGATCGGCAACGTCGGCGTCAATCCGGAAGACGTCGAGTCGATGAAGCCTTTTGTCAACGGCTTCATCGTTAAGAATTATACTGCGCAGCCGAGCAACTGGCGGGCCGCCCAATCGCTGCACGAATACATGAAGGCGCAGGGCATCGTCGGCATTCAAGGCATCGATACGCGCTCGCTCGTTCGGTACTTGCGCGACCATGGATCGCAGGAAGGCATAATCTCGACCTTGACGGACAACGCTGACGAACTGATCGCGAAAGCGGCCGCTTCGCCGGGAATGGTCGGAAAGGATCTGGTGCGCGAAGTCAGCTGTGATGAGGCCTATGACTGGAACCAGGGCATGTGGCAACTTGGCGACGGTTACAAAACTCGAGATCCCGCAGCGGCGCCGAAGCGCAAACGAAAAGGCACCTTCGCTTCGCCGGCATTTTTCGTGGCCGCGTATGATTACGGCATCAAATACAACATCCTGCGCAATCTTTGCGAGGTTGGATGCCGCGTTAAAGTGGTTCCGGCGACCATGCCGGCGGAAGATGTTTTGGCGATGAACCCCGACGGGATTTTTCTTTCCAACGGTCCGGGCGATCCGGACGCCGTTCCTTACGCCAAGGAAAATGTCCGCAAGCTAATCGGCAAGAAGCCGGTCTTCGGCATTTGTCTCGGTCATCAGATTCTAGGGCTTGCGCTCGGCGGTAAAACTTACAAGCTGAAATTTGGCCACCACGGCGCCAATCAGCCCGTCATGGATTTAATCACGCGCAAAGTGGAAATCACCTCCCAGAATCACGGTTTCGCGGTGGACGCGGATTCACTTAAAGGCGCCGTTGAAGTGACTCATCTCAATTTAAACGACAATACCGTAGAAGGATTGGCGCATCGCGAGTTGCCGATTTTCTCCGTCCAGTATCATCCCGAGTCTTCGCCCGGACCGCACGATGCCAAGTACCTATTCAAACGCTTTACCGACATGATGGCGAAACATCGACGCTCGTAGATCAGCCATGCCAAAACGGAGCGATATCAACTCCATACTTCTGATCGGCGCGGGGCCGATCATCATCGGCCAGGCTTGCGAGTTCGACTATTCCGGCACGCAGGCGCTGAAAGCTCTCAAGGAGGAGGGCTTTCGGGTCATCCTCGTCAATTCCAATCCGGCGACCATTATGACCGATCCCGGCTTTGCCGAGCGCACTTACGTCGAACCGATCACCACGGACGTCGTCGAAAAGATTATTGCCAAGGAACGGCCCAACGCCATCCTGCCGACCCTCGGCGGGCAGACGGCGCTCAATCTCGCCATCGATCTTGCCGAAAAAGGAATTCTCGATCGTTATGGCGTCGAGATGATCGGCGCCAAGATCGAATCGATAAAAAAGGCTGAAGATCGCGATCTCTTCAAAGAGGCGATGCGCCGCATCGGTCTGGATCTACCGCGCAGCGGCTACGCCCGCAGTATGCGCGATGCCACGCGCATTCAAAAACGGCTTAGCTTTCCCGTGATCATTCGCGCCTCGCGCACGCTCGGCGGTAGCGGCGGCAATTTCGCGTACACGCCGGAGGAATTCAAAGACGTCGTCCAGGCCGGCTTGAGCGTTTCGCCGGTGCATGAAGTGCTGATCGAGGAGTCCGTGCTCGGCTGGAAGGAATTCGAGCTCGAAGTAATGCGCGACCACAAGGATAATGTGGTGATTATCTGCTCCATCGAAAATTTCGACCCGATGGGAGTCCACACCGGGGACTCGATCACGGTGGCGCCGGCGCAAACATTGACCGACAAAGAATATCAAATAATGCGCGACGCATCTTTGAGAGTTATCCGCGAGATCGGCGTGGATACCGGCGGGTCGAATATTCAATTCGCCGTGAACCCCAAGGACGGGCGCATGGTCGTGATCGAGATGAACCCACGCGTATCGCGCAGCTCGGCATTGGCGAGCAAGGCGACCGGTTTTCCCATCGCCAAAATTGCCGCCAAGCTCGCAGTCGGCTATACGCTCGATGAGATCCGCAACGACATCACGCGCGAGACTCCCGCATGCTTCGAGCCGACCATCGATTACGTGGTGGTGAAAATCCCTCGCTTTACCTTTGAAAAGTTTCCTCAAGCCAAAGATATTTTGACGCCCCAGATGAAATCAGTGGGCGAGGCGATGGCGATCGGACGAACCTTCAGCGAATCGCTGCAGAAGGCGATGCGCTCGCTGGAGACCGGTTCCTTCGGATTCGAGCCCAAGGTCGATCTATCACAACAGAATCTAAAGGCGTCGTTGGCAATCGTTCGCGGTAAACTCAAGCAGCCCAACGCCCAGCGCCTATGGTATATCGGCGACGCTTTTCGCCTCGGCATGTCGGTCGAGGAAGTTTACGAGCTATCAGCCATCGATCCGTGGTTTTTGGAAAAAATTCGGGAGCTCGTCGCGACCGATGTGAAGATCGCCAATTTCGCTGGATCGCTTGCGAAGCTGGACGGAAGCTTGTTGCGGCGGTGGAAACAAATGGGATTTGCCGATGCGCGGATCGCCAAGCTAATCAGCGCCGATGAGATCGAGTTTCGCGAGGCGCGCAAGGAAGAGGCAGTCGAGGCGGTGTTCAATTCGGTCGACACTTGCGGCGCGGAGTTCCGAGCCTTCACTCCGTACTTATATTCGACCTATGAAGGCGAGGATGAATCCAAGCCGACAGGCAGAAAAAAAATCATGATCCTTGGCGGCGGGCCGAACCGGATAGGCCAGGGCATCGAGTTCGATTATTGCTGTGTGCACGCCGCCTTCGCGCTCCGCGAAGAGGGTTACGAAACGATCATGGTCAATTGCAATCCGGAGACGGTGAGCACGGATTACGATACTTCGGACAAACTCTATTTCGAGCCGCTGACCTTCGAAGAAGTGATGAATATCGTCGATCGGGAGAAGCCCGACGGCGTTATCGTTCAATTCGGCGGGCAGACGCCGCTCAAGCTCGCTTTGCCTTTGGAGCGGGCGGGCGTCCCGATCATCGGCACCTCGCCAGACGGCATCGACCTGGCCGAGGACCGCGAAAGATTCGCCGAGCTCATCAAGCGGCTTGAGATCAAACAGCCGGATAACGGCATCGCGCGTTCGTACGACGACGCTTTCAAAATCGCCGACGGCTTGGGATATCCCGTTTTGGTGCGTCCTTCCTACGTTCTCGGCGGGCGGGCGATGCAGATCGTATATGACGGTGACGCATTGAAGGACTACATGACTCATGCCGTGTCCGCTTCACCCGAACATCCTGTGCTCATCGACAAATTCCTCGACGATGCCGTCGAAATCGACGTGGACGCCCTGGGCGACGGCGAAGACTGCGTCATCGGCGGAATTATGGAGCACATTGAGCGCGCCGGCGTCCATTCCGGCGACAGCGCGTGCAGCCTGCCGCCGAAATCGATCGGACCGGAGATCCAGGATGAGATTCGCCGCCACACGGTTGCATTGGCCAAAGCGCTCAAAGTGCGCGGCTTGATGAACGTGCAGTTTGCCGTGCAGCGAAACGACGTCTACGTTCTCGAGGTCAATCCGCGCGCGTCGCGCACCGTGCCATTCGTAAGCAAGGCGATCGGCGTGCCGTTGGCGAAAATGGCGGCGCGGATTATGGTCGGTAAAAAGCTTAAGGATCTCGGTCTTACACGGGAAATTCAACCCAAGCACATTTCAGTGAAAGAAGCGGTCTTTCCGTTCAACAAATTTCCCGGCGTCGATACGTTGCTTGGTCCGGAAATGAAATCCACCGGCGAAGTCATGGGCATCGATACTTCGTTCGGCATCGCCTTTGCCAAGGCCCAACTCGCCATTGGCATGCGTTTGCCGAAAGCAGGACGGGTTTTTATCAGCGTGCGCGACGAAGATAAGCCGAGTGCGAGCGCCATCGCGCAGAAGCTCTATGCCCTCGGCTTTAGTATCGTCGCAACTCGCGGGACCGCAGCTTATCTGGCGGGTCACGGCGTCCCCGCCGAAACCGTCAACAAAGTCCAAGACGGCAGCCCTCACATCGGCGATCAGATCAAAAAAGGCGAGGTGGCGATGGTCATCAACACGCCGCAAGACGCTCACTCGCACGCCGACTCCTATCTTATCCGGCGTCATGCCCTCGACTATCAAGTGCCTTACTTTACCACCATGGCGGGCGCCGACGCCGCCGCCGAAGGCATCGAGTATTTAGAGCAGCGCGATCTCGAAGTGCATGCATTGCAGGACTACGAAGCGCCGCCCTTGCCCTAGAGCGCCGCGTGAAACCCTCTTTACATTCCGAGACACGAGTTGAAAAACAAAATCGACCCGCCGTGCGCGCGGGTTTGCGCGCGCTCGACACGCCGATCCAATTTTTAAGCGGCGTCGGTCCCAAACGCGCCGCCCAGTTGGCATCCCTGGGGCTCAAAACGGTCGGCGATTTGCTCTGCCACCTGCCGTTTCGCTATGAAGACCGCCGCCAGATCAAGAAAATCGCCAGCGCCCTGCCTGGCGAGGACGCGAGCTTTATCGGACGGTTGGTCGGGTTGCAGAGCAAATACATCCCGCGCCGACGGAGCCAAATCCTGCTTGCGGTTTTGCAGGATGAAACCGGTAGCATCGATCTGCTTTGGTACCGAGCGCCAAAATTTTTGATCGCCGGCCTCGCGAAAGATCAAACGCTGCTCGTTCACGGCAAAGTCGAGCCGAGCCTGCACGGGCGGCTACGGCTGGTCCATCCCGATTTTGAGATCATAGAAGACAATGATGACCTCCAGTTGCGACGAATCCTACCGATATACATTCATCCCGCCGGCTTATCTCTCTCCCGTTTACGAGGTTGGATAGCTCAAGCGTTGAAAGAATACGGCCGCTATTTGCCCAATGGTCTGCCTCAGGAAATCGTCGAACGGCAAAGATTGATAAATCCAAGTGAAGCTCTTGCATATTTGCACGAAGCGCCTCTCGATGCGGATTTGCGCGCCTTAAACGAATCCTCTTCGATACCCCACCGGACGATTATTTTCGAGGAGCTGTTTTACCTGCAGCTCGGCTTGGGCCTGCGCAGAAGATCGCGCGCCAAGAGCGCGGCGATGCGTTTGGCTCCGCCGAAGGCCGCGCTGAGCGAACGCATGCGCGAGCTGTTGCCGTTCAAGCTCACCGGCGCGCAGTTGCGCGTGCTCGGCGAGATCGACAAGGACATGGCCGGCGAGCAGCCGATGCAGCGCTTGCTGCAAGGCGATGTCGGATCAGGCAAAACGATGGTTGCCTGGTTGGCGTCTCTGCGCGCCATCGAACACGGCAAACAAGCGATTTGGATGGCTCCGACGGAAATTCTCGCCGAGCAGCATTACGGCAATTTGCATCACTTTGCCGATCGCCTCGGTCTAACATCCGCATTGCTCACAGCCGCGATCCCGGCAAAAGAGAAGAAGTCCATTGTCGAGCGTATTGCCAACGGAGATATTTCTTTCATCGTCGGCACACACGCGTTGATTCAGGAGGAGGTGCGCGCACCGCACATGGGCTTGGGAGTTGTTGATGAACAGCACCGCTTTGGCGTCTTGCAACGGCTTTCATTGCAGCGCTTGGTCTATCACAGTGCTTCGGGATCGACTTTGCAACCGCACATGTTGCTCATGAGCGCGACACCCATCCCGCGCAGTCTGGCCATGGTGCTTTACGGCGACATGGAAGTGTCCTTCATCGATGAAATGCCGCCGGGCAGAAAGATTATTCAAACGAAAGTGTTCGGCGAACGCGATCGGCGGCGAGTCTACGCCATCGTTCTGGACGAGTTGAGACGCGGCCACCAGGCCTTCGTTGTGTTGCCGCTGGTCGAAGCATCGGAACAGCTGCAGCAAGTGCGCGATGCGACGCAGATGGCGGAAAAAATGCGCCAAACTTTGTTCAAAGATTTCGGCGTGGGTCTAGTCCACGGCCGGCTCAAGACCGATGAGCGCGATCAAATCATGCGGTCATTTCGCGACGGCAAGCTGGGCATTCTCGTTGCGACGACAGTGATCGAAGTCGGCATCGATATTCCCAACGCCACGGTGATGGTCGTGGAGCATGCCGAGCGCTTCGGGCTTTCGCAATTGCACCAGTTGCGCGGCCGGGTTGGACGCGGCCCGGCCGGCGGTCAGTGCCTGCTGGTGAATCGCGGTACGGCAAACGCTGTCGCTGCCGAGCGCCTGCGAACCATGGAAAAGGAACACGACGGTTTTAAAATCGCCGAGGCTGATCTTCGCCTGCGCGGCCCGGGGGAACTTCTCGGCGCGCGTCAATCCGGTCTTGCCGATTTCCGGTTCGCTAATTTGGCGCGCGACTCGCGATTGTTGGCTGAAGCGCGCCGGGAAGCGTTTGCGTGGTTGGAAAATGACCCCCAACTTAGGAGCAAGGCATCAGCGGGCATGAGCGAGATTCTGCACCGCCGCTGGGGAACGATTTTGCAATTGGGGCTCGTGGGATGACCGCCATACCTATGATGACGTGCCAGTATTTTCAAAGAAGTCTGCCATTCCGAGACAAAGTTGGCGAATGTTGCTCGATGAAGAAAGACCTTCGCATGTCTCCGGGTAGTTACTCCTGGTTTTGCATTGGCAGTGCGAGACGCTTCGCATAGCTCAGAGTGACTTACTCCCAGGTTTAAACTGGGAGTAAGTCAGTTGCACGTATTACGGCGATAGCTTATAAAATGGGATTATCCCGTTTTTTTGAGAAAGGTTTAGGTCATCACGCGTGGAATTTCAGCGCATAAAGCGGCTGCCGCCCTACGTCTTCAGCATTATCGATGGCATGAAGATGGAGGCCCGGCATAGGGGAGAGGATATCGTCGACTTCGGCATGGGGAATCCGGATCTGCCTACTCCGCCCCATGTGGTCGCCAAGCTTATCGAAGCCGCAAGCAAGCCTCAAAATCACCGCTATTCGGTGTCGCGCGGCATTTACAAACTGCGCCTAGCGATCGTCGCCTGGTACAAGCGCAGGTACAATGTGGATCTCGATGCCGACAGCGAGGCGATCGTGACTATAGGCGCCAAAGAGGGAATATCGCATTTGGCCTGGGCAACGATCGATCCCGGTGACGTGGTGCTCTGTCCCAGCCCGACTTATCCGATTCATCAATTCGCCGTGGTGCTGGCCGGCGGCGACCTGCGCTGCATACCGCTCACGACCAGCGAAGCATTCTTCGGCAACCTCGAAGAGGCGATTCGCCAGACGTGGCCGAAGCCGAAAATGCTGATCATCAGTTTTCCGCACAATCCGACCACAGAAGTGGTTGACGTCGGATTCTTCGAGCGCGTGGTGAAAACGGCGAAGGAGCACGGCTTTCTGGTCATTCACGATCTTGCGTATGCCGATCTGACCTTTGACGGCTATGAGGCACCAAGTTTTCTCCAAGTTCCGGGCGCGAAGGACGTCGGTGTAGAATTTTTCTCGCTCTCGAAAAGCTACAACATGCCCGGCTGGCGGGTCGGTTTTTGCGTCGGCAATAGAGAAGTTATTCATGCCTTGGCGCGCATCAAGAGCTATCTTGACTACGGTATTTTCCAGCCGATTCAGATCGCCGCGATCCAGGCTTTGAACGGCCCCCAAGACTGCGTCGAAGAAATCCGGCTGATGTATGAAAAACGGCGCGACTCGTTGATCGACGGACTCGACCGCGCGGGATGGACAATTCCCAAGCCCAAAGGAACTATGTTTGTTTGGGCGGAAATTCCCGAGCCAGCGAAAAAAATGGGCTCCGTCGAGTTCTGCAAATATCTTCTCCAAGAGGCGCAGGTGGCGGTCTCGCCGGGTATCGGCTTTGGTCAGTACGGTGACGAGCATGTGCGGTTTGCGCTGATCGAAAACGAGCATCGCACCAAACAAGCCGTTCGAAAAATCAAGCGGGCGCTAGGCAAACTTTTAGACTAGCGCCGCCTTCGATAGATATCCGATCATTTATGGCATTGGGGGAAAAGCGACAACGGGTCGGCGTCGGCCTACTAGGCTCGGGTGTGGTGGGCGAAGCGATTCAGGATATCCTCCTGGGTGACCGCAAGAGCGTCGCCGCCCGGGACGTTGAACTCGACCTGCGCAAAATTTACACGCGCGAGCCGAAAAATAAAAAATGGTTTGATAGAAAACCCTTTCTGTTTACCGCAAAGGCCGAAGAGGTGATCGACGACCCGAGTGTCCAGATCGTCATTGAAGCGTTGGGATTTCAGAAGCCGTCGCATTTGCCGCAGTTTCGCGATTACTTCCTGCGCGCTTTCCGCAATGGAAAATCCGTCGTCACTTCCGACAAGGCGGTATTGGCTCGTTTCGGCAAAGAGATCTGGGCCGCGGCGAAGAAGCATGGGCAGCAACTCCGGTTCGAGGCCTGCGTCGGCGGCGGCATTCCGGTGATTCGCTCGCTCAGCGAAAGCTTCGCCGCGGAAGAGCCCGAGGCGATTTTCGGCATTGTCAACGGCACTTGTAATTACATACTTTCGCAGATGGAAAAAAGCGGTAAACCGTACGCAGAGGCGCTCAGAGAAGCTCAACAAAAGGGCTACGCGGAAACAAACCCTTCGTCGGATATTAACGGCAGCGACGCCGAGGCTAAGTTGCTTTTACTCAGCTTGGTCGGCTTTGGTCTGCACCTCCAACCCGGCCAAATTTGGCGCAAGGGCATCGACGATATCCAGGGCGTAGATTTTCGCTATGCGGAGCGCATCGACAGGAGCACGATCAAACAGCTCGCTGTTGCCCGGCGCAGAGGTTCATGGGTCCAAGTTTTCGTGTCACCGGCACTGGTGCCAGGGGATAACTTTCTGGCCCGCATCGATGGCGCAACCAACGCTGTTTGTTTCGCGGGCAAAGGCAGCAGCGCCGGACGCGGCGAACGCGACTGCGACTACGTTTTAGTCGGGCCGGGGGCCGGCGGCGGTCCGACTGCGGTGGCTGTGCTCGGAGATGTCTGTGAATTGGCGCGAGGCAACAGCAAATTCAGCGGTGTGCCCAGTCTGGTTCCTTCAGGGATATTGAAATTGCAACCCGAAAATGAAATCGATGTGCCGTTCTATGTTCGTTTCGTGGTAAAAGACCGGGCCGGTATCGTCGGCGATATTGGTCGCACCTTCGGACGTATCGGCGTGAACATTTCAGAGATATGGCAGCTTCGGCATGTAGAGGAGGAGATCGAGAGCTTGATGCAAAGCTATAAGCTTAAACAGAAAGTCAAGGAGATCTTGCCCTTCGTCATGACCCTGGAGCGTACCTCGCTCCGGCAGATGCGCAAAGCTCTGGATTCTATTCGTGATCGTGACTATATCGTGATTGATCCCGTTTGGTTTCCTATCTGGGGCGCCAGGTGAGCCGGGCTTCGCTTTGTTAATGCGGAATGACGCACATGAAATACATCATTCTTCAAGGCGACGGCATGGCGGATTATCCGCTCGAAGTATTGGGCGGAAAGACACCTTTGGAAGCGGCGCGAACGCCTAACATGGACTGGCTCGCCGCCCACGGTGTATACGGCATCGCTCATGTGATTCCCGAAGGTTTTCCTCCCGGCAGCGACGTCGGCAATATGAGCATCATGGGTTACGATCCGGCCGTGTACCACACCGGACGCTCGCCGCTCGAGGCCGCCAGCATGGGCGTTGCCTTGGGTCCGAACGACATCGCCTTTCGCTGCAATCTTGTGACGTTGGGCGGGGATGGCAATGGAACTTTCATGGAAGACTTCACCTCGGGCCACATTTCAACGGAGGAAGCCGCTGACGTGATCCGCGATCTCGATCGCGAGCTTGGCGGTGACGGTATCGAATTTTTCCCCGGAGTGAGCTATCGCCACTTGATGGTTTGGCGCGCCGGCAAAGAAGGCATGGAGACCACGCCACCGCATGACATCACCGATCAGAAAACCGCAGCCTACATGCCCAAGGGCGATGGCGCGGAGCGCCTGCTCGAGCTCATGACCGCATCGCAGCGAATTCTTGCAGAGCATCCGTTAAATAAGAGGCGCCAGGCCGAGGGGCATAGGCAAGCCACGAGCATTTGGCTCTGGGGACAGGGCAAGGCGCCGCAGCTACCGCCTCTGACCCAGCGGTTCGGCATCACAGGCGGCGTTATCTCCGCCGTCGATATCATCCATGGATTGGGCGTCTATGCTGGACTTGAGCGCATCCATGTGCCGGGCATTACCGGTTTCCTCGATACCAATTATGTCGGCAAAGGCGAATACGCCGTGCGCTCGCTCGAAAAAAATGATTTGGTCTTCGTCCACGTCGAAGCAACCGATGAAGCGGGCCACATGGGGGACGTCGAAAAGAAAATCCAAGCGCTGGAAGACTTTGACGAAAAAGTCGTCGGCACGGTGCTCAAGGGCATGGCGCACCGAAAGGATTATCGCATTCTCCTGATGCCGGACCATCCCACCGCAATTGCGCTAAAAACGCACGTAGCCGATCCCGTGCCCTTTGTTTTGTTTTCAGCCGAAGACCCGCAGAATAACGGCAATGTCGGTTATAACGAGAAGGACGCCGCGGCGACCGGGATCGTCGCCAAAAAAGCCTATCGTTTGATCGAGGCTCTGATCGAAGGGAGGCCAACGTGGACCGAAACTTAGCACTGGAAGCTGTTCGTGTGACGGAAGCGGCGGCATTGAACTGCGCCCGTTGGACCGGGCGCGGCGATGAAAAGGCTGCGGATCAGGCGGCGGTCGATGCCATGCGCAAGGCTTTCGATGCGCTGTCGATTGACGGCACGGTCGTGATCGGCGAAGGGGAACGCGACGAGGCGCCGATGCTTTATATCGGCGAAAAGGTCGGCTCCGGCGGTCCGAAGGTGGATATCGCTCTCGATCCGCTCGAAGGAACGACAATCTGCGCTACGGGCGCCCCCAATGCGCTTGCGGTCATCGCCATGGCGGATGGCGGCAACTTGCTGCACTGCCCAGACACCTACATGGCGAAGATTGCCGCGGGTCCCGTCGGCAAGGGCGTCGTCGATCTCGATAAGTCGCCGACCGAAAATTTGCGCGCGCTGGCTGAAGCAAAACGCTGCAATGTCGAGGACCTCACGGTCATTATTTTATCGCGCCCGCGCCACGAGGCGATCATTCAAGAAGTTCGCAGAGCGGGCGCGCGCATTCGTTTGATCGGCGACGGCGATGTATCTGCGGCCATTGCTACCACCAAGCCGGAGACCGGCATCGATTTGCTGCTCGGCATCGGCGGCGCCCCGGAAGGGGTGTTAGCCGCGGCCGCCTTACGCTGCGTCGGCGGCGAGTTTCAAGGCCGCTTGGCGCCGCGTAACGACGAGGAGATCGAGCGCGCTAAGAAAATGGGAGTCGCAAACATCAAGAAGAAGTTTCGCATCGACGAGCTGGCCGCCGGCGACGTGATGTTTGCCGCCACCGGCGTTACCGACGGCGACTATCTTCAGGGCGTGCACTTTTTTGCCGGTGGCGCAACCACACAATCGGTGGTAATGCGTTCCAAAACCAAAACCGTGCGCGTGATCAACGCGACGCATTATTTTGAGCACAAGCCTTCTTACTGAATCTGCTTGATCGCGTTCTTTAGTTTTCGCGCGTGCTGCGGAACGGCGTGCGGTGAGAAGTAAGCATCGCGAATCAACTCCATATGGCGCGCAAGAAGCAACTTAAAAAAGTCCGGCTGCGAACGGTCGCGCTTTTTCTGTTGTTTCCGCTGGTTGTCTGGTTCATCGCATTTTTCGTTTGGTTTTACTGGTACGATCTCAGCAATTTGTTCGGGAAAAATGATAGGGGACCGGTGCAGTCGCCGGCCCGGTCGATCGACAACAGCCAGCGCCGCGAGCGCGCGCCATCCTCCAAACCTCAAGAAAAGATTCTCGACGACGATCGAAAAAAATTGGAAGATATTCTGAAGCGCCGCAGTTGAGCGATGTCCAAAATCCGCCGGGTTGGATGGCGTACGCGACGATGGTAACCTGATTCGTGATGAATTTTTGGCATAGTATCCCGAAACCGGTGATCGGTCTTTCTCCGATGGATGGAGTCACCGACGCCTCGTTTCGATATATTACCGCAAAGTACGGCCGTCCGGACGTGACGTTGACGGAGTTCGTCAATATTCAAGCCGCGCTCTATTCGCCGCACACGCTGCTGAAAGATTTCTCCTATTCGGAAATTGAACGTCCGGTGGTCGCGCAGATTTACGGCAAAACACCCGAGCTTTTTTATAAAGTCGCGCATCTCGTCTGCGAGCTCGGCTTCGATGGGTTGGACATCAACATGGGCTGCCCGGCCAAGAAGGTTGCGGCATCGGGTTGCGGAGCGGCGCTGATCCGCGCGCCGGAGCTGGCGCGCGAGATTATTCAAGCGGCGCAGCGAGGAATTCAAGATTGGCGTGACGGACAAACATTGCAGGATCTTGGTTTTAACGAAGAGATGATCGAACAGGTCGGAGCCGCGAATCGCGCGCGAGACGGCGATCAAATTTCGTCCGAGCGACGCCTGATCCCCGTTTCAGTCAAGACCCGCCTTGGTTATGACCGGGTCATTGTCGAGGATTGGCTGACGACGCTTTTAACGGTGAGTCCCGCCGCGATATCGCTTCATGGACGCACTCTCGAGCAAGGCTACAAAGGCGAAGCGGATTGGCAAGCGATCGCGCGCGCGGTGGAGATTGCCAAAGGATCCGGCACTTTAATCCTTGGCAATGGCGACGTGCGAGATTTGCAAGATGTCTATCGCCGCGCGCGCCAAACCGGTGTCGATGGCGTTTTGATCGGTCGAAGCGCCCAGGGGGATCCATGGATGTTCCGGGGCAAAGAAGCGGTCAAGCAAGCGCTTT
>Ga0075292_1000013_pt1 | contig 14318 bp, 14 predicted proteins | sample SF_Rice_20C_80N__FD_69758 | JGI IMG/M metagenome (GOLD analysis project Ga0075292, IMG submission 69758) | Rice paddy soil microbial communities from Twitchell Island, California, USA - SF_Rice_20C_80N_403 | ecosystem: Environmental > Terrestrial > Soil > Paddy field/soil | place: USA: Twitchell...
CCGCCGTTCGGGGTGAGCCGCGCCGGCGAGAACAGCTGGTTGAGGCGCGAGACCCGCATCCCCGACTGCAGGCGCGTGCGAGCCTCGTCGTGCGCCGACGACCACCGGCGGAGAAACGTCGCGAGCGGCGAGGCATCGTCCTTGGCGGCCGCGGACTTGCCGAGGCCTGGAATGACCGACGCCAGAGACGTCACCCGGATCGCGGGCGCTTGAGGCAGGACGGCGGGCGCGGGCGGGGGGGCGGGAGCCGCCGGCTCCGTCCCGGCGTCCCGCGCGACGCCACCTACATCCCAGTCGCCGCCGTTCCCGCCGCTCCACGCGGTGCTCGCAAGCGAGACGAGCGACTGCGACGGCTGCTCGGCCACGGACGCGGGAGCCACTTTCGCCGGGGCGGCCACGCTCGTGGACTTCCGGCCGGCCCAGGGTGGGCGCGGGCCGTAGAAGGCGAGCTGCATGCCCATGATCAGCATCAGGCCGGTGACGCTCAGCGCAATCGGCCGCCGCCAGGGATGCCCGTCGTCGCCGCCGTCGCCCTTGGTCTCCTCCGTCGCGGGCTCCGACTCCGCCGGCGAGGATTCGGCGCCCGCCAGCTCTTCGGAGGCCGCATTGAAGAAGGTCCAATTCCGCGGCTGGGAGGCGGGCGTGCTCGACGCCGACGGATCGCGCTCGGCGGCAATCGCCTTGTAGTGTGGATGGAGGGTAACGGAAATCCACTTCGACGTGGCCCGGTGATAGATGCGGGAATGCACGTCCACGTCCCCGCTGCGAATCGCGGCGGCGAGCTCTTCGCTGGTTCGGTAGAGCTCTTCCTTGCCCGGTCTCAACTCGACGAGGTACATAATGTTGCTCGACAGATTCGGGAGCCCGCAGGCTCCTGTGGGATGGAACGAACGGCGGGGGAACGGGGGATTCGCGGCAATCCCCGCGGCAACCAAGTGCCAATTCCGTGCTCCCCCGTCCGCCTCGGGTGCGTTCCCATTCCCCGAGCGATTTGGCTCGTCCGTCAACCCGTTACCATTCATCAGCTTACTGCTCAGTTCCCCGGGGCCGCCGCCCGCGCGAGGTCGAACAGCGGCTCCCCCTGGGTGCCGCTGGAGTCCCGAACCGGGGTGCGTTTTTCGGGAAGCGGTGGTGGAATGCAAGAAGTTTCGCTCCCGCCGCCTTTCGATTAGAGTGATATGTTCTCGCTCCGCGACGTGAACCGGAGCCACACCAGAAACGGGCACCCCGGCCGGGACGGCGGAGGTTGGAGGGGGCATATGAGGAAAGACGCGCAGAAGGACGAGCTGCTGGATTTCGACAGCCGCAGTGGTGGCCATGCGGCGGGCATCACCGGCGCCATCGCGCTTGCGGCGCTCGTGGGACTCGGCGTCGGCCTGCTGGCGGCACCCCAACCGGGCGAGCGCACCCGCCGGGCATTGCGGAAGCGTCTCGCCGCCCTGGGTGAGGACATCGAGGACGGTCTGGGGGATTTCGAGGAGCGGAGCCGGCCGGCACGCAAAGAGCTTCGTAAGCGCGCGGAACAGTTGCGCGAGCGCGGCGAGAAGGTGTGGGAGGAATTCGAGGGTCGCCTGGAGCGCCTGGAGAGCAGCCAGGAAGATCACTCCAACGGGCTGACGGGTCTCCTCACCTTTGCCGTCGGTGCGGCCGCCACCTATTTCATCACGAGCGAGAAAGCCGCTCCGACCCGCGCCAAGGTCCGGGAGGCGGCGACCGACCTGCGCAGGCGCGCGAGCGACCGGTGGGACCGCCTCCAGGAGCGGCGCCACTCGAACGGCGGCTCGTCGGAACGCTCCCCCCAGGCCGAAGAGGCCGGCGGTTCGAGCGATCTCTGATCGGCCATGCCGCGCGGCGCCGGCGTTCGGCTCCGCGCGGCGCTACTCGGTCTCGTCGATGTGGGAGGCCTGATACAGCAGGAGCTGCCGGCGCACCTGATTCGCCTCGCGCATGACCTTGGCAGGATATCGGTGGCAGTTCGGCGTATTGGTGCTGGCCACGCAGCCGTTGTACCGGAGCAACGCGCGCCTCACGTTCCCGGTGCGTGTCAGGTAATTCCGGAACACGTGCGCCCCGTGGCAGATATTGGCTTCCACCTGCAGCAGGTCGTCCGACTCGCAGTCGAACTCCCCCGCGTGAAAGTTCATCACCTGCATGAGGCCGATGGCGCCCTGACTGCTGACCGTCTCCGCGTCGAGCCGCGGATTCTCCGTCAGCAGCACTCCCATCAAGAGACTCGGCGCCACCTGCAGGCGGCCTGATTCCTTGACGATCGCGCGGGCGATTCGGTCGGCCAGGCCCATATCCTTGACCCGGCGCTCCAACAGACTGGCCAGCGGCCGGGACTCGTAGCGCGAGACGATCTGGTGCTCCAGCGCGGCGCTATCGAGCGCCGCGGCGGCCGGCGATTGCTTGCTCATCTCCCGGGCGCGAAGCGCGAACAGCGCCGGCAGCGTCCTCGTCTCGAGCCGCTCGCGCGGGGTGAGCACGAACGAGCCCGCGAGGCCGCACAGGGCAAGCGCAACGACAAAACCCTGGCTGGGCGCACGGCCCGGGCGCCGGACGGCCGGCGCGGTGAGGTCGGAGGAGATGCGGGCCTCGCTGGTCTTGAATGAGAGAACTGCAGGACCTCTGCCGGCGCAGCAAGAAGCAGACCCCATCTCCTCGACGCCCTCTCCGGCGGCGGATACAATACGCCCTATCTTCGGACTGGGGAAGACCGTGGCAACCTGGCACCTGTTGGGCACCGAAGCCGATCTGCTCGCCCGGGTACCCTTTGCCACGAAGGTCGAGCGGCATCGGGTTGCGGTGTTCTACCACGACGGCCGGTTTTGTGCCATATCGGACATCTGCAATCATCGCGGCGGGCCCCTCTCCGAGGGGAGGCTCCGCGGCGAGTTCGTCATGTGCCCATGGCATGCCTGGGAATACAGCGTCCTGACCGGGAAGGGTCCCGAGGGGTACGACGAGGAACAAGTGCCGGTGTATCTCGTCGAGCCGCGTGCCGACGGCGTGTATCTCCAGCTTCCCCCGTTTCTCCCGCGAAACCTGCTCAAGCACAAACCCTCGCACCTGCTCGAGGAGCACCCCAAACCGCCGGGGGCGCCGCCCCGCGTGCTCGGGCTCTCCACCACGGCCATGGACGCGGCCAATCCGAGGTACTCGACATCCGACGCGCTGCTCGACACGGCCATCGGTCACGCCGCGGAGCGCGGCGCCGACACCCGTGTCATCCGCCTTCGGGATCTCGCCTTTCGCGAATGCGAGGGGAACTACTCCAAGGCGTCGCGCGCCTGCACCTGGCCGTGCGCCATCACCGAGCGCGACCCCGCCGACCAGCTGACCCCGGTCTATGAAGGATTGGTCCACTGGGCCGACGTCGTCCTGATCGCGACGCCGATCCGATGGGGCAATGCCTCGTCGCTCTACTATCGCATGATCGAGCGGCTCAACTGCGTGCAGAACCAGATCACGATCCACAACAAGCGTCTCATCCGCGACAAGGTCGCCGCGCTCATCATCACCGGCGGCCAGGACAACATTCAGGCGGTGGCGGGCACCATGCTGACCTTCTGGTCGGAGCTCGGCTTCGTGTTCCCCGCCTTTCCGTTCATCGCGCATTCGCGCGGCTGGGACGCGGAGGATATGCAGAACAACGTGCGCCAGGTGCGCGAAAGCGAGCCGCTGCGAGCCGCGGCGCGCGAGCTGGCCGACCGCGCGCTCGACACCTGGCGGATGATCGATCAACACCGCGAGCTGGCCGAGCAACCCATGGTGCGCGCGGGCCGCAAGGCGAGCCCGATCGAAGAGCCCGGGGAGGTCGTGCCGTGACCGGACGAATGCAGGTGGCGCGCGCGTACGAGAAGGCCCTTTTCGCGGGCCGGATGGACGAGGTGGGCGGGTATTTCACCGACGGCGTCGTCTATTGGGTGGCCGGTGCGCCGCCGCTCGGTGGCGAGTGGCGGGGCCGCGACGCCGTGGTGCGCGCGCTCGCCAATCGGGAGCCCGGGCTCGGTGCCGCCGACTGGGGCTACGAGGATGTCTCCCGCGAGTGGTACGATGCCGACGAGCGCGTCGTCGTCGAGATCCGGGAGCGAAGCTGGCTCAAGAGCGATCCCTCCGACGTCATGGATCAGCGCACCTGCGTGGTCATCCGGTTCCGCGGCGAGCGGATCGCCGAGATGCGGGATTACACCGACTCGCACCGCTACGAGCAGTTCCTCCTCCGCCACCGGGCGGCCCTGCCCAAGTTCGCGTAATCAAAGGCCCGGCGAGAGGGGACTCGCCGGGCCTCGATCGCAACAGCAGCCGGTGCGCCTACTTCGTGTCGCTGCCCGTTGCCGCGGCCTGCGCCTGATACAGGTCGAGCCGGCGCTTGGCGATGTCCTCGTCCTTCGACGCGAGATCCTTCTGCGCCTGCGCCTGCTGCCGCTGCGCCTCGAGGGTCCTGCGCTCCAGCTCGCGGATCACCTCGTCCTGCTTGAGTACCGTCGTCGGATCGGCATTGGGTCCCCGGGCCTGGCGGCGCTGGGCGAGCTGCAGCTCCAGCTCGAGGGACTTGGTGGTGGCGTCGGCCAGCTTCTTGGCCGCTTTGGCCTCCTCGATCTCCGCCGCGTGCAGCGCCTCCCGGCGCTCGAGGAAGGTCTTCTGCCGCTCGTTGACTTTCTTTTCCGCGTTCAGCGTGATCTTGTCGGTCTCCTGCTTCGACTTGTCGGCGAGCTTGATGCGAGCGTCGATGGTCGAGATCTCCTGCTTCTTGACCTCGATCATCCCCTTGGTCCTCGCGCGCATGTCGGTGGCCGCCGCCAGATTGGCGTCGGCTTCGCGCGCGTTGCTCTTGGCGAGGTCGAGCTGGCGTTGAATTCGCTCGGGATCGCGGGCCGGAATCACGTCGATGAAGCCGAGCGCCTGGGCCACTGTCTGCCGCGACGGGGCCGGTGCGGGAGCGGCAGCGGGCTGGGGCGCCGGGGCGGCAGCAGGCTGGGGCGCCGCGGTGGGAGCGGCCGGCTGCGCGCCTGGCGCGTAGCCTTGCGTCGTATCGTTGCCCTGCGGAGCGGCCGGGGCCGGGGCCGGCTCCTGCGAGAGCAGCTGGGTGGATCCACCCAGGACCAGTGCCCCAATAAGAAGGGGCAGATAGCGTTGCGATGTCACGGTTCGACTCCTGGCAGGTGGACGTCGGGTCAGCACGCGAGGGGCCAACTTACCCCGGCAACTTTGGACGCGGAAGATCCGCACGCACCCCATCTATTGGGTTAGCCAACGGGTCAGTTCATGTGCCGGACGACGATCTTTCGGAGCCTCGACGTCCCTCGGATAGCCTAGCATAACGACGCCGACGATCCGGAATCCGTGATCCATGTCCACCATGGAGGTGACCTCGGTCTCCCTCATGATGCCCCCGGTGCGCAGGTAGGTGCCGAGCCCGAGCGATTCGGCGGCGATCATGAGATTGGCGATCGCCATCATGGTCGCCGCATAGTCCTCTTCCCTGGTGATCTCGTCCGGACTCACCCTGCACATCACGATGACGATGACGGGGGTTTCGCCGGTTTCCCGGCGCATTTTGTCGGCCGCCGCGCGCGCTTCCGGCGATTCCGGATCGGCAAATCGCTGGAGACGATGACGCGCGCGCATCTCGGCGAACCGCGCCACCGCGCCGCCGGTCAGGACCGCGAAGCGCCAGGGCTGGGTGAGCTTGTGGTTGGGGGCGCGCACGGCGGCGTCGAGCAGGCGCTCGACCGTCTCGCGCGGCACGGGATCGGGGCGGAAGCGGCGGACCGAGGTCCGCCGCTGAATGGCGTCAAGGGCGTCCATGCCATGAATCTAGCGGGCCCCCGCCGGCGCACCCGGCACCGGCTATCTCGGCGCCAGCCGAATGATGGCGAACGCGGCGCCCTGTGGATCCTCGAGGATCGCGAAGCGGCCCACGCCTTCGACGTCGTTGGGGGAAACCTTGACCGTCCCCCCGAGAGCGCGGGCCTTCGCGGCGCTCGCGTCGCAGTCGGCCACGGCGAAATACACCAGCCAGTGTGGCGGAACCGACCCGAGGTCGGGGCCGATCTCGACCATACCTGCCGCCCACATGCCTCCCTGGCGGAATTGCGTGTACGGAACCTGCCCCATCTGCTGACTCTCGGCGCGCCAGCCGAGCAGGCCGTGGAAGAATCGCCCCGCGCCACCGGGGTCCCTGGTGGCGAGCTCGTTCCAGCAGAGGGTGTTCACCTCCCCGACGACGCCCGCGCCGATGTGCCGCTTCGGCTCCCAGAGCGCCACGACGCCGCCGCTCGGATCCTGGATCACGGCCATCCTGCCGACATCGAGCACGTCGAACGCGTCGTCGACCACGGTGCCGCCCAACTCCCGGGTGCGCCGCACGGTGGCGTCGGCACTCTCGACCGAGATGTAGGAGAGCCAGTGCGGAGGCAGGCCCGGCTGCAGCTCCTGCTGATAGAGCGCGGCCACCGATTTGCCCTCGATGCTGAACATGGTGTAGCAGGCCCCCGCACCGATGGGTCGGTCTTCGGGGCTCCAGCCGAAGAGGCCGGTGTAGAAGTGCTTCGCGGCGGCGGCGTCGGGAGTTCCCAGATCGGCCCAGCAGAACGTCCCAGGGACATACGTCTCGACAACGGTCATCGGCAGTCCTCCTGATTTGGGATCGAACAGGCGGGAGGAGGCCTGCGGCCGCGGGCCTCCTTTGCTCAGGACGAATGCGAGGAGGCCCGCTTTCACACCTTCGGGGCTGTCCGGAGAGTTACTTGGCCCGCTCGAGGTACACGCCGTCGCGGGGATTCACCCGCACGCGCTCGCCCTCGCCGATGAATTCCGGCACCTGAATCGTGACGCCGTTGCTCAGCTTGGCCGGCTTGGTGCTGGCGGTCTTGGTGGCGGTCTTCATGATGGGGGCGGTCTCTACGACCTCGAGGTCCGCCGTGGCGGGAAGCAGGAGGGCGATGGGACGGCCATTGAGCCACTCGGCCTGGAACGTGAGTCCCGGCTCGAGCCAGGCGCCCTGGTCGCCCACGATCTCGTCGTCGAGCGTGTACTGCTCGTAGGTCTCGGAGTCCATCACGTGGACGCCGTTGGCGTCACGGTACATGACCTGAAGATCCTTGGTGTCGAGCCGTGCGTCTTCCACGAACTCCGTGGCGCTGAGACGGGTGTCGAAGGTGTTGCCGGTGGTGAGATTGCGTAGCCGTACCTGCACGAACGCGCGGAGATTGCCCGGCGTGCGGTGCTGGAAATCCATGACGCGGCAGGGGTTGCCGTCGATCATCAGAACGTGACCGCGGCGGACGTCGCTGGCCTTCATGACTCGGTGCTCCGGGTGACTGGCGAGGGCGGCCGCCGGGAATGGCGTCCGCGAACGCGGGGAACATACACCCGCCCTCACCCTCCCGCGATCGCCGCCACCACCGTGATCTCGTCCCCCTCTCCCACCGGTGTCGCGAACCCGTCGCGAAAGCGGATGTCTTCGTCGTTGAGATAGTAGGTGACGAACGGATACGGCCCGCCGGTCGCGTCCCGCAGGCGCGGGGCCAGGCGCGGGAACCGGCCGGCGATCTCGGCGACCACCTCGCCCAGCGTGGCGCCGGTGCCCTCGATGGTCGTCAGTCCGTCGGCCAGTCTGGCGAGGACGGTGGGCAGGCTAAAGGTCACGGCCATGGAGCGCCTCCAGTTCGCGAATGCGTGGAGCGATGAGTGGGACATCGGGCAGCGCACCCTGCAGCGCTTCGACGGTCTTGAGCCCGTGGCCGGTGATGCAGAGCACGACTTCGTCGTCGGGCCGGAACCGGCCGTCCGCGGCCAGGGCGAGCGCCGCGGCCACCGTCGTACCGCCGGCGGTCTCGGCGAACACGCCGGTGGCCTCGGCGAGGAGGCGGATGCCGCCGATGAGATCCTCGTCCGACACGGCGGCCGCCCAGCCCCCGGTGCGCCGGATCGCCTCCGCGGCGAAACGTCCGTCGGCCGGATTCCCGATGGCGAGTGAGCGGGCGACGGTGGCGGGGATCACCGGCTCGACGACATCGCCGCCGCGCTCCACCAGGTTGACGATCGGCGAGCAGCCTGCCGCCTGCGCCCCATACAGTCTCGGCGCCTCGCCCGCGACCAGTCCCGCCTCGATGAACTCGCCGAAGCCCTTGTCGAGCTTGGTCAGGAGCGACCCGCCGGCCATCGGCACCACGACCGCGGACGGCAGGCGCCAGCCCAGCTGCTCGGCGATCTCGAACGCCATCGTCTTGGAGCCTTCGCCGTAGTAGCCGCGGAGGTTGATGTTGACGAGCCCCCAGCCGAACCGGTCGGCGGCCTGCGAGCAGAGGCGATTGACGTCGTCGTAGGTCCCGCGCACCCGCACGAGCTTCGGGCTGTACACGGCCGTGCCGACGACCTTGCCGGCCTCGAGGTCGTGCGGGATGAAGATCCAGGCCGGGAGTCCCGCGCGTGCCGCCTGCGCCGCCACCGCGTTGGCGAGGTTGCCCGTCGAGGCACATCCCACCGTGTCGCATCCCAGGCCGATGGCCGCGTTGAGCGCGCTGGCAACGACGCGGTCCTTGAATGAGAGGGATGGATGGGAGACGGCGTCGTTCTTGATCCACACCCGGGCGACGCCCAGCCGCCTGGCCAGCGCGGGCGAATCGAGCAGCGGCGTGAACCCGCTGTCGAGCGAGACGGCCGGCGGGTCCTCGAACGGGAGCCATTCGCGGTAGCGCCAGAGCGAGGGCGGGCGCGCGGCGATCGTTGCGGCGTCGGGGAGAGAGCGGTGAGGGTCGTAGACCGGCTCGAGCGGGCCCAGACACTCCTCGCAGGTGGCGGACGCCGCCGCGGGGTGCGGCGCGCCGCACAGCTTGCAAGCCAGAGATAGCGGACGGGGTCCCGTCGTGGTGGTTCGGGGGGTGACGTGTGGCAGATCGAGAGTGACGGACATGTGCATTCCCCAAAAACGAAAGCGCCCGGTGCCAAAAAGACACTCGGGACGCGAGGCTTTTTAGCATTTATTTAGCGTGGCTGCAATAGGCCGCAAATGACCACGGGCTTCGGTTGTATCAACAGCATATTGATTTTCGGGCGAGATCGCAAGGGGTCGCGGATCGCGACCTACCAGTCCCTCTCCCTGCTCCCTTCCGGCATCTTGCGCCCTTCGTGCGTCTGAAGCTGCTCGCGCTGGACCGCCTCGAGTAGTCGCCGGGCCTGCTCCGCGTCCAGCTCTTCGACCGACTCGCCCTCCGACGACCCGAACCCTCCGCCGGCCATGGCCCCGACCGCGGCATCGGGATTCCCCTCGTAATCCGGCGAATTCATGTCTCCCCGGCCGTAGTCCGCCTGGCGCGTCCGCCCCGGTGAGCCGCCCGAGCGGCGGTCCTCGGTGAGCCGCCGCACCGCCAGCTCGAGATTCCATTTGGCGTCGACATCGGTGGGATCGAGGCGAAGCGCCTCTTCGTACGCCCGGATCGCGCCGCGAAGGAGGTCTGGCCGCTCCGGCGAGTTTTCCGCCGCGCGCACCAGCGCATTCCCGAGATTGAAGGAGCCCCGCTGCCGGAGGCTCGGCGACCGCGCGGCCAGGCGATAGCGAACCGCGGCCTCCTCGTAATGCTTCCGCCGATAGAGCGCGTTTCCGGCCCCGAGCGCGCGGCGAGGCGTGGTATCGGCGGCGAGCGCTCGCTCGAACGCCGCCGAGGAACCCTGGAAATCGGCCGTGGCGTAGCGGCGCTCACCGGCCCATTCGTCCAGCGTGCCTCTGGCGCATCCCCCGGCGACGGCGGTGACCGCGGCGACAGCGACGGTCAGACGCCGGCGCCGTCCCAGGGTCGCGAGCGCGAGCTCGGCCAGCAATGCGATGACGGCGGCGGCGAGCGGCCACTGAAATCGGTCGGCGCGCTCGGGAGACTTTCTCGAGGCGAGCGACCCGGCCTCGACATTGCGCAGCGCGTCGGTCAGCCTGGTCCGCTCCGCCCGGTTGTCGTAGCGGGCGAAGGCCCCGCCCGTCGCCTCGGCGGCCCGGCGGAGCTCGCCCTCCTCCATACGGGAAATGGCGATCCGGCCGATGTGATCGCGGTGATACTCGTCGGGCGCCTCGGTCGAGTCGGCGGGAATCGGCGCGCCGCGCGTCGTCCCGACGCCGAGGGCGAAGACGGGCACCTGCTCCTTGCGAAGCCGCGCGAGCGCGTCGTCCATGCCCCCTTCGGCGCTCTCGCCGTCGGAGACCACGAGCACCGCCCGGTGTCCCCGCTCGCCCTCGTGCTCGAAGATCCGCGCCGCCGTTCCGAGCGCGACCGCCAGGTCGGTGGCCGGGTCGCCGAGATCGTCGGTGCTGGCGGCGTCGAGGAAGAGCCGAAACGCGGCGTGGTCGGAGGTGAGCGGCAGCTGGAGAAAGGCGCTGCCGCCGAACACCTCGAGTCCCACCCGGTCGCCCGGCGAAGCCGACACCGTCTCCCAGGCCGCGCGCTTGGCCGCGGCGAGCCGGTTCGGGCTCACGTCGGTGACGGTCATCGAGCGCGAGAGATCGAGCAAGACCAGAATGTCGCGCCCCGATTGCATCATGTCGGCGCGGCGATCGCCGAACTGGGGCCGCGCCAGCGCCAGCACGCCGAAGCCCATCGCCACGAGCGGCAGCGCGGCCAGGAGCGGGGCGCGATGCTCGTCGGGCAGCACCGAACCCCGCGCCAGCACCGCCGGATCGCCGAAGCGCCGGAGCGAGCGCCGCCGCTCCCGAAGCCTCCGCGCGGCCGCCCACCCGGCGACTGGCAGCAGCACGAGGAGCAGGAGGGCGAGCGGCTCGCCGAAGCTCACACCCATACTGTCCTCACGGCAGCGATCGCATCGGGGTGAGCCCGAGCAGCGTTTCCGCGACCAGGAGGAGCAATCCCGGCAGGAGCAGCCACGGATACATCTCGCGGTAGTCGCGCGTCTCGCTGATCTCGACGCTGCGCCGCTCGATCGGGTCGATCTTGCTCAGAATGTTCTTGAGCGCGTCCGGATCGGTCGCGCGGAAGTACTCGCCCCCGCTGCGCGAGGCGATCCGCTTGAGGACGGCCTCGTCGGTGTTGGTGAGCCGGTCGGGCGTCCTCCCCTCCCGCCAGATGAACCGCCGGTCGATGCCCGACGTGTCGGCGGCGCTCACGCCGATCGTGTGGATCCGCACCCCGAGCGCTCGGGCCGCCTCCGCGGCGACGAACGGTGTCGGCTGGCCGGTATTGTTGGCGCCGTCGGTGATGAGCACGATCACGCTCGCCTTGGGCGGCAGGTCCTTGAGCTGCGACAGGCAGAGGGCGAGCGCGGTGCCGATCGCCGTGCCGTCCGGCAGCAGGCCGATGTCGATCCGCCCGAGCATGCGGTGCAGGAGCGCGGCGTCCGGCGTAAGCGGCGCCTGGAGAAACGCACGCCCGGCGAAGATCACCAGCCCGAGGAGGTCGCCGTCCCGCTCCGTCACGAAGTCGGCGAGCACCTGCCGCGCCACCATGAGGCGGTTGCCCGGCTTGAAATCTCCCGCCTTCATGCTGCTCGAGATGTCCAGCGCGACCATGATGTTCCGCGCCTTGCTGTTGATCCGGCGGACCTCGTGCGGTACCTGGGGCCGCGCGAGGGCGGTGATGAGAAGTGCGAGCCCGGTCAGGCGAAGCGTCTGCGGCAGCCACTGCCACCGCGTGTGGATACTCGTCGGCGCACCGCCCAGAAAGGCCAGCCCGGGGAACCCGATCCGCTCGGCAGGCGGCTTGCGGCGCCGGCGCCAGAGCCACCACGCGCGCGCGGCGGGCACCAGCAGCAGCAGAAGGAAGCCGGGATCAGCCAAGCGCATCGACGGTCTCGGCGGCCGGGGCCCGGGTGGCCGCCCGCCAACGGGTGAGCAGCGTTCGGGCATCGATCAGGAACGTCGCCGCGGCGGGTTCCTCCGGCCGGCGGCGCGCGAACTTCACGAGGTCCGCTTCCTCGAACACCAGGGCGTATCGCTGTCGCAACCCTCCCTCGAGGAGCCTCGGTGGCAGCGACCAGAACAGCTCGCTCGTGGTCCGCTCGCGGGCAGGCACCCGCTCGGCGTCTTCCAGGTAGTCGCGCAGGGTGTCGGCGACCAGCTCGTAGTGGCGGTCCACCTCGCCTCGGGCCGGCCACTCCTCCAGCTCGATCGCGCCGAGCCGCGCGAGCGCGGTCTCGTACGGATCGGGTACGGGCGGAGGTGCCGGCTCGGGCTCCGGAGCCGGCTCGGCGATACCCGACGCCTTCCGCGCGCGCCGGCGCAGCAGCACCAGGAGCAGCACCAGCACTCCGGCGGCGAGCGCGCCGAGGAGCAGGCGAGGCCACGGCACCGGGGTCAGCTCCCTGATGTCGCGCAGCGACGGATTGCCGGCGGCGAGCACCGGTACGACGTCGACCGACAGCGTGTCGCTCAGGACGGTGCCGCGGGAGATTCCCTTCACCGCCCGCATGAAGGGAAGGCCGAACACCGGTACCGGCTGGGGACCGCTTCGATAGAACGCGAGCGTGGCCGTGCCGAGAAAATCGCGGTTGGGTTGGCGGACGAGCTTCTCGACCGACACGATCCTGACGCCGTCGAGCAGCGAGTCCACCGGCTTGGGCAGGCTGTCGAACAGGAGGTCGCGCTCGTCGAGGCGGACGCGGAAGTGAAGCGTCACCGGGTCACCGACGGTGACCCGTCCGCTGTCCACGTGCACCTCCCAGCGTTGCCCGTGCGCCGTGGCTTGCCCTGTGGCCTGAGCCTCGACTTTCCCGACACAGGGAAACACGGAACCCACGGTGACCACGAAAACCGAACAGAGGACCCCGAAACCCCACAGTCCCCTTCCGCGGCTTCCGTGTCTCCGTGGTGAAAGCTGTGTGGGTATCATCGCCACTGCGCGCGCTCGCGACGCCGGAAGAACGTCAGCAGCGGTTCCGCATACGGCTTGCCGGTCTCCAGCCGCAACAGATCTACCCCACGCTCGCGAAGCCGCCGGTCGAGTCCGCGGTCGAATGCCCGCCCCCGATCGTGGAAGTACGCGCGCACCCGCTCGTCGCTCGTGTCTACCCGCCGCCACTCCCCGGTTTCCGGATTCCACAGCGTGACGACCCCGGCATCGGGCAGCTCGCGCTCACGCCGGTCCACCAGCTGCAGCGCGACCACGTCGTGGCGGCGGGCGAGACGGGCCAGCGTGGTCTCGTAGTCGGAGGCGAGAAAGTCCGAGAGGATGAAGATGACGGCGCGGCGGCGCAGCGTGGGCTCGAGCTCGTCGAGGGCGCCCGCGAGGTTGGTGCCCGTGCCGGCCGGCACATGGGAGAGGAGGTCGCTCACCACCCGGAGCGTGTGACGCCGGCCCTTGGCCGGCCCGACGTGGCGCTCCACCCGGTCGGTGAAGAGCACCGTTCCGACCCGGTCGTTATTGCGGGCGGCGGCAAAGGCGAGGACGGCGCACACTTCGATGGCGAGGTCGCCCTTGGTGCGGCGGAGGGACCCGAACGCGCCGGACGCGCTCAGGTCCACCACGAACATCACCGTCAGCTCCCGCTCCTCGAGGTACCGCTTGACGTACGCGGCGCCGAGGCGCGCGGTGACGTTCCAGTCGATGGTGCGCACATCGTCGCCCGGCTGGTACTCCCGCACCTCCGCGAACTCCACTCCCCTGCCCCTGAACGCGCTGGAGTACTCGCCCGCCACGATGTCCCGCACGAGGTGGCGCGTGGTGATCTCGATGCGCCGGACCTCGCGGGTGACTTCCTCCGGGGTCATGGCACCGGCACGGCCTCGAAGATCCGGCCCAGCAGCGCGTCGGGTCCCAGGCCTTCGGCATCGGCGCGATAGGTGAGGATGACGCGATGCCGCAGCACGTCGAAGCCGAGCGCCTTCACGTCGTCCGGCGTCACGTAGGCGCGGCCCCGCATGAAGGCGTGCGCCTTGGCCGCCCGGAGCAGAAAGATCGCGGCTCGCGGAGACGCGCCGAACTCGATCATCGGGGCGAGGTCGGCCAGCCCGAAATCGGCGGGCTTCCGCGTCGCGCCGACGAGATCGAGCACGTACTCCTTGATCCGCTCGTCGGCGTAGATGGTCTGAGTCAGCCGCCGGGCCGCGAGGATGCGCTGCGGGTCCATGATCCGGCGGGCCATGGGCTCGGGGCCGGAGGTCATGCGGTCGAGCACCTCCCGCTCTTCGCCCCGCTCGGGGTAGGTCACCACCAGCTTGAACAGGAAGCGGTCGACCTGCGCCTCGGGCAGCGGATACGTGCCCTCGTGCTCGATCGGGTTCTGCGTCGCGAGCACCAGGAACAGATCGGGCAGCGGGAAGGTCTGCCCGCCGATCGTCACCTGCTTCTCCTGCATCGCCTCGAGCAGCGCGCTCT
>Ga0075292_1000016_pt1 | contig 13757 bp, 14 predicted proteins | sample SF_Rice_20C_80N__FD_69758 | JGI IMG/M metagenome (GOLD analysis project Ga0075292, IMG submission 69758) | Rice paddy soil microbial communities from Twitchell Island, California, USA - SF_Rice_20C_80N_403 | ecosystem: Environmental > Terrestrial > Soil > Paddy field/soil | place: USA: Twitchell...
AGGTCTGATGTCCGAGCATCGCATGCCGGTGGACCGCCGCGAATTCCTGACTCATGCCACTGTCCTCGGACTGGCCGCGGCCGGCGGCGTGCGGCCGGCCGGCCGGGCCGGGCCTCCCGCTACGGCCGGACCCCGCCCGCCCATGCCGTTCGAGCTCGAGGAGATCACGGTCGTCGAGCTGCAGGCCGCCATGACCTCGGGCCGATACACCGCCCGGCGTATCACGGAGCTTTACCTGGACCGGATCGCGGCGATGGACGGCACCGGCGTAGCGCTACGTTCGATCATCGAGACCAATCCCGAGGCCGTGAGTCATGCCGAGGCACTCGACCGCGAGCGGACGGGCAATGGGCCGCGCGGCCCGCTGCACGGCATTCCGGTCATCCTCAAGGACAACATCGACACCGCAGACCGGATGACGACCACCGCCGGATCGCTGGCGCTGGAGGGCTCCATCCCGTCCCGTGATTCCGGCGTCGCCGAGCGGCTGCGCGCCGCGGGGGCGGTCCTCCTCGCCAAGGCGAACATGAGCGAATGGGCCAACATTCGCTCGAACCGCTCGTCCAGCGGGTGGAGCGGGCGCGGAGGACAGTGCCGGAATCCGTTCGTTCTGGACCGGTCACCGTGCGGCTCGAGCTCGGGCTCCGCCTCGGCGGTGTCGGCGAACTTCGGCGCCCTGGCGGTCGGGACGGAGACCGACGGATCCATCGTGTGTCCGGCATCCGCCACCGGCCTGGTCGGCATCAAGCCGACGGTAGGCCTGGTCAGCCGCGCGGGAATCATCCCGATCTCGCACACGCAGGACACCGCCGGCCCGCTCTGCCGCACCGTCGCCGATGCGGCGGCCCTCCTCGGCGTCCTCGCCGGCCCCGATCCCCGCGACTCGGCCACTCTGGCCGGCGCCGGGCACGCCGAGATGGACTACACGAAGTTTCTCGACCGGGGCGGCCTGCGTGGCGCGAGGATCGGCGTGGCCCGCGAGAAGTTCTTCGGCTACAGCGACGTCACGGACCGGCTGGCGGAGGAGGCCATTGAGGTGCTCCGCCGGGAAGGCGCCATCATCGTGGATCCCGCGAACATTCCGAATGCCGGCACCTACGACGAGGCCGAGCTCGAGGTGCTGCTGTTCGAGCTCAAGGCGGATCTGAACGCATACCTCGCCGAATTGGGTCCGGCGGCGCCGGTCCGCTCGCTCGCCGACGTGATCGCCTTCAACGAACGGGAGCGCGAGCGCGAAATGCCCTTCTTCGGGCAGGAGCTCTTCGTGCAGGCACAGGCCAAGGGTCCCTTGAGCGATCCGACATACCGGAAGGCCCTCAGCACCTGCCGGCGGCTGGCCCGTACGGCCGGCATCGATCCGCTCATGAGGGCGCACCGCCTCGACGCGATCGTCGCGCCAACCGGCAATCCCGCGTGGCCCATCGATCTCGTGAACGGCGACCACTTCACCGGCTCGAGCTCGACGCCGGCGGCGGTGGCGCGATATCCCAGCGTCAGCGTGCCGATGGGATTCGCCTGGGGGCTGCCGGTCAATCTCTCGTTCATCGGCCGGGCCTGGAGCGAGCCGACGCTCATCAGGCTCGCCTATGCGTTCGAGCAGGTCACCGCCCACCGTCGGCCGCCGGGTTTCCTTCCGACGCTCGACGCGGCCGCGAAGTAACGAACCGAATTGCACGACGGGGCGCGCGCTTGACTCTGTTTCGGTGGGGGTGGATTTTCCACCCCGACTCACGATTCCTCCACCCAGGACCTGCATGGCTGTAACCAGCGGTGTCGTGTCTGACCCGGCCGCCCGGGCCGGGTTGTCGCGGGAACAGCTTCTCGAACTCTATTATTGGATGCGCCTTACCCGGTCGCTCGAGGAGCGGCTGGTCAACCTCTATCGGCAGACCAAGGTGGTGGGAGGCCTTTTCCGGTCGCTGGGGCAGGAGGCCTGCGCGGTCGGGTCGGCCTACGCGCTTCGACGGGAGGATGTCCTCTCGCCGCTCATCCGCAACCTCGGCTCGATGCTGGTCAAGGGCGCGACGCCGCTCGAGGTGGTCCGGCAGTACATGGCCAAGGGCAACTCGCCCACCCGAGGCCGCGAGCTGAACATCCATTTCGGCGACGTCCGGGACCGCAACTTCATCGGGCAGATCTCCCACCTCGGCGACATGGTGCCCGTCATGGCGGGCGTCACCCTCTCATTCAAGATGCGTCGCGAGCCGCGGGTGGGCCTGGTGTACGTCGGTGACGGCGCCACCTCCACCGGCGCGTTTCACGAGGGGATCAATTTCGCGGCGGTGCAGCGCTGCCCGCTCGTCGTCGTCGTGGAGAACAACGGGTACGCCTATTCCACCCCGACCAGCCGGCAGTGCGCCGCCGAGCGGCTGGTGGACAAGGCAGCGGGGTACGGCATTCCGGGGGTGCGCGCCGACGGCAACGACGTCATCGCCGCGTACGAGGTGACGAGGGACGCGGTCGAGCGCGCCCGGCGCGGCGGCGGCGTGACGCTCGTCGAGCTGACGACCTACCGGCGGAAGGGACACGCCGAGCACGACAATCAGTCCTATGTGCCCGCGGGCGAAATCGAGCGTTGGGCCCGGGAGAACGACCCGCTCGACCGATACGTGCAGCGGCTCACCGGCGCCGAGGGCATCGCCGCGGCCGAGGTGGAGGCCATCGACGCGCGGGTGCAGGCGGAGATCGACGAGGCCATAGGCATGGCGGAAACCTCGCCGCCGCCGGAGCCGCGGGACTGCCTCCGCGGGGTGTATGCCGAGCCCCCGGAGATGCCGGTGCTCTGGTATCGCGAGGGCATCAGGAGCGCCGTGGACACGCACGAGCGGCCCGCGAGCTGGGGGACCCACGATGGCTGAGGTGACCTACCTCGAGGGAATCCGCCAGGCGCTCTTCGAGGAGATGGAGCGCGATCCTGCCGTGTTCTGCATGGGCGAGGACATCGGGGCGTATGGCGGCGCGTTCAAGGCAACCGAGGGGCTCCTCGACCGGTTCGGCGCCGAGCGGGTGATCGACACGCCGATCAGCGAGACGGGGTTCGTGGGCGCGGCGGCCGGCGCGGCGCACATGGGTCTCCGGCCGGTGTGCGAGATGCAGTTCATCGACTTCGTCTCGTGCGCGTACAGCATTCTGACCAACTACGTCGCCACCGCCCGCTACCGCGCCTTCCTGCCGTGCCCCATGGTAGTGCGCGGGCCGAGCGGCGGGTACGTGCGGGGCGGGCCGTTTCACTCGCAGAATCCCGAATCGGCGTTCCTCCACACGCCCGGCCTCAAGGTCGTCTATCCGGCCACCGCCGCCGACGCCAAGGGGCTGCTCAAGGCGGCCATCCGCGACGACGACTGCGTGCTCTTCTTCGAGCACAAGTATCTGTACCGGCGGATCAAGGACGCGATGCCCGGGGGCGACCACGTGGTGCCGATCGGCAAGGCGCGCCTTGCGCGCGAAGGGACCGACCTGTCTATCATCACGTATGCGGCGACGGTGTGGAAGTCGCTGGAGGCGGCGGAACAGCTGGCGAGGGAGGACGGGATCTCGGTCGAGGTGCTCGATCTCCGGTCGCTCCTGCCGCTCGACGATGACGCGATCGTCGCCACGGTCAAGAAGACCAACCGGGTGCTGGTGGTGCACGAGGACACCGTCACCGGCGGTATCGCGGGCGAGATCACCGCGCGGATCAACGAGCTGGCGTTCGAGTGGCTCGATGCGCCGGTGCGGCGCGTGGCGGCGCACGACGTCCCCTTGCCGTACGCTCCCCAGCTCGAGGATTTCGTCCTGCCGCAAACCGGGGATATCGTGAGAGCGGCGAGGTGGATGGTGAGATATTAGGTCGCGAGTCACGAGTCGCGAGTCACGGGCCGAGGGGTGGCCAGCCGAGACCCTCGACCCGCGACCCGGGACTCCCGAACGGAGACTGACGCATGGCTAAGATCGACGTCATCATGCCCCAGATGGGCGAATCCATCGCTGAAGGCACCCTCTCGCGCTGGATCAAGAAGGCCGGCGAGGCAGTACAGCGCGACGAGCCCATCTTCGAGATTTCGACCGACAAGGTGGACGCCGAGATTCCCTCGCCCACGGCCGGCGTGCTGGCCGAGATCCTGGTCAACGAGGGCGAGACGGTGGCCGTGCAGACCGTGGTGGCCCGCATCGAGACCGACGCGAGCGCGGCCGCCTCAGCCCCGGCGCCCGCCGCGCCGGCTCCGGCACCGGCGGCCAAGCCCGCACCTCCGCCTCAGTCGGCGGCGCCGAAGCCGGCCCCGGCGCCCTCCGCTCCGCCGCCGGCCCGGAGTCCCGAGCCCGCGGCGCGCGCCCCCGAGCCGATCGTGCCCGCCCCCGCGGCCGATGCCACCGGCGACAATGGCGCCGAGTCGCTCGAGGATCGGCTGCGCCGTCGGTCCACGCCGCTGGTGCGCAAGATGGCGGCGGAGCACAACCTCGACCTGAGCGCCATCCCGGGCTCCGGGCTCGCCGGCCGGGTCACCAAGAACGACATCCTCTCGTACCTGGAGACTGCGCCCGCCCCGGCCCCCGCCCCCGCCCAGACTCCTCGTGAGGCGCGGCCCGCGGCCCCGCTCGCCCCCGCCGCCTCGGCTCCGCCGGCGCACGCGCCGGCGGGCGTCGAGCCCTGGGAGGGTGATCGGGTCGAACCGTGGTCGCGCATTCGGAAGCTGACCGCGGAGCACATGGTGATGTCGCGGCGCGTCTCGCCGCACGTCAACACCATCTTCGAGATCGACTACTCCCGCATCGCCCAGCTCCGGGCCGCGGCCAAGCGCGATTACGCGGCGCGGGGCGTCAATTTGACGTTTCTCGCGTTCATCGCCAAGGCGGTGGCCGACGGGCTGCGCAAGCATCCGGCTGTGAACTCGGCGGTGAACGGGGAGAGCACCATCTACCGGCGCGACATCAATCTCGGCATCGCCGTAGCGCTCGACTGGGGGCTCATCGTCCCGGTCATCAAGCGGGCCGACGAGTTGTCGCTCGTGGGCCTCGCGCGGGCGATCAACGATCTCGGCGAGCGGGCCCGCACCAAGAAGCTCAGCCCAGACGAAGTGCAAAAGGGCACGTTCACCATCACCAACCCGGGCGTCTTCGGTTCCCTGATCGGCACGCCGATCATCAACCAGCCGCAGGCGGCCATCCTCTGCGTGGGTGCCATCGAGAAGCAGCCCGCCGTCATCACGGTGGACGGAACGGACACCCTCGCCATTCGGACGCGGGGCATGTTGTCGCTCGCCTTCGACCACCGCATCGTGGACGGGGCGGACGCCGACCGGTTCATGGCCGACGTGAAGAAGCAGTTGCAGGAGTTTCCCGAGGGCGCCGTCTGACATGCCCCGGACGCTCTCGGTCTCGCGGGTGAGGGTGCGGGCCGGGGAGGACCGGGAGTATGTCGCCGCGGCGCAGGAGCTTGCCACGCTCGCTGAGAGCCGGGGGCGGCACCTTTGGTTGTTCCGCTCGTCCAGCGACCCGCATCTCTATCTGGAATGCAGCGAGAGTCGCTCATCCGACGACCACCGCGCCGTGGCCGTCCGTCCGGACGACGAGCGGCGACTCGAGGAACGGCTCCGCGCCGTGGCCGACTACCTGCCCGGCGCGTGGGATCTCTGGGAAGAAGTGAGGAGCTAGCAATGCCACGTCGTGTGTTCGACGCCGACGGCGACCGGTGGACGGTTTCGGTCAGCGGCCGGAATACCCAGTACACCAAGGACGAGTTCGGGCTGATCTTCACCAGGGGCACCGGCGGTGCGCGAGAACAGCGCGTCTCCCGCTACTCGCCCCTCGGCGCCAAGAGCCGCGAGCTGTCTCTGCACGAGCTGACCGATCAGGAGCTTCGGGCCCTGCTGGCCACGTCGCAGCCGTCCTGGACCGCGCCCGAGATGGGATACCGCACCTGAGCCACGGTTCTCCCGCGTCGACCGGCGCGACAATCGATCTGCACGTCCACTCGACGGCCTCCGACGGAAGCCTGGCTCCCGAGGTGGTGGTGGAGCGCGCCCTCGGCGTGGGTCTTCGGGCCATCGCGCTCACCGACCACGATACCGTGGCCGGCGTGCCCGCGGCGATGGCCGCCGGGGAGCGGCTCGGGCTGCGCGTGGTAGGGGGATGCGAATTCTCGGCCTCGGCGCCATGGGGCGAGATGCACGTGCTCGGCTATTTCCTGCCGTCCGCCACGCCCGCGCTCGAAGCCTTCCTGGAGGGGTGCCGGGCGGATCGGGTGCGGCGCGGTCGCGAGATGGTCACGAGGCTTCAGGGTCTGGGCGTGGACCTCCACTTCGACGACGTGCTGCTCCAGTCGCGGGGAGGTGCGGTGGGGCGGCCGCACGTGGCCCGCGCCATTGTCCGCCAGGGCGGCGCGCTCGACATCGGCGAGGCGTTCGACCGGTACATCGGGCGGGGCAGGCCGGCGTTCGTGGAGAAGACGCTGCCCGGCTTCCGCGACATCACGGAGCTGGTTCACGCGGTCGGGGGGGTGGTATCGGTGGCGCACCTCAAGGAACGCGGCACACGGTCGTTCCTGGAGCGGCTCCGGCAGGAGGGGCTCGACGCCGTCGAGATCCGCCATCCGAGTCATGATCTCCCGACGCGCTCTCGTCTCACCGATATCGCGCTCCGTCTCCAGCTGCTGCGGACCGGCGGCAGCGACTGGCACGGCGATCCCGCGCCCGGCGAAACGCACGGCGCCCTCGGCTCGCAGGAGGTGCCGGCCGAGTGGCTCGAGCGCCTGGAGGCAGCCCGACGGGTGCCCGAGGCGCCGGTCGCCGGCGGAGGCGCCGACGCATGAACGAGACTCCCGATTTCACGGGCAGGGTGGCGCTGGTCACCGGCGTGGGCCGGGCCGGCCAGATCGGCGATGCGGTCGCGCTTGCCCTGGGGCGGGCCGGCGCCAAGATCGTGGCCTGCGACCTCAACGCGGTCGGCGTCGCGACGCGTGTGCGCGAGTACGCGGAGGTCGGAGTGGACGCGCGGCCGTGCGCGGGCGACCTGACCCAGCCCGACATCGCCGCGCTGGCGGTGGAAACAGCGTTGCGGCACTTCGGCCGGCTCGATGTCGTGGTGAATGTGGCCGGGGGACTGACGACCTACGGTCCGCTCGAGCAGCTCGGCGTGGCCGCCCTCGACCGCGAGGTCGCGATCAATCTCAAGACCGCGGTTCTGGTCTCGCAGGCCGCAATCGGAGCATTGGCGAAGACCGAGGGCTGCATCGTGAATTTCGCTTCGATCGCCTATTTCCAGCCGCAGAGTCCCCTGGCGATCTATTCCGCGGCCAAGGCGGCCGTAGCGGGGTTCACCCAGAGCCTGGCGGTGGAGCTGCGCGACCGGAAGATCCGCGTCAACGCGGTGGCGCCCGGCATGGTTCGCACCGCCGACAATGTCGCCGCCGTCGGCGAAAACGCCGAATACGTCGAGTTGAGCGACATCACCCGGGGCGTCATGTCGCTCGCCAGCCCCGACTCCACGTCCGTCACCGGACACATTCTCCCGATCGCCCCGGTTTCCCCCGGCAGGGTCTGATGGAGCTGCGCGACCGCGTCGCTCTGGTGACTGGTGCGGGCCGCCGCCTTGGCCTCGCATTCGCCGGCGGACTCGCCCGGCGGGGAATGACGGTCGCCATCCATTACAACGCGTCCGTGCGCGGTGCCGAGGATCTCCGGAAGGAGATCGAAGCGGCCGGCGGACGTGCCGCCTGCTTCGCTGCCGACCTCACCGACGCGGCGGCCGCCACCGATCTGGCCGGCCGCGTGGTGGACAGGTTCGGGCGCCTCGACGTCCTCGTCAACTCGGCGGCGGTGATGCATCGGCTCTCGCTCGAGGATACGACGCCGGAGCAGTGGGACGCCATCTTTTCGATCAACCTGCGGGCGCCCTTCTTCTGCGCCCAGGGCGCCGCGACGGCGCTCCGGGCGTCGCGCGGCAAGATCGTGAACATCTCCGATCTGAGCGGGCTCGAGCCCTGGCCAGGCTTCGCGGCGCACTCGATCTCGAAGGCGGGCGTCGTCATGCTCACGAAGGTGCTGGCGCGGATCCTCGCGCCCGACGTCACGGTCAACGCACTTGCCCCGGGGGCGGTGCTGGTACCCGAAGCCTACGACGAGGCGGAGCGCGAGCGCCTCGCCCGAGCCACCCCGCTCCAGCGCCTCGGCGCGCCGGACGACGCGGTCGCCGCCCTCCTGTATCTGCTCGAGGGCGGCGATTTCGTGACGGGTGAGGTGCTGGCGGTCGATGGTGGACGACACATCGCCTAGCGTCGCGCTGCGCGACGTCGCCATCGTCGGCGGCGGGTGCTACGGCTCGTTCTACGCGCGGCAGCTCCTGCGCGCACGGGAGCAGGGAAAGGCAAGCTGGCGCCGGCTCCTCGTCGTGGACCGCGATCCCGACTGCCGGGTGGCCCGCGAGGCGGCGCTCGCGGATGCGAGCGAACTGGTCGTTCGCGAGTGGGGTGCGTTCTTCGACGACTACCTGGCGGCCCCGCCGGACGACGAGTGGACACCCGACACGATCGTTCCGTCTCCACTCATGCCCCATCTGATGTTCGAGTGGCTACTCCGGCGGGCTCGCGCCCGGTGGCCGGCGCGGGTGGTCGAGCCGCGGGCGGTGCCGCTCGAAGCCGGAACTCCGTACGACGTCCTGCACCCGGATGGGACTCGGTACGTCTCCTACGCGGACTGGCTCTGCCCCACGCACTGTATCGAGCCGGCCATCTGTCCGGTGATCCGGGCGCCCCGCTCGTGGGAGATGTCCGAGGCGATGGAGCGCCTGGCCGCGCGACTCGGCGCCGCGGGCCCGGCGCTCTTCGTGTGCCGTCACCGGGTGCACGGGGTGGGGATGTTCGACGCCGCGGCCGTCCGCGCCGGCGACGCCCTGGTGGCCCGCGCGGGTGAGCACACCGAGGCCGACGTTGTCGTGGGCACCATCTCGGCGTGTCACGGGGCCGTGAGCCTCCTTCACGTGGGAGCCTGAGCCTCCCGGAACCCGTGTCTGTTCTATATTTGTCCGACACGCCCACGAGGTAACCGCATGGTCGATAGGGAAGTATTCGAGCTCATCATCGTCGGCGCGGGGCCGGCAGGCCTCTGCGCCGCCATGTACGCCGGCCGCGGCATGCTCAAGACCGTCGTGCTCGAGCGCGGCGTTCCCGGCGGCGAGCTGCTCAACACCGAGTGGATCGACGACTATCCCGGGTTCGATCACATCCTGGGGCGGGAGCTCTCGGCCAAAATGACCGAGCACGCCCTCAAGTTCGGCGCGGACCTGCGGCAGGAGAACGTGGAGACGATCCACAAGCGCAGCGACGGTATATTCGAGGTCTCGACCAGCGGAGGCACGGTGTACGAGGCCCCCGCGGTCATCCTCACCGCCGGCGGCACGCCGGTCAAGCTCGGCATTCCCGGCGAGGTCGAGTACGCGGGCCGCGGGGTCTCCTATTGCGCGGTGTGCGACGGTGCCTTCTTCAAGGGCGAGACGATCGCGGTCGTGGGCGGCGGCGATGCGGCGGTGGAGGAGGCCGACTACCTCACGCGCTACGCCGAAAAGGTGTACGTCATCCACCGCCGCGACGAGTTCAGGGCCTCCAGGATCCTGCAGCAGCGCCTCTTCGCCAATCCCAAGATCGAGGTGCTCTGGAACCGTCGCGTCGTCGAGCTCCGGGGCTCGCCCGCCGGCCTCCAGTCCATCGAGCTGGAGGACGTGGTCACGGGCGAGCCGTCTTCGCTCGCGGCCAGTGGGGTGTTCATCTTCATCGGCTTCAAGCCCAACACGGGTTTGGTGCGGCATCACTTCGCGCACGACGCCGCGGGCTACATGATCACCGACGACCGGATGATGACGTCGATTCCGGGGCTGTTTGCGGCGGGCGACGTGCGGGTCCAGCTCACACGCCAGGTCACCACTGCCGTGGGTGATGCCACCACCGCGGCGATCGCCGTCGAGAAATACCTCAAGGAGCGGCGGCAGCAGCCGCTGGGCGAGCGGGTCGGTGTCTGACCTCGAGGTGGTATCGCTCCCCAACGGCCAGTTCGTGCAGAACTGCTATCTGATCGCCGACCGGGAATCGCGCGAGGCGGTCATCATCGACCCCGGCGAGGAGCCCGCGATGTTCCTCGCCGAGCTCGGCACCCGCGGCTGGGCTCTCCGGGCCATCTGGCTGACCCACGCGCACGTGGATCACATCATCGGAGTCGGAGCGGTGCACCACGCCACCGGTGCTCCGATTCATCTTCACCCGCTCGACCGCGCCATCTACGACGCGCTCCCTCAGTTCGGCTCCTGGGTCGGAATGCAGCTCGACCCTCCGCCGGCGCCGCACGCCGCCTTCACGGGCGGGGAACTGCTGCGCCTGGGCACCCACCGCTTCGAGGTTCGGCACACGCCCGGGCATTCGCCGGGCAGTGTGAGCTTCGTCGGCGGCGGGCGGATCTTCGGTGGCGACGTGCTGTTCAACGGCTCCGTGGGACGCACCGATCTCCCCGGCGGCGACTTCGCCACGCTCATGAGCAGCATCCAGGCTCACTTCCTGTCGCTTCCCGACTCCACCATTCTGCACAGCGGCCACGGTGCCGACAGCACGATCGGCATCGAGCGGCTGACCAACCCGTTTCTCACCGGTGCCTACCGCCTCGGTTGATACGCAGCCCGTCGGCTGGCCGGCCATGCCTCTCTCCGCCTGTAATCGGTGCGGCTTTGCCGTGCCGGTGAGGGCCGGTGGATGCAAGCACCCTTGCCCCAACTGCGGCACCATCTACCCGCTCGGGGACTGCTCTGACTGATCGCGCATCGAGCATCCTCGACCTGGAGCTGATCGCACCGGCCGGGGCGCGGGCGTCGCTGGACATCTCGCGCATCGCGCTGCCAGCCCGGCTCCGCCCGTCGGCCGAACTTGGCATCCTCGACATCACCGAGTTCTTCGGCGATACCACGGGCGGAGTCCGGACGTATCTCCTCGAAAAGGCGCGTTACGTCCAGCGCCGCCTCGCGCTTCGCCAGGCCATCGTCGTGCCCGGCGCCCGCGACGAGATCCTCGAGGCCTCGGGCGTCCGCTGTTACCGCCTGCGGGGACCACTGGTTCCCACCCAGAAGCCCTACCGCTTCATGCTCGCGACCCGATCCACCAGCCGCATCGTGGCCCACGAACGGCCCGACCTGATCGAGGTGGGCAGCGCCTGGTTCGCGCCATGGCTGGTGCATCTGGCCACGCGGCAGTTCGACGTGCCGGCGGTCTGGTACTACCACAGCAACTTTCCGCGCGTCATCGCGCCGCACCGGCCGGGCGTGGGCCGAGTGCGACGCGCCGCCAGCGAAGTCGCCTGGGGTTACGTCCGGCATCTGGCCCGGCTCGTCCGCGTCACGCTGGCCCCCTCGCGCGCGGTGGTGCGCGAGCTCGAGGAGGCCGGCGTCGAGAACGTGATGAGGGTGCCCCTCGGCGTGGACCTCGACCTCTTCCGGCCCGCCCGGCGCGAGGCCGTGGCCGAAACGCGTCGGCGCCTCGGGCTGCCCCAGGGACCGCTGGGCCTCTATGTCGGACGGATGGCCGGGGAGAAGGAGGTCGATCTCCTCCTCTCGGCCTGGTCCGACATCGAGCGCCGGACCGGCGCGCGGCTGGTGCTGGTGGGCGACGGTCCGTCGCGACGCTCGCTTCGCCGCACACCGGGAGGGCAGCGCGCCGTCTGGCTTCCGTTCGAGCGCGATCGCGAGAAGCTCGCCTGGCTCTACGCGGCGGTGGACGTCTGCATCTCCCCGGGCTCACTCGAGACCTTCGGCCTGTCGGCCATCGAGGCGCTCGCGAGCGGGACCCCGGTCCTCTCGGCGGACGAGGGTGGCGTCGCCGAGAATGTGCGCCTCTCGGGCGGCGGGCGCCTGTTCGCCTCGCGCGACCGCGCGTCCCTGACCGAAGAGGCGATCGCGCTGCTCGGCGACGATCTCGCCACGCTGGGAGCTCACGGCAGGCGGTACGTCGAGGTGAATCACGGATGGGAGCGGGTGCTCGACGGGCTCTTCGAGATCTACCGCGGAGTGCTCGGCGCATGACGCTCCTGGTGTCCATCCACGACGTGACTCCCGCCCATGCCGACGGGGTGGCCCGGCTCTGGGCGCTCTGCGCGCGCCACCGGCTGACCCCGGCCCTGCTCGTGGTGCCCGACTGGCACGGGGAATGGCCGCTCGATCGACATCCGGATTTTGCGGCATGGCTGCGCGCCAGGGCGGCGGAAGGCGGAGAGATCGTCCTCCACGGTGAGCGCCACGACGAGCAGGGGCTGGCCCGGTCGCCTCGCGACGCGATGCGCGCCTGGGGGCGGACGGCGCGCGAGGCGGAGTTCCTGACCCTCGACGAGGCCGCCGCGCGCGAGCGAATCGAGCGGGGCCTGGCCGTGCTGCGCGCGCTCGACCTGGAGCCGGCGGGATTCGTTCCGCCTGCGTGGCTCGCGCGGGACGAGGGACACCGCGCCGTCGCCGCCGCCGGTCTCGCGTTCAGCGAAGACGAGACCTCGATTCGGGACCACCTCTCGGGACGCCGACTCCGGTCTCCGGTCGTGCGCTGGAGCACGCGGACGTCGCTCCGTGCGATCGGATCGGTGGCGGTGGCCCGCGGGCGTTGGGTGCTCCAGCGTCGTGCGCGGCTGCCCCGCGTGGCGCTGCACCCCCAGGACCTGTCCCATCCCGCCACTGCCCGCTCCCTGGAGGCCACGCTCGTGCGGTGGCTCGCCCGTCATCGGGCGTCCGGCTACGCCGAGATCCTGTCCACCGTCTTGGCATGACGCCACTCCAGGCCCATCTGATCTGCGTGGCGCTCGTCGCGGCCGACCTCGTCGCGCGCGCCTGGCGGATCCAGTGGCTCATCCAGGGATTGGGGCACCGCATCAGCTTCCGCGACTCGTTCGTGCTCAATGCCTTTGGGGACGCGGCCTGCGCCCTCACGCCGCTCCGCATCGGAGGCGAGCCGGCGCGCCTCGCCGGAATGCTGCGCAGCAAGGTGCCGGCCACTGCCGCGTTCGTGGCCATCAGCCTCGAAGTGATCGCCGCGTGGCCGGTCATCCTGATTGCCGCGGGCTGGCTCATCTGGCAATACGCCCCGGCCTGGTGGACGCTCGCGGGCCCTCGGCTCGGTGCCGCCGCCGTGGCCGCGTGGCCGTGGGTGGTTCTGGTGGCTGCCTTGAGTCTGATCGCGTGGAGAAAAGCGCGGAAGATCGCGTCGCCGGCGGCCCGGCAGCTCCGGCGGCCCATCCGCCGTGCGCTGGTGTACTGGCGGCGGATGCCGCGCTGGCCGCTGATCGCGAGCGTCCCGATGACGCTCGTGAACCTGGCGACACGGGTGGCCATCCTGCCGGTGCTCGCGCTCACGCTGCCCGATCCGCCCGCGATCGGGCCGCTCACCGTCGGCTCGTTTGCCCTGCTGTACAGCCAGCTCATACTGCCGACACCGTCGGGAGCGGGCGCCGTGGAGCTGGGATTCCTGGGCGGAGCGGCGGGCGATCTCGGCGCGGGAGAAGGTGGACTGCTTCTGGCGTGGCGCATCTATACCAACGGCATCGGCGTGCTGCTCGGCGTGGTGCTGGCCGCCCATATCTACGGGTGGACGGCGCTCCGGCAGCTAGCGAGGCGGTGGAGCGATCCCCACCAATAGCACGGTCCGCTCGAGCGCTTCCACCACCCCGTGGGGTACCTGGGCCGGCGCCCACACCACCATACCCGGCCCGGCTTCCTCGGTCTCCACGCCGACCGTCATCCGGGCTCTCCCGCTCGCGACGAAATAGACCTTG
>Ga0075292_1000017_pt1 | contig 13742 bp, 16 predicted proteins | sample SF_Rice_20C_80N__FD_69758 | JGI IMG/M metagenome (GOLD analysis project Ga0075292, IMG submission 69758) | Rice paddy soil microbial communities from Twitchell Island, California, USA - SF_Rice_20C_80N_403 | ecosystem: Environmental > Terrestrial > Soil > Paddy field/soil | place: USA: Twitchell...
AAACATTGTCGACGGCCAAAAACTCTGCTTCCCGTAGCTCCAAATTGTCCTTGCCGTTCCGACCGGTAAGCTCTGCTGCGAGATCGGTTAGGCCGTACCAAAGTGAATACCGCAAGCGACGGCAAAACTTTTTTGAAACCTGCTCGACTTCGACGACGGGAGTGTCAACCATGTTTAGGCGGTAATGCGTTCAATCAGGATCGGTAGCGCAAGACGGTAAAGCAACAAACCCGCGAATAGCGCAAAAACCGTCAGTCCGCAGACGACAAAAAAAGCGCTCAGATACTGCGGCGAACCGGAGAACAACCAATCCCGCGTTGTATCCAACACGGGGCTGACAGGATTCAGCAACAGTAACAAGGCCCCAGACTCTGCGGCGGAGGGATAAATCACCGGAGTAAGAAACATCCATAAATAAAGAGCGAACGGCAGTGCTTGGCCGACGTCGTGGTAGAGAAGTGCCACGGGGGTGATCAATAGACCAAGAGTGATTCCCATCGCTATCAGAGCCACCATGCCAAAGGGGAACCAGATTGCGGTCCAAGAAAGTCCAATCCCAAACCATAATAATCCCAAGACCAATATGCTGAGGCGTATCAGCGAGGCGAATAGCACCTCACCGATCCCGGCTAAAACCAATGCTTCACGAGGAAAGTTTACTTTGCTGAGCATCGAATGGGACTGCTGAACTGACCGTAGTGGAGCATGAACCGCATCCGCAAACGCTTGCCATAGAATCAGACCGGTGAGAACGAAAACCGCATAGGGGAGTTGTGTCTGGCCCACAGTGAAATAACCGGCCTTTCGCAAGAAAACGAAAACTGCGGCTGTCATCAGCGGCGCCAGAAAAGCCCAAAAGTAACCCAAGAACGTATGACGGTAACGAGAGCTGATGTTGCGAATCAAAAGCCGCCAGGCAAGTTCGCGCGAAGCCGCTAGGTCTCGGACCATTTCGCAAAAGAGCTGCTTGGGATCGGTAAGCTTAGACCCCGGCGTATAGACAGAAATTTGCGGCATTTTGAAATGACTATTTCGCAGAAAGTTTTAAACAGTTATTTTACTTGCGCGCAAAACCCTATTCAAGATAAATGTCAGGCCAGGACCAGAGCACAATCCTCTAATCGCCGTCCGTAGGTTGAACCGCCGGTCGCAAGGACAATACATTAACCGAATGAATGCTTCAGAACAGCTCAAAGTACTGTTTCTAACTTCCAGTTACCCCAGAAGCAAAGAGGATAACGCGTCGGTTTTCTTGCGCTACATGGCCGAGGCGTTGGCAAGCCAGGGTATCACTATTCATGTTGTTGCTCCCGCGGAAGGAAGTGGCGCGACAACAATCGAGGGAAAGATCGCAGTGCAACGCTTTCAATACTTTTTCAGGCGATTCCAAAAACTCGCTTATGGATCTGGAATGATTGCCAATCTCAAACGCAATCCGTGGCTCTGGCTGGAAGTTCCCTTCTTCATAGCAGGCATGCTGTATGCCGCACTGCGCGCACTACACAAAGACCAGATTGATGTGATCCATGCACACTGGATCATTCCCCAAGGAATTGTCGGAGCAATCGCACGCCGTCTATTCAAGATACCACTGGTCACCACCGCCCACGGGGCCGATGCCTTTGCGCTGCGAAATCCTCTGACAAAGTTTTTGAAGCGTGTGGTCATCAATCGAAGCGATGCATTCACAGCCAATACTCGGGCAACGTCGCAGGCAATCGGCACGCCCAATTGCATGCGCGCTACTCGAATCATTCCCATGGGAGTCAACGTCGATCTCTTCCGCGCCGGCAGTTCCACAGCGCTTCGCCAGGAATTAGCCGAAACTCAGTTTCTCATACTTTTTGTCGGCCGACTAATCGAAAAAAAAGGTTGCCATGATCTTTTGCTAGCTTTATCTCTTCTTAATCCTTCTCTGCTGCGCCAAACCAAGCTTTGGATCGTTGGAGACGGTGACCAGAAAACTTCTCTGGAGAAACAAGTGAAAAAACTGGCACTTCGAGAAAACGTTCGTTTCTGGGGAGCAATCAACAATCAAAACTTGCCGGACTTCTATGCCGCAGCTGACTTATTCGTCGCGCCTTCCACTCAAGCGGCCTCGGGCGATACGGAGGGTCAGGGCGTTGTCTTGCTCGAGGCATTCGCGGCGCAGGTTTGCGCGATAGCGACACGCATAGGCGGCATAGAAGAAGTGATAACCAATGGCGTAACAGGTCTTTTGGTCCAACCGAATAGTCCGCAAGAACTCGCGACAGCGATCGAATCACTATTGAATCATCCTAAATTGAGGGCCCAGCTTGCCGCGAACGCGTTCGAGGAAGTAACCGGGCGATACAGTTGGAACCGCATAGCCGCCCAGTTCGAAACGATCTATCGGGACTTGGTGAATTACTCCCATTGTGGCTGCGAGAGACGCGGGTGCAATTAAATCCGCCATTGGTCTAGTCCAGATCAGCATTGCTGGAGGTTCCAAAGCGTTCCATGCGCAGCAGAGCGATCTGCTCGGAAACCAGACCGAGCATGAAGATAATCACTGCAGTGGTAAACATGAACACCGACATATTCGTAAACCGGCCTTGCGTTACGTAAGTGTGAATGTAATTTGCGAGACCGGCGCAAAAAAAGAATATACTGACGGGTAAAAATACTCTAAACGGCGAAAACAGGGTCGCGATTTTGGTAATGATCAGTAAGAAACGAACACCATCGGTCACCAGGCTGATTTTGCTCTGGCCAGCGCGGTATAGAGATTGAATAGGAATGTACTTGACGGTATATCCGGAGCGCAAAAAAGCCAAGGTCAACGTCGTCGGGTACGAAAAAGTGTTGGGTAGAAGATCGATGAATCGGTGCGCGTCGCGACGTGACAGCACCCGAAATCCCGACGTGAGGTCTTGAACTTTGAAGCGAGTGACGTAGGTCGCAAGAAGATTGTAAACAAGGTTCGCCGCGTAGCGGTGAAATCTGAGTTTCGAGCCCTTTCCCCGCGCCCCGACGACCATGTGATAGCTGGAAGCTTCCGCGAGCAATTTGGGAATGTCCTCCGGCTTGTGTTGCCCGTCGCCATCCATCAATAAAAGGAACTTTCCTCGCGCCCCGCGAATGCCGCTCTTGACCGCGGCGCCGTTGCCTATGTTGTAGGGATGACGGATGACACTTGCCCCCGCGTTGAGAGCGATCTCGGCGCTGCCGTCTGTAGAACCGTCATCGACTATGATGATTTCCGCGCGAGCGAGCCTGAGTGCGTGTATTTTTTCGATCAGTGACGCCAAAGTCTCCGCTTCATTAAACACCGGGATGATGATCGAAATCTCGTAACTGCTAACCATGGATCTGGTAGACACTATAACCGTGATCGCGGAATTCGAGCACGAGACGGCTCTGGACGAACTGGTTCCACAACGCTGCTTGCGTCCAGGTGAGATTTTGAGTCAAAAATTTAGTCAGAAGATTTTCACGAATCATGAGGTGAGTAATTTGATTCCGCTCCAGAGCGTGCGCAATTTCATCTGGGCTTTTGGCGGCACGAATCGCCGCCAGCAGATATCCCGGCAAGTCGCCGCCGTCATGAAAGTAATCCCTGTCGGAATAATACGCTCTCCGTCCGACAAAGAGAAGATAAATTTTCGCCGACGGCTCAGTATTTCGGTTGATGAACTGGAGTGCGGCATACTCGGGCAGCGCGCGTGCCAGGTACACGTCCCGACCTTCTTCGCCACTGAGATAGGGGAGTGGCGCGGCCGCGCGAACGTATCGCGCGAGATAAAGTGTATGCCAGCCTGTAAAAAGGATCAGCGCCCCAAAGAGATAGACCGGCCGCCTGATACGGATATAAACATTGAAGACGCCGTAAACCGTCAAAACCACCAGAGCCGGAACGATCGGCAAGACATAACGAACCCGCAGATCGACGAGCAACAGAGCATAAAAAAGAAATAACACTGCGAAGCTGCCGAGCAGTTTCTTATCTTCTCGCCATTTTCCCTTGAACGCCCATGGGAGAAACAGAATCAGGATCGGCGTCAGTACGCCGTCGAAAAATTGCGGATTATCGTCCTGACCGGAAAAAAAAATTCGCAGCGGTAGGCTTAAGATCTGCCACAGGTTTTCACCATAAAGCAGTTCCCGCTTCACAAATATGCCTAAGCCGCCGAAAGTTGCGGCCTCCGGCGTCGCGGAACGAGATGCAAACAAGTTGCCCAACAACGGATAAAATGGATTGCCAGTCTGAAACCAATTTTTGACCAGCCACGGCGCGAAAAGCAATAAAGCGCCGCCACCGAAGATCAAAAGCTCAAGGCCAATTTGCGCGGCGTTTTTTCGCGGCGGCTTGACCAGCACCAGCAGGAACAGAAACGCGAGCAGTAGCCCGGCAACCATTCCGTTCGGCTTTGTGGCGAGGGCAAGCCCCAACGAAAATGCAGCAAGGGTAAGCCAAGCAAGGGATTCTCTCTCTTCACGCCAGCGCAGCAAACCCAGCAGCGCGCCCGTCGTATAAAATGTCAGGCCGAGATCGATGTAGCCCCAATGGCTTAAGCGCGCGATCACCGGTGTAGAAATAAAAAGAAAAAAACCAAGGAGTCCGTATTCGGCGTTCATGCCCCGGCTTAAGTAGGCGTAGAGCAGCAAACCGGTCAGGTAGCCATATAAAGCGTGGATTAACTTCGGGACGAAGTCATAGCCCCAATACACCCAGGGCGTGTAGAGCATGTCGAGAAGCATGGGATAGTAGGAGTACGGCGCCATCGGCACTTCGATGATCTTGCCGGCCTTGGCGTAAAGCTTCGGAATCGCCAAATGATGCGTGAGTTCGTCGCGGCTGGTCGGCGGTAATAAGCCCAGGATGATTTCGACAACGAGAAAAATAAGAATCGCCGACCAGATAAGGCGGCCAATCCAGTTTGTCGCTCGAGGTATGACTAAAAAATTGACCAGGAAGAAAGCCGCGCCGAGAACGAGAGCCGCAACGACGCTATAATTCAGCAAAACACTGTGGACGTACCCCGCCAACCCGAACAGGAAATAAAAAGTCGCGGAAAACCCCAACAGGCAGCCGACCCATGCGGTGCGAGACAGGAGAAGCGAAAACCGCTCTTCCATCACGCTCCGTGTACGACCATGAATTCGCACTCCGCAAACACGAGCTGAGCCGGTGTCTTTGTGATGTGCCGGTGACAAAGGAAGTGACCTGCGGTTGATAGATTCGGATCCAAGATCAAGGTGTGAACTATAGCCATTGTTTCAGTTCCGACGTGCATTATACGGCCAGAACTGCTTTTGAACCGCAGGCTTTGACTGCTGAGCCGAATTATAAATTGCGATAAATCAGCTTGCTGTTTCGATGACAGCGACTACTACACCGAACTTTACGAAGTCGCCTTCCTGGGCGCTGATTTCCTCAAGCTGCCCGTCCTCCGGTGACTCTATCTCCACGTTGACTTTATCGGTTTCCACCTCGAGGAGCGCCTCGCCCTTCCGCACTTTTGCGCCTGCTGTTTTCAGCCAGCGCAGGATACGCACCTCGTCGCTCTCGTCGCTCGACCCTAACCGGGGAATGGTGACAGACCTTCTCATTGCGACTTCAAAGCGACTGCGCTTCAAAGCTATCGCTGAGTGATGTTAGCTTGAGCGTCTGACGCATGTTTTCCATGAACGCGTGAACATTCTTATACTTCGCCGGAACCTCGTATTTGACGGCGGTGTAAAGGTAATGAAGCTGGGAAAAAATCGCCGCATCGGCGATCGTGAGTCGCTCAAAAATGAATTTCTTTCCAGTATACATTTGGTCCAAAGTATTAAAATGGACGTCCCACTCTGCTTCGGCCTTCTTCCGCGCTTCCGCAGTTTCGGCGCGGCGTATCGCATGGTTGGCGTGAATGACTACTTCATCGGACCAATCTTCCAGTGCTAAGCAAAGACCTTTATTGGCGGCGTTGTCAGGATAAATACTGATCCCCGGATAATCTTTTTCAAGCCGCGCCGAGATCACGGTCGAATCGATGACGCACTCGCCATTGTAATCCATCGATGGAATCTTTCGCTGGCCAGTGTATTCGATCAACGACTTGCGATCGTCCTTGCGCACGTCGACAATATCATAGGGCACTTTTTTCATCGCCAAGACGATCCTGACCTTTTCACAAAACATCGACGTCTGGGACTGGTAGAGTTTCATGGCCATCGGCTCATCCTCCTTACAAAGATCAGACTGTTTCTAATACCTGCTTACCCATGCATCAAAATCAGCAAATTCTCAAGCCTGAGCGTGTTCGGCTTGTTGACGTTGGTAAGCTTGCCAAGTATTGTTTGACGAGATCTAGCACGACGCCGATTCAGGGTAACTCCTGCTGTCAAAGGTACTTTCGGAAGGATCAGAATGGCGAAATATCTGCAATGCAGCGAGTGTGGCAAACTGGCTTTTTACTACGATGATTACGTCGGCACCGAGAAGCCGTTCTATCGCCGCTATATGCGTTATCCCGAAGGCGAGGCAAAGTTTGAGCCGCCACGTTGCTTTACCTGCGGCGGAGTGCCGCGTCTGATCCACGAAAATATCAAAGAAGAAAAACCGGCCGCGAAGCACTGAACCAAGCATCCCGATATAACCAGACGTCGTCTCGTTTTGATTGACGCCCCAGAGTAGGGATTCAATCCCCGCCGCCGATACTCCGAACCTGTTCCCGCACAACTTCGGGCGGGCAAAGGCGAAGAAAGAGCTTCAGGCCGCCGGCAACCACCGCCAGATCATCCAGCTGACCCATGCCCGGCAGGAAATCAGGAACTACGTCCATTGGTAAGATGACATATCCGAGTATTCCGACGAGCACAAGTTTTGCGCCGGCGGACACCCGCGGGTCCTCCACGAGACGGCAAAAGAGTTTCAAAAAACTTGGCAGATGGATGAGGAGTCGGAAGAATTCGGTCCAGCTCAGCCGTTTGATCAAGCCGGTCGTTCTGAATGCCATACTACTCCATCATTCGCTGCTCAAACCCTCTTTGCAAACTCAAATCCGCTGGCGAGGAACAATACGGGGTGATTAGGTTTCAGTGCTTTTCGATGGCGTGAACCACCGAGGCGCGGGAAAATAAGCCGCAGACGCCATCACGGACATCTCGTTTCAAGAGCACCAACCCAATTGCCAGGGCAACATAGACAATCGAATAATAGAAGCGAAATTGTGGGTCGGTAAAGAGCAGTTGGGTCGAGAACAGCGCAAAGACGGCTGCGGCTTCCATGATCGAGAATGATAGATTAGCCAGGATTGCAACGGCAAATAGCGACTGTGCCGCCGTTAGAAAGACCTCTTCCACTTGGCGGCCGTCCATATGCATAGATCCCGGATTGCCTGCCGAAATCGCATAAACCACGGGGAGCATACCAATCAGCAGTGTCCATTGATTGACTTTTGAGGATAACAAAGCACCCATGCTGAGCCCCGGTTGACTCCTCAATGCGAACATAACTGCAACTATGAACTCCGGGGACTCCGAGGCGAGGGGAGCAAGCCACTGCACCAGGATAAATTCTTCGATACCGAACTTTCGCCCGCTCGCCAAGAGTCCCTCCGCAAAAGGTTCGGCGGCGATGAAGATGGTAAAGCCCGAAAGAAAGAAAAATAGCACTGTCACAAGCCGGCGCGGCCCCTGCCCCCACTCCTCGATCATTTGCGCCGGCCCCTCGAGATCCGGCTCCACATGCGAAGCTTTCGCCGCCGCACGCATATAAAAAGCGAAAATCACGATCAGCACCGCGGCATCACTAAGATCGAGCCTTCCCTTGAGTGGAATCATAAACGAATAAATGGTCGCCAAGGCCAGATAAAAAATTTCGATCTTATGGCCCGGTTCCAATTGAACTACGCGTTTACCGCTTTTCAACCAAAAAGTGAAAACTACCGCGGCCCATCCAACTCCGATGAGAAGCCGATTCGCGCCTGTCATGTTGGCTGTTGCAAAAGCGGTGTAGTTGGGATCTTTGCCTGCCATCCAGGCAAAATACATATCGACGGCATACTCGGGCAGTACGGCAATGAGAGCGAGAAGCGCTATGGCGAGCGCCTGCGGGATATCCTTTTGCGCCAGCTCCGCCGCCCACGAGAGCATGAAAGCGGCGCCGAAAATCGCTATCCCTGAGCTCAAAGCTTGCAGATGCGGCGCCGGATGAAAGCCAGCAAAATGGATCAGAATCCACTGAAGACACAGCAGTAACGATGAACCGATCCATAGCCAATTCGTCATCCAATCCTCCGGGCAATCTGATTCTCAACGGAGCGCAATACCCGTTCCTCTTTCCATAGCCGTTTGTCTAAGTCAATGCGGTAAAAAGAAAAAGGCGGGTGAATACCCGCCTTTTGAAAATGGTGGAGCCGATGGGAGTCGAACCCACGGCCTCTAGAGTGCGATTCTAGCGCTCTCCCAACTGAGCTACGGCCCCGCTAACGCGACATCGTCTTCAAATAATGAAGGACTTTATCCCTTAAATCCGGCCTTTTCAACGCGTAGGCGACCGTTGCGCGGACGAAGCCGAACTTGTCGCCGATGTCATAACGGTCCCCGAGAAATTCACAGCCATATATTTTACGTTCGCGCACGAGTTGCGCCAAACCATCGGTCAGCTGAATTTCGCCCCCCTTGCCGGCAGGAAGTTGCTGCAGGATTTGAAAAATCTCGGGGCGCAGCACATAGCGTCCGATGATCGCCATTCTTGACGGCGCATGCTTCGCCGGTGGCTTCTCGACCAGCGCCTCCACCTGATAAAGCCGCGGCTTAATCGCGTCGCCCTTGATGACCCCGTACTGGTGCACCTCGGTTATCGGCACCTCCATGAGCGCTACGACCGATTCATCGGTGTCCTGGAAAATTTCCAACAGCTGTCGAATGCACGGCGTCTCGCTCTCGATCAGATCGTCGGCCAGCATCACCGCAAACGGCTCATCGCCGACCAGATCGCGTGCGCAGAGCACAGCATGACCTAGCCCGAGAGGCTTTTTTTGCCGAACCGAAACGACTTCGGTCATCTCGGCGATGCGCTGCAGCATCTTGACCATTTCCGTGTTACCGCGTTCCGCCAACACCTGCTCCAGTTCGGGCGCCGCGTCAAAATGATCCTCGATGCCGTCTTTTCCGCGCCCGGTGACGAAGATGATTTCTTCAATGCCCGCGTCGACGGCTTCCTGCACGACGTACTGAATCGATGGAATGTCGACAATCGGCAACAACTCTTTGGGCACGGTCTTTGTGGCGGGTAGAAAACGCGTTCCGAGACCCGCCACGGGAATGACTGCTTTTCTTAGTTTCATAGAATTCTAAACGAACCTCTTTGCCTTTCGTTCGGCAATTTCCTGGTTCGACTTGCAAGCGATGCACAGTGTCGTTACCGGACGGGCTTTCAATCGTTCGATGCCGATCTCCTCGCCGCATTCCTCACAGATGCCGTACTCGCCGTCGTTCAACCGCTGCAAAGCTTCCTGGATTTTAAAGATCAGCTTGCGCTCGCGATCACGCATTCGCAGCATCGAATTGCGATTGGATTCCATCGAGGCCCGATCGGTCGGGTCTGGGAAATTCTCATCCTCGTCCATGTTTTCCACAGTCCTGCCCGCTTCTAAACGCAACTCGGCAATCCGCTGGTTCAGGAGGTTTCGAAAATAGTCCGATTCTTTTGAGTTCACTATGCCTCGGCAAACGTAAAATTTAGAGCATCAATTATAGGGTAAAGCTGGTAAACATCAACCGCGAATTCCCGTTTGATTAACCACCATATGAAACAGGCCGCGGATGGGCGAGCACGTAGACTTCAGTTGTCTTCGGCAGCATGCCGCGATTCAGTGTCAGCTGGGATTGCCCGATCTGCTTCACCGGATAATGCTCGTTGGCAAAGGCCGCAAACAGCTCGGCTTGTCGCGCGACGTCGTAATGCATCGGGATGACGATGGGCGGCTTCACCTGGTCGACGAGCTTAATGATGTCCTCGAATCCCAGGTTCGTCATTGCATCGATGGGAATCATCATCACATCGACATGCTGCAGAACTTTGACCTGTTCCTCCGTCAGCAAGTGACCGATGTTGCCGAGATGCGCCAGGCACAGGCTCCCCATCTCATAAACGAAAATCGAGTTAGCGATGGCGCCCCAACTCTGACTTCTTTGACTCGGAATGTTGACAATTGTGATATCCTTGACGCTGGTGCGAATCGGATTCCAGGTTTGCTTGAAGGTGATGCCGCGGAGAATAACAGGATTGCCCGTGACCGCCCCCGTGTTGTTATGCGTGAAATGATCGTTGCTCACCGTCACGGCATCCGCTTGGATGCCGGGCGTTACGTTGAAGTTCGGATCGGCCACGACTTTGGTTTGGCTGCTCGAATGAATCAAAAAACTCGAATGGCCGTACCACTGGAGAAAATACGACCCAAGGGACGGCGATTTTGTTCCATTGCCGCGCGCTTGCACGAACTGCCGCCCCTGTCGAAACATTTGAACCAACGACGGATTGCACATCGCCTCAGCGATATCTCGAAGCGGTATGAAGAAAGCCGCCCCCACCAAACCGAGGAAACCGCGCCGTTTCATCTGCCTCTCCTAACTGATCGATGCCGAAAAACGAAATTGTCGCGCCCGGCCGCCAGCTTTGCAGGTTGACCTGGCAACATCGATCAGCAGCCTCTGGAAATTGGAAGGAAAGTCTACGCCGGCCATGAAAAATCACCACGGAACCGGAGTGACTTTATCGCCGGGCTGCTCGGATTACAAGGCGATGTTATAGGAAATGGCTAGTTCGAGCAGTGCTTACAGATGCCGTAGAAGGCGAGCTGATGCGACGTTACTTTAAATCCCTCGTGCGGCAATTTCACGGGCCTGATCTCTCGCCGGTTGTCGATCAAGACATCATAAACGCGATCGCATAATTCGCAGATAAAATGCTGGTGCGGCTCGGCCAGCGGATCAAAATGCTGCGAACGTCCGCGCATCAATACCTGAAGTTTTTTGTCGGACACCAACTTTTGCAGGTTACGATAAACAGTCCCAAGACTGATGGTGGGTAGCTTCTTTCGGACTCGATCGTAAATCTGATCCGCTGTCGGATGCGATTTGTCATCCTTTACCGCATCCCAAATGATTTGCAGCTGTTTGGTATTTCGAGCCTGTCTTCGCGCTTTCGCCATATTTAGTTCACCAAATCCTGCGCCAATGATTTTTGCGCTTCCGCAGTCAGTACCGCGCGGGCTTTGTAGTTAGGATGCTCGATCACCAACTCAGCCGGTTCGCCGGCGACAAGCGATTCACGAGCTTCAGGGCCGAGTGAAAATCGCACGTACTGCACCGCGCTGATCTTATCGTCCTTGCTCCGTCCCTCTTCAAAACGACCGGCTACGACGTGCCGGCCGATTTTAAGGGAAACGGCTTCGTCAATGCCCAGGAATTTGAGGAGCTCTTCGCGCAGATGAGACTGATCTTCGATTTCCAAAAATAGCGTGGCGCTAAGCTCCCCTGGATCAGGGATGAGCTCGTTGTAGACGGCGATCTCCTCGCGAATTTTGTCGAGGTCGGCGAGTTTTTCCGCCCGCAACATTTCCTGAATCTGGAAGATCACTGTATCGCGGTTTTCGAAAACGACCGACACCTTGTCCCCTACGGAAATCCGTCGGTCCTGTTTTTTTTTGATAATGTCCTCGCGGAATTTTTGGCGAACCTTTTCGTAAGCCGAAAAGCCGAGGATGTCATCGAGAATAATCTTTTTCATTCTAGTCTGTATAAGCTTCCGTATAATTAGTGCACTCTGTGAGGTCCATGCACCCTGGCTCAGGCGCTCAAACCTGGCAGATAGGCTTGGCACTTCCTATCCGCCAGGTTTGCCTCTGCGTTGATCGAATTAGCTGCCCAGAGTGTCCAGACCTTTGGTAAATCTACCGGCGTGCGATTTTTCCGCCTTCGCCAAAGTTTCAAACCACTCCGCTAGCTCGGACAGCCCCTCGTCGCGCGCGGTTTTGGCAAAGCCCGGATACATTTCGGTGTACTCGTAGGTTTCGCCTTCGACGGCCGACTTCAGGTTCTTAGCCGTGGTCCCGATTGGAACACCCGTGCAGGGATCGCCCACCTCTTTAAGAAAATCCAGGTGTCCGAAGGCGTGCCCGGTCTCGGCCTCGGAGGTATCCCGGAATAGCCCGCCGACATCGGGGTATCCTTCGATGTCCGCAACTCGTGCGAAATACAGATACCGCCGGTTCGCCTGAGACTCGCCGGCAAAGGCATGTTTCAGGTTTTCGTGACTCTTTGTGTTAACCAAACTTTTCGCCATAAAAAAACCCTCCTTCTTATTAGTAACGATTACTAATAAATCAACCGGTCCCATGGAGTCAAGTCGATACATTGCTTTTTTTACGGAAGGGGTTCTGGTATTTTCAAGGGGTCCAATGCTGGTCTAAGGAACCTTGATGATCACGATTGATGATTTTCGCAAAGTCGAGCTCAAGATAGCCACGATTAAAGCCGCTGAGCCCCATCCCAATGCGGATCGCTTGATGGTTTTGAAAGTCGACCTCGGCGGAGAAGAGCGGCAAATTTGTGCCGGCATCAGAAATCACTATACGCCCGAAGATCTGCTGGGCAAGCAGATCGTCGTGGTGGCCAACTTGGAAACCGCCATGCTGCGCGGCATGGAAAGCCAGGGCATGCTCTTGGCCGCATCCGATGACGGACGAATCATTATCTTGACGCCGGAGAAAGCCGTGCGAGCGGGGTCGAAAGTATCCTGAGCTACGCGCAAACGATAGAAACGATGTGATGTCCCACTCTCCTCAAGGCCGGCCAACACTCTGTTTTGTCGATCATCATGCGCTGCGCTGGAATCTGCGGCAGATCCGCGAAAGAGTCCGCTCCAAAGTCAAAATTCTTGCGATGGTGAAGGCTAATGCATATGGTCACGGCGCAGCCGCAGTAGCGAAAACGCTTGCCGGAGCCGGCGCGGACGCTTTCGGAGTCGCCACACTGGAAGAAGGCATCGAGCTGCGCCACTCCGGAATTCGAGCGCCGGTTCTCGTTCTGGCCGGCGCCTATGGTGACCAACTCGCAGACTTCTTGGCGCACTCGCTGACTCCGGTTGTGCACGATCTTGGCCGGCTGAAAGCTCTTGAAGAGTCAGTTAAAAAGCGAGGCACCACCCTCAACGTTCAGATCAAGATCGATACCGGCATGGGCCGGCTCGGCCTAGTCGCCGCAGAATGCGATACGTGGATCGGCGAACTCAAAAAGCTTAACGCGCTTAAGATCGAAGGCGTCTTCTCGCATTTCTCCCACGCTGAAAGCGTCGAAGGCAACTACACACGAAAACAGCTGGAGATCTTCAATCTTATCGTCGAACGCCTGCGCTCAGAGAATATTCGTCCCGCGCTGGTTCATTTGGCCAATAGCGCGGCAACGATTACCTTGCCGCCAGCCTACTTCGACATGGTGCGCCCCGGCATTATGCTCTATGGCGTCTATCCTTCGCCGCCGATGGCAAGTGAGATCAGGTTGAAACCTGCGCTGGAGTGGAAAACTAAAATTCTTCAACTCAAAAAAGTCCCCGCCGGCGCGAGTATTAGCTATGGCGAGACCTTCATTACCAAGCGTGAGAGCCTCATCGCAACGCTGCCTATCGGCTATGCGGACGGGTATCCGCGCCTGCTTTCCAATCGCGGCGAAGTGCTTGTTGGCGGTCAACGCGCTTCAGTCGCGGGAAGAGTGTGCATGGATTTGACTAT
>Ga0075292_1000018_pt1 | contig 13596 bp, 11 predicted proteins | sample SF_Rice_20C_80N__FD_69758 | JGI IMG/M metagenome (GOLD analysis project Ga0075292, IMG submission 69758) | Rice paddy soil microbial communities from Twitchell Island, California, USA - SF_Rice_20C_80N_403 | ecosystem: Environmental > Terrestrial > Soil > Paddy field/soil | place: USA: Twitchell...
GGCGCCGTTTCTTACGCCGACGCTCCTCAAACGACAACAAGAAGCCTCGACGGAAGCCGCGGGCAATATAGACGAACGAATCTTTCGACAGACGCCCGCGCTGGTTGTCGGCGATCTTGCGCACCGTTTTTTGCAGAACTGGCAGTTCACCGGTGACGCCAAACACTTCGAACCGCAACTTCACGACTTCCTCGCTCACACGCTGCCAAGCGCATTCGAATCATCCCGCAAAGAGATCGAGTCCGAGCTGCGAAACATCTTCCGAGCTTTCTTTTGTTCGAAAGCTTACGCCTGTCTTGCCGGCTCGCGCATCCTCGGCCGCGAAGTCCCGCTCCTGATGCCATGGAACGGCCAGATCATGGAAGGCGTGATCGATTTGATCTACGAGCGAAGCGGCTTGCTTTACTTGGCCGACTATAAGACAGATAGCGTCGAAAATCAGAATTTGAGCGAAGCTGCTGCGCGCTATCAGCAGCAAGCCGAAATATACTCACAAGCGGTCCGACGGAGTATCGGGCGCGAACCGGCTGCTTTTAAAATTATCTTTTTACGTGTCGGCGAAGCGGTCGAGATATTCGCGGAAAAGAATAAGGAGCTTTGGCTGTTCTAAAGAAGACTTATGAGAATTTGTTTTATGGATATCGAAACCGTCCCCACCGACCGATCGCTGGAGGAAAACGGCTTGCTCGAGGCGCAGCTTCAGCTGGATGAGGGCGATCTCATTAAGAAGCTAAGCCTGTCCGCGGCGACGGCGAAAATTCTATGCCTGTGTTATGCGATCGAGCCGCCGGTGGGCTCCGAAGTGCAAGTGCTCGAGGGTGAGGAGACGGAGATAATCAAGAACTTTTGGAAGCTGGCTGTCGACTGCAACCTTTTCGTCGGCCACAACATTCTTGATTTTGATCTGCGTTTTATTTACCAACGCTCGATCATCCATCAGATCAAACCCTCGCGCGAACTTCCATTCGCGCGCTTTCGCAGCGCCCCGATCTTCGATACCATGCATGAATGGAGCAAATGGGGCCGCGAACATGCGAGCCTAGATTTGCTCTCAAGAACCCTCAGCATACCATCGCCAAAAGAAACTCTGGATGGGTCGAAAGTTTATCCTTATTACCGCGCGGGGAAACTGGCGGACATCGTAAATTACTGCAAATGCGATGTCGATTCGGTGCGGCAAGTTTACCGGCGGCTCACCTTCTCGGATTAAGATTTTACGCTTCACAGCCGCGGGCAGTGGTTTAATCCAACGTCTCCCTCGGAGTCTCTTTGCTCGTAGTAACAATCACATAAGCTGTACGTCGTCTCGAACCAATTGCGAGATCTTTCCCAAACTGAACCACTGCCGAGTTCGTTTGACTCCCCGGACGCCAGCCTATAAATTATTTCTGATCCGCTGAACTTGAGCATCTTCTTCTTTGCCAAGTCTCAGATCCCTAACAATTCAAGGAGGATTTTATGGACCACGCACCTGAAGCAAAGTGGCAGGAGCCCGCAGATAACAAGACTCGGGCCGGCTTAGGCAAGTTTCTTCGGCCCAACACCCCCTACGACAATTTTATGGAGTCGCAGGGCATTCCGATTTATCGCGACATCGGCGTGCGCCGCGTGCAGGATCTGCCGCGCAAACCGTGGAAGCGCATGGGCGGCAACGGCACGTTCATACAATTGCTCGGCACCGAGGGTCTCTGGGGTTGCTACGTTATCGAGGTTCCCGGCGCCGGCGCGTTAAATGCCGAAAAACATATGTACGAAGAGCAATTCCTCGTCGTCGACGGCCGCGGCACTACCGAAGTTTGGATTGACGGCAATCCGAAGAAACTCACGTTTGAATGGCAGAAGGGATCGATCTTCGCCATCCCGATGAATGCCACGCACCGCATCGTCAATGCGACTTCGAGTCCGGCGCTGCTGCTCGCCGGAACGACGGCGCCGAACGTGATGAATATATTCAGCAGCGAGGATTTTATCTTCAATTGCCCTTATCAGTTCAAAGATCGTTTCGATCCGTCGGACGATTATTACAAATACAAAGAAGAAGTCACGCCCGACCCAGTCCGCGGCCTAGCCATGCGCAAAACCAATATTATTCCGGACGTCATGGGTTGTGAATTGCCGATGGACAACCGCCGCTCTCCAGGCTATCGGCGCATCGAACCGCACATGGCGGGCCAGCAGTTTTATTTCTGGATCGGCCAGCATGAAACGGGTCGCTATTCCAAGGCGCATGCGCACGGCTCAGCTGCAGTGCTGATCTGCTTGAGCGGCAAAGGCTACACTTACACGTGGCCCTCAAAATTGGGCACGCATCCCTGGGAAAAAGGCACAACGGAAGAAATAAGACGACAGGATTACGAACCCGTTGGTATGGTCAGCGCCGCGCCGATGAGCGGCAACTGGTTCCACGCCCATTTCGGTGCCAGCAAAGAGCCGCTCCGTCTGACCGCGTGGTTCGGACCAAACGCGCCGGGCCGCGAACGCGGACGCCCCGGTGAAAAAGCGATCGACTACGGCGCCATCGACATGAAAGACGGCGGCACGGCGATCCCTTACAACGAAGAAGATCCGTTTCTGCGCAAGGAATTCGAAGAAACGCTGGCCAATGTCGGCGCGAAGTCGCGCATGGAACAGGAACTCTACAAGAACTCCTATTAAGCCGGCCGTCTCACGTCCAGAGTCTAGGTTTTGGACTAACACCAGACTTTAGACTCTGGACTGCAACGTATTCAACACGCCCAAAGGATTTTCATGACCACCGCACCTAGAGGCTCGTTCTCCAATGCGCACCGTCACATGCAAGAAGAAGAGACTCTTCGTCTCACCAGCGTGGGAGTCGATATCGGCTCCTCGACATCGCATCTGGTTTTTTCGCGGCTGGAGCTAACCCTCGAAGGCTCGCGTTATCGCGTCACCAAACGCGACATCTTAAATGAGTCGCAGATTCTGCTTACTCCCTACGTCGATGAGACAAGAATTGACGTTGAAGCGCTGGAAACGTTTATCAACGAACAATACAAAACCGCCAAGATTTGCCGCGAAGATGTCGATACCGGCGCACTGATTCTAACCGGCGTCGCCGTGCGCCGGCGCAACGCGCGCGCCATAGGCGAGCTTTTCGCGCAGGAGGCCGGCAAGTTCGTCGCGGTTAGCGCCGGGGACGGATTAGAAGCGACCATGGCAGCGCACGGCTCGGGCGCTGTGGCGCATTCGGCAAAAATCGGTGGGGTGGTTTTGAATATCGATATCGGCGGTGGAACGAGCAAGTTCGCGGTCTGCAACAACGGCAAAGTCCAAGAAGTCTCGGCGATCGATATCGGCGCGCGGCTGCTCGCCTTCGATCCGGACGGCGCCGTCGTGCGCATCGAAGAAGCCGGCAGGAAGCACGCCGGCTGGGCGGGTTTCAGCTTGGAGCTGGGCCAGAAGATACCGCAGGAAGACTTGCAAAGGATGGTCGGCGGCATGGTGGATAAACTATTGGCCATGCTCAACCCCCAGGCGATTACAGAAGAGATCAACGGACTGCTCCGTTTGCCGCCGCTCACTTACCGCGGCGAGATCGATTGCGTCATGTTTTCTGGCGGCGTCTCGGAATTTATTTATAACCGTGAAAAGACCACGTTCGGTGATTTGGGACCTCTGATCGCTCAGGAAATTCACCGGCGCATGGCGGATTTAGAAATGCTCGTGATGGAGCCCGCGGCCCGCATTCGAGCCACTGTCATCGGCGCTTCGCAATACACGGTGCAAGTGAGCGGCAACACGGTTTTTATCTCACCCGAGGATGCGGTTCCCGTGCGGAACATCGCCGTAGTCGCACCCGAGTTTCCGCTCGACGCCGATGAATTCAGCAAGGAAGCGGTGCGCGATGCCACTTTGACAGCTCTCCGGCGTCTCGATCTGACCAGCGGGCGGCAGCCGGCCGCCGTCGCCTTTCACTGGGAAGGCTCAGCGACATTTTTTCGCCTGCAAGCTTTCTGCGCCGGGATCGTCGACGGTTGGAAGGATATCTTAGCCAAAGGGCATCCCCTCGTGCTGGTCAATGATGGCGATATTGGCGGCATTGTCGGCTTGCATTTTCAAGAAGAGCTGAAGATCCAAAATGCGGTGATTTCGATTGACGGCATCGCGCTTAACGATTTCGATTTCATAGATATCGGCACGCTGATTCCATCCTCCGGATCGGTGCCTGTAGTCATCAAGTCCCTGATTTTTCCCACCTCCCCGCAGCAATGAAAACAGTGTAGCGGCCTCCCTTCGCGTCAACAACGCGAGAAGGTAAGAAAGATTTCTTCCTCCGGTCGAAGACAACCGGTTTTGCTTTGCGGAGCTTGATCTTTGGGCGAGGTGCGCCGAGCCAAGGTTGGACCTGCGCCGCGCGGTTTTATGGTGAGACTTTTTCCCATCCACAAAAAAAGCCGGAGAGCTTCTCGCTCCCCCGCTTTTCTAGTTTGGCCCCTTGATCGTTGTGTTCGCCTAAATCCTAAAGAATTTTTTCGCGTTCTCGCCTAGAATCGCCGCTTTTTCGGCATGCGACAAATCGCGGCGTTCCACGGTCTCATGAATCATCTGTTTTGCCGCCACCAGATCGACCTCGTGCGGGTAGTCCGAGGCGTATGAGAAAGCTTCGGCGCCGCACTGCTTTATCACGTACGGCAAAATCCATTCGTTGCCCTCGCAACCGACGAGCACTTGCCCGCTGGAGAGATAATCGTTAAGGCTGCGCGAATGCCCCGTGCTGGTCGTGTAGACGTTGTCGTCGCGGTCCATGCGGTCTTTGAGCAGCAAGAGCCATGCGCATCCGCCTTCGAAAAAGCCAATATGTAAATCGCGGTAACGATCGAGCACGCCGTGGTAAACCAAGGAGACGAACTCCAGCGCCAGCGGCACCGGATGTCTTAGCACGCGCGCCGCCCATGGATCGGTGAAGCTGTCGGCGCCGAGGCCCGTGCTGGAGCCGCCGTGAATCCCGAGAGCGCAACCCAGGCTGGCGGCCTCTTCATAAATCGGCCAGTAGTAGTCGTGACCGAGATGGAGCGGCAGACCGCGCGACGGCAACATCGCCCCGGGAAGCTTGAGGTCTAATACCAAGCGGCGCAGCTCCTTCACCGCTGCCTCGGCGTCTTGCATCGCAATCAGCCCCATCGGATGAAGACGACTATCGAGCTTGCGGTATCGTTCCGAAACATAATCGTTGAACGCGCGGCATACGCGTGTTGCGTAATCCGCCTGCTGAAAAAATCCAACGGAGAGACCTTCGGACGGGAACAAGACCGCCTGCCCAACGCCCGCTTTCTCGAGGAATGCCACCCAATCTTCGCCCGACCCTTTGCGATAGCTGCTGGCATCCACACGCGGCCGTCGCGGCGCTTCGACTTCCCCGGTTTTTCTGATGTTGCGGGGATAGTGAATATTGTCCAGGCTTGCGAAAACCCCCTGTCGATTCCTTGAAGGGTTCAGCGCGATTTCGCGATCCACCGGATCGAGAAACGGCACCATCTCAGGGATCGATTCGATGATGTGACCGTCACAATCAAACACCAAAATATTTTCCGCCACGGCACGCCTCCAGGGATGATTTTTTTTTGAGATGCGAGTTTTTTATCATAAGATTCGAGCAGCGAAAATAGCCCCGTATCACGCGGATTTCGTGTTCACCTGATGCTAAAAAGGTTCTTCGCCTTCTTTTAGCGGTCTAACAATCCGTGGCATTTGCGTTGCGCATATCGCATTGGCCTCGTCATTCGTCGAGACGCCATTGTTGTCACGGGCCGATTGTTCCCTCGATTGATCATTAATTGACATTGCCTGCCAAAAATGGCCCCGCGAGCTTTTGCCGCGCCGGGAAATCAAAAATACGATCGAATTTATCGTTAGGGCTCGGCCTTTTCTTGACATTTGGAGCGGCTTACGCCTAAAACCTCGCCAGAGAGATTCAGGCAAACAACGATGATCAAATACCGCGCACGTCATTGCCCCAAATGTAATTATTTTATCGGCTTCGCAACGGCAAAACCGGCGGTGAAAAGCCAGGAAATCCCACTGACCAGTTTTTGCCTAAATTGCAACTATAGGCTCCCTGTGCATAGTATTATTGACGGTGTTCGCAGGCCGGCCCCGCCTTTACGCCGACCTGCGTTGCGTTTAGTGCACAATGTCCCGAGAGATTCTTCTCTCGGTCCGGAGGGCGAGAGCCGTCGTAACGAGATGGAAACGAAAATTGCTCCGGCGGACTATTCTAGGCACTTGCGAGCGATCGGTCAGGAGCTGGAGGCTCTCCAGTTCAGTCACTTCAATCTGGAATTCACTGGTGACGCTTATTTGGTATGGCTAAAGTCGAGCGATAGCCAGGACAACACCCGGCCGCTTTTGCGCATTAGCAAGAACCGGCTTCAGAAATTGTGGCGCAACCGAACGCCGCCGCGGACGCTCGGCCATGAAGAACCTTATCCCATATCTCCGACACAAATCGGCAGGCGGCTCCGCTATTCGGTGCAGGAGTTAGACCGAATCGAAAAGGAACAGCGGGCGCGACGACGGCGGCAAAGCGGTACTGCCGACGGTCATTCTTTGTCGCAGCTGTTGCGAACCCTCGGCGACTTGGTGGGACAGCGAAGTGATCGACTTCTAGGCATCGCCTGGCAGGAGCTTTCCATCGGCCTCGTCATCGAAACAGCGCAGGGACGAAAGGAGGTAGAGGTTTTCCGACCGGATAACCTCTACGATCTCTGGGTTAGAATGTATTTAAAGAGGGATCATCGAGCGTTCGATACACCGCGCTAAAATTACGGTCCTCGAACGCGGCCCGCTGTTGCAGTGGTTCGGTCATCGTGGCGCCGGTGCTAAGTTTTCCGTTGCAGCGGGCAAAATCAGTTGTTCGTGCGGTGAGTAGCTCTGCTTTATGGGGGCCGGGATTTGCACGGTGAAAGTCGAACCTCTGCCGGCATGGCTCTCGACATGGATTTTGCCGCCAAGGAGGTCTAGAAACTTTTTCACGATGTAGAGTCCTAGTCCGACCCCGCTCCGAGGGGTGCCTGTCTCGGCGTCTTCGCCCCTTCGAAATCTTTCAAAGATCGTCGAAATTTGCTCCTCCGGAATCCCCGGCCCGGTATCAGTAATTTTTATCTCCAGCATTTTTTTCCCAACAAGATAACGCGCCGAAACTGTAACGCTGCCGTGCTCGGTAAATTTGATTGCATTGTTAATCAAGTTTTCCAAAATATGCCTGAGTTTTCGCCGATCTCCCTGCACGACAGGAAAATCCGATGGGCAATCCCAGATGAGCTTCACGTCTTGCGTTAACGGAGTATCGTAGAGCAATCTCATCTCAGACAGAAATTCCCATATGTTGAGCTCATGGATCTCAAGGTGCAGTGGTTCTGTCTCGATATTGCTCACTTGCAACACGGTATTGATCAGCCCATGCAAATCTTTTGACTGCCTGGCGACCGTCTCAATAGCCTTTTCCTGAATCGGCGTCATGGTTCCCAACAGCCCCTCGCGAAACATATCCGTGTAGCCGGTAATGACGTTCAGTGGTGTTTTGAGCTGGCTCGAAACAGCGCGGAGGAACTCATCTTTAATCTTGTGCGCGCCGCGAAGTTCCTCCGCTTGGCGCCGGCTCTGCTCGTAGAGCTCGGCGTGATGGATCGCCATAGCCGCCTGTCCAGCCAATGTCGATACAAATTCGATCTCCTCATCGCCGAACTCATGTGCGTCGCGGTTCAAAAAAACCAGGCAGCCGAGCGCACTGTTCGTTGCGACCAGTGGAACGACCAGAAAGGACAACAGCCCGTCATTCTCAAAAAACTCCAAACTATCAACGCGCGGATCCGTAAAGACGTTCCCTACCATCAACGGGTGCCGCTCGTTTACCGCGCCATCGGTAAACGCCAGAGCATCGTCCATGCCGGCGAATGTTCTGGCTTTAAAACCGCGCGCGGCAGCTGTCTCGAACACGCCAGTGCCATGGTTTCTGAGCCTCACAATAACAGCGGCATACGGCAAGTGGATCAACGCTGTTTCCAAGAATGAATCGAGCAGTTTGGGCGTGTCGTTCGTCGATGTGACAGCCACATTGACTTGATGAAGCACTTCCAGGCGCTCGCGCTGGCGGCGGATCTCCTCGGCGGCCTTCTGCTGGCGCCGCGCCTGTTCGTCTTTTTCGCGCGCAGTGCGGCGGATGCGCTCGACCTGCGCGAAATAACCGTAGAACAACGAAATGACAAACGGAAATGGCAGCCTTAAGTAAAGATTCGGATCAAAATTCGCAGTGCTGTTAAAGGCAAAATACCCGTAAACCAAAGGAGCCAGGAACGTTACGGCAAGCAGGCCGCGAATATCGTTGCAAATACAGCTGATGACAAGAGTAAAGAAACAAGCAACATAGAAGTCCGGGCTCGCCGTCCCGGTCGTGCTCAGAACCGCAATAAGAACCAACGTATCAAACACCAGCAAAGGGGCGTAAAAGTAAACCGAGTCAAAAAGATCGTCAGCCAGAAAATACAGCGTTGAGTGGCTGAGCAGATAAAGTATCAAAACCGCTTGAACCTGAGTCGGAGTGAGCCATTCGCTGGGCGTATAGTAGAGAAGATAGGACGAAAGAATGACCAGCGGCCAGCGCAAGCGAATGACCGTGTCTTTTTTTGCAACGTCGAAGAGCCGGTCTAAATTCCAAGCTCGGCGCGTCAAATCTTCCGAAGCGGCAATATTAGAAGCGCTCATCAAGTTAATCCAGCAGGTATTCGAGAGTAGGTGCATTTTATATGCCACCGCGGCATTGCACTTGCTCCAATGCGGCGAGCACCAAATTAAATTAAGGAATCTCGGAAGTTAAAGAATCGGCGCGAAACGACGATCGGAACAATTCAGCTTCGCACGGCACATTTTTGTAGCCGCGCGAACTCTGGTAACTTATTTGGAAAGAATTATGGGAGAGGTTTCTGACGATTAGTCAAGTTTTCGCCGGCGTTCGCCTTCTCCGCTGCGCCGAACGGACGGCGCGCAAGATATCCGCATACCCCGCGCAGCGGCAGAGATTGCCCGAGAGATACTCTCGAGTTTCATCGTCCGATGGGTTGGGATTCTCGTCGAGGAGCGCTTTTACCGAGAGCACAAATCCAGGCGTGCAGTAGGCACACTGCAACGCTCGCTCCGCCACGAAAGCCTCTTGAATAGGATGCAGCTCGTTCCCGTCCCCCAGACCTTCGAGTGTTGTGATCTCGCGGCCCGCCGCACGAGCGGCAAGCAAGAAGCACGAGCTTACGGGATTTCCGTCCATCAACACGGTACAGGTGCCGCACGCACCGACGCCGCAACTTTCGCGCACGCTCCAGAGCTTCAGGCCGTCGCGCAGGACTTCGAGCAGCGTGTCGGCGTCATCGATCTGCAAGGTTTCTTCCCGGCCGTTAACTCTAAGGACGATCTCCCGCTTCATCTGCCTCGATCCCGGCAAAGCGTCTGTTCGGCTAAACCCAAACCGCCGATCATGCCGCTTCACCATTCAACCGTTCGATAGCTTTTTTGACAAACAATTGCGCCATACGCCGCTTGTACCATTCCGAACCGCGAAGATCGGAGAATGGCGCTATTTGCCGTTCGACGAGCTCGAGAATTTTGTCGATCACAGGCTGATCGAGCGGCTGGTCGTTGGCGAATTCTAATCCATCGACGGATACCGGCGTAGCAGCCATGCCGCCGAGGGCAATACGCAAATCTTTGCAGCGCCCGTCGGCCTTTGAAAGAAATCCGGCCACGCCCAAGCATGGCCAGTCGTTCGCCGACAAAGCTGAGTAACGCAGATAAACCGCCCGGCTGTCCGCCGGCGTGAAAGGAACTTTGACGCCGACCAGGATCTCTCCCGGCGTCAAAGCGGTCTCGTACATTCCTTGAAAAAAATTTTGGAGCGGTATCACCCGTGACCCTTCGGGACCAAAAATATTCAGCTCCGCATTAAGAACCAGCAACGCCGGCGGTGGATCGAGCCGATAGTCGGCGTGAGCGAGGTTACCGCCCACAGAGGCGGTTTGGCGCACGCGCACGTTGCCGATGTGACTGAACGCTTCGGCTAAAGCCGGGAACGCTTGCCGAATCAACGGCGAAGTCTCGACCATCCGATGAGTCACCAGCGCGCCAATCAGCACACCATCGGATTCATGGGCAATTTGCGACAAACCAGGGATGGACTGAAGGTCGACCAAATATTTATAGTGCAGCGCGCGCTGCTTCATCAGTATGACCAGCGTCGTGCCACCGGCAATCGGGCGGCTTTCGTCTCCATACTTCTGCAAAAGCTCAACGGCTTCCTGCAAAGATCGCGGTTGCAGCAAATCAAAAGAACGAATGGTCATCGAACTGCCTTCGGTCGTCGATGTTTTTATCCTTCCGCAGTGTCATAATCAAGCACTCAAATGCTGGTGGTTTCGCGCGAAAGCATATGCGCGAACTCGAGGTTGACAGCCGCTGGCAACTTTGACATGAATCCGGATCAAGAGGAGGAAGAACTATGTTCGCGAGCATTCGACATATCGCCGTGATGACCGAAAACTGGGATCGAGAGGCGAAGTTTTATCAAACAATTTTCGGCATGAAGAAAATAACAAATGGAATGACCGATGAAACCGGGGAATATAACAAGAACCGCGGCCATCTAAGCGATGGCGTCATCGGCCTTGCTCTTTTGCAGCGCCAACCCGGTTTTCGATCAGGGCTCGATCACTTCGGTTTCGCCGTCGAAGATGTGCAAGTCGTGCGCGACCGCATCAAGCAGTTTTATCCCGACGTCAATATTCATCAGAGCCAAAGTCACGTGCCGTTTGCCGGATTGCGCGGCCACGACCCCGACGGCAACCAGTGGGACCTCTCCCAGAAGGGCATGGATAATGTTCGCGAAGGGTACGTCGAGTTCGGTTGGGAACAACCGCGCTGGATCAATCACATCTGTATTCGGAGCGGCCGTCCGGCTCAAATCGCCGAGTTTTATCAAAAAGTTTTCGACCTCAAACCAGTCGAAGGAATGTCGGGCGACAACAGCTACTATCTGACCGATGGTAAAGTCGGATTGGCGATTCGACCCTGGGACATGGTGCAGTATCGTGGGCACATGGCGGGGCTGGATCACTTTGGCTTCAAAGTAGACGATTTGGAGCAAACCAAAAAAGATCTCGCGGCTCTCGCCGCCGCCGCTCCCGCTTCTGCGCCGAGAAAAATCGCCATTGGCCGCGATGGCGAAACGCGCCAGAAGAATCTCGAAGCTTGCAAGCTCTGCAAACAGAGTCTGTCGGATCCGGACGGCGTGCTGCTGGATCTGACGGATTAGCAATTTGGATAATGGGCGCTACCGTTAAAGAGATTGTCGACTCGTACACAAAACAACCTTTAATCGCGGCGTCCACTCCGCCTTCCGCTTGGTATACCGATCATCGTGTTTTTAACTTAGAGCGTCAGGGGGTATTTTCCCGCTGCTGGCAGTTTGCCGGGCGCACCGAGCAGCTTCGCCATCCTGGCGAGTATGTCACGCGGGAAATCGCCGGCGAGCCTATTGTTATCATCCGTGGAAATGACGATATGCTCCGCGGTTTCTACAACGTCTGCCGCCATCACGCCGCTGCAGTCCTCACCCAATCAAAAGGAAAAGCACAAAATCTTCGCTGTCCGTATCACGGCTGGACTTACGATCTGCGAGGGAAGCTGGTGCTGACACCGGAATTCGCCTGCGTTTCAGGCTTCAACCGAGAGGAAAACGGTCTCGTTCCGGTTCAAACGGCTGTTTTTCAAGGCTGGATCTTCGCCAAACTCAATAACACCGGGCCAACATTGGAACAGGCTTTGAGCTGTGACTTAATTGAACGCTTTGAACATCTGAACCTTGAACAACTCCATTTTTTCGAGCGCCGCACGTATACGTTGAATTGCAATTGGAAGGTCTTCGTCGACAACTATCTGGACGGCGGCTATCATGTGCCGCATATTCACGGCGGTTTGAACAGCGTGCTCGATTACTCTAACTACACAATCGAAACAGGCGAGCGCGTTTGCTTGCAATCGAGTCCTATCGTGACCGATCAGGGGGATCCCAAAACAGCCGCCGTCCGCGCGGGAGAACATGCGCGCTATTATTGGATCTATCCCAATTTCATGATCAACATTTACGACGGAATCATCGACACGAACCTCGTCGTCCCGCGCAGCGTCGACAAGACCGACGTGGTTTTCGATTACTACTTTACCGATGTTTCAGAACATGCCAGAGAGAAAAATCTCGCGAGCATCGCCGTCAGCGAGCAGATTCAGAGTGAAGACGTAGCCATATGCGAATCGGTGCAGCGAGGTCTCGGGTCGCGCTCATACAACAGGGGCCGGCTTTCGGTCCGGCGCGAAGCCGGAGAACATCTTTTCCACAAACTGTTATATGCGGATTTGCAGGCCGCTATCGAAAACAACGCGGACGATGCAATCGGGCAGTGAACCCTGCAGGAGCAAGCTATGCAAACTAAGTATCAAGAAAAATTCGGCTATCCAGTGCCCCGCACAGCAGGCAAAGTCAGAAATATTATGGCTCCATGGATTCAGGATTTTATCCGCCACTCGCCGTTTTGTGTGATGGCGACAAGCAGCGGCAATGGCGATTGCGATGCTTCGCCAAAAGGCGGAACCCCTGGCTTCGTGAAAGTTCTGAACGAGAAGCAATTGTTCATTCCCGATGTTGCAGGAAACAAACTCTTCCACGGCTATGGCAACATCGAAACCAATCCGAAAGTCGGCTTGATCTTTCTCATTCCCGGTCACAATCAGACCGTGCGAGTGAACGGCAAAGTGAAAGTGGTCGATCGATCCGAATTAGACGACGTGAAATTGGAGGTGCACGATCCGGACGAGAAAGCGAAAGTGCTTCAGGGTTTGCTGCTCGATGTTGAAGAATCCTATAGCCATTGCCCAAGAGCTCTCAGGTTCTCCAAGCTCTGGGACGTGGAAGAGATTTCGAAAAATCTCGCGGAGCCGCCGCTGCCAGCCAAACAACCGGGGATTTAGACAACAGACCGCCAATGTAACCGGTCAAACTTCGGGTTTCACTCTGACCTCCTATGTCCGGCCGCATTCCGGCAAATGGGTCGACTCAGCCTCAAGGGCAAATCGCGATCTTCCGACAGCCGCGCCGCAGGGCCAAAAATCCGACGAGCCTGTGTCGGAAAATCCGAGGAACAAGCATGTGACCTGCCTCCGTGTGAACCGTGTTCCAGTTATGCGCGCCATTTCGGTTTTGCGAAGGCGCGCCGATCAGAGTAAAATTGTTGTTTAATCGATAACAGGAAACCCTGCGATGCCACCGAAAATCTACATTGACGGCCAGGCCGGTACGACCGCACTTCGAATCCGCGACTGGCTGGCCGGCCGCAAAGATCTAGAGGTTGTCACTCTTCCCGAAGCGCTGCGCAAGGATCCAAGCGCGCGCAAGAAGGCGCTCCACGATGCGGCGATCGTGCTGCTGTGTCTGCCAGATGACGCCTCACGAGAAGCCGCGGAATGGCTCGCCGATTCTCCGGTGAGGATTTTGGATGCCAGCACAGCTCATCGCGTCACGCGCGGTTGGGTGTACGGCTT
>Ga0075292_1000019_pt1 | contig 13142 bp, 7 predicted proteins | sample SF_Rice_20C_80N__FD_69758 | JGI IMG/M metagenome (GOLD analysis project Ga0075292, IMG submission 69758) | Rice paddy soil microbial communities from Twitchell Island, California, USA - SF_Rice_20C_80N_403 | ecosystem: Environmental > Terrestrial > Soil > Paddy field/soil | place: USA: Twitchell...
CCGGAAGGCGAAATCCGCGCGGTGCTGCGGGGAAAGGTGAAGCGGGAGACGCCGCGCCTGGTCGTGGGCGACCGCGTGCGCCTCGAGCCCGACCCCGCCGGCGAGCTGCACGGCATCCTGGCGCTGGAGCCGCGTCGTTCGCTGCTCGAGCGGCGCGTGCCCCAAGGACGCGGGGCGCGACCGGTCGCGGCCAACATCGATCAGGTCTTCGTCGTCACCGCCTCGGCCCAGCCCGCCCCCGTGCCTCAGCTCATCGACCGGCTCCTCGTCGTCGCCGAGGCGAATGAGATCGCCGCCGCCGTCGTGGTCAACAAGGCGGACCTCGATCCCGGCGCGTGGCTGGTGGATCGCTTCCGCCGGGCAGGCTACCGCGTGTTCCTCACCAGCGTCCCCTTGGGCCGGGGCACGGCGGAGTTCGCGGCGGCTCTCGCTGGCCGCACGTCGGTGGTGACCGGGCCGTCGGGGGTGGGCAAATCGAGCCTTCTCAACGCGGTCCAGCCCGGACTCGCGCTCAGGACCGGCGAGGTCAGCGCACGGGTGGGTCGCGGGAAGAACACGACGGTCGGCGCGGTGATGATTCCGCTGGCGGCGGGCGGCTTCCTCGTCGATACACCCGGGTTCAGCGAGGTGGGCCTCTGGGCGATCGACCCGAGAGAGCTGGGGTCGTGCTTTCCCGAATTCCGGCCTTGTCTCGGCCAGTGCCGCTACGCCGATTGCAGGCATGCCGGCGAGCCGGGCTGTCGGGTCGCCGCCGCGATGGAAGCCGGTGAGATCGCCCCGGACAGGCTGGAGAGCTATCGGGTGCTGCTGGCGGAGCTGGAGGGAGAGCCGAAGGAGTGGGAGTGAGGAGCTGGTTCACTCTTCCCGCTTTTTCGTCCACCGCTTCGCGTCCCGCGTCTCCACCTTCACCATCATCCGGTCGAACGCCTCCTGGAGATCGATGCCCTCGCGGTTGGCCATGCAGATGACGACGAAGAGGATGTCGGCCATCTCCATGCCGAGGTCGCCGTCGGCCTCGCCCTTCTTCTTGGTTTTCCGGCCGAAGCGGTGATTGATCTCCCGGGCGAGTTCGCCCACCTCTTCGCTCAGCCTGGCCATGTTGGTGAGCGGATCGAAGTAGCCCTCCTCGAACTGGGCGATCCAGGCATCGACCCTGCGCTGCGCGTCGGCCAGCGACATCAGCGGGCCGCCAGCGCGGCGATGAGGGCCCGCATGAAATGCGGGAGGTCGGCCGGGGTGCGCGACGAGATGAGGTTGCCGTCTACCACGACGGGGCTGTCTTCCCAGATGAGGCCCGCGTTGACGAGATCGTCCTTGATGGCGCCGACGCTGGTGCCACGCCGACCGCGCACGATGCCCGCCGAGATCGGCACCCAGCCGGCATGGCAGATGAAGGCGACGGGCTTGCCGGCATCGTGGATTTCGCGGGTAAGCTGGAGGAGCTTGGTGGAGCGCCGCATGACGTCGGGTGCGTATCCCCCCGGGATGACCAGGCCGTCGAACGCGTCTGCGGAGAGCTGATCGACACTGGTGTCCACCGTGAGGGGATAGCCGCGCTTGCCCTGGTAGGTGCGCTCGCCTGTTCCGGCGACCACCGTCTTCGCGCCCTCCTCCTCGAGGCGGATCTTGGGATACCAGAGCTCGAGGTCCTCGTAGAGCGGGCCGGCGAAGATGAGGACGGATTTTGATGAAAGGGTCACGGGTCGCGAGTCACGAGTCAAAGGTTTGTTGGCCATACACCACCCCATAAATGTAGGTTACAAGCCGATCTGGATACTACCGGGTCGCGACCCGCGACCCGCGACCCGCGACCCGCGACCCTCATGCGCCCACGCGAACGCATTCTCGCCAACCTCGAGTCCATTTACCGCGAATCCTACGATCGCGCCGAGCAGCTCGCCGACCAGGGACGGATGGTCGATCTGGAAAGCGCCTACATGCGCGACCAGCTCATGCTCGAGATCCTGCTCGACATCCGCGATCTCTTCTCGGTCGCGCCCGCGGCATCCGGCGGCAGCGCGCTTGAAAAGCTCGAGGCCGTGCGCCGACTCACCAAACTTCGCTGAGCCCACCGATGACTCCGAAAGGCCTGATGCTCCGCCTCCTTCCTTCCCTGGCGCTGGCGGCCCTCCTCGGTTGCGCCGCCTGGCACGACGCCAAACCGGCCACGCTCGTCGCGTACGGCCGCGTCTGGACCGGCGACTCGGCGCGGCCCTGGGCGGCCGCCGTGGCCGCCCGCGGCGACACGATCGTGGCGGTGGGAGACAGCAGTGACGTGGCCGGGCTGGTGGGCCCGAACACCACCGTCCTGCCCAATGGCCGGAACATGGTGACGCCGGGGTTCATGGACGGGCACAGCCACTTTCTCGATGGAGGGTTTCAGCTCGCCAGCGTCGATCTCCGCTCGTCGCGCACGCCCGAGGAGTTCATCGGCCGGCTCAAGGCCTACGCGCTCGAGCGACGCCCCGGCGAGTGGATCACCGGCGGCGACTGGGATCACGAGAACTGGCCCGCCACGCCGCTGCCCCGCAAGGAATGGATCGACTCCGTCACCCCGAACAATCCCGTTTTTGTGAGCCGGCTGGACGGACACATGGCGCTGGCCAATAGCGCGGCGCTCCGTCAGGCGGGGATCGACCGGCGGACCAAGGACATCCCCGGCGGCGTCATCATCCGGGACCCGCGCACCGGGGAGCCGACCGGCATTCTCAAGGACCGCGCGATGTTTCCGGTCTACGGCATCGTGCCCGAGCCCACCGCGGAGCAGGAGGACGCCGCGCTTCGGCGCGCGATGGCCTTCGCCGCGTCCAAGGGCGTCACCGCCATCGCCCACGTGAGCGCTCCTCCATCCGCGCTCGGTGCCTACCTGCGCGCGCGGCGCGCCGGACGGCTCACCGTCCGCGTGGCTCTGTATTTCCCGATCGAGACATGGAAGCAGGTCACCGACACGATCGCGGCGGAGGGACGGGGCGACGATTGGGTATGGATCGGCGGCGTGAAGGGGTACATGGACGGCTCCCTCGGCTCGAGAACCGCGCTGTTCTACGAGCCCTATGCCGACGACTCCACCACCACGGGACTTCTGAGGACCCCAGAGGACTCCCTCCGGAAATGGATCGGCGCATCCGACTCGGCGGGACTCCAGGTGGCCATCCACGCCATCGGCGAGAGGGCCAACGGGCTCCTCCTCGACATCTACGACAGCGTGGCCAGGGCGCATGGAAACCGGGACCGGCGATTCCGGATCGAGCACGCCCAGCACCTCCGGCGCGGCGACATCGACCGCATCGCCCGGAGCGGTGTCATTGCCTCGATGCAGCCCTACCACGCCATCGACGATGGCCGCTGGGCGGAAAAGCGGATCGGCCCGGAGCGGATCAAGGCGATGTACGTCTTCCGCAGTCTTCTGGACCGGCAGGCGCACTTGGGATTCGGCTCGGACTGGACCGTCGCGCCGATGGATCCAATCCTCGGCATCTATGCCGCCGTCACCCGCCGGACTCTCGACGGCAAGCATCCGGGTGGGTGGGTGCCCGAAGAGAAAATCACGGTCGACGAGGCGCTCCGGGCCTATACCGTGGGCGACGCGTACGCCGTATTCGCCGAGCACACCCGCGGCGCGTTGCGGCCCGGCTACCGCGCGGACCTGGTTCTGCTCGACCACGACCTGACCGCGATTCCTCCCGAAACGATCGACCGGGTGAAGGTCAGGACCACCGTCGCCGGCGGACGCGTCGTATATTCGGCCCACTGAGCCGATTTGCGACAGCGCTCCTCAAAACCTGCACGCTGTCGTGTTTCTGGCGGCTTGACCGCCGCCGTCCGGGTCCCCATCCTCCCATTCCCCTGAAAACGAATCGATCATCCGGGTTTCCCTCCGGGGAGGCGTTGTGCGGACTCGCGAAGTGATGACTTCGCTCGCGCTCGTGCCGGCCATGCTTCTCGCTTCGGCCGCGGCAGCGCAGCAAGCCGCCGCCCCTGCCGCCCCCGCGGTCCCCGCGGAGCACGCACTCCCCGCTTACGAAGATCGCTATGCCGAGGCGATGGCTCTGACCGGCGATCCCTCTCGCGTGGGAGAGGTCGAGGACCTCGTGCTCGTTCGTGACGCCGGGCGGTTCACACTCACGAGCGGTCGACTCTATCTCCTTACTCCGGTGGGGGGACGGACCGTCGCGGCGGTCTTCCGGGGACAGGGGGTCTTCTCCTTCACGGCTCCCAGCACCATCGAGCAGGACCGCCTCGCCCGGTTCGAGAAGACCCGGTCGCTCGAAGCACCTTTTACCGATCTTGTGCTCCTCTTTGCCGACACGACCCTCGCGGAGCTTCAGCGCACCGTGACCTTTGCCCCGTCGCATGTCCCCGGCGAGGTGCGCGGCCGGGTCAAGGAAAGCCTCGACTATCTCGCGGACGACGACAGCCGCACCTTCGAGCCGGACCTCATGGGCGCCTTCCTCAACGGCGACACGACCGATCTCTTCTACGCGCACATTTGGCGGTCGGGCGGCGGCCCGCTGATGTTCATGGTGAATCCGAACGAAGTCGAGAGCGTGAGCCTCAGGAACAAGATCTCTTCCCACGGGGCGGGGAGGCGTGCCGAAGTGGTGTGCCAGTTCCCCCGCACGGGACAGGCGCGTGACGCCCGGATCACGGGTGACCGCACCCGCCAGGCCGACGTGCAGAGCTATGCGATCGAGACCACCCTGCCGCCGACCGGCATCGGCGAGCTCGGATTCTCGGCGGTGGCCAGGATGGAGATCGTGGCGGACACCGCCGTCGGCCCCTGGGTGGCCTTCGAGCTGTTCGAGGAGCTCACGGTGGATTCCGCCCGGTGGGAGGGCGGCGACCCGGCCACGATCTTCCGGGGAAAGGAGAGCCCCCTGTTCTGGGTGCGGCTCGATCGGCAGCTCCTTCCCGCCCAGGTGCGCACCCTCGTCGCGTACTATCACGGAGACCTGATCGATCGCTTCGTCGATTTCTTCGAGATCAAATCGTCGGCGGCCTGGTATCCGCGATCGCTCGAGGGCCGGAGCCTGGCGAAATTCGACCTCGTCTTCAATACGTCACCCAACTACCTGCTCGCCAGCGTGGGCGATCGGGTCGACTCCAGCTCGACCGGCAAGATGGTACGCACCCGCTGGGTGAGCCAGGGCCCGATCCGCAATGCCTCGTTCAATCTCGGACTCTTCAAGAATTACGAGGTGCGGGACGACAGCACCCCGCCGGTGACCGTCATGATCTCCGAAGAGGCGCACAAGAAGCTCGCCAGGGTATTCGTGCAGCAGCGAAAGATGAGAGAGCGGGTCGGCGCGGACGTCAGCAAGAGCCTCAAGTTCTTTCAGAGCGTCTTCGGGCCGCCGGCCGCCAATCACTTCTACGCCACCGAAATCCCCGAGTTCCACGGTGAGGCCTTTCCGGGCATGATCCACCTGTCGTGGGTCACCTTCCAGAACACCTCCGACCAGGGAGAGGACGAGATCTTCCGGGCCCACGAGGTGGCGCACCAGTGGTGGGGCATCGGCGTGGACTTCCAGAGCTACCACGACCAATGGCTCAGCGAGGGCTTTGCCGACTTCTCCGGTCTCTGGTACATGCAGACGGTCCGGCACGACAATGACAAGTATTTCGATATGCTCCGCCGCTGGCGGGATGCGATCATTGCGCGGAAAGAAGAGCCCGGCCCGATCTGGCTGGGATACCGGGTCAATGCGGCCAAGGACTACGAGAACGACTATCAGACCATCGTCTACGAGAAGGGCGCGTGGGTCGTGCACATGCTGCGCGTTCTCCTCCTCGATCTCAAGACGATGAACGAGGATCGGTTCACCCAGACGATGCAGGAGTTCTACCGGAAGTTCGAAGGCCGTCGCGCGTCCACCGACGACTTCCGCAAGGTCGTCGAGCGGCACGCCGGGACCGACATGCGGTGGTTCTTCGACCAGTGGGTGTACTCCGCGGCCATCCCGACCTACCGGGTGTCGTATCGAACCACCCGCGGCGCCGAGGGCCAGTTTCATGTCAAGCTTCGGGTAATCCAGGAGAACGTGCCCGACGACTTCCAGATGTACGTCCCCGTGACCCTCGACCTGGGCAAGGACCACACGGCCCGACTTCGGGTCAAGGTGCGGGGTCCACGGTCCGAGATCGACCTGCCGCCCGTGCCGACGGAGCCCAGGCACGTGCGTTTCAACGACTTCGAGGGGGTCCTGGCGCAGGTGAAAATGGAGGATTGGAGAGACTGAGTTCGGGGAGTATCTTACGATTCCATGGCCACCCGTACCTCGCCCCGAAGCCGCCCTGCCAGCCGGCTGGAAAAGACGGACCTCCTCGATCTCTATCGCATCATGCTGCTGGCGCGGCGGATCGACGACAAGGAGATCCAGCTCAAGCGGCAGAACAAGATCTTCTTCCAGATTTCCGGCGCCGGCCATGAAGGCGTGCTGGCCGCCGCAAGCAAGATCTTCCGGCCCTCCTACGACTGGTTCTACACCTACTACCGCGACCGGGCGCTGTGCCTCGGTCTAGGCATGACCGCCACGGAGCAGCTCCTGTCGGCAGTGGGCGCGGCCGACGATCCCAACTCCGGCGGCCGGCAGATGCCCTCGCACTGGGGCCACAAGGATCTCAACATCGTCAGCGCGTCGAGTCCGACGGGCACCCAGTTCCTGCAGGCCGTCGGCTGTGCGGAGGCGTGGCTCCGGTACTCACGGATCGAGGGCATTGCCGACCGTGAGGAGCTGATCCACGGCGACGAGGTCGTCCTCTGCACCACCGGCGACGGCACCACGAGCGAGGGAGAGTTCTGGGAGGCCCTCAACACCGCCACCAACCTCAAGCTTCCCATCGTCTTTCTGGTCGAAGACAACGGGTATGCCATCTCGGTCCCGGTCGAGGTGAATACGGCGGGGGGCAGCGTGTCGCGCCTGCTGACAGGCTTCCCGGGCCTCTTCATCCAGGAGGTGGATGGCTGCGACGTCATGGCCTCGTTCGAGGTGCTGAACAAGGCCGTGGACTATGCGCGGGCGCGCAAGGGTCCGGCCCTGGTGCATGCTCATGTCATCCGCCCCTACAGCCATTCGCTTTCGGACGACGAGGTGCAATACCGTGCGCCGGCCGAGCGACAGGCGGACAGCGAGCGCGATCCGCTCACCCGATTCCCCAGGTACCTGCTCGACCAGGGCATTGCCACACAGGCTGAGTTGGACGCGATCGTCAGGAAGGTCGCCGAGGAGGTGCAGGTGGCTGCCGAGGTGGCGCTCGCCTCGCCCCAGCCGGCGACGAGCACCATCTATCAGTACGTGTACTCCCCCGACGTGGATCCGACGTCGGAGGGCTTCGATACGGAGGACGATCCGCGGTTCACCGGCGATCCCACCACGATGGTGGATCTGCTGAACATCTGCCTCCGCGACGAGATGGGCCGGGATCCGCGCATCGTCGTCTTCGGCGAGGATGTGGCCGACTGCAGCCGCGAGGACAGCCTCAACGAGGTGAAGGGAAAGGGCGGGGTGTTCAAGGTCACGTGGGGACTGCAGCGGGCCTACGGCAGCGACCGCGTCTACAACTCCCCGCTCGCCGAGGCCAACATCATCGGACGGGCCATCGGCCTGGCCACCCGGGGCCTCAAGCCGGTGGTCGAAATCCAGTTCTTCGACTACATCTGGCCGGCCTACATGCAGTTGCGTAACGAGTTGGCGCTGATGCGGTGGCGCTCGAACAACGCGTTCTCGGCCCCGGTCGTGGTCCGGGTTACCTATGGGGGCTACCTCAAGGGCGGCTCGGTGTACCACTCGCAGACCGGCGCCGCGGTATTCACCGGCGTGCCCGGCCTTCGAGTCGTCTGCCCTTCCACCGCGCTCGACGCCAACGGCCTCCTCAGGACCGCCATCCGGGCGGAGGATCCGGTTCTCTTCCTCGAGCACAAGCACCTATACCGCCAGACCTACAACAAGGCGCCCAACCCCGGCCCCAACTTCATGATTCCCTTCGGCAAGGCGAGGATTGCCCGGTCGGGCACCGGGCTCACCGTCATCACCTACGGTGCCCTGGTCCAGCGCTCGCTCTGGGCGGCCAAGCAGATGGAAGAGGAGCAGGGCGTGAGCGTCGAGGTGATCGACCTGAGGTCGCTGAGCCCGGTGGACTGGGAGACGATCGGCGCGTCGGTGCGCAAGACCAATCGCGTGATCGTGGCCTACGAGGACTCGCTCTCCTGGGGCTACGGAGCCGAAATCGCCGCGAGGATCGCGGACGACCATTTCGCTCATCTCGACGCCCCGGTCCGGCGCGTGGCCTCGACCGACACCTTCGTGGCCTACGCCCCGGAGCTGGAGGACGTCATCCTGCCGCAGACGGACTCGCTCAAGCGGGCGATGATCGAGATCGCCGCCTTCTAGCCCAGCTTACTCCCGAGTTTTGCCGCCCGCCGATTGGCCCGCCGCCGGGAGCGACGGCGGGGGAGCTACCGCATTGCTTCGCGAATCTCACCCGCGGCGGCAATCGCATTGTCCACGTCGCGCGACAGCGCCTTGGCCTGCTGAGTGGCCTGGGTGAGATCGCCGAGCACCGCCGCGACTCCCGCCGACCGCAGGCGCAGCAGATCGAACCGCATGTTCTGCATCGCGAGCACGCAGGATTCCAGGTGGCTCGCCACCTGGGAGCGGCGGCCCTGCAGGTCGATAATGGTCTGGCGCTGCCGCTCGAGGAGATTGAGGCGCCGAGCGCGCTCGGGGTCATCCGGCTCGCGCGACAGCGCGGCGATGCGCTCGTCGATCTGCGACAGGCCCCGCACGTCGAAATTGCTGTCCATCGCCTGAAGGGTGCGCGCCAGATCCGTCGCCCGGTTGTACAAGGCGTCGGCCGTCTGCTGGATTTCCGGCAGCATCTTCCGCTCCGAGGGCGGCAGCTTCTCCATCAGCTTGAGAATCGCGAGCCGGTCGCCGTGCACCTGCTGGATGGCAGGAAGGTGGGCGCCGTATTCCTCCAGCCGCGGCGCGGCCAGCTGGCGCCCTCCCCGAATGCCCTTGGCCATCGTCGTCTCGATGGCATCGGGCGCCGGAGGCCGGCTCAGCACGTCGCGCCAGCTGTATCCCGCCTGCCAAAGGTGCGCATATGCCCGCAGCAGGCCCACGCCCATACCGAAGAGCGGGAAGAGGAACCAGGGGTGGTCGATGCCGGTGGCGACGTTGATGCCAAAACAGCCGAGCGACACCGCTGCCCAGCTGGCGAACTGGCCGCGGACCTTCTGGACGATCCTCGGCTCTCCGGTGTCGGGTACCGGAAGGTCCTCGTCACCCCTGCGGGTCTGGCCATAGCGCCGTCCACGGATCTCCCTCGGATCGCGGGTCGCGGGGAGCGGCCGCTGACCGGCGAGGGAACGCTGCTCGGAGGGACGGGGGCGCCCGACCGTCGCCGGTCTTCCACCGCCGGGCCCGGCTCCTGGTGCAGCCCGGGTCTCGGTGCGCGCCGCCTTGAACCCCGTGCCCGTGGGGCGATAACTCCCGACCGTCCGGTTCTCCAGCGCCCGGCGCAGCGACTCGGCACTCGGCCACCGGTTCTCCGGGTCCTTCTCCAGGCAGCGCGATACCGCGAGCGCGAGGTCTGGCGGCACGTCGGTGCGCTTCGTCGCCACGTCCGGCGCAACCTCGGTGATCTGCTTCATGAGGATGCCCGCCACCGTCGGCGCCGTGAAGGGGAGCTCGCCGGTGAGCATCTGGTACGTGACGATGCCAAGGCTGTAGAGGTCGGAGCGACCGTCGATCTCGCGCTCGCCGGCGGCCTGCTCCGGGCTCATGAAGGCCGGCGTGCCGATGGCCACCCCGGCCCCCGTCAGGGTTGCCGCCGAGGTGGAGGACAGCGCCTTGGCGATGCCGAAATCGGTCACCATCACCCGGCCTCGGGTGCCCTCGAGAAGAATGTTGTCGGGCTTGATGTCGCGATGAATGATGGACAGCGCATGGGCGGCGCTGAGCGCGTCGGCCGCCTCCTTCATGATGCGGCGGGCCTCCTCCACCGGGAGCTTTCCCCGGCGCCGGATCTTCGCCGCCACCGATTCGCCGTCCACATACCCCATCACGAAATAGACGAGCCCTTCACCCTCGCCGACCGAGTGAATCGGCACGATGTGCGGATGGGAAAGGCGGGCGGCGGTTTGCGCCTCGCGGGTAAACCGCTCGCGAATATCCTGCTGGAAGGCGAGCTCGGGGGGCAGCACCTTGATGGCCACGCGGCGCTGGAGTCGCTCGTCCCGGGCTCGGTAAACCACGCCCATGCCCCCGCGGCCGATCTCCCCTTCGATCGTATACGCGGTGCCGAGTGCATCGCTGAGACGGGCGGCGAGCGGCTTGTCTCGAGGGTCGGTCATGGCCTGTGGAGCGGGTCGCGCATGGCAGACAATCTGTATGCGCGCGAGGCGCGCGGCAACCGAAGCCCGACTCCGCGGCCAATTTGGCAGCGTTTGCCCCGAAGTCCGACATTCTCGCGGGCGAGTGGCGGAGAATGCGCGCCGCGAGGAACCGGGCAGCTCTCTAAGTTGTTGTGAGGCAATCGCGGAGAACTGTCTTCGGTGGCACGGGGGGTGCACAAGAGGCCACGATCTGCGGTAAACCTGTCATTCTTCCCCCGGAAGTGGGGACTTGGAAGGAGTAGCATCGAATGGCTGACCGACTGACCCTGCCCGTCTTGCCTTTGCGGGAAGTCGTCCTGTTCCCCGGTGTCACCGCGCCGATCGGAGCCGGCCGGCCGGCAACGCTGCGTGCAATCGAAGCGGCTCTGGCCACACCGGAGCGGCTGGTTTTCGCGGTTTCGCAACGGCAGAACGTGGAGAACGTCGCTCCGGACGTGCTCTACACCATCGGAACGATCGCACGCATTGGACAACTGCAGCGCGGTCTCTCTGGCATGCAGCTCCTCCTCAACGGGGAGCGCCGGGGCATCGCGATTCATTATAGCGATAAGGAAGGCTACCTCCAGGCCATCGTCCGGGAGGCGGAGGAGATGCTGCCGCTCAACCCGGAAGATCCCGCCTTCGTGGCGCTCCATCGCGAGGCCCGGGTACGGGCAGCGGAGCTGGGCCAGAAGTCCGGGCTGCCGGAGGAAGTGGTGCAGCAGGTCCTCGCCGGCGTGAACGAGCCGGGCCGGTTCGCCGATCTGGTTGCCGGATACATCGATATCGCCCCCGCCCAGCGACAGATCCTGCTGGAGACGTTGAGCGTGGAGGATCGGCTCCGCCGCGTCCTGGTGCACGTCCAGCGGCAGATCGGAGTACTCGACGCGCAGGAGGACATCAAGTCGCAGGTGCAGGAAGAGCTGGGCGAGCGCCAGCGGGAAATGTTCCTCCGCGAGCAGCTCAAGACCATCCGGCGGGAGCTCGGCGAGGACGACGAGCGCGACGACCTCCAGGAGTTGAGGGACAAGATCGCCGCGCTCGACCTGCCGCAGGACGCGCGGAAGGAAGTGGACCGGGAGATGGCCCGGCTCAGCAGGATCGGACGCGAGTCCATGGAGTCGCAGGTCATCCGGACGTTCCTGGAGAACATCCTCGAGCTGCCCTGGAACCAGCGCAGCAAGGAACACCTGGAGCTGCCCGAAGCCCAGCGCATCCTCGATGAGGACCACTACGCGCTCACCGATGTGAAGGACCGGGTGCTGGAATTCCTGGCGGTGCGGCAGCTCCGGCTGCAGCAGGCCATGGAGGAACGAGCCCGCGAGGAGGCCCAGGCGGACGGCAAGGCAGCCGCCGAGCCGAAAGAACCCGCGGAGACGCAGGCCACTGCCACCGTGCCCTCTCCGAACACGGCGGTGCCCGGCAATGAGGACGACCGCACCGCGCGAGGCCCGATTCTGCTGTTCGTCGGCCCTCCGGGCGTCGGCAAGACGTCGGTCGCCAAGTCCATCGCCCGCGCGATGGGACGGAAGTACGTCCGCATCTCGCTCGGCGGAGCGCGCGACGAGGCGGACATTCGCGGTCACCGCCGTACCTACGTGGGGGCCATGCCCGGCCGCATCATCCAGGGGATGAAACAGGCCGGCACCAAGAATCCCGTCTTCCTCCTCGACGAGGTCGACAAGCTCGGCGTTTCGTTCCAGGGAGACCCGGCCAGCGCGCTGCTCGAGGTGCTGGACCCGGCCCAGAACGACACGTTCGTGGACCACTACCTGGGGGTGCCGTTCGACCTCAGCGAAGTACTGTTCATCGCCACGGCCAATTTCATCCAGAACATTCCGGGGCCGTTGCTCGACCGGATGGAGGTGGTGGACTTCGCCGGCTACACCGAGCGGGAAAAGCAGGAGATCGCGCGGAAGTACCTGATCCCGCGGCAGTTCGCGGAGAACGGCGTGGATGCCGACCTGCTCACCATCACCGACGAGGCGCTCGCCGAGATCATCACGAGCTACACCCGGGAGTCCGGTGTGCGGCAACTCGAGCGGGAAATCGGTCGGCTGGCCCGCAAGGTGGCCAGGAAGATCGCCGCCCATGAAGTCACGCGGATGACGGTCGATCGCGGCATGGTGGACGATCTTCTCGGACGGCCCAAGGTCCATCCCGAGAAGATGGCCAGGCACGATGACGTCGGTGTCGCCACGGGCATGTACTACACGCCCACCGGCGGCGACATCATGTTCGTCGAGGCATCGACCATGAGGGGCAAGGGCGAGCTGGTGCTCACCGGCCAGCTCGGCGATGTGATGAAGGAGTCAGCGCGTGCGGCATGGACCTACGCGCGCTCGCACGCGGCCGCGCTCCAGATCCAGGACGAGATGTTCGACCGGGACATCCACATCCACGTGCCGGCGGGCGCCATCCCGAAGGACGGACCGTCCGCGGGCGTCACTATGGCGTCGGCCGTCGTCTCGGCATTGTCAGGCCGCGGCGTTCGGCACGACATCGCGATGACGGGTGAGATTACCCTTCGTGGTCGCGTCCTCCCCATCGGCGGGGTCAAGGAGAAGGTGCTTGGCGCGGTCCGGGCGGGCATCACCAAGATCATTCTGCCGAAGGAGAACGAGCCCGATCTCGAGGACCTTCCCAAGGAGGTTCGCGACAAGGTCGAGGTATTCCTGGTGCAGGAGCTGGGCGAGGTGCTCGCGCTCACGCTCCGCGGCGCCACGTATCGCGAGGGTCGCCTGCTGTTCGGCGACGAGAAGAA
>Ga0075292_1000020_pt1 | contig 12971 bp, 10 predicted proteins | sample SF_Rice_20C_80N__FD_69758 | JGI IMG/M metagenome (GOLD analysis project Ga0075292, IMG submission 69758) | Rice paddy soil microbial communities from Twitchell Island, California, USA - SF_Rice_20C_80N_403 | ecosystem: Environmental > Terrestrial > Soil > Paddy field/soil | place: USA: Twitchell...
CCCCGACGGCCACCGAGCCGACCAGGGGGACGAGCCGCCGCGGCGCCGCGCGAAGCTCCCGCGCGGTCATGCGCGCCACGAAGCCGATCGCGCTCACGCGGCGGTATCGGCGATGAGACGACCGCCCGCCAGCCGGACCGTGCGGCGAGCCCGGCCGGCCAGGTCCAGGTCGTGGGTGACGAGCACCAGGGTCGTACCCAGGTCGCGATTCAACTCCGACATGAGATCGATGATCGTCGCGCCGGTGACGGGATCGAGGTTTCCCGTGGGCTCATCGGCGAACAACACGCGGGGCCGACTGCTGAAGGCGCGAGCCAGGCCCACGCGCTGCTGCTCCCCGCCGGAGAGCTGCGCGGGATAGTGGTCGCGCCGATCCGCGAGGCCGACCCGGGCCAGCAGCTCCACCGCGCGCGGCCCCGCGCTCTCACCTCGCAGCTCGAGGGGAACCCGGACATTCTCGATGGCCGTCAGCGTGGGAATGAGCTGAAACGACTGGAAGACGAACCCGATCTTCTCGGCGCGAAGGCGGGCGCGGGCGTCCTCGTCGAGCGCGCCCAGCTCCTGCCCGTCGAGATGGACGGTGCCGCTGCTCGGGCGGTCGAGTCCCGCGAGGAGACCCAGAAGCGTGGTCTTCCCGCTGCCTGACGGGCCGACGATCGCGACGAACGCGCCGGGCTCCACCTCGAGCGTGATATTGTTCAGCACCGTGAGCGGACGACCGGCGGTCGCATAGGTCTTGGTGAGAGAGGCGCATCGGAGCATGGGGTCAATGATAAGCGCGTATGGGTGGGCCGGACTCGCCATTGCCGCCCTGGTTGCGTGCAAGGACTCACCCAGGACCGCGTCCTCCTCTGTTCCGCCCGCGCCGGCGGCCTCCGAGACCGCACGGGCCAGGGTAGTATTCCTCGGCACCAGCCTCACCGCGGGACTCGGCCTCGATGCGTCGCAAGCCTATCCGGCCCTGATTCAACAGAAGATCGATTCGGCAGGGCTGCGCTTCGAAGCCGTGAACGCCGGCGTGAGTGGCGAGACTTCCGCGGGAGCGCTCCGCCGCATCGACTGGGTGCTGCAGGAGCCGCTTGCCGTGCTGGTGATCGAGACGGGCGCCAACGACGGGCTGCGGGGACAGGATATCGACTCGCTGGAGAGTAACATTCAGGCGATCATCGACCGTGCCAGCGCACAACGGCCCAGGCCCCGCATCGTACTCGTCGGGATGCGCATGCTGTCCAACTACGGCTCCGACTACATCCGGCGTTTCGCGGCCATCTACCCCGAGCTGGCGCGGCGGGACGGCCTCCCGCTGGTACCGTTTCTGCTGGACGGCGTAGCGGGAGTCGATTCACTCAATCAGGCTGACCAAATTCATCCCACGGCCGCCGGCCAGCGCATCCTCGCCGAGACCGTGTGGCGCACTCTCGAGCCGGTGCTGCGCTCGAGCGTCCCGGCGAGCTAGGCCGGCGGCCGGGCCCGCGCCCAGGCCTGCAGCTCCTCGATGCCGCGACGCCACTGTTGGGTGAAGACCCGCAGGGCTGCCGGCCGGTCTTCCCGCCTGAGCGCCTCGATGATCTTCTGGTGGGGAAGGGTGGACAGGGCAATGCGGGAGGAGTCGCGAAGGTAAGCCGAGAGGTACCGGCGGAGCAGACGCCGCTGGCCGGCGATCAGGTCGAGGAGGCGGCGGTTGGGACATCCGTCGAGCAGGGTGCGGTGCCATTCGTCCTCGAGATCGGCGCACCGCACCACGTCCCCCCGGGTGTGCTCCAGCTTCCGATCGATCTGCTCCAGGCTTTCGAGACTGGCCGGGGAAACGTCGGGTGTGAGCTCGAGGGCGAGCGCCTCGAGGGCACCGAGGATCTGCCCCGTTTCGCCGATCTCGGCGGGGTCGAGCCGGGGGACGCGAAAGCCCCGGCCCATGTCGGCCTCGAGGACTCCCTCCCGGGCCAGGCGAAGCAGGGCCTCGCGGACAGGGGTGCGGCTGACGCCGAGCCAGGCGGCGAGGTCGGTGTCGCGGACGCGGTTGCCGGGCGGGGGATCTCCCCGGTGGATGGATTCGAGGACCCGGCGATGGATTTCATCGCGGAGCGGCTGGCGGGGGATGGTCATCGGGTCACGGGTCACGGGTCACGAGGCACGAATCTGGAGATTCATGGGTCTAATTTATGACTTCAATATGCTGTATTCAATATACAGAATGCAAGTAGCACGATAACCTCCACCCGCTAAGCACATGACCATATCCCAACGTCTGCGCCACCTACCTCTCCTGGGACTCGCGTTCGCGGCTCCCCTGCATGCCCAGTCCGAGGCCGCGCTCCGGCAAGCCTTCGAGGGGCACAACGTCACCGTCAAGCTCGCCATGCCCGGCACCGAGGACGGAGTGGATATCTATCCGCTCGACAACCCACCCCTCGACTATCCCCGGTACGCCGATCGTCTCAAGGACAACGGCACTGCCCTCAGGTACGGTGAGACGGTTATGGTGACCAAGGTCAAGGTCAAGTCGAAGCTCATCGAGTTCCAGCTCGCGGGCGGCGGGTACGGAACCATGGGAGACGAGACCTCCCCGACGGTGACCGTCGCGGATGCGCCCAAGACCACCCGGGAAAAGAATCTCGAAGGCGAGCTCAGACGCGAGAGCGATCCGGTGAAGAAGCGCCAACTGAAGGAGGAGCTGGACGACCTTCGGAAGGAGCGCGAGCGGGAGAACGCACGGAATCGGGCCGCGGTCGCCGAGGCGCAGGAGCAGAAGAAGGAAAACATCCGCCAGCGCCGCCTCGAGGGAGGCTCCCGCTTCAACATCCGCTACCGGGAAGGCGTGCCCTCATCGGCCGTGTCACCCGAGGCGGTCCGGCAGGCGCTGGCGGCGTACCTGGACTTCGAGAACATGGACCGCGAATCCACGCCGCTGCAGCCCGCCAACATCGCGGACGCGCCGTCGCCCGGCTCCGGGCTTCCCCGAAAGGGCATGCTCCTCGCCGACGCCGACGCTCAGCTCGGGACGCCGCTCAAGACCGCGCAGCGGATGGAGGGCAAGCTCAGGGTGGTGACTCGGGTGTATTCGGGGGCGAGTGGTCGGGTCACGGCCGAGTTCGTCGAGGGGGTGCTGATCAAGTATACGGTGACGTCGGACTGACCCGGCTGCGAGCACCACCATTGAGGTCACCACGGAGCCACGGAAAAAGAGGAAAGTTTCATGGGAGGCGAATTCCCTGGTTGTCTCCGCCCCCGAACTCCGTGTCTTCCGTGCTTCCGTGGTGAATTGCGACCGGGATCGTGATGGCGCCGAATCCGGCGCCGGGACGGTCGGCGTACCGAAGGTCGATGAGATGCACCAGGGTCGCGCCGCCCGGCCGCGGCTCGACCTCGATCAGCGGAAACCTGGCCCACGAGAGGAACCGCCGGGCGGCCGGCGTCGCGACCGCGGCGGAGACCGCGGCATCCTTGGGCGGCCTCCGGGCATAGCTGCGGAGTGATCCGCGATCGATATGAGGCCGGCGGAACCAGCGGAACTCCGCGACCCGGTACCGATCGCCCTGGGCCGCGACCACTTGGCGTACGAGCGGCGTGACCGGCACCGGAGCTACCATCAGCGCGTCGATCTCGCCTCCGGTCGCGGTCTGCAGCTCCCGCGCCGTGATCCCCCTCGCCACGAATCCCGTCAGCCCCATGAGCACGACATAGATCACGGCGGCCATCAGCGCGATGGCGGCCGGCCGCGCGGTCCAGTCGGAGGCACGGCGCATCCTGCGTCGCGCCCCGCTCAGCATGAACCCGGCGCCGAGGATGAGCCAGAGCCAGGGGTCCACGATGAACAGGGTGTCACCGTAAAACCACCGGCCGCTGAACGGCATGAGCCAGCGGACGCCGTAGGTATTGAGCGTGTCCAGGATCGGGTGCGTCAGAATCGCGATGGCGGCCAGAAGGAGCACCTGGGACGGAACGACGCTGGACGGCAGAGTCGCCCTTCCGATTCGCCGCACCAGTCGGTCGAAGCCCACGACCGATATCGTCAGCACGACCGGAAGCACCACGAGCGCCGGTATGCCGTGGGTCCACCCGCGGCGGAAGCCGAGATCGGCGGAGGGACCGTCGAGATAGGCCAGGATGTCGATGTCGGGGAGGTTGGCGCCGATGAGCAGCGTGGCGGTTCCCAGGGCGGTGCGCCGCGAGAGTCCGCTTCGGGCCAGGGTGGCGCCCACCAGCGTGTGGCAGACGGGATCTATGGCCGCCTCAACCGCCGAGCCTCCGGTTGAATCCCACCGCGAGGCGGAACGGGCTGGTGTCGTGCACGAAGGTCCAGCGGAACTCGGCGAACGGCTTCCAGGCCGCGTCCGGCTGCGAGGGGATCAATCCGAAGAACAGGTTGTAGCCTGTTCGGGTCTTGTCGCCCGCGAAGTGCACGAACGCGATGCCGCCACCACCATAGACCGTCTTGCCCGGACCGAAGTCGATGGCCGCGTCGCCGTTGGCCTGCCAGCCTGCTTTGTCGTGGCGGGGAAGGAAGACGTCCGCGCTGGGTTGCAGGTGCACCCGATCCGCCACCGGGAGCCTGATCTGGCCGCCGACGCTCCACGCATGGTTCTCGAAGTCGCGGCCCGCGCGCAGTCCCGCTTCGATCGGCCCCTGGATGAAAGCGCTTCCACCGTGGCGCTGCGCCACGGCCGGTGTCCACGACAACGCCAGCGCTGCCGTCACCAGCACGATGAGCCGCGCGCCCCTCACGATGCGGGCACCGGCTGGCCATCGGCGTCCATGACGTGAACCGTGCCCAGACCGAGCTCGCGGAGCGGACTCTCGATCTTCGCCCGGTCGCCCACGATGATCCAGACCAGGTGGTCGGGCTGCACCGTGCGCGTCGCGGCAGCCGTGACGCTCGCGGCGCTCTGGGCCCGGATCTTGTCGGCGTAGGTATCGAAGTAGCGGTCGTCCAGCCCGTAGGCGACGATCTCGCCGATGCTCCCCGCCACCGCCGCCATCGTCTCCCATGAGCCCGGAAGGGTGAGCGTCAACGACGCCTTGGCGCGCGCCAGCTCGTCGGGCTCCACCGGCCGGGTCCCCGCGATTCCCCGAAGCTCTTTCAGCATCTCGACGACTGCCTCCTTTGTCTTGTCGGTCTGGACCGGCGCGTACGCCAGGAACGGCCGCTGACCGCGCGCATCGCGGATGAAGCTCAGGGCGCCATAGGCCCAGTGCTTGTCCTCGCGCAGGTTCATGTTCAGCCTCGAGCCGAAGTCGCTGCCGAGCACCGCGTTCATCGTCTCGATCGCCGGCTCGTCGGGGTTCGCCTTGGGCGGTGCCACATCGCCGGCGATGATCACGGACTGGAGCGACCCGGGCCGGTCGAACAGGTAGAGCGACGGACTCGGCTCCGCTACCTCGCCGATGTTCTTGGTGGGCACGTCGCCCGGCTTCCAGCCGGCGAAGAGGCGCTCGAGCTTCGGGCGGATCTCCGCCATCGTGGTGGCACCGACCACGATCAGCGTCGCATGATTAGGCTTGAACCAGGTCTGGTGGAACTTGACCAGGTCGGCCCTGGTGATCTTCCGGGTGGACTCCTCCGTCCCCGAGCCGCTCCACGGGTTGCCGTATGCGTGACCCTCGCCGAACACGAGACGGGGAAAGACGCGCAGCGCGAGTCCGATGGGGTCGGCCTTCTCCCGCTGGATCTGCGCCAGCCGCTGCTTCTTGAGCCGGTCCACCTCGGCCTGCCGAAAGGCGGGATGCAGCACCACGTCGGCAAAGAGCTCGAGCGACGGGTCCAGCCTGTCGCGGAGCGCCTCGAGCGAGACGGTGGACACGTCCAGCCGGGAGCCCGCGCCGAGGTTGGCGCCCAGCTCGGCGAGGCGGTCGCTGATCTCGAGAGCGGTGCGGCTGGTGGTACCCTCGTCGAGCATCGTCATGGCGAGGCTCGCCGTCCCCGGCAGGGCAAACTGGTCGGCGGCGAATCCCGCGTCGAGGAAAAGGTCGAACCGCACCTGGGGAATCGACCGCCGCTCCGCGAACACGATCCGGAGGCCGTTCGAGAGCGTGTCCCGCTCGAGCGCCGGAAAGGCCGGCACCGGTGGCGTCCCCGCATCGGGCAGCTTGGAACGGTCCGCTCCGGTGGCCGCCGCCGTGTAGCTGGGGAACGGAAGGACCTCGAGGGTGTAGTCGCCGTCCCGGAGCCAGCGGGCGGCCGCGGCGCGGACCTGCGCGGGCGTGGCCGCCGCCAATCGGTCGAGCTGCACCTTGTAGAAGTCCGGCCGGCCGGCGTACACCTCGCCCGCCGCGAGCACGTCCGACTTCCCGCCGAATCCCCCGATGCGCTCGACGCCGCGGATGAATCCGGCGCGTGCCCTCGACTTGACCCGCTCGAGCTCGGCCGGAGTGGGGCCGCCGGCGAGGAACCGCGCGAGCTCCTCGTTGACCGCCTTTTCCACCCGCGCCAACTCGACGCCCGGACGGGCGCTCGCGGTCACGGCGAAGAGGCCGCCGATCTCGTGGGTCTCGACCGATGCATCCACGTCGGTCGCGATCTGGTCGTCGTAGACCAGCCGCTTGTAGAGCCGGGACGACTTGCCGTCGCTCAGCACGGAAGCCGCGAGCTCGAGATAGGTGGCGTCGGGCGCGCTCCACTGCGGCACGTTCCACACCTTGTAGAGTCGGCTCTGGGGGACGCGGTCCTGCATGACGCCGCGCTGGCTCCCGGTCCGCCGGGCGATCCACGTCTCCTGGCGGGCCACCGGCGGCCCCGGCGGGATGTCCCCGAAGTAGCGCTCGACTTTGTCCCTCGCGGTTTTCGGGTCGACGTCGCCGGCGACCACGAGCACGGCGTTGGAGGGACCGTAATACGTCTTGAACCACTCCTTCACGTCGTCGAGGCTGGCGGCGTCGAGGTCCTGCATCGAGCCGATGACGGTCCACGAGTACGGGTGGTTGGCCGGATAGAGCCGCGGCGTCAGGAAATCCCAGACCTTGCCATAGGGCTCGTTCTCGTTCTGCCGCTTCTCGTTCTGAACGACGCCGCGCTGCTCGTCGAGCTTGGCCTGGCTGATCGCTCCGACCAGATGACCCATCCGGTCCGATTCGAGCCACAGCGCCAGATCGAGCGCCGGGGTGGGGACGTTCACGAAGTAGTTGGTGCGATCCTCGTTGGTCGTGCCGTTCAGGTCGGTCGCCCCCGCGCGCTCGAGCGGTTCCTGGAATTCCTTGTCGTAGTGCTCGCTGCCGTTGAACATCAGGTGCTCGAACAGGTGGGCGAATCCGGTGTGGCCGGGCCGCTCGTTCTTGGACCCGACGTGATACCACACGTTCACCGCCACGATGGGCGCCTTGTGGTCCTCGTGCACGATGACGGTCAGCCCGTTGGCCAGGACGAAGCGCTGGTACGGGATGTCGATGGCCGATTGAGCGGGGAGGGCGATCGGGCAGGCCAGCAGGCCCAGTGCCGCGATGACGTGGGTGGAGCGAAGCGGCACAACGAGCCTCACTGGAAGGACGATGGCGCCGGGATGGTGTGGTTGACGCTCAGCCAGTAGCGTCCGAGGTCCCGGAGGGTGGCCGCGTACTCACGGTAGACGACGGGCTTCTGGACGATGCTGTTGGCCCCCAAATGATAGCACTGTGCGATCTCGCGCGGCTCCGCCGACGAAGTCAACATGACGACGGGAGCGGTGCTGGTCCTGGGACTGGAGCGGATGGCGCGGAGCACGTCGAGGCCGTCGAGACGCGGCAGCTTGAAGTCGAGCAGGATGAGTCGGGGCATGGGGCGGCCCTGACGGTGGCGGAACGATCCGCGCGCCAGCAGAAAGTCGAGGGCCTCCTCGCCGTCGCGCGCCACGCCGATGCGGACGCCTGGCCAGGATTCCCGGAGTGGGCCGAAGGTGAGCTCGGCCTCGAGCGGGTCGTCGTCCACGACGAGGACGTCCACCTCGTCGGGCAGCGTCACCGCGCGCGTCGGCCGAACGTCATGAAGAACGTGGCGCCGACGTCGGGCTCGCCTTCCGCCCACACCCTGCCGCCGTGCCGCTGGGCGATCCGCTGCACCAGCGCGAGGCCCGCGCCCTCTCCCTCGAATTCGTCGGACCGGTGCAGCCGCTGGAAGGTCCCGAAGAGCTTGCCGGCGTGAGCCATCCGGAAGCCGACGCCGTTGTCCTGCACCGCGATGCCCGCCTCCCCGTCGGTCTCCACCGCCTTCACGCGGATGAGGGCCCGCTCCCGGCGGCTGGTGAACTTGAGCGCGTTGGAGAGCAGCTCCTCGACGGCGGCCCGGACCAGCGTCGGGTCGGCGTCCACCACGGGCAGCGCCTCGATCTTCCACTCCACCGCGCGTTCTTCGACGGACTGCTGCATCGCCCCGGCCACGTCCTCCACCATCGGGCCCAGACTCACCTGGCGCTTCACGAGGTCCTGGCGGGTGACCCGGATGAGCCTGACGAGGGCGTCCACCAGCCGAGCCATGCGATTGGCGCCCTCGCCGATGCGCGCCGCGTAATGCCGCACGCCAGGCTCGAGTCCCGGGCCGCCCTCCACGAGCAGCATCTCCGCGTAGCCGCTCATGTGCCGGAGCGGATCGCGCAGGTCGTGCGATACGGCATGCAGGAGGGTATCGGTTTCCGCGGAGGCGGCGCGCAGCGCGGCCCCGGCCTCCGCGACCCTGCGCTCGAGGTCGGCGGTCTGCCGGCTCAGGTCGTCGCGGAGCCGGGCCTGCTGAATGGCGATGGCCAGCGCGGCCGCGATCTCGAGCGCGATGTCGCGATGCTCGCTGTCGAATGCCGCGACGGACCTCGCGGACACGCTGATCTCGCCGATGGCCTCGCCGTCCACCAGGAGCGGCACCGAGAGCACGCTCCGCATGCCCTCGGCCCGGAGCTGGTGGAGCAGGGGCGGCGGCGATTCGAGGGTGCTCAGGTCCTCGACGAGCCGGACGGCGCCGTGGCCCAGCACTTCCAACGGTGACAGGGACTCGATGGGGAGCGTGGTGGCGGGAATCGCGACGCCGTCGACCACCCCGGCGATCATCTGGGCCTGTCCCTGTGCGAGATCGAACAGCATCACCGCGGCCCGCTGGCACGGCACCATCCGCCGCAGCCGCCCGATGGCGGCGCGCGCGATTTCCGCGGGCGAGCGCGCCGCGAGGATCGCCTGGTCGAGATCGTGCAGAACGGTGAGACGCTCCGCCGAGCGCCGCAGGCGGTCCTCGGCCTGCTTGCGCTCGGTGATGTCGGTGACCATTCCCACCATCCCTACGAGCGTGCCGTCGCGGCCCACGATCGGGCTGCCGGAGACGAGCCCCCAGATCTCGACCCCGTCGCGCCGCCGGAAGCGCAGGTCGCGGCTTCCGCCCCTGGCCTCGGATAGGCCCAGCGCATCGAGCGCGCCTTCCCGCGACTGCGTATCCACGAAGTCGAGCACCGGCCGGCCCAGGATGGCGCCGTTCTGGTATCCGAGAAGCTCGACCATCCGCTGATTGACGTAGGTGATCATCCCGCGATCGTCGGCGACCCAGATGCCTTCCTGGGCGACGTCCACCAGCTGCTTGAACCGCTGCTCGCTGTCCTGGAGCGCGCGGGTGCGGTCTTCGAGCCGCGCCTGCCGGCCCTCGAAGGCGGCGGCGTGCCCCAGCGCCGCGCCGGCGAACCCGCCCAGCAGGCGAAGCGCCTTGGCGTCGCGATCGGTGAACGCGCCGGGGCTGGGCGAGACGACCTTGAGGACGCCCAGCGTGCGCTGCTCGTCCCTGAGCGGCGCGACGAGCAGGCTCCGGATGCCGGCCCGGCGGTAGGCGTCATGGCCGATGCGCTCGTCGGTGAAGGTATCGTCGCTGCGCTGCAGCTCGCCGGTGCGGACGCAGAGGCCCGAGAGGCTGGTGTTCACCTCGAGCCGCGGCGCCTCCGTGCCGACGCTGACCTGGGGGACGAGATGCTCGCCGTCCAGCGCCTCGAGCACGGCGCCGGTCGCCCGGGTGATCAGCCGGCTGCGCTCCGCGATCACCCGCATCACGGTGGGGGTGTCGAGTCCCGCGCCGGCCACCGCCTGCTGCACCTCGATGACCGCCTGGAAGAGCTCGGTATCGAGACGCATCTCGTCTTCGGCGAGCTTCCGTTCGGTGATGTCGAATTCGGTGCCGAGAAAACCGGTGCGCCGCCCCACCTTGTCGCGAATGGTTTCCCAGGTGCTGGCGCGCCAGCGGATCTGTCCCGTGCGCGTCACCACCCGGTACTCCTGGTCGCGGAGCACGCCGCCTCGCTCGAGCCGGTCCCACTCGGCGAGCAGCGCCGACCGATCGTCCGGGTGGATGTACTGGAGAAACTCCTGGTCCCGCACGTCCTCTTCGGCGTAGCCGGTCAGGCGCTCGAAGGCGGGATTGACCCGGATGAGGCGGCGGCGCATGTCGTACGCGATGACGCCTTCCCGCATCGTGCCGGTCACCGCGTCGAGCTGTCCCCGGGCGTCCGCCGCGTCGCGGGCGGCGCGATGCGCCCGGCGCAACAGGATCACGACCCCCACGAGAAGAGCGAAAGCGAGGAGCGCCAGACCGGCGATCAGCGCCCGCTCGCCAGAGATGTCCTGCAGCCACGTGCCGAACATGTGTCTATCCCATCACGTCAGGGCGCCCGCGCCCGCAGGGTCGCCCAGGACCTGGCGCACTTTGCGGAGGAGACCGTCGAGGGTGAACGGCTTTTCCAGGAACTCCGTGCCCGGCGCGAGCACGCGGTGGCGGGCGATCGCCTCGTCGCTGGTCCCCGAGACGTACAGCACCTTGATGGCCGGCCGGTGGATGCCCAGTCTGGCGGCGAGCTCGCGGCCGCTGAGCCGCGGCAGGAACATGTCGGTGATCAGAAGGTGGATGTGTCCCGGATGCCGGTCGGCGATGGCGGTGGCGGCTTCCGCGTCGGAGGCGGTGAGCACCGTGTAGCCCGACCGCTCCAGTACCCGTCGGGCGAGGTCGCGCAGCTGCATCTCGTCCTCGACTACCAGCACGGTCTCGGTGCCGGCGTACTTGACGCGGCTCGGCTCACCGGCGCCCGCGTCGGGCGCGCCGCTTTCGGCGGACGGCAGATAGAGGGAGAACGTCGTGCCCCGGCCCTCCTCGGTCTCGACGTCGATGAAGCCGCCGCTCTGCCGGGTGATGCCCGCGGTCGAGTCGAGCACGAGCGTCGAGGTCGCGGCGCCACCCGTGTCGCGCACGCCCAGCATCACGTACACGCCATGGCGCATGCCGGGAAACCGCGCCACGTCGCCCTCACCGAGCGTGACGTTCCGGGTGAACAGCTCCAGCGTACCGCCTTCGGGCATCGACTCGCGGGCGGCGGCGCTGAGCTGGAGCAGCACCTGCTCGAGCTGCCCGGGATCCGCCAGCACCCGGTCCAGCCGCGGGTCGAGGGCCGGCACCACCTGAATGCGGGTACCCATCATTCGGCGGATGGCCGACACCGTGCCGGTCACCAGGCGGTTGAGGTCGAGAATGCGGGGCGTGAGCATCTGCCGCCGGCTGAACGCGAGAAGCTGCCGGGCGAGACTGGCGGCGCGGTCGGCGGATTGCTGGATCTGGTCGATGTCGTCGCGCGCTTCACCCGGGAGATCGGGCTGCTCCTCGAGCAGCGCGAGGTGGCCGAAGATGCCGGTGAGAAGATTGTTGAAGTCGTGCGCGATGCCGCCGGCAAGCTGGACGATGGCCTCGGCTCGGTCGGCCTTCATGATCCGCTGCTCCAGCGCCCGGCGATCGGTCACGTCGGTGAGGCAGCCGGCGTACCCGGCCGGCTTTCCGTCATCCGGAACCGGCATGCCGCTGCAGGCGAGCCAGCGATACTCGCCGTCGTGCCGCCGGGCGCGGAACTCCAGGCTGAACGGCCGTCCGGCGCGCGTGGCCTCCTCCACCTGCGACCGGACCGCGTCTCGGTCGTCGGCGTGGACCCGGTCGAGCCAGCCGGAACCGAGCTCCTCCTCGAGCCGGCGGCCGGTGAACTCCACCCACCGTGGATTGACGTAGTCCCAGCTCTGATCGCCGGGAGAGGTCCAGACGACGAGGGGAAGGAAATCGTAGGCGGCGTGAGGGTCGCTGGAACGCATCGACGACTTTCGGATGGGTCTGGCAAATCTTGTCCCGCGAGGAGGAGGGGGCAAGAGGGCTCAAACCCTCAGCCTGTAGCCTATAGCCCCCTCCCGGTCTACTCTTAGCCATGCCGTTCCTCGATACCAAGCGGCAGCGGGCGGCCACGCTGATCCTGGTGCTGGGCATCGGCTTGGCCTACGCGCTCTGGCCGTTCGCCACGGGGCTGCTCGGCACCCTCGTGCTGTACATCGTCTTCGCTCCCCTGCAGTCCATTCTGGTCCGGTGGATGAAGCCGGCCATCGCGGCCGGCATCGTGGTCTTCCTGGCCATCGTGCTCGTCGTCGGTCCCGGAGTCTCCTTCGTGGGGCTCGTGGCCAACGAAGCCCAGGACATGGCCACGAGCATCGTCAGGAGCCCCCTCCTCGGCCGGCTCCGCGAGCTTCGCATCGGAACCTACGACGTCGGAGCTCAGCTCGAGTCGTTCGGCTCGCAGATCATCTCGTGGCTCGGGGGGAGCGCGATCAGCGTGGTGGGGACGGCGACCCGGCTCGGCATCCAGCTCACCATCACGTTCTTCGGTCTCTTCTACCTTCTGGTCGCTCCCGACGGGGTCTGGAAAGGCATGCGGCCGTTCATCCCGTTCTCCCAGCAGAACGCCGAGCTTCTCCGCGAGCGGTTCCGGGACGTGACGATCTCCACGCTGGTCGGTACCGGACTCACGGCCATCGTGCAAGGCACGCTCGTCGGCCTGGCCTTCTGGATCACGGGCCTCTCGAACGCCCTCTTCTGGGGGGTGGTGACGGTCATCCTGGCCGTCCTCCCGGTGGTGGGCAGCGGGCTCGTCTGGGGTCCCGGCGTGCTCGCCCTCGCGCTCGAGGGGCGCTACGGCTGGGCGATCGGGCTGGCGATCTGGGGCGTCCTGCTGGTGGGCAACGTGGAC
>Ga0075292_1000021_pt1 | contig 12587 bp, 11 predicted proteins | sample SF_Rice_20C_80N__FD_69758 | JGI IMG/M metagenome (GOLD analysis project Ga0075292, IMG submission 69758) | Rice paddy soil microbial communities from Twitchell Island, California, USA - SF_Rice_20C_80N_403 | ecosystem: Environmental > Terrestrial > Soil > Paddy field/soil | place: USA: Twitchell...
CGGATCCGGCCGCATCCCGAGCTGGCCGCGTTCATCGGCCCCACCGTGTGCGCGGTCCGGGTTCTCACCATCATCGCGCTCGACGGCAAGCCCAGGATCGTCGGATCGGTGTTCAAGCTTCAGCCCAAGCCGCTGGGGGTCGATCACCTGGGGTACGGCGCGCTCGCCTGCTGGGTCGATCCCGACACCGGCGCGCTCGGCCCAGGCCGAACGCGCACCGACTGCGAGTACACCACGGTGATTCCGGGCACGGACCGGACGTTCGTCGGTTACCGGCTCCCGCTCTGGCTGGACGTCAAGGAGCTGGCACTGCGCGCCGCCGCGGCGTTCCCCTGGGCACGCGCGATCGGGTGGGACATCGCCATTTCGGATCGAGGACCGGTTTTGATCGAGGGGAACGAGCGCTGGTCGCCTTCGCTCACGCAGTTGCCAGCGCCACGGGGTCTGATGACGGGCGAGCTGGAGGCGCTCTGCAGGGGACTGAAGGCGGATAGACGGGGCTGAGGACGTCAGAGCCGACCGGCGGCCGCGCGGGCCAGCGCGGTGAGGTACGGAAGGTCCTCGACCACGGCCTCCGGGGTGAGATCCAGGTCGAGCGTCACCCAGGTGTTGCCCTTGAGAAACTGGAGCTGGACCGACCCCGTTCCGGCCTGGGCCCACGCCTGGTTGCCTACCCCAGGCACGTCGACCGCGCGGGCGCCGATCCCCTTCCGGTGATTCTGAAAGAAGCTGGCGGCGTTTTGCCGCATCCTGATGGTCACCGCGTCGAGCGAGCTGAAGGTGGAATGGAAGAGGCATCCACTCTCGCCAGCCCTCACGTCAGGGCCTCCCGAAGCCGGAGCAGAGAGGACCTTTCCAACCTCGGCCGGTGAGACCAGGCCGCAGGCGCCTCCTCCGGCCGTCACCTCGGTGCTGCCCTCCCCCGGCGTCCACACCCGCCTCCAGGTGCCGGTTCCCGCTCGGCCGGTGACCGTCCAGCTTTTCCCACCCGTCAGCGTATAGCCGCCCTGGTCCGCCCAGACCGCCGACTGGACCGACCAGCGTCCCTTCACGGCCTCGATCCTGCCGAACTGCCGCACCGGCGCACCGGGACCGTGGACGCGGTACGCGCCGTCGGCGCGGACGACCCAATAGATCGGGGAGCCCGGCGAGTCCAGCTTCCACGTGCCGATGAGCGCGGGATCGACCGCGGGAACGGAGCCGGGAGCACCGGAGAGAGGAGCATGTGCGACCGCCGGCGTGACGAGTGTCAGCGCCGCGGAGAGTCCAGCGGCCAGCCGCGCATACATGGGACACAACCATGCAGGCCGATCGCCGCGCCCGCAAGGTCGGCTAAATTAGACGCCATGAGCACAACAGTCACTGCGGTCGCGCTCGAGCGCGGCCGCGAAGCGTTCCGCGCGGAGCGGTGGGGCGACGCGTACGCCGAATTGACCACGGTCAATCACGAGACGGCGATCGAGCCGGACGACGTCGAGCGCCTCGCCACGGCGGCCCACCTGCTCGGCAGGAATGCCGAGAGTATGGACCTGTGGGCCCGCGCGCATCACGACTTTGCGAGCCGCGGAAACGCGCGCCGCGCCGCCCGGTGCGCCTTCCGCGTCGCCCAGGCCCTCATGTTCAAGGGACAGGCGGCCGGCGCCAACGGATGGATCGCGCGAGCCCAGCGCCTGCTCGACGAATGCGGAGACGATTGCGCGGAGCGGGGCTATCTCCTGCTGCCTACGGCGCTGCGCTTTGCCCTCGACGGCGAGGGAGAGCCGGCCTATGCGGCCTTCGGCCGGGCTTCCGCAATCGGCGAGCGCTTCCGCGATCCTGACCTGATCGCGCTCGGCCGCATGGGACAGGGCCGGTGCCTGATCCGCATGGGAGAGCCGGCGCGCGGCGTGGGCTTGCTCGACGAAGTCATGGTCGCGGTGACCACGGGGGAGGTGTCTCCGCTCCTGATCGGCGACCTCTACTGCAGCGTCATCGCGGGGTGCGACGAGATCTTCGATCTCCGCCGGGCGCAGGAATGGACGGCGGAGCTCACCCGGTGGTGCGAGACTCATCCCGATCGCGGGCCATACCGTGGCCAGTGCCTGATTCATCGCGCCGAGCTCATGCAGCTTCACGGAGCCTGGACCGAGGCGATGGACGAGGCCGCGCGGGCGCGCGAATGGCTCCTCCAGCCGCCGGCGCATTCGGCGGCGGGTGCCGCGGCGTATCAGATCGGCGAGCTGCATCGGCTGCGCGGCGAGTTCGAGCAGGCGGAAGCAGCGTACCGGGAGGCAAGCGAATGGGGACGGGAGCCGCAGCCGGGACTGGCGAGGCTTCGCCTGGCCCAGGGCCAGACCGATGCTGCCAGAAGCGCGATCACCCGCGCCACTGGTGAGACCAGGGATCGGCGGCTCAGGCCCCCGCTTCTCTCCGCGCAGACGGACATCATGCTCGCCACCGGAGACGTTTCAGGCGCGCGCCGCACCGCCGACGAGCTGGCGCGAATCGCGAAGGACATTGGGGCGCCCCTCCTCCTCGCGATGTCGGCGCAGGCCAGGGGGGCGGTTTTGCTCGCGGAAACCAACGCGACCGATGGGCTCGCGTCCCTGCGCGAGGCGCTGGCGGCGTGGCGAGAGCTCGATGCACCCTACGACGCGGCCGGCACCCGCATGCTCATCGGCCTGGCCTGCCGGCGGCTGGGAGATACCGACGCCGCAGGACTGGAGCTCGACGCGGCGCTCCGGACCTACGAGCGACTCGGCGCCCCTCGCGATGCCGCCCGCGTTCGTGAGCTGCTCGCGCCGCCTGCCCGCGAGGCTCCCGGCGAGCTTACCCTTCGTGAGCGCCAGGTACTGGCCCTGGTGGCCACCGGCAAGACCAACCGCAGCATCGCCGAAGAGCTCGCAATCAGCGAAAAAACCGTGGCCCGGCACGTGAGCAACATCCTGGCCAAGCTTGGGGTCTCGAGCCGGGCCGCCGCGACGGCCTACGCCTTCCGACACGACCTCGTCTCGGCCCGTACATAGAAATACCCATGCGGGTGGCCCCTCGGCCTGGACACTTCCCCCGATGCGGCGTCGCCCGTCCGGGCCTATGATGTTCGCCGTGAATCAGACCAGCGCAAATGTCCGTGGGGGAGAAGAATGAAGAGCGAGCGCATTCCAACCGTGGTGATCGGAGCCGGCCAGGCCGGCCTTTCCGTTGGATACCATCTGACCCGGCGCGGGCTTCCCTGCGTCATTCTGGAGGCGAACGAGCGGATCGGCGACAACTGGCGCCGCCGCTGGGACTCGCTCCGGCTGTTCACGCCGGCGCGGTTCGACGGGCTCGACGGAATGCCGTTCCCGGCTCCGCCGCATTCGTTGATCACCAAGGACCAGATGGCCGACTATCTCGAGGCCTACGCCGCCCGCTTCGCCCTGCCGGTTCGCACCGGGGTGAAGGTGGACGCCGTCAGGCGCCGAGGCGAGGGCTTCGTCGTTTCCGCCGGCGATCTCGAGATCGAGGCCGATCAGGTCGTCGTGGCGATGGCCAACTACCAGCAGCCCCGGGTGCCGCCGTTCGCGGGCGCGCTCGACTCGCGCATCGTCCAGCTGCACTCGGTGGACTATCGCAATCCCTCGCAGCTCGCGCCGGGAGCGGTGCTGATCGTGGGAGCGGGCAACTCGGGATCCGAGATCGCCATGGAGCTGGCGCGAACGGGACACAAGACGTGGATATCAGGACGCGACGTGGGCCATGTGCCGTTCCGGATCGAGGGGTTCGCCGCACGCCTGCTCCTGCGCCCATTGTTCCGGATCGTCTTTCATAGAGTGCTGACGATCGATACGCCGATCGGCCGCAAGGTGCGTCCCCGGGTGGTCTCGCACGGCGCACCGTTGATCAGGGTCAAGCCCGCCGATCTGGCGGCGGCCGGCGTCGAACGGGTCGGAAGAACGAGCGGCGTACAAGACGGGCGTCCGATGCTGGACGACGGCCGGGTGCTCGACGTGGCCAACGTGATCTGGTGTACCGGATTCCACCCGGGCTTCTCGTGGGTGGAGCTCCCCGTGTTCGATGAGAGCGGTGAGCCGGTGCAGCAGCGCGGCTTCGCCACGGGCGAGCCGGGTCTCGCGTTCGTCGGACCGCATTTCCTCTACGCCTTGTCCTCCGCGATGATCCACGGGGTCGGACGCGACGCCAACCGCGCCGCCGCCGCGATCGCCCGGCGGAAGCCCGCTGAGGTGAAGGCGGCCGCGCTCCAGGCGGCCCTGGCCGCTACGTCGACCTGACGCGCCGCTTCGGCTTCGACCGCCTGGGGCGGCCATAGAGCTCCCGCAGCTCGTCCTTGGCCCGCTCCAGGCGGTTGTGTTGGGTTTTCGAGAGCGACTTGCCCGCCCGATTGATGTAGAACGTGATCATGGACATGGCCGATCGATACGGGTCGGCCTTTCTCCGGCGGCTCCGCTCGGCCGAGCGTTTCAGCGACCGTGCGATGCTGCGCGGATCGGAGCGGGTGAACACTCCGGGGTCGAGGTCGAGCGCGTTGCTCCTTGCGGTCACCCGCTGGGACCAGCGTTTTCCCGCCATCGTCTCCTCCTCTCCTACGAAACTTCGATGAACCCGTCGCTCACGAGCACGCTGGCGCCTCCGACCCGTGCGTCCACCACGGTGCCGTCGCGCTTGTCGGCGCGCGCCTCGAGCAGGCTCGGCCGCCCCATCTCGATGCCCTGGCCGATGCGCCAGCGGAAGGTGCCGGCCGCGGCCTTCTCGTGATGCGCCAGGAGTCCCGCCAGAGCACAGTTGGCGCTGCCGGTCGCGGGGTCTTCGGGCACCCCGTCCACCGGTGCGAACATCCGGGCGCGTATGTCGAACTCGTCACCGCTGCGGACGTACAGGTGGATGTCGGGCACGACGCCGGCGGCGGCCACCGCATCGATGCCGGCCATGTTCACCCGCGTTCGTCCCAGGACGTCGCGGTCCCTGAGCTCCACGAATACGAACGGCAGGCCGACCGAGGCAACCTGCGGGGGATGGGTCGTGGTCACGATGTCGGCCGGCTGGACCGATACCGCGGCCGCGATCGCCTCGACCGGCACGCGGCTCCCGAGCGAGAAACGCTCCGGCGCGGCCAGCTCGCACCAGATCAGGCCTCCCTCGCGCCGCTCGATCGTCACCGGCACCAGCCCCGCCACCTCCTCGAAGGTCACCTTCAGTGAGTCGTCGATGTGCCCGAACTCCCCGGTGGATGCGAGGGCGAACGCGGTGCCGATGTTGGGGTGCCCCGCGAACGGGACCTCCCTCGCGGGCGTGAAGATCCGCACCCGGCGGTCGTGTCCCTTCTCGGCCGGAAGGACGAAGGTGCTCTCGGCGAAGTTGAACTCCCGGGCGATCTGCTGCATCTGCCCGGCCGTCAGACCCGAGGCATCCGGAAGCACCGCGAGCTGGTTGCCACCGAAGCGGGTGGCCGTGAACACGTCACAGATGTAGTAGCGATAGCGCATGGCTCGACCCCGAAGCGATAGACTTTGCACCCGCTCTGTCGCAGACCTCGACAGCGTACAAGTTCTGGGAGTTGTGCCGCCCCCCCAACCGGTGGATAGTGATGGTGCGGGTGGGTCTCGAACCGTCACCTCTTTGGAAGAACCGGCATCATGGAACGGAAGTTCGCCGCACCGAATGGACGCATCTGGATCTTGCGGCCTCGCCCCTATGTACGGAAGGATGAGATGGGGAGCCGCATCACCCTCGAGTTCGTGTCGGGCGCCGAGACTCGAGTGGTGAACTGTGCGCGCGAGGAGTGGAATATTGCAGAGCCCGATCTGGCGGAGCTCTTTGCCCGATCGGTGGCGAGTGGCGCATCGCGGAGCATCATGTCACAGGGGAACGGCACGGGCGGATAGTACGTCTCCCGGCCAGGCCCGGCGGCAGATCAGCGCCGAGCCCGACCCACCAGTCCGAGCGGCACGCCGCGGGTGCCGGGCCACACCCGCCGCGCCCCGCTCGCGTCGCGCACCAGCAACTGGCCCGAAATCCCCCCATCCAGCAGCAGCGCATCCCGGCAGCCGAGCGCCCCCATGACCGCCGCCATCTCGGACGACGTGAGGCCGAACGGGATCCGGCCGAGAGACCCCCCGAGCGCATCGAACCGGGTCAGCGCGACGATGACGCGGCCGTCAGCCAGCGTGCCGAGCGCGAGCCGGGCGTCGCGGTGCCCGAGGTTGACCCCGAGTCCGGTATCGACCAGCGGTGCCGGCACGGTGCCGTCCCGAAGCAGCATGGGATAGCTCTGGAACGCCTCTCGCGCGGTGCCCCGCCTCCGCTCCGCGCTCACATGCTCCGGCGGCACGACGCGCACCACTCCCGACGAATCCACGACCACGGCCCCGGCCAGCGGAGCGTACTGCGGTTGAAGGATCTCTCTGCCGTCGGTCACGACCCAGCCCCATGGCAATGACCCACGGAACTGGCCGGCATCGAACGCGACATCGGCGTCGGCGTCCGCGCGTCCCGCGGTCCAGTCGCTCTCGCCGGTGAACGCGGGAGCCAACGAGAGCGCAACCCGGCGCGGGTCGAGCCGGACGACGACCACGCGGGTTCGCCACGCCTCGCTCGCGCCGCGAATCTGCAGCTCACCCCATTCGATGCCGGGCCTGCCGGCCCGCCACGACACGCGCCCCGCCAGCGGAGCCTTCGCATCCCAATGGGTCGGCGCGGCATCGCGCCGCCACCAGGTGGCCCACCCATCCGGATCGCGCACGGCGAGCGCGTCGGTGGACCGGTAGCTCCCCTCGCCGAAGCCGGCGCCGATCGCGCCGGCGCCGATTGCGGCCGCCAGACCTGCAGTGACGGCCGCTCGCAACATCACCTTCACCAGATTAGCGCGCACCCGCGCACCCGGCCATCTGAATACGCATGATCGTGTCGGCAATGGCCATCATCGCCCCGGTATCGCCGGCCTTCTGCGCCGCTTCGCCGCGCTTGCCGAGGGCCTCGATCTCGGCCTGGTGCTGCTGCGCGTTGTTCGCCATGCAGGCGCCCATCGCGGAGGCGCCGGCGGGCACGGCCGGCGCGGCACTCGGAGCGGGGGCGGCCACCGGCGCCGACGCCGGAGCGGGTACGGGCTTGGCCACCCGTGCCTCCTGCGCATCGCGGATCCCGAGAGCGGCCTTGAGCTCGGCGCTCTTGGCCTCAACCGCCTCGTTTTCCGCGGGCGAAGCGTCGCCGGCAGGAGCGCTGCCGCTGAGAATGGCGAGGGCCCGGTCGTTGGCCTGCCCATACTCCGAGGCGGTGAACCCCGACGCCTTGAGCGCGGCCTGTTCGGCGCGGGTGTCGATCGCGCGCTGCGCGTCGTAGTAGTCCGATGGCTGTTGCGGCTGCTTCACCGCGCAGCTCGGGTCCATGAGGGACAGGGCCTGGTCCTGGTACTTCTGCATCGTGGCGTAGTCGCCCCTGCCCTGGGCCTCGACCATCTTCTCGGTCAGGGCGGAGTACTTGTCGATGAGCTTCTGATCGGCGGCGGCGCGCTGGCCCCATGTCAATTGGGCCGCGCCGCATTTCGCCTTGGCCTTCTCGTAGGCGGCCAGTTCGCGCTGATACCGGCCGTAGGAATTGTCCTCCAGCTCCGCGCGCTGCTTTTCGTCGACACCGGCCTTGTGAGCGGCGATCAGCCGGTCCACCGTCTCCGGGGTGAGCACGACCACGGCGCCCCCGCCCTGCCCGCCGGTCGGGCTGGCGGCGTTCGCGGCGGGCTCGTCGCCGGCAGCCGCATCGACCGCCTTACCCGCCGCCTTTTCCACCGCCGTGCCCTTGAGCTTCTTCTTGAGGGCTCCGAACTGCGCCTGGGCGGGACTGGCGAAACAGAGCACAGCCAGCGTCACAGCGATGAGCTGCCCGATGACGGAGAACCGCCGGTTCTGAGTCGGCATCTTCTCTCCCCGATGGATTCGAACGGTGTGGCCGCCTCGATCGGAGCGGCGGATGGGAAGCCCTGGACCGGCATCAATCTGCCGCTCGCGCGACGCGTCAGCTAGAGCCATGGACAGGGAGAAGCGGGGCGCGTAGCGGGTCGGTTGCATGCATCGTCCGGGTCTGAGGTCGCGAGTAGGACGTCGCCACTGGCCGTTCCTTCTCAGCCCAAGACATAGGCGCGCCTCCTCCAGCGTTGCGTTGCCGCTACAGTGATCGGCTCGGAAACCCGCTCGTTCTCGTAAGAGGTTGCGGGCACGCTCTTTGCGGTTCCATCCGGTCTTCTATTGAGATCGGCAGCGGTAACACCGGTTGGGCCAAGGGGGAGTCATGTGTGGTTTCGCCGGGGTGGTGGGAGCGGAGATGTCCGATGTCGCGCTGACCCGGATGTCGCGCGCGATCGCACACCGTGGTCCCGACGACGCGCGGGTCTGGACCGAGGGCGACGTGGCGCTCGTCCATCGTCGGCTCAGCATTCTGGACATCGCAGGCGGCGCCCAGCCGATGGTGTCGGACGACGGACGGCTCGTCGTCGCGTTCAACGGCGAGATCTACAACTACCCCGAGCTCCGGCTCGAGCTTGAGCGAGACCACGGCCGGCGCTTCCGCACCTCCTGCGATACCGAGGTGCTCCTCCACCTGTACGCGACGGCCGGCGGCGGATTCGTGTCCCGCCTTCGCGGCATGTTCGCGTTCGCCATCTGGGACCGGGCAGAGCGGATCCTGTTCATGGCCCGCGACCACCTGGGGCAGAAGCCCCTCTTCTACCACGCAGGCTCCGGCACGCTCGTCTTCGGCTCCGAGATCAAGGCCATCCTCGCCTCGGGCCTCTCGGCCGCCGACCTCGATCTCCAGACGCTGTGGCATCATACCGGTCTCCGCTTCTGCCCGGGCGATCGCACGCTGTTCGCAGGCATCCGGAAGCTGCCGCCGGCTCACTGCCTCCGGTTCATCCCGGGCCAGGCACCACGGGTGGAGCGCTACTGGACGCTGGAGCGGGGAGAGTCGGCGGCGACCTTTCCGGAGGCGGTCGAGCAGTGCGACCGGCTGCTGCAGGATTCGGTGCGGGCCCACCTCCTGGCGGACGTGCCGGTCGGCGCCTTTCTCTCGGGCGGGGTAGACTCGAGCACCATCGCGGCGCTGGCATCGCGCGGATCGAGCAGCAGGCTTGCCACGTTCAGCGTCGGGTCGGAAGACGCCGACTTCAGCGAGCTCCCTTTCGCCCGGCAGGCCGCCGGGGCGATCGGCAGCGAGCATCACGAGTTTCGGGTTCACACCGATCTGATGCTGCTGCTGCCGGAGATCGTGTGGCACATGGAGGAGCCTGCCGACCCACACGCGGTGGGCCTCTACCAGTTGAGCGAGATGACGCGGCGTTTCGTGAAGGTGGCGCTGGGCGGGGACGGCGGGGACGAGATGTTCGGCGGGTACACCCGGTTCAGCCGCGACTGGCGGATCGACGTCTACTCGATGCTGCCGCCCGTCGTGCGACGCCACCTGGTGGCGCCGTTCCTGTCACTCATTCCGACAGGATTCGGCTACTACAGTCTGGCCACCAAGGCGCGGTGGCTGCACGCCACTTCGCTCCTCGCCGGCGCCGAGCGACACTATTTGGCGATGACATTCTTCCGATTCACCGCCGAGCACCGCCGGATGTTCTTCTCGGAGGCGGTTCGGCGTGACCTGGAGCGGGAGAGCAGCGTCGGCTGGATCGCGGAGCACTACGATTCGGTCGAGGGGTCCGATCCGGTGGGCCGCATGCTCTACGCCGAGCAGATGACCCGCCTGCCGGAGCACTACCTGCTCATCGCCGACCGCATGAGCATGGCGCACGGGCTCGAGGTGCGGGTGCCGCTGGTGGATATCCGGGTGGCGGAGTTCACCTCGGCGCTCCCTTCCGACTACAAGATCCGCCGGGGTGAGCTCAAGCGGGTGCTCCGCTCGGTGGCCTGCCGGTACTACGACCGTGCGTTCGTCAACCGCGCCAAACAGGGCTTCAGCTTCCCGCTCGCCCGCTGGTTCGCGGGCCCGCTCGCCCGGTTCATGGAGGGCGTGCTGCACGACTCTCTGGTTCTGCAGACTCCGTGGCTCAACCGGCCCGCCGCGCTCGAGCTGTTCCGGGAACACCGCGCCCGCCACGCCGATCACAACTTCCGGCTCTGGATGATTCTCAACATGGAGGTCTGGTATCGGCTCTTCATCTGCGGGCAGCCGCGTGAAGACGTGCGCGGCTGGATCGCATCGCTGCTCCCCCCCAATCCCCGAGCCGCCCGTCGCGGACCGGTGCCGCGCCCGGCCTAGAATCCTGCCATGAGGATGCTCTAACACCCGATTCACGATTTCTTCAGCGGTCGCCTCGCATCCTGGGGACACTCCATGCTGCGGGTGGCCCCATGCTGACCAAGGACGTTTGGGATCTATCCAGAGACGAGTTCCCCCGCACGGCTCCGGTCGAGTCGCAACTCCGGTTCCTCCTCCAGTATGCCATTCTTGCACCGTCGGTCAGGAACACGCAGCCGTGGAGCTTCACGGTCGCGGGGAACACGGTGCATCTCTTCGCCGATCTCGCGCGAGAGCTCCCGGTGGCCGATCCCGATCGCCGCGAGCTGTACATCAGCCTGGGTTGCGCGCTCGAGAATCTGCTGGTGGCTTCCGAACATTTCGGTTTTCGTCACCAGCTCCGGTACTTCCCGGACCCAGATACCGACCGGTTGGCGGCGACCGTGATCTTCTCAGACGGTGGGAGCATGAGCCAGGCGCGCGTGGGCATCGCGCTCGAGGCGATCGTGGCGCGCCGCAGCGACAGCCACGCGTTCCTGTCCAAACCCGTGTCGGAGGGGAAGCGGCGGCTCCTGGAGGCCTGCCAGATGGAGTCGGAGCTTCGGCTCGACCTCATCGGCGACGCCATGTTCCGCCGATGGATCGAGACATTCACCGTAGACGCCGACCGCCGGGAGTTCGCCGATAGGGAGTTTCGCGAGGAGCTGGGGCATCTGATGGGCGAGGGCGCGCTGGGGACGCCTGCGCCGGTGGCCCGGCTCGTGGGCCTGGCCGTCTCCCGGCTCGACCGGAGCGAGTCGGTGGCCCGCCAGGATCGGAGGCTCGTGGCGAGCACCTCACTGCTGGGAGTCATCAGCGCCACCAACGACTCCCACTTCGCGCACCTTCGCACCGGGCAGCTGTTCGAGCGGCTGTGGCTGGCCGCGACCATGATGGGCATCCATCTCCAGCCCATGAGCCAGACGATGCGGCGGCCGGAGCTGAGGTCGGGCGTCGCCGAGCTCCTCCCGGTGCAGGGCTGGGTGCCGCAGCATTTGTTTCGGATCGGCTACCTTCCCGGCGAGAACACGGGCCACAGGCCCCGTCGCCCGGTGAGCGACGTCGTGGACGAGGCCGGAGATACGGGCTGACTATTGCCTGACGAACGCCTCGTTGATCTCGGCGAACGGCACCGCGCCGGCCAGGCTGGTGAACGTTCCCCGCCCGGCGATCTCCCTGGCCGCCTGAAGAAAGCCCGCCCACGCGGCCCGCGCGAGCGCGCCGCCCACGCTGATCCGGCGCACCCCCAGGCTGGCCAGCGCCGCGACGGTCGTGAAGTCGCTGCCGACGCCCACGTTCACCGGCTTGGGAGCGACGGCCTTCACTACCGCGGCGATCTCCTCCGCCGTATGGATGCCGGGCGCGTAGAGGCAATCGGCGCCGGCCTCCGCATAGGCGGTGAGCCGACGGATCGTTTCGCGCAGATCCGGTCGGCCCACGATGAACCCCTCCGACCGGCCGGTGAGCATCACGCCGGTGCCGCTCGCGTCGAGCGCCCGGCGTGCGGCCCTGATCCGCTCCACCGACAGGTCGAAGTCGAAAAGGGGGTCGGCGGAATCGCCGGTGGAATCCTCGATGGAGAGCCCGGCAATGCCCGTGACCGCGGCGACCGATACGTTCGCCGCGACTTCCTCGGGCGCGGTGGCAAAGCCCTTCTCGAAGTCGGCGTTTACCGGCACGTGCACCGTCTGCGACACGGCCCGGAGGTGAGCCAGCGCCTCACCGAGTGAGACGCCGTTGTCGGGCCGGCCAAGCGACCAGGCGAACCCGCAACTGGTGGTCGCCAGCGCCTTGAAGCCGAGCTGCACGAGCAGGGAGGCGCTGCCCAGGTCCCAGGGATTGGGGATCACGAAGCACCCGGACTCGTGCAGCTGCCGGAAGACGCGTGTCTGGGCCGCTTGATCGGTCATCGTCACCCTCCCGGGAATCACCGGCGGAAAGATAGATTGCGGTAACGCCACCCGGAGCCCGCACGCCGATGACGACCTCCGAGCAGTCCGCCGCACCCGCCCAGTCGCGCCGATTCGGATTCGACACCCGGATGCTGCATGCCGGGCACATCCCCGACGCGGCGGTCGGCGCGCGCGCGGTGCCGATCTACCAGACGACGTCCTTCGTCTTCGACGACACCGAAATGGCCGCCCAGCTCTTCGAGCTGCGACAGTACGGGAACATCTACACCCGCATCGGCAATCCCACCACTGCGGTGTTCGAGGAACGGGTGGCGTCGCTGGAGGGCGCCACCGGCGCGGTCGCCACGGCGAGCGGCATGGCCGCGCAACTCGTCGCCCTGATGACGCTGCTCTCGCCCGGCGACGAGATCGTCGCCTCGTCCCATCTCT
>Ga0075292_1000022_pt1 | contig 12402 bp, 7 predicted proteins | sample SF_Rice_20C_80N__FD_69758 | JGI IMG/M metagenome (GOLD analysis project Ga0075292, IMG submission 69758) | Rice paddy soil microbial communities from Twitchell Island, California, USA - SF_Rice_20C_80N_403 | ecosystem: Environmental > Terrestrial > Soil > Paddy field/soil | place: USA: Twitchell...
CTGGGACGGCGTGCGCGACGAGCTGGTGGCCATGGACACCCAACGGGAGAAGACCGTGCGTCTCGCCAACTATCTCGCGGAGCTGCGGCAGGACACGTCGTACGCCTTCCGCGCGCTCCGCCACAACCTGGGCTTCGCGCTCGTCGTGGTCCTGTCGCTGGCCGTCGGGATCGGCGCCAACACCGCCGTCTTCACGCTGATCGACGCGCTGCTGCTCCGACCGCTGCCGGTGCCGCAGGCCGACGAGCTGGTCGTCATCGGCAATCCCAGCCGCACCGGCAGCATCTCCGAGGGAGGGCTCCGCACCGACCTCTTCTCCTATCCGGTGTATGCGGACCTGAGCCGGCGTCCGCCGCTGCTCGAAGGTCTGGCCGCCACCGGCCGGACCAGCCGGCTGGATCTCACGACTGGAGCCGAGGCGGCGGATCACCCGCGCGGCCGCCTCGTGAGCGGCAACTACTTCGCCGTGCTCGGCGTCCCCACGCTGCTCGGCCGGCCGCTGACGGTGGAGGACGATCGGACCGCCAACGGTTCGCCGGTGACGGTCATCAGCTACCTCTACTGGCAGCGCCGCTTCGGCGGCGATCCCCACGCGCTCGGACGCACGGTGACGATCAACCGGGTGCCGTTCACGATCGTCGGCGTGGCGCCGCCAGGCTTCTCCGGTGAAGTCGTAGGCCGCATGACCGACCTCTGGATGCCGCTCACCATGGCGTCGGCGGTCCAGAAGCGCGACTGGCTCACCAAGCCGGACCTGAGCTGGCTTCTGTTCGTCGGCCGCCGAGCGCCCGGGGTGACGCAGGCACAGGTCCAGGCGGCGTATAAGCCGCTGGTGCAGCGCGCGCTGGAGGCGTCCAACCCCGACAACTACGCGGCCAACGAAATCGAGAAGGAGGAAATTCCGGTGGCGTCCGGCGCCCGCGGACTGTCACCCATCCGCGCGCTCTACGCGGAGCCGCTGGCGACGCTCATGGCAGCGGTGGGACTGGTGCTGCTGGTGGTCTGCGCCAACGTCGCCAACCTGCTGCTGGCGCGCGGCGCGGCGCGGGCCCGCGAGGTCGGCGTGCGCATGGCTCTGGGCGCGGCCCGCGTCCGACTCGTCCGGCAACTGCTGACCGAGAGCCTGATCCTCGGCGGATTTGGCGGAGCGGCCGGTCTGCTGCTGGCGGTCTGGGGCAGCCGGGCACTGCTCACCCTGGCCGGCGGCGGATCCGGCGCCATTCCATTGGATGTGCGGCTCGATTGGCGGGTGCTGGGGTTCACGCTCGCGATCACGGGGGTGACGGTCGCCCTGTTCGCGCTGGTGCCGGCCTTACGGACCACTCGGGTCGAGCCGAGCACCAGCCTGCGCGCCGGCGGCCGCGGCGCCACCGGCTCGCTCCTGGGAGGCAGGCTTGGCCTCGGCAAGCTGCTGGTGGTTTTCCAGGTGGCGCTGTCGCTGACCCTGCTGGTCGGCACCGGCATGCTGGTGCGCAGCACGCGCGCGCTGGTCAGCGTGGACCCGGGGCTGGCGCGCGACCGGCTGCTGATCATGACCGTCGACGCGGCGCCCACGGGCATGGAAGCCGAGAGACTGGCACAGCTCGCTCAGACCCAGCTCGAGCGCCTGCGTGCCATCCCCGGCGTCGCCGCGGCCAGCTTTTCGGAGAATGGGATCTTCAGTGGCACCGAGTCGGCCACCGGACTGCAGGTGGAGGGGTTCACCGCCCGCACGACGGACGACTCCACGGTCAACTACGACCGAGTGGGACCGGGCTACGTCGAGGCGATCGGCGCCCGGCTGGTGGCGGGCCGCGACTTCACCGAGCGCGATGATGCGCGCGCACCGAGAGTGGCGCTGGTCAATACCACGATGGCCGCCCACTACTGGCCGAATGGCGACGCGATCGGGCATCGCCTGACCGCGGACAGCGCAACCTACGAGATCGTCGGCGTGGTGGCCGATACCAAGGACCACGAGCTGCGCCAGGTGCCGAGCCGGCGAATGTATCTGCCGGCCTATCAGGACGGCCCCATGCCGGTGCAGTTCACCTTCGAGCTGCGCGCCGCCGGCGATCCTGTCCAGCTCGTCGCCGCGGCGCGGCGCGAGCTGGCGGCAGTGAACGGCTCGATGCTCATCCTCAACAACGATCCACTGACGACGCTGATGCGGCAGTCCATCAGCCAGGACCTGCTGGTCGCCCGCGTGGCCAGCATCATCGGGCTCCTGGCGCTCGGGCTCGCGGCACTGGGCCTGTACGGCGTGATGACGTACACGACTCTTCGGCGGACGAGCGAATTCGGCGTCCGCATGGCGCTTGGTGCCGACGGGGCACAGGTGGGACGGATGGTGCTGCGCGAAGCGATGACGCTGGTAGCCGGCGGGGCGCTCGTGGGAGTACCGCTCGCCCTGACGGCGACTCGTCTGTTGCGGAGTCAGCTATTCGAGGTGGACACGGTGGATGCGCCGTCGATCGCCGCGGCGCTCGGAGTTTTGGTGCTGAGCGCTGCTATCGCAGGATATCTGCCCGCCGCTCGTGCCGCGCGGGTGGGACCGATCGAGGCGCTGCGGGCGGAGTAGCCCGTCCATTCTGTGCGGGCGCGGAGCAGCCCGCGCCGCACGCTCGGACTGCTGTGCGCCCTGGGCCTCGTGCCGCCCGAAGGAGCGCGGCCTCGGGGGCACGTACTGGCACGGTGCGGTGGGCCTTTCAGGACGGGCCGCCTACCACCTCTGCTATGGCGATCCGGGCGCGAGCTTCGATGCCGGGGTGGCGGTTCGGTGGTGAACCGCGGGGTTAGTGCGACCGGCCCGCGGGCCGTTGTGGAATCGCAACCAGCCCGACGGCCATCGCCGCCAACAGCACCGCCGACGCGAGCGGCCTGCTGAAGGCGAGCCCGCCCGAGGCGACCGGCTTGTCCAGCAGATCGCCGAGCACGGCGCCGAGCGGGCGGGTGAGAACGAACGCTGCCCAGAAGAGCGCTGTCCGGGACACCCTGGTCCAGAAGTAGGCAGCCGCGATCAGCGCCAGCAGCCCGCCGAACACCACCGCGGCGCCCCCGTAACCCAGGCCGGCGGTGTCGGCGGTCCAATCGCCCAGCGCCGTGCCGAGGGTCTGCGAGAACATGATGGTGACCCAGTAGAACACTTCCGCCCGAGGCGTGCTGACCGACTCGACCGAGACGGTGCCGAGCGTCCGGTACCATATCGCGAGCGACGCCAGCAGCAGGACGAGCAGGAGCGAGCTGCCACCGGCATAGCCGATCCCGAGCGAGCGGGTGGCGAAGTCGGCCAGGGTGGTGCCGACGGTCGTGGTGGCGATGATCGTCGCCCAGTAAATCCAGGGACGGAACCGCGCCGCGGCGATCTGGGCCGCGACGGCCCCGGCGAACACGGCGGCGAAGATCGCCGTCGCGGCGAGGTACCCGAGATCGAGCGTCATGCTCAGCGTGTCGCCCGCGGTCTCGCCCAGCGTGGTGGCGAGAATCTTGAGCACCCAGAACGTCAGCGTAACGGCGGGGACCTTGGCGGTGCGGGCGGGATCGTGTTCCATGCAAACTCTGGGCTCCCATCCGGTGAGCGGCGCGAGCGTTATCGAAGTGCCGGGCTCCGCTCTGGAATCCTGACGAACGACGTCCTGCGGTTATCGTGGTCCCGCACCCGGCCGGCGTCCAGGTCTCCCCCGCCCGGGGCCCGGCCTCGGCGCGCTCGGGCTCGGAGCGCCCGGACTCGCCTTCCGCGCCGCCTTCGCCTCCGCCCGCGCCCGCTCCTCGGCCTTTCGCGCCCTGATGGCCGCGATCCGGTCACCGATCGGCACCTCCAGCTTTCCTTCGGGCTTGGCGGCGTAGTCGAAATCCGGGACCAGCACCCGGGGCAGCCGCCGGCCCACCTCGCGCTCGATCCGCCGGAAGTCCTGCTCCTCGTCGGGCGCCACGAAGGTGAACGCGTCGCCAACCGCCTCCGCGCGGGCGGTGCGCCCGACCCGGTGGATGTAGTCCTCCGGCACCTTCGGCACGTCGAAGTTCACCACGTGGCCCAGCGCCTCGATGTCGATCCCCCGGGCGGCGATGTCCGTCGCCACGAGGACCCGGTACTTCCCGCTCTTGAATCCGGCCAGCGCCTCGGTCCGCTGCGGCTGCGAGCGACTGCCGTGAATCCGCTCGGCGCTGACCCCGCTCTTCACCAGCTGCTTCTGCAGCCGGTCGGCCCGGTGCTTGGTGCGGGTGAACACCAGCACGTCCGCCATGTCCCCGCGCTGAAGCAGCGCCAGCAGCAGCGCCGATTTGAGCTCCTGCGCCACCGGGTACACCGCGTGGGTGATGCCCACCGCCGGCGCGGCCCTACGCTCGAGGTTGATCCGCACCGGGTCGCGCAGCATGTCGCGCGTGAGCGCCAGGATCGGCTCGGGCATCGTGGCGCTGAAGAAGAGCGTCTGCCGCTTGCCCGGCAGGTGGCGCAGGATCTTCCGGATCTCGGGCAGGAAGCCCATGTCCAGCATCCGGTCGGCCTCGTCCAGCACCAGGACCTCGAGCGCGGTGAGCCGGGCGTACGGGCGGGTGAAGTGGTCGAGCAGGCGCCCCGGGGTCGCGACGATGACGTCCACCCCGCTCCGGAAGGCATGCTCCTGCGGGCCCATGCCGACCCCGCCGAACACCGGCGCCGCGGTGACCGGGGTGTGTACCGCCAGGTCGTTCAGGTCCTCCACGATCTGGGCCGCCAGCTCGCGCGTCGGAGTGATCACCAGGGCGCGGGTCGAGCCGCGCGGCTTGGCGATGAGCCGGTGGAGAATCGGCAGGACGAAGGCGGCCGTCTTGCCGCTGCCGGTCATGGCGCACGCCAGGACGTCGCGGCCGGCGAGGGCCGGCGGGATCGCATCCGCCTGAATCGGCGTGGGCCGGGCGAACCCCAGCTCCTTTATTCCCTTGAGGAGACTCGGATGGAGCTTGAGCGAGGTGAATGGCATGGCGCCAAAGCTAGCCCCATCCCGGCGTAATTCACGTATCTTTGGTCGGTTCCCTATCCCATAGCCCGCGGAGACAGCCGAATGGGTGACCCCGGCGAAGGCCTGCGCGACGCCCTGGCCGACCGCTACACCATCGAGCGCGAGCTGGGTCGCGGGGGCATGGCCACGGTCTACCTCGCCCGGGACCTGAAGCACGACCGTCCGGTCGCCCTCAAGGTGCTCCACGCCGACCTTGCCGCCGCCCTGGGTGGCGACCGGTTCCAGCGCGAGATCAAGCTCGCCGCCCGGCTCCAGCACCCCCACATCCTCACGGTGCACGACTCAGGTGAAACAGTCATAGGTCGCAAGTCTCAGGTCGCAAGTCATACTCCTGCGACTTCCGACCCGGGACCTTCGACCGTCCTCTGGTTCACCATGCCCTTCATCGAGGGCGAGAGCCTCCGCGACCGGCTGAGCCGGGAGAAGCAGCTCCCGCTCGACGCCGCCCTCCGCATCGCGCGGGAGACCGCCGATGCGCTCGACTACGCCCACCGCCACGACGTCATCCACCGCGACATCAAGCCGGAGAACATCCTGCTCAGCGAGGGGCACGCGCTCGTCGCCGACTTCGGCATCGGCAAGGCCCTGACCCAGGCGAGCGACCAGAAGCTGACCGAGACCGGGATGGCGGTGGGCACGCCGGCGTACATGAGCCCCGAGCAGGCGGCGGGCGACAAGGACCTCGATCCGCGGAGCGACGTCTACAGCCTGGCGATCGTGCTCTACGAGATGCTGGCGGGCGCCACGCCGTTCGACGCGCCCACGCTCCAGGCGACGATCGCGCGCCGGTTCACCGAGACCGCCCGCCCGCTGCGCCAGGTGCGCGACTCGGTGCCGGAGAGCGTGGAGCTGGCGGTGCAGCGCGCGCTGGCCCGCACCGCCGCAGACCGCTTCGCCACGGCCGCGGAGTTCGCCCGCGCGCTCGGCCCGGCCGACTCCGGCGCCCACGCCGCGACCACCGTCACTCCCACGGCCGCCGCCGCCAAACCGTCGCCGCCGTCCACCCGCCGGCGCCCGCTGCCCACCGCGCTGGTGACGATGGTGATCGGGTTCGTCGTCGGGCTCGGCATCCTGTTCGCCTGGCGCCGGAGCCACGGCTCCGACGGGGAACCGTCCGCCGGGGCGGGCCGGCGGCTCGCGGTGCTTCCCTTCCAGAACCTGGGCGACTCCAGCGACGAGTACTTCGCCGACGGCATGACCGACGAGATCAGGGGAAAGCTCGCCAAGCTGCAGGGACTGCAGGTCATCGCGAGCGGCAGCACCGGACAGTACAAGCACACCGACAAGACGCCGACCCAGATCGCCCAGGAGCTGGGCGTGCAATACCTGCTGACCGGCAAGATCCGGTGGGAAAAGGGCGAAGGCGGCAAGAGCCGGGTGCGGGTGAGCCCCGAGCTGGTGCAGGTGGGGAGCGGAGGCGCGCCCACCACCAAGTGGCAGGAGCCGTTCGACGCGTCGCTCACCGACGTCTTCCAGGTGCAGGCCGACATCGCGGGACGGGTCGCCAGCGCGCTCGACGTCGCCCTCGGCTCGACCGAGCGGGAAACGATCGCCAAGCGGCCCACCGAGAACCTGGCCGCCTACGATGCCTTCCTCAAAGGCGAGGAGATCTCGGCCTCGATCGGCGTGGCCGACCCGGCGACGCTGCGCCAGGCCATCGTGCACTACGAGCGGGCGGTGGCGTTCGACACGACGTTCGTCCAGGCCTGGGCCCAGCTCTCCCGCGCCAGGTCGCGCACCTACACCAACGGCTCGCCCGATCCGGCCCTCGCGGCCGGGGCCCGCGCGGCCGCCGAGCGTGCGCTGGCTCTGGCCCCCGACCGCGCCGATGGCCGGCTGGCGCTCGGCACGTACTACGGCGAAGTGCTCTCCGACAACGACAAGGCGATCGAGCAGTTCGACCTGGGGCGCAAGATCGATCCGCGCAACGCCGATCTGCTGGCCGGCATCGCCGTCGCGGAGCAGGGCCGGGGCCATTACGATCTCGTGGTGCGGGACCTCACCGAAGCGCAGGCGATGGATCCCCGCTCCGCGCAGACGGCACGCCGCCTGGCCCGCGCGCTGCTGTGGCTCAGGCGCTATCCCGAAGCCCTGGCCGCCGCCAACCGGGGGCTCGAGTTGTCGCCCTCGAACATCGACATGATCGAGAACAAGGCGATGGTCTACATCGCCCAGGGGGATCTGGCCCGCGGCCGGGAGGTGCTGAGTCTCACGCCGCCGCAACTAGACGATGCGGTCTACATCGCGGGCATCGCCACCTACTGGGACCTGTACTGGGCGCTGACCGACGACCAGCAGCGCCTGCTGCTCCGGCTCACGCCGGAGCCGTTCGACAACAATCGGACACCATGGGCATTGTCGCTGGCCGGCGCCTACGCGCTCAGGGGCGACGCGGCGAAGGCCAGGGCGTACGCCGATTCGGCCCGGACCGCTTTCGAGGAACAACTGAAGATCAGCCCCGACGACTCCCAGCTCCACGCGCTGTACGGCGTCGCCCTGGCCTATCTCGGCCGGCGGGACCAGGCGGTGGCCGAGGGCAAGCGGAGCCTGGAGCTGCTGCCGCTCGACAAGGATGCCTTCTCGGCGCCCTATAATCAGCACCAGGTGATGCGGATCTACATCCTGACGGGCCAGCAGGAGAAGGCCATTGACCTGCTGGAGCCGCTCCTCCAGCGGCCCTACTACTTGTCGCCCGGGTGGCTCAAGGTCGATCCGAACTTCGACCCGCTGCGGCAGAATCCGCGATTCCAGAAGCTGTCGGCCGGCGGGGGCTGAGCCCTCAGCGGCTGCCCGACAACCTCACGATCCGGCTGCTGAACGCGTCGCCGCGGTAGTTGCGCTCGACGACGGTGATCCGCTTGAGGTCGTCCGACACGCTGGCGCCCGCGCTCGGGCGGGACACCCGGCCGAGCCGGGTGCCGCGGCCCGGACCGGCCAGCTTGAACAGCACCACCGACTCCGGCGTGTCCCGCGGGCCGAACAGCAGCGTGCCGTCGCCCAGCCATTGGATGGAGGCGAGCTCGGCGGCGTCGGCGGTCCAGAGCGCCGGCTCGCCGCCGGCAAGGGCCGCCACCGCGACGCCGATCGAGTCGTAGGTTCCCGCGTTCCATCCCATCACGGCCACCCGCTCACCCTTCTGATCGACCGCCAGCCGCTCGAGCTGGCCGAACCAGGCCGGCTTGGCGATCTCGCTGGTCTTTCCCGCTCGCTCGATGCGGACCCGGTCCTTGGTGTTGGGAATCCAGGCCCATCCGTCGGGCACCGGCTGCGCGTCGGCGATGAGCGAATCGGGAATCGTCACGGTGCGGCTCATCGCGCCGGTCCGGATATCCAGCAGACTTACCTGCGTGCCTGTCGGCACCCGCCGGCCCACCCGCAGTGTCACCGAATCGGCCCAGGTCGCGCGTGCGGCCCCGGCCGGGATGTTGAGCGCGGTCTCGCTCCCGCCGGCGAACGGCAGTATCGAGAACCGGCGCTCGACGGCGCCGGCCCCGGTCGGCACCCGCCGGGACAGGAGCAGCCGCGAGCCGTCTGGCGACACCTGGGACTCGACGAGCGTCGAGGTGGTAAGCCGGCGGGCGGCGTCGGGGAACTTGTTCTTCACGGCCCCGGCCAGGTCGAGCGCCCACAGCGTGTAGTCGGAGGCTCCGTCGTCGAGCACCAGCGTCGCGCCGTCGGTGGTCACGCTGAAGTTGTTGAAGGTGCCGCTGAGGAGGGTGTCCTGCCGCTCGGCCAGCTTGCCCGTCGCCGGATCGAGCCCGATACGGACGATCGACTCGACACCCTGCCCCGAGCGGGTGAGCCAGAGCGCGTCGCGCGTGATCCGGCCGGGGCAGGTGCACGAGTTGAGCACCCGGTCGGCCACCGTGCCGCTCCGGTCGATCACCTGCCACAGGCCGCGCGACCCCTGGATTACCAGCGCCACGATCCAGCGTCCGCCCGGTGAGACGCTGAGCGCCGAGAGGCCGAGGCCCGGTCCCACGACCGGAATGCTGTCGCGCACGGTGCCGTCGATCGAGGTGACCCTCACCTGGAACACCGAGTCGCTCCCGGCCGCCGGCGGTCCGATCAGCAGCGAGTCGCCGCCGGCCCAGAACATGGCGGCGCTCGGGCTCAGGTACCTGGGCGGCCCGCCGAGCGCGCTCAGCAGGTACAAGCCCCAGCGCCGGTTGATGGTGCCGATGAAGATCAGGTTCCGGCGGTCGGGGCTCCACTCGAGCCCGTAGGCCGCCGTGGCGCCGTCGAGCACGCGGTGGGTCGCGGTGCCGCCGACGTCCTGGAGATCCACCGCGTAGCTGCACCCGTCGGCCACACAGTTGTGGGTGACGAAGGCGAGCTGCTTGCCGTCAGCGCTCACCGCGGAGACGAACACGTTGCCGCTGAACGTGAGCTGGGTGCGGTCGCGGAGGGCGTATGAAGCGGGAGCCGGTGCGGACGCCGCGCGCCGGCTTCGCGCGACGAGGGCGCCGCCTGCGATGACGATCAGGAGCAGGGCCGCCGCGAGCCCGACCCAGAGCCCGCGGCGCGACGGCCGTGCCGGGACGGCGATCGTCGGCGCGGTGCTCGCGCCGGTGGCGGGACGGAGGTCCAGCGCCCGGCTGAAGTCGCCCGCGCTGGCGAACCGGTCGGCCGGGGTCTTGTCCAGCGCCCTGGCGACGGCCGCGTCCACCGCATCGGGCACCGACGATCGTACCACACGGAGGTGCACCGGACGCTCGGTCATGAGCTTGGCGATCATGGCCTGGGCCGTGGGGCCGGTGACCGGCGGCTCGCCGGCGAGCATCTCGTACAGCACGGCGGCGAGGGAGTAGACATCGCTCCGGGCGTCGAGCTGCCGGTCGCCGGTGGCCTGCTCCGGGCTCATGTACTGCGGCGTGCCGAGCGAGAGGCCGGTCTCGGTCAGCCGGTTGCCGCCGGCCTCGCTGACCGCGAGTGCGATGCCGAAGTCGGCCAGCATCGCCTCGCCCTCGAGCAGCAGGATGTTCTCGGGCTTGATGTCGCGGTGCACCACGCCGTGGCGGTGGGCGTAGTCGAGCGCGCTGGCCACCTGCCGGGTAATGGCGAGCGCCTCGTCCAGGCCGAGCTGGTGCTCGCGGTTGAGCTTGTCGCGGAGCGACTCGCCCCGGACGAACGGCAGTACATAGTAGAGGAAGCCGGCTTCGGCGCCGGAATCGATCAGCGTGAGAATGTGCGGATGGTCCAGCCGGGCGGTAATCTTGATCTCGGCCAGAAACCGCTCGACGCCGAGGACGGCGCCCAGCTCGGGCCGGAGCACCTTGAGCGCCACCTCGCGGTCGTGCTTGAGGTCGGTGGCCAGGTAGACGGTCGCCATGCCGCCGGCGCCGAGCTCGCGCTCGATCCGGTAGCGCTGCTCCAGCGCGGTGGTCAGCCGATTGAGGTCGCTCATGCGGAGAATATCGCGCGCGCGGCGCGCGGGGGCCAGTTCCGTAGCGGGTTATCCGTCACAGACGGCATTGTGGGGTCGCCTTAACGTGCGGCCTGACTTCACGCGGACGTCCATCTGATGAGCGCGCCGGACGTACCGACATCGACACTTTTCGAGGAGCGAGCGCATGGCAAGCGTACAGAAGATCACCCCTTTCCTCTGGTTCGACAGCCAGGCGGAAGAGGCGGCGAAATACTACTGCAGCATCTTCAAGAACTCCAGGATCACGCGGACGTCGCGCTACACCGAGGCCGGCAAGGAGGTGCACGGCCGTGCCCCGGGCAGCGTGATGGTGGTGGATTTCGAGCTGGAGGGCCAGGGGTTCAGCGCGCTCAACGGCGGACCCCACTTCAAGTTCAACGAGGCGATCTCGCTCATGGTCCACTGCAAGGACCAGAAGGAGATCGACTATTACTGGGAGAAGCTGGGCGCCGGCGGCGATCCGGCCGCGCAGCAGTGCGGCTGGGTCAAGGACAAGTACGGGCTCTCCTGGCAGATCTACCCGGACGCGATGGACCGGATGTTCGAGGACGACAAGTCCGGCGGCGCGCAGCGGGCCATGAACGCGATGCTCAAGATGAAGAAGCTCGACATCGCGGAGATGGAGCGGGCGTACGAAGGGAAAGGCGAGCCGGCCGCGGCCGGCCGCAGATAACCCGGTCCCCGAGCCTGCGCCGATCGGCGGAGCTGGGGAATCACCCTTCTGAAGGAGGTATCGAAGGCACGTAACAGCTCAGAAGGATGATATGCGAATGGCGATCTGCGCCGTGGCCGGCGTCGTGTGGGCCATCGGTGCAGGAGGACAACCGGGCCGCGAGGCGGCGCGGGCCGTGCACGGCACGGTGGTGGACTCCAATCCGCTCGCGACCAGGCTCGCGGGCACCTGGACCGGGACCCGGCACGACTCGGGGTCCAAAGCGCCCCAGGCATTTACGATGACATGGAAGATGGTGTCGCATCTCGAGGGCGACTCGCTCTGGGGCACGTTCGAGATGCGTCCCACCGCCTATAAAGGACGTACCGAGGAGGGGCGCTTCAGCGCCACCAAGCGGTCATGATCGAGAGGGCGCCTCCTATTCGGGGGCGCCCTGTCCGATCCGCCTGGCGGAAAGAACCCCTCTTCCCGCTTCCTGCTAGTTTCCGAATGTTGGCTCGAGACTACGCACAGGAGGCAGGAATGCGCATAGCAGTCATCGGTGGCACGGGTACGGTCGGCCACCACACGGTCGAGGCGCTCGCGCGGGGCGGACACGATCCCCTCGTCCTCTCCCGCTCGCGCGGGGTGGACGTGACCACCGGCCAGGGGCTCGACGAGGCGCTCGCCGGCGTGGACACCGTCATCGACGTTTCCACCGTGCAGGTCATGGACGCGGACGCGACACCCAGGCTCTTCGCCACCGGCACCCGGAACATCCTCGCCGCCGAGCAGCGCGCGGGCGTGCGGCACCACGTGCTGCTCTCCATCGTCGGTATCGATCGCGTCAAGGGCAACCCGCACCTCGCCGGCAAGCGCGCCCAGGAGGAGATCGTCACCCGAAGCCCGATTCCCTTCACCATTCAGCGCGCCACCCAGTTCTTCGAGTTTACCGGCGACGTGATCGAGTGGATGCGTCAGGGCGACACGGTCACGCTGCCGCCGCTTCTGCTCCAGCCGGTCGCCGCCGCGGACGTGGGCGCGGTGCTCGCCGGGGTCGCCACCGGCGCCCCGCTTGGCCGTACCACCGATGTGGCCGGGCCCGACCCGGAGGACTTCGTGGACATGGCGCGCCGCACTCTCGAGGCGCGCGGCGAGCACCTCAAGCTGGTGCCGAGCTGGCGCACCGGAATCTTCGGTGTGGACATGGCGGGCGAGGCGCTGCTGCCTGGCCCCGACGCGCGTCTCCTGACGACCACGTTCGACGCGTGGCTGGAGTCGGAAGCCAGGGTCCACGCATGATGCGGGAATGCCGCACCCTCGAGCGCACCGGCCTCGAGATG
>Ga0075292_1000023_pt1 | contig 12366 bp, 12 predicted proteins | sample SF_Rice_20C_80N__FD_69758 | JGI IMG/M metagenome (GOLD analysis project Ga0075292, IMG submission 69758) | Rice paddy soil microbial communities from Twitchell Island, California, USA - SF_Rice_20C_80N_403 | ecosystem: Environmental > Terrestrial > Soil > Paddy field/soil | place: USA: Twitchell...
ACGGCGGCCAGCTCGGGCAGCAGCACCTTCAGCGCGACGGGACGGTCGTGCCTCAGGTCCTGGGCCAGATAGACTGTAGCCATGCCCCCGCGACCAAGCTCTCGTTCGAGCGCATAGTGGTTGCGGAGGGCGTCGCGCAGCGAGGCCGGCATGTCGGCCAGAGGGTGGTCCTTGGGAGGGGTAGGGAAATGTGTATCGGGGCTTTGTCGAAGGCCAGTCGGCGCTACCGTCGCCGCATACGAGAGGTCGCTCCTCGCTCGCGCTCGCCAAGGTCACCCTATGAGGTGGCGCCCGCCCCGCCGCCCGGTTTACTTATCCCCCGACCCCATGCCCGTGCCGGACTCCCTGCGCGACTCCCTCCGCGACCGCTACACCGTCGAACGCGAGCTCGGCCGCGGCGGCATGGCCACCGTCTACCTCGCCCACGACCGGAAGCACGACCGCAAGGTCGCCCTCAAGGTCCTGCGGCCCGAGCTCGCCGCCGTCCTCGGCGCCGAGCGGTTCCTGGCCGAGATCCGGATCACCGCCAACCTGCAGCACCCCAACCTGCTGCCGCTGTTCGACTCGGGTGAGGCCGGCGGCTTCCTCTACTACGTCATGCCATATGTCGAAGGCGAGACGCTGCGCGCCCGGCTCGAGCACGAGCGCCAGCTCCCGGTAGATGAGACGGTTCGCCTGGTGACCCTGCTCGGGAACGCCCTGGCCTATGCCCATGCCCGCGGCGTGATCCATCGGGACTTTAAGCCGGAGAACGTCCTGCTCGGGTACCCGTCGCGCGATCGAGGCGCGACGGGTGCGGGTCAGCCTGTGATCGCCGATTTCGGCATCGCGCTCGCCGTCGCCCAGGCCGGCGGCACTCGCGTCACCGAGACCGGCCTCTCCCTCGGCACCCCGCACTACATGAGCCCCGAGCAGGCCGCCGCCGAGCGGGAGATCGACGCCCGGTCCGACCAGTACGCCCTGGCGGCGGTGGCCTACGAGATGCTGTCGGGCGAGCCGCCCCACACCGGCCCCACGGCCCAGGCGATCATCGCGCGATTGATGACCGAGCCGGTCCGCAGCCTGCGCGTCACTCGGCCCGGCGTGCCCGTCGAGGTCGAGCGCGCGGTGGCCCGGGCGCTGTCGAAGTCGCCGGCCGACCGGTTTGCCTCGGTGGCCGACTTCGTCGCCGCGCTCACCGGCCCCGCAGAGCCCGCACCGGATCGGCCGGGCCCGCGTGCGTCGCGCTGGCTGCTCATGCCGGCCGCCGCCCTCGCGATCGCGCTGGCGGCATACGTCATCATCCGGCAGCGGGACCACCAAGTCAAAGCCAACGCGCCCGACAATCTCCGCGTCGTCGCCGTCCTCCCCTTCCGCAACCTCTCTCGCGACACCGCGCAGCAATACTTCAGCGCCGGCATGACCGAGGAGATCGCCACCCAGCTCTCCCGCGTCGCCGCGCTCCGCGTGTTGAGCCGCACCGCCACCGCGCAGTACGACACCGTGAGCGACCGGCTGCAGCGGATGTCGCGCGAGATGGGCGTGGGCAGCGTGGTGGACGGCAGCGTGCGTCTGGCCGGCGACCGGGTTCGCATCGCCGTGGAGCTGACCAGCGTGCGGACCGGCCAGGCGCTCTGGACGGAGCAGTACGACCGGCAGCTCTCCGATCTGTTCGCGGTGCAGGACGACGTCGCCCACAAGGTGACGGCCGCCCTCCAGGCTCGGCTCACTCCAGCCGAGGCGAAACGGGTGGCCCACGCCCCGACCTCGAACATCGCGGCGTACCAGCTCTACCTGCGGGCCCAGAACCTGAACCCTATCCAGCGCGCGTCGAACGTGGCGCGCGCCGACCTGCTGCGGCAGGCCATCGCGCTCGACTCCGGATTCGCCGAAGCCTACGCCCAGCTCGCGCGGAACCAGATGTTCCGGAGCGTGGCGGGCGAGCGGGTCTACACCGACTCCGGGTTCATCGCCGCGCGAAAGGCCATCGCGCTCGACCCCGAGCTGGCCGACGGCTGGTTCGCGCTCGGCGACCTGGAGAGCATCGTCTTCAAGCTGTCCGATGCCCGGCGCGCCTACCTCAAGGCGCTGGAGCTGAACCCGAGCCACGGCGGCGCCATGGCCGACCTGGCCAATGTCTACGTCGCCCTCGGACGCTACGATGAAGCCCTGGACTGGTCGCTGCGCAATGAGCAGCTCAGTCCGACCGAATCCCACGGCCCCTACCACGTCACCCTCGGCCTGATGCCGCTCGACGACGACTCGGCCACCGGCCGGTACCTGCTCGATGCGGAACGACGCTTCCCGGCCGAGCCCAGGATCCAGTATCTGCTGGCCTGGCTCGACCTGCGGCGCGGGTCCAACCAGGCGGCTCTCGAGCGGACCCGTCGCGTGCTGCGGAGCGATCCCGACAACACCGAGGTCCCGCCGAACCTGGCCGAGATGGCGGTGGTGACGGCAGCCCCCGACGCAGAGCATCTGATCGAGCCGCTAGCGAGGCAGGACCCCGAGGCGATCGGGCAGATGTTTCCCGAGTCGCTTCGGTCGTTCTATGCCCTGACTCTCCACCGTCGGGGCGACACCCGTCGTGCCGCCGAGCTGTGGCAGGCCTCGGCCGCGGCGGCGCGGCGACATCTCGATGCCGGTCAGGAGAGCTACAACGCTCCGATGGAGCTGGCCGCGATCAGCGCTGTCCAGGGCCACGCCGACGCGGCGCTCGACTGGCTCGAGCGCGGCTACCGGGCCGGATGGAAGGATGCCCGGTTGCTGAATCTCGATCCCTTCTTCGCGTCGGTGCGGCGGCAGCCGCGATACAAGACCCTGGTTACCGCCATGACGCGGGACGTGGCGGAGATGAGGAAGCGCGCGGCGGCCGCGCATCCAACGCTGTTCGGCCCGCAGATATCGCGAAAGGAAAGCCCATGAGAGGGCCACGCGGTGATACGGCTACTCCGCCCTGAGGGTGATCGCTGGATCGAGCCGCGCCGCCCGCCAGGCCGGTCCCCAGCAGGCCAGCACCGACACGCCGAGCAGGAGCGTGACCACGCTGCCGTAGGTCACCGGATCAAGAGGAGGAAGCTCGAAGAGCAGGGCGGCGAGCGAGCGGGTCGCCGCCCACGCCAGCACCAGCCCCAGGGCGACTCCCACCGCCGTGAGCACCATCCCCTGGCGCAGCACGAGCCGCAGGATGTCGCGCGACGACGCGCCCAGCGCCGAGCGCACGCCGATCTCACGCGTGCGCTCGGTCACGCTGACCGACAGGATGCCGTAGAGCCCGATCGCGGCGAGCGTCAGCGCCGCGACCCCGAACGCCTCGAACACGATGAGCGCGAAGCGCCGATCGGCCACCGAGGCTTCGACCAGCTCGCGCATCGTCGCGACCCGCACGACCGGCTGGTCCTTGTCCACCGACCAGATCGCGGCCCGCACTGCCGGGGCCAGCGTCGCGGGGACTCCCCGACCACGAACCACCAGCGACACGCGGCGATCCACCCAGTGCCATTGCGTCGGCGTCACGTACAGCGCGTTCGCGCTGGTGAGTCCGAGCGCCGTTTGCCGCACGTCGCCGACGACGCCGACGATAGTGTACCAGTCGCCCTCAGGATCGCCGAACCGGAGCCGCTGCCCGATCGGATCGCCACCGGGAAACGCACTCCGCGCGAACGCCTCGCTTACCACGACCGAGCGCGGGCTATGCACGCCGTCGTGCTCGCCCAGCAGACGGCCGGTGCGCAGCGGAATGCCCATGGCCGCGAAGTAGCCGGGGGTGACCGCGTAGCGGAGGGCCGCGCCGTCGTTCGCCGGATCGGTTTCGCGCTCGAGGTGCACGCCGTAGACGTCCAGGTCGTCGCTCAACGGCAGCTGGCTGGTGTACGCCGCCGCCGCGACACCCGGCACACCGCGCACGGCGTCGAGGCTCCGCTCGAGGAAGCCGTAGCGCACGCTGTCCGCGTCGTAGCGATGGCCGGTGACCTGGACCTGCATCGTAAGGAGCGGCGCGTCGTCGAAGCCGGTGTCCACGGCAAGTAGCCGCGATAGGCTCCGGAACAGCAGGCCCGCGCTCACCAGCAGCACGAGCGCGAGCGCCACCTCGGCCACCACCAGCGATCCTCGGGTGCGCCGGTAGTCGCCCACCGAGCGCCGAGAGTTCCGTTCCACGCCGGCCCGGAGGCCCGGGGTCGACGCCTGGAGCGCCGGCACGATACCCACGCCGATGCCGATGACGGCGCTCAGGGCGAGCGCGAACCCGAGCACCGCGATGTCCACCCGGATCGCGTCGAGCCGGGGCAGACCGGCCGGGCTCAGCGCTACCAGGGCCCGGACGCCGAGCTCGGCGACCGCCAGCCCGAGTGCGCCGCCTAGTACCGCGAGCAGGAGGCTCTCGGTCAGGAGTTGGCGCACCAGCCGGGCGCGGCCGGCGCCGAGCGCGGCCCGCATGGCGAACTCCCCCCGCCGCTGCGCGCCGCGGGCGAGTAGCAGATTGGTCACGTTGACGCCCGTGATTGCGAGCAGCAGAAGCACCGCGGCGACGACCGCGAGCAGCGCCGGCCGCACGCCCTGCGTCACCTCGTCGCGCAGCGAGCTCAGCAGCACTCCTCCGCTGAGGTCAGCCCACGGGACGCGCGGCAGCTCGGGCAGGGGCGAGCCCGCAATGGTCGTGAGCTCCCGCGCCGCGGCCTCGCGATCCATCCCGGGCCGGAGCCTCCCGACCATGCGCAGGTGGTGTCCCCATTCCCGGCTGTCGGGCGCGAACGACTCGCCGTACTGGAGCGGCGCCCATACCTGGGCCGAGGGCGCGAGCAGGTTCTCGAACCGCTCGGGCATCACGCCGATCACGGTGAAGGGCGTGTCGTCCAGCGTCACGATGCGGCCGACGATGTCGGTGTTTCCGCCGAGCCGCCGCCACAGCGCGTGGCCGAGGACGACGACGTCGGGACCCTTCGGGCGGTCGTCCGCCGGGGTGAAGTCGCGTCCCAGCAGCGGCTCGACGCCGAGGGTCCGGAAGTAGCCGGCGCTTACCCGCTGGGCGTCGAGTCGTTCGGGCACGTCGAGCCCGCCCAGGGTCGGCTGCCAGGCCTTGAGCACCGCGAGCGAGGCGAGCGCGTGGCTCCGCTGCGCCACCTCGCGATAGGTCCCGTAGGTGACATCGAGCCGGGCGCCCGACCCGCCCACGTCCGAGATCGTCATCAGACGCTGCGGGTCGGGATACGGCAGCCGTTCGAACAGGACGGGATTGACCGTGCTGAAGATGGCCGTGGCTGCGCCGATGCCGAGCGCCAGCGTCAGGACGGCGAGCAAGGTGAACGCCGCGTCCTTCCGCAGTCGCCGGGCGGCATACGTGAGGTCGGCGGCGGCGCCGCCGACGACGCGCTCCCAGCCGTGCTCGCGCACCTGCTCACGGGCCGAGAGGGTGCCGCCCAGCTTGACCCGCGCGGCGCGCCGGGCCTCCTCGGGCGAGAGGCCGCTCGCCGCCAGGTCGGCCGCGGCCTGATCGAGCCAGTGCTCGACCTCGGCGTCGAGGTCCCGGTCGGCCTCGGCGCGGTGGATGAGCACCCGGAGGCCGCGGCTGAGTTGGCGCCAGAGCGACATTGGGCTATGACTCCGTGTGCAGGAGGCGGGCGACGGCGCCGGCCCGGCGCGTCCAATCCGCCGCCTCGGCGGTGAGCTGCTTCCGGCCGGCGCGCGTCAAGGCGTAGACCTTGGCCCGGCGGGCGTTCTCCGTCTGTCGCCACTCGGCGTCCACCGAGCCGGCGCGCTCGAGCCGCTGCAGCGCGGTCAGAAGGGAGCCGGGATTGACCTTGAAGACGCCGCGCGAGATCTGCTCGATACGGCGGGCGATCCCGTAGCCGTGCATCGGCTCCAGGCTCAGCGTCTTGAGGAGGAGCAGATCGAGCGTGCCCTGGATGACGTCGGTGTTGGGCCGGTCCACGGGAGCTCCGCGAGAAGTGGCCTCTCGACGATAACTACTTCATCTTGATTGTCAAGATGTGACAACGAAAGGAGAGCCTATGACCTACGCCGCGTCCGACGCGACTTTCGCCGGCTCGCTTCCCGCATTCTATCAGCAATACCTGGTTCCCCTCATCTTCGAGCCCTACGCCGCGGACCTGACGCAGCGCCTGACCCGACGGCCGTTGCGGCGAGTGCTCGAGATCGCCGCCGGGACCGGCGTCGTGACGCGCCGCCTGGCCTCGGCATTGCCCGAGAGCGTGGCAATCGTGGCCACCGATCTGAACCAGGGCATGCTCGATCAGGCCGCCGCGGCGGGGACCTCGCGACCGGTGGAGTGGCGGCAGGCGGACGCCGCGCAGCTACCCTTTCCCGACGAGACCTTCGACGCGGTCGTGTGCCAGTTCGGAGTCATGTTCTTCCCCGACAAGACCGGGGCGTTCGCCGAGGCGCGCCGGGTCCTGTGCCCGGGTGGCGTCTTCCTGTTCAACGTGTGGGATCGGATCGAGGAGAACGAATTCGCCGACGTCATCACGGCGGAGCTCGCGATGCTCTATCCCGCGGATCCGCCGCGGTTCCTGGCCCGCACACCGCACGGCTACCACGACCGGGCGATCATCGAACGAGATCTTTCGGCGGCCGGATTCGGCCACCCCGCCGAGCTCGTCACCCTGACCGAGACGAGCCGGGCGGCCTCGGCGGACATTCCCGCGCTGGCCTATTGCCAGGGCACCGTGCTCAGGAACGAGATCGAAGCGCGGGAGCCCGAAGGACTCGTGCGAGCGACCGCTCGGGCCGCCGAGGCCATTCGCCGCCGGTTCGGGACCAGTGCAGTCGAGGGCAAGGTGCAGGGCCACGTCATAGCGGTCGAGAAGTGACCCCTACGCCCAGCCTCCGGCAGCTTGCCCGCTACGCGATCGCGCGCAGCCTGTTCAAGCCTACCAGCCTGCCGCGGGCCATTGCGCGCCTGGGCTTTGTCCAGGCCGACCCGATGCGGGCGCCCGCTCGCGCCCAGGATCTGATCCTCGCGCAGCGCGTGGCGGGCTATCGCGCCGGCGATCTGGAGCGCCGCTATCCTCGGCTGGCGATCGAAGAGGCCTTCTTCTTCAACTACGGCTTCCTGCCTCGCGAGACTCTCGCCCTGTTGCATCCGCGCGAGGCGCCGGGCGCCTGTGACGCCGGCATGCACGCTCGCGCCGAGAAGGTGCTGGCCTTCGTGCGCGAGCATGGTTGCACCCGACCCAAGGAGGTGCAGGCGCATTTCGACCATGGCCGAATGCGGCGCTGGGGCGGCGACCTGAACGTCAGCACCCATCTGTTGGAAGGTCTGCACTATCGCGGGCTGCTGCGCGTCGCGCGGCGCGAGGCCGGCACACGGATGTACCAGGCGATCGAGCGCGCGTCACGGGACGACAGCGGCGAGGCCAGGCGCGCGCGCGCCGGCCAACTATTGGATACCGTGGTGCGGCTCTACGCGCCGCTGCCTGCGGCCAGCCTGGGCTATCTGTGTGGATTGCTGCTCCGCGATGGAGTGCCGCACCTGGCCGACGAGGTGCGACACGTCCGGGAGCACGCCAAATCCCGCTATGCCCATGCGCTGGTCGGTGACGTGACGTGGTTCTGGCCGCACGGCGAGAACCCCATGGCGGCGCGGCACAAGGTCGACGACAGGCTACGGTTCCTCACGCCGTTCGATCCCGTGGTCTGGGACCGCCGGCGCTTCCGGTTGCTCTGGGGCTGGGAATACAAGCTCGAGGCCTACGTGCCGGCCCACAAGCGTCGCATGGGTCACTACGCGATGCCCATGCTATGGCGTGACGAGGTGCTGGGCTGGGCCAATCTCAAGGTGGTCGATGGCCGGCTGCGGCACGAGCTGGGCTTCGCCGGCGCGCAGCCACGCGGGAGAGACTTTCGTCTGGCGCTGGACGAGGCATTGCGCCAGATGCACGAGTTTCTGGACCTCTAGCGCGCGATGGCTCCATAGTGGCTCTGCCAGTACTGGAGCCCGTCCATGACCAGTGCGATCAGCGCACCGCCGCCCCCAACGCCTTGTAGGCCGACGGATCGATTTCCCTGAACGGAATCGCCCGGTAGCTGATCCTCCCGTCCGGTCCCACCACGAACAGATTGCGATTCGTCAATCCGGGCTCGTCGGCCAATGCTCCGTATCGCCTGGCGACAGCCAGAGCGCTGTCGCTCGCGAACAGAAACGGGTACTCCGAGTCCCGCGCCCAGGAGGCGAGCGCCGTGTCGGGATCCGCACTGATGGCGATGAGGACCAGGCCTCTGCCGTTCTTGAAGAGCGTCGCGTACTGATCACGGTACGCGTTCATTTGAACAGTTCAGCCCTTGGTCCTGGCCTTGTAGAAGAACGCCAGGACCACGGTCTTCCCCTTGAAGTCCGAGAGACGGACCGGCTTTGCCAGGACGCCGTACCGTGTGGCACCGCGCAGGGTGAACTCGGGCGCCACCGCGCCGACCGCGAGCGGAGATGCGGCGCCCGGCCGGGCGGGCGACTGTTGCGCCGGGAGCACTGCCGGCGCGAGGGCGAGAATGAGAGCGAGTGAGAGCGTTCGCATGCGCGCTCCTTGGGCTGCTAATGAATGGGAAGGTGGATGCGGGTAAGCTCGCGGAAGACGTTGAACAGCGCCTGACCTCCGAGCGATAGCGTCGCCCCGCCCAGGACGCTCCCGATGTTGCGCTCGCGATCCCACGCGAGACTCGTGAACCCCTCGGCGTACCCAGCCGCGATCCGCGGGACGGCCAGCGCCCGGCTCCCGTCGTCGCGGCGATCGGTGAAGGTCTCCACCAGCGCGTGCGCCACGCGCGGCCCGAACCCGCGGCACTCGCAGAGCTGGTACTGGTGGTCCGGGCTGCGGTGCATCACCGCGGCCAGACCGTGGCGGACACTCACTCCCACCATCCGCTGCGTGACCCGGTAGGCCATCTCGTCCCCCAGCTCCGCGCGATGGTCCCGGAGCCGCTGGAACACGGCGCCTCCTGCCGCACCGACGAAACCTCGCGGATCGGCCAGGTCACGCAGGTAGGCGTTGGAGCGCGCATTCTCCGCCGTGATGCGGATCGGCGACGGCGTCTGGGCGGAGACGCCGGTGGTAGCCACGGTCGCGAGTGCAGCGGTCATCACACAATGCCGCACTGCACGGTGCGACCCGGTCCGGAGTCTGGCTTCCATGATTTCTGCCTCTGCTTGCGGCGACGAGGAACCATACAGCGGATCGGGACGATAAAACGGTCGCGGCCCAATCGCCAGGCTGTGGCAGGTCGGGCTCGACCGCATGGGCCGCGCGAGGAAGCACCAGGCCTGACGTGTGTCGATCTGCCGGAGCCTCCTTCGACGTCGTGGTGGAGACACCGATCGTCCGCCCGAGAGTACTGCAGGGGCGGCCAACGCCAAATCCAGGAGGATCCGCTGATGCGCCGCACCGGGCTGGTTCTGAGCTGGCTGGTCACGCTCTTTTGTCTGTTCGATGGGGGAGCCCGCCTCGCGGGGTTCGCCCCCTACGTGGAAGGCCTGTCCAAGGCCGGCTATGACCCCGCGCTGGCGCCCTGGATCGGGCTTAGCCTCCTCGTCGCCGCCATTCTGTACGCCATTCCCGGCACCACGCTGCTGGGCGCCATTCTGCTGACGGGGTACCTGGGCGGGGCAGTCGCGACCCAGGTGCGGGTGGCCGATCCATGGTTCCTCTTCCCCGCCGTGATGGGCGCGTTGGCCTGGGCCGGCCTCTGGTGCCGGAGCCCGCGCCTGCGCGAGTTGCTGCCGCTGGTGAGATGATCGGACAGGCAGCTTCGATGTCGCCGGCGATCGCGCTAGGCCGTGGCGACTTCCGGATATCGGAAGCAGTCGACGAGGTGATCGTTCACCATTCCGACCGCCTGCATATGCGCGTATATGATCGTGGAGCCCACGAAGCTGCACCCGCGGTGCTTCAGGTCCTTGCTGAACGCGTCGGATTCGGGAGAGGTGGCGGGGATCTGATTCATGACGCGCCAGCGGTTGACTTTGGGTTGGCCGCCGACAAAGCGCCACGCGTACGCGTCGAAGGTTCCGAACTCCTCCTGAATAGTGAGAAACGCCCGCGCGTTGCGCACGGCCGCCTGGATCTTCTGCCGGTTTCGAATGATCCCTGGATCGAGCAGCAGCTTCTGGACGCGTTTCTCGGTATATCGCGCCACTTTGGCCGGATCGAATCCGCTGAACGCGCGGCGATAGCCTTCACGTTTGTTCAGGATGATCGACCAGTTCAGCCCGGCTTGGGCCCCCTCCAGAATCAGGAACTCGAAATGCGTGGCGTCAGCGTGGACCGGCACGCCCCATTCCCGATCGTGGTACTCGAGCATCAGGGGATTGCTGTTGCCGGCCCACCCGCATCGTTTCTTGAGCATGAATGATCTCGGATGAAGTATGCACCTCGGGCGGCGGGGCAGCCAGTCAACGGCCGAAGCCGGCCATGAGCGGAACTTCCCCTTCCTTTCATCGCTCCTTCATGTCGTCACGGGCATAGTCGACACTCCCCCCAGCACTCAGGTGTTGGCCGCATCCCTGGAGGTCCTATGCCCTCGACCCGCTCGGTCGTTCCTCTGCTATTGCTGCTCGCGGTCGCCGCCTGCGGCGACGAGTTGCCGATGACGCCATCCGAGCCCGGCCCCGCGGAGACCGGGGCCGCCGCCGCGACGAATTTCCCGGTCAAAGTGATGACGCAGAACATGTATCCGGGCACCAACCTCGACCTGGTGGTGGCCGCACTCGCCAGTCCCGACCCGAGCGATGACGCGCCGGCGCTGGCCTTCGCCATCCAGACGCTGGTCGAGACCGACTTTCCGTCCCGCGCGAAGCTGCTGGCCCGCGAGATCGCAAGGGCCCGGCCGCACGCGGTCGGTCTGCAGGAAGTCTCGACCTTTCACATCGCAGCCGAGCTCGCGGGGCAGGCTATCGACCTGGACTTCCTGCCGATCCTGCTGGCCGAGCTCGATGCCCGCGGGCTGCACTACGTGGCGCAGGGCGCGGGTACCAACTACAGCCTCGACCCCGTCCCGGGCGTCTCCTACAGCCAGGGTGATGCCCTGCTGATCGACGCCGACCGGGTCAGCGTCTCGAGCGCGGCGCACCACATCTACAGCACCAACATCGGCGAGATCGCCCCGGGCGTCTCGCTGCAGCAGGGGTGGTCGATCGTGGACGGCAAGGTCAAGGGTCGGCGGGTGATCTTCGTCAGCACCCATCCCGAGGCAAACGCGGGTGGGGTCGTCCTGTCCGAGCTTCGGGCGGCGCAGGTCACCGAGCTGGTGGGCACGCTGCCGCTTGGCGTCCCGACATTCCTGATGGGCGACCTCAACGACTTCGCCGGCTCGCCGATGTACCAGGTCCTGACCGGCGCCAACTTCAGGGATCTATGGGCGGTGCTCCGGCCGGGCCGGGTGGGGAATACCTGCTGCCACGACGACGCTCTCGCCGAGAAGAAGGCGACGCTCGACCAGCGGATCGACTACGTCTTCGCCAGGGGCTTCGGCCGTATCGCCGCTGATCTGCACGCGCGGATCATCATCTTCGGCAATCAGCCGTCCGAGCGCATCCGCGGTCCGCTGCATCGCCTCTGGGCGTCGGATCATGCGGCGCTGATCGCCACGCTGACCCGCTGATTTCTTCAGCGGATCTTCATGACCCCTTATCGGTCCGTACTCTAGAATGGGAAGCGTCACCGTCGCACGCTTCCCATTCCCGGAGGACCCGATGCCGGTCGAGACACCGCTTGGCCCCTTCTGCCAGAGCTGCTCCATGCCCCTCCGCAGCCCGGACGACTTCGGCACGGACGAGGCCGGCTACCGCGTCAACGACTACTGCCGCCATTGTTTCGCGAAAGGCGCGTTCACCGAGCCCGGCATCACCATGGAGCAGGTGCTGGATCGGTGCGTCAAGGTCATGGCCGATCGGCAGATCATGCCTGCCGCTCAGGCCCGGTCGTTGCTCGGGGAGATGCTGCCGCGGCTCAAACGCTGGCAGCCGAGTGTTAGTGGCTGCGCCTGGCCCGGCTGAGGGGGACGCGCCCGGCTAGTCCGAAAGGATGATCCGGGGCGCGCGTGGCATCGGCTGCATTGATGCTACTTCGACTGCCCGCGCCAGTTGTGCCTGCCAGAAGAGGAGAATCCAGCGCTCGAGCGTTGATTGGGACATGGGGCGCCCCGCTTTCGTTGAGTGAAGAGCCGTCGTAGAGCTCGGTGATGCAGAAGAGAAGGTGCGCCCGAGTGCAGGAAGCGAGCCCGAAGACTTCATGAGACTTTCTTTATAGGGCCGATTCGCGCTGATCCCGAAGGGGAACTCTCCAGCCCGCCCGGCGGTTCAGGTCGGCATGTCACAGATCGAGCTCGGCCTCGACACCTTCGGCGACCTCACCGCCGGCCCGGGCGGCCGCCCCAATCACC
>Ga0075292_1000025_pt1 | contig 12219 bp, 9 predicted proteins | sample SF_Rice_20C_80N__FD_69758 | JGI IMG/M metagenome (GOLD analysis project Ga0075292, IMG submission 69758) | Rice paddy soil microbial communities from Twitchell Island, California, USA - SF_Rice_20C_80N_403 | ecosystem: Environmental > Terrestrial > Soil > Paddy field/soil | place: USA: Twitchell...
ATCACAGCAGTCTTTCGACCTGGTGATCCGCTCGTACTTCGGAACTGGCGTGCATCGCCAAAGCTCGCTGGCATTCCGCGATCCCGAAGTACTCATGCGCAAAATACAGGCCACTTAGTTCCGCATTCACGAACCGCTCGCATATTCGCGTGCCGCAGCACTGGATCCATGGAGAACTTTTTCAGTGCTGCAACCGTTGAGCTGTTTTGCATTCGTAAAACGCCTATGGAAACTTAGCAACTTTAAAGATTCTGGCCGTCCATGCGTTTCTTCTGTTCGGCTTGCGCCATCAATTTGGCACTCAAGCATGTGTCGTTGGTTTTTCGCTCGCCGCCTGATCCCGGATCGCTCGGTGATTCACCTGTAATCAGCCGTGCTGCCCGGTTCCGGCTGAAGTAGTACCAACCCCACTGCACCAGCACGAGAATCCGGTTTTCGAATTCAACCAACTTCATCAGATGGACAAATAGCCAAGCGAGCCAGGCAAGATAGCCGGTGAAGCGCAGCCGACCCATTTCGGCCACAGCCGATGCATGTCCGATAATTGCCATGCTACCGCGATCGCGATACTGAAACGGCGGTACGGGCCTTCCTTTGATTCTCGATGCAATCACGCGGGCGACGTACTGGCCCTCTTGCATCGCGACCGGAGCGACGCCGGGCAAAAGTTTTTCACCTTGATGAGCATAGTTGGCCAGATCACCAATGACAAAAACTTCCGGGTGGCCGGCAATTGTCATATCCCGCTCGACCGCGATTCTGCCGCCTCGGTCAACACTGGAACCGATCCTTTCGGCGATTGCGCGACCGAGTGGCGAGGCTTTCACGCCGGCGGCCCAAATCACCGTGCGGCAAGGAATTTCTTCGAAACCTTCGCCCCGCTTGATGATTAGAACTTCGTTCCCAATGTCGCTGACAAGAGCTTGAACGCGCACCGTGACACCCAAGCCCGAGAGCGAGGTTTGCGCCTCGGCGGATAACTCCGGCGGATAGGTGGGCAGAATGCGTTGGCCTCCTTCGAGGAGCAGAATGCGCGTCTTGGCGGGATCGATGTTCCGGAAATCGTATTTGAGAGTATCGTGGGCAATCTCGCCCAACGCTCCCGCTAATTCGACGCCGGTCGGCCCGCCGCCGACGATTGCAAAGGTCAGCAGGCTCTCGGTCTTCGCAGGATCGGCTTCTCGCTCAGCCGCTTCGAACGCGTGAAAAATGCGGCTTCTGATCGCGGTAGCATCCTCGATAGTTTTTAGTCCCGGCGCGATGGATTCCCAATGATCATTGCCGAAATAAAATGGCAATGAGCCGGTGGCGAGCACAAGCGTATCGTATTCGACCTCGCCGTCGCGGAGCAGCACTCGGCGTCGATCAACGTCCACATCCTGAGCCTCGCCGAGAAGAACTCTCGCGTTTTTTTGCCGGCTCAATGTCGCGCGAAGCGTCGATGCAATATTAGCCGGCGAGAGCCAGCCTGTGGCTACCTGATAAAGAAGCGGTTGAAACAGATGGAAGTTGCGGCGGTCGATTAGCGTGACTTGAACCGGCACGCGCTTAAGCTTCTGGGCGGCGGCGAGCCCGCCAAAGCCCCCGCCGACGATTACTACGCGATGAGGCTGATCCATCGAAGCAACGAACGAAGCGCCAAAAGCCACAAACTCCATCGGCTGTGCCGTGGGATGTGGCCTGTGGCGCTGCCCAGAACCGCCCCTTTCTCGGTGGCCGGTTTTACCGTGAATCGATTCGCCGAATGCTACGAAGCGAGGCGCAATTCCGGGTTCGCTCTGCCCTCGGTATTGGCTGAATTCTGCTGTTCGTGTTGCAACAAACTGCGCCGGATATAACCGGGGTCGATGTTGAGAATACCGCAGATGTTTTCAAGGCTGAAGACACCGTAATCATCGGATTTGAAAAACCACTCTTCGGCCTCGCGAAAACTGCGTTTCTTATGGCGATTTTTGGTGAAGCAATCTCGCAGATAACAATCGATGGCGTCTCGCAATATTGCGGCTACCAGTCGTCGTTCCGGGGTTTCGGCGGGCCGTCCTTGATAAACGTGAAGATACTCGTCAACGCAGAGAGCGTCTGGTTGACGAAACAGCCTCGCTTCCTCTTGCGAAAAGCGGTCATCGCCGTATTCACGATTTGGGTTGGGGTTTCGATCGAACATAAATCACCTCTTCCGCCGCCGCTACAGTCGCCCTTCGCAGGAAGCACTAGCAGCGTTGATTTTGGCTCACGAGTTACGCAATGCCGCCGCGCCACAGTCGCATTGCAACTCGCATACCGGCGATGAAGATTGAACAGAGATTGTGGAAATTAAGTGAAATCCGAAAAAAAATAACGATTATCAGCCATGTTAAGGGGAAAACGGAGAAGAGGTTGCAGGAAAAAGCCTGACTAGTAAGTACTTTTCATTCACTCCTTGGTTGGGGCCGGCTCATGACCGTCCTAAAACTGAGACGGTTTTTTCGGCTAAAGAGTTCTGTTACGGGAATATGAGAGCTCTGTCCAGGAGGGGGGGCGGCTATGTACTTCAGGAACTGAGATATGAGGAAAGTAAAGACAAGCTTTCCCTGTGCGCTCCTCAGTCGATTTTTTTAGATTCACCCGCAACAGGGTTCTAGCTTGAACGACTTAAACGATTTGAACGTTTGAACTGGCTTCAATGCCTTTCGCCATCATGCTTTGACCCGCCGGCCTTGGCCAAAAAGAATTTTTTTAGCCTCTTCGGTCATACCGCGTGCATCGGGATTCACCTCTTTCGCGATCGCGTAAGCGCGTTCCACCGCTGGGCGTTTTTGAATGGTTTCAAACCAGCGCTTGAGATTGGGAAAATTATTCAGATCCTGAGCTTGGCGCTCATGCAATACAATCCACGGATAGCACGCCATGTCGGCGATCGAATATTCTCCGGCGACAAATTGCCGATCTTCCAAGCGTTCGTCGAGCACGCCGTAAAGGCGCTCGGTTTCCTTTGTGTAACGATCGATCGCGTAAGTGATTTTCTCCGCCGCATAGCCTCGAAAGTGATGATTTTGGCCGAGCATCGGGCCGAGGCCGCCCATCTGCCAGAAAAGCCACTGCATAACGTCGGTCCGCCCGCGCACATCGCTCGCCAAGAACTCGCCGGTCTTCATCGCGAGATATTCCAATATCGCGCCCGATTCAAAGACGCTCAGCGGCGCCCCGCCGTCGCTGGGTTCATCATCGACGATTGCCGGGATCCGATTGTTCGGCGAAATCTTCAAAAACTCCGGCTTGAACTGATCGCCCTTGCCGATGTTGACCGGCTTAACGTTGTAGGGCAAACCGGTTTCTTCGAGAAAGATCGTGATCTTGTGGCCATTGGGTGTGGTCCAGTAATAGAGGTCGATCATAGTATCCTCCTAAATAGGCGTGAGGCTTGAGGCACAAGGCATGAGCGCCCCATTAAGAAAGTTTCGACACCAAGGTAGCGAGCATTCGGCTAATCTCATTGATTTCATTCAGAACAGACTCAGTGTCGACCGGTTGGAGGTATTTTAACTTGCTCGCCAGGAGAATTTGTGTTTCCAACTCAAGTAGTGAGCCCCGACTAATTGATACATGGTGCCGGTATTCACCGGTCGCTTGTCGTCCGTATCCTTCGGCAATGTTCGAGGGCACGGAGATCGCCGCTCGCCTCATCTGAGAAAACCAATCCCCACTGCTCGCTTGATGGGAAGCTCGCAGTAAGCCGATACACAGTCTCAACTAAATTCATGCTGCGTTGCCATACCAAAAGATCTTTATGGCTTGTAACCATCTCAATCAGCGACTTTCTCGCGGTGTCAACGGCTTTTCGTCTTTACCTCTTACTCACGCCTCTCGCCTCACGCCTATTTTCCGTACACCCGATCGATAAATCCTTCCTTCTCCAATTCTCGCACCACACTATCGTCGATCAAGCTGTCTACCGTCACCTTGCTGCCGGGCGATTGTTTCAATGCCTGGTCAAGCTGGATTTTCATGCCTTCGCGAGTTGTGTAGGGAACGCGCTCGATGATTTTGACGGTCGAGTCGTAAGAGCTATCGAGGTAAGCCTTGTTGGCGGCGCGTTGATACTTGGCGATGATTTTTTGCGTGCCCTCTTTGTTGGTCTTGAAAAAATGCGCTCCCTCGATCAGCGACATCATGACGCGTTTCACCACCGAACGATTCTTCGCCAGATAGCTTTTGGTCGTCACAGCACAGATGAACGGTAGTGGATAGGGTTTCTTGAGATCGGCCATATCCGCGAGCACGCGGTGCGGCAAGCCACCAGGGATGAGATGAACATTGCCCGGCGGCGATGGAAAGCCGGCAATGACACCGCGGCTAAATCCGGCAGCTCGCTCTGACGCGCCGCCGACCTGCAGGATTTTCACATCTTCCATCGGACGCAGCCCCAGGCCCTTTAACAACTCTCGCGCCGCGACATCAGATACGCTGCCGAACCGGCTAATGCCGATCGATTTGCCTTTCAAATCTTCGGCCGTCTTGATGCTGTCCAAAACCACGAGTTCATAAGCCAGAACGTTGATTAGGCAGCCGGCGCTTACGGTATCCGCGCCGCGGACATTGGCATTCGCAACACCGCTACCCGCCGCATTGCCGATAGGAATATCTTGGGCCACGATCGCCGAGATGCCGACGGTGGTACTGCCGATGTAGACCAAATCAACGTCGAGGCCGTTTTTCTTGTAAAAACCCGCGTCCTGGGGAATGGTCCAGAGCTGGTTGAGCGTGTCGGTCGAGCTATAGGCGATTCTAATTTTGTCCTGCGCCAGCGCTGCGCTCACGGCCCCGACGACGAAAACAATCGCAACAAGGCAAAAACCATATCGACGATAACGTCTAGTCCTCATAAGTTCTCCTCCCTGCCATTTCGAATATAGGTACGCATTCTATGCCCTGCAGTCTTATTATTGCCTATTGCTTGTTGCTTTATTAACTCCTGATAAACCCGCTCTGCTGTTGCTGGAATTTCGAACAAGCGCACGCCGCAGGCGTCCTGAATCGCGTTGGCTATCGCCGCGGGCGGGCTTACGTTCGCATGTTCGCCGATGCCTTTGGCCTCGTAAGGACCGGGGCCGTTTTGGCCTTGGACCAAGACGGTTTTAAAGCGCGGGATATCGACGATGTTTGGAATCTTATATTCGCCGAGATTTGTCGTCGTGACTTTTCCCTGATCGTGGATCAACTCTTCCATCAAGCTTGAACCGATCGCCATGATCGCTTCGCCGTCGATCTGACCCTGATGGCCGAGCGGATTGATAATTGTCCCGACGTCGTGAGCGGAAACAAAATTGCGCAGCTTGACCCGTCCGGTCTCCGGATCGACCTCCACTTCGGCCACTTGAGCGACAAAGGAGGTGGACGAGCCTTTGCGCGGCACTTCCGTATCGACGCTGACGGTAACCGGCCCGCCGCTCGCCTTGACGACATCGCTCAGCGTCAACGGCTTGCCTTTGCCGCCGTTCGCGGAAAACTTGCCGCTTCGATAAATCACCTGATCCTCGGCGCAGCCAAGCAGCTTCGCCGCCTGCGCGCTGAGTTTACCGCGTAGCTCGCCGGACGCCTGCACCGCAGCAGTGCTGTTGATGTTGGTCGAGCGGCTGCCGCCAAAGCCGACGTCGACGCTGTAAGAAACGTCCGAAGTGTTGCCGATGCGGCAACGCACCTGTTGGTAACGCACGCCCATTTCCGCCGCGACCGTCTGGCACAAAATCGTTTGCAAACCCGTGCCCTGGTCTCCGGCAACCGTAAACACGGTCAACTTGCCGTCCGGTTCCGCCGTCAAATTGACCCACACCTTGCCGGCGCCGGTGCCGCGCTCGTACATCGCCACACCGCGTCCGACATTCGCGCGCTTGGGTTGGTTCCACCCGGCGGCGTCGAGCGCCGCCTGCAAAGTCTCTTCCGCTTTTACGCCGCTCCAGGTTTTTCCAAGCGCGTTCACTTCACCGTCGCCGACGAGATTCATCCGGCGAAAGTTCGCGGGATCCATCTTGAGCTCGCGCGCGATCAGGTCCATATGCGATTCCGAGGCGAAAACGGCTTGGATCGCGCCCGGCGCGCGCCAGAAGCCGCACGGCACCGTGTTCGTGTAGACTTGTAATGCTTCCATATAACTGTTGTCGATCTTATACGGTCCGGCCGTGCCGGCGCCGCCGATGCTCGCGCGACCGGGCTTCATTCCGGCGTAGGCGCCGGTGCCGTGAATCGCTTGCAGATAGCGCGCCGTCATCCTGCCGTCACGCTTCACACCGGTCTTCACCTTCACCACGGTGTAATGATCCGGATTCATCGCCATCAGCTCTTCGGAGTGCGTCAAAACAATTTTTACCGGCCGCTTTGCTCGCCTGGCGAGGAAATAACAAACCGGCAACTCACCGGCGCCGCTCTTGCCGCCGAAGTCGGCGCCGACGTGAACAGCGTGGATGCGAATCTGACCGGGCGAAATGCCGGCCGCCTTGGCGAACTGCGCCCGCGTGCCGAACGGACTTTTGGTGGACGACCAACCATCCACTGAACCGTCGTCGTTAATTTTTACCAGAAACGACTGCGGCTCGAGATAACCTTGATGATGAATCGGAATCCGAAAAGTGTGCTCGAGCACGAGATCTGCCTCGGCGAAACCTTTCTCGACATCGCCCTTGCCCCAGGTCAATTTGTTAAGCACATTGGTTCCCGCTCCGACCATGATCTCTGCGGGCGCACCCTCGTAGCTCGGCGCATCGTCGTGCAAGACAGGCGCGCCGGGCTTCATCGCCTCGAGCACGTCGAAAACGGCCGGCAGTTCTTCATATTCGACTTCAATCAGATTGAGCGCTTCTTCAGCGGCATCGCGGCTCTCGGCCGCCACGGCCGCGACTTTGTCGCCGATGTAACGCACTTTGTCCCAACACAACACGGGAATGTCGCGAATGCTTTTGCCCTGATAATGATCGGGCTCGTCTTTGCCCGTAACGATCGCCTCGACGCCGGGCACCTGCGCAGCTTTGGAAGTGTCGATGCGGACGATGCGCGCGTGCGCATAGGGGCTTCTTAGAATTTTTCCCCACAGGGTCCCGGCAAAATGCACATCGGCGCCGTAAGCCGCTTGGCCGCTCACCTTCTCCGCGCCCTCCACGCGCCAGACGGGCGCGCCGATGATTGACGATGGCTTTGCCATAAGAGATTCTCCTTTTTCTGCTTCTGTACTAAGCTATTTCGACGGAGGTTCCAATCGTTCAACCGTTCAAGTCGTTCAATTCGTCTCCGGAAATCCGGCGATTTGAATAGAGCGCACGGGTTGAACGGAGCAAAGCGATTGAACGTTTTGAACAACCACATACACTCGCCACACTGCCGCGCCTGTAAAGAGCGCGTGCGCGAAATCTTGACTGCTACTTACGGCGAATGCCGGGTCAATCATCAATTCCCCTGGCCGGCGCGCGCCGAAGACTATGCGACGACGGCCGTTGGAAATTCCCTGGAGCGAATCCGCAGCGCGCTCGGCAACTGGCGCGGCTATCGCGATTTTGTGAAGAGCGCGCGGGTGCCGCCGTGCGATTTTTATATTTCAGATCCGCCTTTTATCTTAGAATTCGACGAGAGCCAACACTTTTCCAGGGCGCGCCAGATCACCCTCGAGCTTTATCCGAAGACGCTGCCGTTGGGTTTTTCACTGTCACGTTGGCGGGATCTATGTCGTGAGATCAACGCGCGGGACGATGAGCCCATCGATCGCGACGAGCGCCGCGCCTGGTATGATGCGCTGCGCGATCTAGTGCCGCTCGTTTACGGCTTCAAACCAACGGTTCGCCTCTACGCCGCGGATTGCGAATGGTGCGCGTTGTCGAGCGGCGCCGATCTCTTCCACCGGAGCGGCTACAGGCAAACTTACAGTGCGGATCGGTAATGTCTCCATTGAGTGAAGGCCGGCCAAACCACGGGGAAGCTCGTCAGCGTTCCGTAGACGAGGGACTTTGGCCGCCCTGTGGTGGACGTGGCGGCCGGGAGTCGACAGACTCGTAAAACTTCTTCCGCTGCTCGGCTGTAAGCAGAGTCTTGGCCTGTTCGACCGCCCGAACGCGCGCGATACGTAAATCCGCGCGCAATTTTTCGCCCTCGCGAATCTTCTGTTCGACTTTCGGCAAGTCGACGGTCGGGTTGTCGAGCAAAGCGGCAATATCGAGGTCTAAAATTCGCGTATCAGCCTCGGTCCTGATGCTCTGGCGTTGATAATTGTCGCGCAGCTGTTCGAGCTTTCGCACCTGTTCACCAGTAAGACGCAGGTAATCTTGGTACTTCAGGATCAGCGATATCACGGGCCGCTCTTCGCGAGAGTCGTGCGTCCCGAAACGCTCGCGAAGCTGACCGGTCCAATCTTGTACTGCACGTTGTAACCGCTCCCAAGCGTCCGCCAATTCTTCCGGAATCGGCCTTGATCCTTCCGCGCTATATACCGGCGAGCCGAGCATCAAACCGCACGCCAGAGTGCCGACGAGTATCAGTTGCCGCATAGATTTAACCTCTTTAACTCCGTCCCGGAATGCCCGGCTCGGTCATGCGCCAAGGATCGAGCAGCTTGTCCAATTCCTCGTTCGCCAGCAATTTCTTATGCTGTACCGCTTGACGAATGGTTTGGCCGGTTGCGAGCGCTTCTTGAGCGATTTTGGCAGCGCTCTCATAGCCGATGACCGGCGCCAGAGCGGTGGCCATGGCCAGGCTTCGCTCCACCATCTCTTCGCAACGCGCCCGGTCGGCCATAATTCCCTCGACACACTTGTCGGTGAACGCTTTGACGACGTTCGCGCTGAACTCGATGGCTTCGAGCAGGCGCAAGCTCATGATCGGCATCATCGTGTTGAGCTCGAAATTTCCCGTCTGGGCACACAGCGTAATCGTCGCGTCGCAACCGATCACGTGAGCCGCCACCTGGAGGACCGACTCGCACAGAACAGGATTGACTTTGCCGGGCATGATCGATGAGCCCGGTTGGGTCTCGGGTAAAATGATCTCGCTAATGCCGCAACGAGGTCCCGAGGCGAGCCAGCGCAGATCATTGGCGATCTTGGTCAGGCTCACGGCGAGTGTTTTCAAGCTGCCGCTCACGTGCGCTACCGCATCTTTGGCTGCTTGGGCTTCGAAATGATTCGCCGCTTCGCGGAACCGCAAGCCGGTCATTTCGGAAAGCTTATCGATTGCTCTGGCGGCGAATTCGGGATGCGCGTTGATTCCCGTGCCTATGGCGGTGCCGCCCAGCGGCAACTCCGCCAAGCCGGCGGCCGCCGCTTTGATGCGCTCGATACTCAATTCGATTTGCCGCGCATAGCCGCTGAATTCCTGACCCAAGCGCATCGGCGTCGCGTCGGCGAGATGCGTGCGACCGATTTTCATGACGTCGTCGAATTCTTGCGCTTTGCGCGCCAGTGCAGCGTTTAGCGCTGCCAAGGAGGGCAACAACTCGCGCTCTATCAACATGCGCGCCGCGCAATGCAGCGCTGTTGGGATAACGTCGTTGCTGGACTGGCACATATTAGCGTGATCGTTGGGATGAATCTCCCGACTGCTTTTCGGTTTTCCGAGAATCTCCAAGGCTCGATTGGCGATCACCTCATTGGCGTTCATGTTGGTCGAAGTGCCCGAGCCGGTCTGAAAAATATCGACTACGAATTCTTGGTCAAGCTTGCCGTCGATGACTTCTTGAGCAGCTTGCCGAATCGCGGCAGCGACACGAGGTTCGAGCAAACCCAATTGTTCATTGGCTGCGGCGGCGCAAAACTTGATCATGGCGAGAGCGTGAATGAATTTCTGCGGGAAGCCGATACCGCTGATGGGGAAATTTTCGACAGCACGCTGTGTCTGCGCGCCGTAATAGGCGTCCTTCGGCACTTTGACTTCGCCCATCGAGTCCCGCTCGATACGAAAGTCTTTGTCGACCATTGGACCTCCGATCGTGTTGATTCTGCGACCCAACGAATTTGCCGGCAAAATCGAGCCTAGCACCGGCGCGGCGAAAGCTAAACAGTTGCCCTTGCCGCTCTTGGCGGCTCTTTCAGTAGAAACGCTACACCAATAATACCGGCAGTGATGGCGCCGGCGAGGATTTGCCAGGCCAGCGGATAAGAGCCGGTGCGATCGACAATATAGCCGAACATCGGCGTCCCCAAAGTCGTCGCCGCGGCATTGATTGTGATCATCATGCCTAAGCCCGCGCCGGTTCTCGCCTTCCCTGAGATCTCACCGATCAGAGCGTAGGACACCCCCTGGTAGCCGACGAGCGAGACACCAGAGAGAAACAGAATCGGCAGCAGTAACAGGTAAGAAGAGTGTCGGTCCATGAGGCTCAGGGCGGCAATCAAAACAACTGACAACATTCCGATTACGATCAAAACGATCTTGCGCCGGCCGCCGAATAAGCGGTCACTCGCCACGCCCCAGCCGACCCGCCCGACCATCGCGCCTGCCTGAGTCAGCGCTAGCGCTTGACTCGCCCAATGCGACGAATAGCCCATGACGTCTTTCAGGTAGAGCGGCACGTAAGTGATCAGCACTATCTGGCCGATGAGGTAAATCCCCGTCGCGCAACTGATCGGTAACAATGCCCAAAGATCAAGAGCCGGTGTTGCGCCGTCCGCGCTCTTTTCACGCTCGCTATCGGCTAATGGATTCGCCGGCTCGCGCCACAGCAATGCGAATAAAAATCCGAAGGCGAAGTTAATGATTCCCAGAGCCGCCAACGAACCGCGCCAGCCGATGACCAAGACTAACGACGGCGCCAGGACTGCCGCTAGCACGCCGCCGCCCGGAACTCCGGTTTGCTTGATGCCCATCGCGGTAGCGCGCTCGTCGCGATGAAACCATGTCATCACACCGATCGTCGAAGCCGGATTGAGAAAGCTGTAACCGAACCCGGCCAGGAAAAAACTCAGGGCGGCCGACGCGAAGGACGGTGAAACAGCCGCAGCGGTAATACAGATACCCACGCCGAGATGGCCGAGCATCGTCGTTTTGCGAACACCGAAACGATCTGCGAGCCAGCCGGTGCCGAAAGAGGCGCCCGTCATCGCCAGATAAAAAGCGGAGAAAAACAACCCGACTTGAGCGCGCGACAGGCCAAGCTCGTCTTTGTAAAAAGGCGCCAGTGTGTTGATACCATACTGCGCCGCCGCGGCGATGACATGCGATACGCAGATCAGCCCGAGTATCGTCCAGCGGAATGGATCGCGCTTCGCTGAGTTTTCCGGCATGGAGAAACAAAACTGGGGCGAAGTTTCAGTCAAAGACCGTGCTCGAATACGCTTCGGCATCGATAAAGGCTTCGATGACGCTCGGTCCGTCGAGAGTCGAGGCCCAGTCGAGCGCGGCGCGAAATTCCTCGGTGCTTTTCGCCGGTCGGCAGGGCACGCCAAAATAATGCGGCGGCGTGTCGGGCGGATTGCCCAATCTCACGCCGGAGAGCGGATACTTTCTGCGTTCTTGTTTAACTTTCATGAGACCCAGCCAGCCGTCGTTGAGCACGATGATCGGCACCGAGAGATTCAAGCGTCGCGCCAGCGCGAGCTCCGGCCGTCATCTGAAAGCCGCCGTCGCCGATGACGGCGACGATCGGACGCTCGGGAAAAACTAGTTTGGCGGCATAGGCTGCCGGCATGCCGTAGCCCATCGATGACCACCCATTGGTGGCGAGCAGAGTGCGGGGAAGATCGGTGCGCCATTGGCTGGCGATTTGATGCGTATGGGCACCGACGTCGTAAGCGAGGATACCGCTTGCCGGCAGCCAATCGCGGAGACTATCAAGCACATGATATGCCGAGAAGTCGGTCCCGCTCGGACGCAGCGCGTGATGCAGCGCCGTGCGATGCTGCGACCATTCCCCGGCCGACCACTCGTTCGCGACCGGCGCAATCGCGCTTATCGCTTCGATCGCCGCATCGAGATCGCAGGCAGCGTTCCAAAGGAAATGCAGATTCATGCCCGTTTCCGCCGTTTCGGTGCTGATATGTACGATCGGCGTTTTGCCCGTCCACTCCTCGTAGTTGATTTCGATCGGATCGTAGCCGACCGCCACGATGAGATCGGCGCGATCCGTGAAAGCCTTGAGATCGCTCCGGCGCGCCCGCCCGATGACGCCGCTCCAGTTAGGATGACTCTCAGGAAGAAAACCCTTCGCGTGCATGGTCGTCACAAAAGGCAGTCGTTGGCGCTCGATAAAAACAAGCAACTCCCGCGCCG
>Ga0075292_1000026_pt1 | contig 12094 bp, 11 predicted proteins | sample SF_Rice_20C_80N__FD_69758 | JGI IMG/M metagenome (GOLD analysis project Ga0075292, IMG submission 69758) | Rice paddy soil microbial communities from Twitchell Island, California, USA - SF_Rice_20C_80N_403 | ecosystem: Environmental > Terrestrial > Soil > Paddy field/soil | place: USA: Twitchell...
CAGCCGGCCACCGCCGCGATGCGCAGAGGCACGGCCAGCCGCCGGAGCGCGGCGTGGGTGGCCGAAGCGGTCATCCGCCGAAGCCCACCGCGTAGGCGAAGAGGTTGACGCCCATGCGCAGCGCCTCCTCGTGCTTCGCCGGCGGATCGTGGTGCACCTCGTAGTCCTCCCACCCGTCGCCGAGATCCGACTGGTACGAGTAGAAGACCGCCAGCCTGCCGTCGAGAAAGATGCCGAAGCCCTGGGCCGGTTTCCCGTCGTGCTTGTGGATCTTGGGGATGCCCTTTGGAAAGTCGTAGATCAGATGGTAGATCGGGTGGTCGAGGGGAACCTCGACCAGCGGATGGTCGGGAAAGAGCCGTCCCAGCTCGCGTCTGATGGAGGCGTCCATGCCGTAGTTGTCGTCGGCGTGGAGGAAGCCGCCCTGCTGGAGATAGCGGCGGAGGGTGGCGAGGTCCTGGTCGCTCCAGCGGACGTTGCCGTGCCCCGTCATATAGATGTACGGCACGTTCCACAGGTCGTCGTCGCTCAGGGTCACCACCTTCTCCCCGGGCGCCACGCGCAGCGACGTTCGGGTGCGGATGGCGCCGAGCAGGTTGGGCAGGCTCGAGGGGTTGGCATACCAGTCGCCGCCGCCGTCGTAGTGCAGCCGGCCGATCGTCATGACCGGCGCGCCGCGGCCGGCCGGCGCCGACGTGACGACGGCGAGCAAGGCGACCAGCAGACCCCGAACGATCACGGCAGCTCCATCACCAGGCGGTACGCTTCGTTACGGGGAATGCCGAGGGTCTCGGTCAGTCGGCGAGCCACCTCGCGCCGGGAATGCCCATCCGCAAGCAGCGCCGTGGCTTGCTCCACCGCCTCGGCCGTGCGATCGGGTGCGGCCGGCGGACGCCCGGTGCCCTGGAGGACCACGGTCAACTCCCCTCTCGGCTCGATCGCTGAATAATAATTCACGAGCTCGCCCAGAGTGTCCTCTCGAAGCTCCTCGTGCATCTTCGTCAGCTCCCGTGCGACCAGCGCCTTTCGGTCCGAGCCGCACGCCGCCGCCAGGTCCGCGAGCAGCGCGCCCAGCCGTCCCGGCGCCTCGAAGAACACGACGCTCCATTCCTCGGAGGCCGCACGGGCCAGGAGACGGGCGCGCTCGCTTCCCTTGCGGGGGAGGAATCCGAGAAAGAGGTAGCGATCGGACGCAAAGCCGGCCGCGGAGAGCGCCGTGGTGACCGCGGAGGGACCGGGGATGGGCACCACGTCGAATCCGGCGGCCCGGGCCGCGGCGGCGAGCTCGGGGCCGGGATCGCTGACGCCGGGCGTGCCGGCGTCGGTGACGAGCGCGACGTCGCGCCCGTCGCTCAATAGATCGAGGAGGGTGTCGAGCCGGTTCTTGTTCGAGTGGGCGTGATAGCTGAGCACCGTGGGGCTGGCGCCCAGATGGGTCAGGAGCCCGCGCGTTCTGCGGGTGTCCTCGGCGGCAACCACGGGGACCGTTCGGAGGACCTCGGCGGCGCGGGCCGAGAGGTCTCCGAGGTTGCCGAGAGGCGTGGCGACGACGTAGAGGGTTGCCGCGTCGACCTCAGCTCAGGTGCTGCTTGATCTTTCCTTCCAGCGTCGCCTTCGGTACCGCGCCGATGACCGTGTCGACGTGCTGGCCGTTCTTGAAGAACAGAATGCTGGGAATGGACCGCACGTTGAACCGCATGGCGGTCCGCTGGTTGGCATCCACATCCACCTTGGCCACCTTGGCCCGGCCGGCGTATTCGCCCGCGAGCTGCTCCAAGACCGGCGCGACGATCTGACAGGGACCGCACCACGTCGCCCAGAAATCGACGAGGACGAGCCCTTCGGCCTGCTCGATTTCGCTGGCGAAGGAGGCGTCGGTGACGTGGGTGGTCTGCGCGTTCGTCGTGCCCATGATGTTATTCTCCTGAGGTTGATGCCACATCCGCGTCCGCCAACGATATCGGAGCGATCGCGTGTCTGACCGCCCCCGCATAGCCCACGTCGGAATTGCCGTGCCCGAACTGGAGCCGGCGCTCGCGTTCTACCGCGATGTGCTCGGCCTGGCCCCACATTCCCCCGAAACCGCCGACGGCGCCACCATCGTGTCGCTGTCGTTCGGGGATTCCGAGGTGGAGCTGCTCGCGCCACTCGAGCCGGACAGCCCGATCGCCAGATTCCTGGAGCGGCGCGGCCCCGGAATCCATCACATCTGCTACCGGGTGGCCGATCTGGATGCCGCGCTGGCCGCCTGCAAGGCGGCGGGTTACCGGCTGATCGACGCGACCCCGCGGCGGGGCGCAGGAGACCGGCGGATCGCCTTCATCCATCCCAGCTCGACCGCGGGCATCCTGCTCGAGTTGACCGAGTAAGATAACAAGCCGGGTGTCCGAAGGTTCCCGCTATCGCGAGGTGCTGTCGGCCCCGTCGGGATTGCAGGGCCTGGCGGGATTGCCCGCGGCCGCGATGTCGACGGAATTGACGATCCAGGAGCCGTCGGCGAGCCGGATGGCCTCGAAGGGAACGGTCCAGGTGCACGCGGCGCGGCGAAGCTCCGCCTGAATCGCGTGCTTGGTGGTGGTACCGTCCGGTGTGTCGGTGAGGATGCGGGAATCGTCGTGGCGAAGGTACGCCTGCATGATGGCGATGCGGCGCTCGTAGTCAGGCGGTTGCCTCGTGCGCGCGGCCGGTCCGCCGGTAGTGCCCCAGAGCGCGGCCATCCGGTCGAGATTGCTGTCGCTCACGGCCTGGAGGAACCCGGTTACCGCCGAGGAGGCCGTATTGGCGGGCTTCACCGCACCGGCGCCGCCCGACGCGGCGCTGCCGCCACCGCAGGCCGCGAGCACGAGCGTCGCGGCAAACCACCGTCGCTTGATCACGTTTTCTCTCGCTGGACGAGTGTTGGCCTGCGAAACTAAACCGCTGCAGGGGCGCGGGCAATGAGACCGATGCGGCTCTACGTCAACATCGATCACGTCGCCACCGTGCGACAGGCCCGGCGGACCGACGAGCCCGATCCGCTCGAGGCCGCGCGGCTGTGCGAGGCGGGCGGGGCCGACGGCATCACCGTGCACCTGCGGGAGGATCGCCGCCATATCCAGGACGCCGACGTCGAGCATCTCGCGCCGGCGGTCGAGGTCCTCAATCTCGAGCTCGCCACCAGCGCCGACATCGTGGCGTTCGCCTGCCGCCTCCGGCCGCACCAGGCGACGATCGTGCCCGAGCGCCGCGAGGAGATCACCACCGAAGGCGGCCTCGACCTGGGCCGGCCCGGCCCTCGCCTTCGCGACACCATCCGCCGGCTGGAGGAAGCGGGCATCCGGGTGAGCCTCTTCATCGACCCGGACCTCGCGGCCCTCGACGCGGCCAAGGATCTCGGCGTTCCCGCCATCGAGCTCCACACGGGCCGCTACGCCCACACGTGGAAGGAGAGCGACGCCGCGCTCGCGGAGCTTCGGCGCGCCGCGCGCCACGCCGCCGACATGGGCCTGGCGGTACACGCGGGCCACGGTCTCACCTATCGCAACGTCGGGCCGGTCGCGGCCATCGCGGAAATCGAGGAGCTGAACATCGGACACAGCATCGTGAGTCGAGCGGTGATGGCCGGCATGCGTGCGGCCGTCGCCGAGATGCGGGCCTTGGTGGACAATGCCAGGTCCGGATAGTTTGTCTGCATGACGAACCCGCTGGCTTCCGCCGAGTTTTTCGCCCTCGAAGCGGGCGAATCGCTCGACCGTCTCGAGTCGCTCGTCGCGCGCGACGCGCCGCCGCCCGCCGATGAGCTGCTCCGCACCGTACGTGTGCTCCGGGGATCGGCGCTCATGGCGGGCCAGCATCAGATCGCGCGCGCCGCCGCCAGCCTCGAGGCCCTGGCCCGGGCGCGCCGCGAGGGCTTGCCGGAGTGGGACGCCGCCACCCGCGAGCGCCTCGGCCAGGCCATCGACGATTTCCGTCTCCTGGTCCGGCGGGCGCGCAACTGGGACGAATCGGACACCGCCCGGGCGGTCCGGCTGGGCCAGGAGCTCGACGCGCTGGCGGGCCGCCCCGCCGTCGAATCGGCGGCCGGCGCCGATCGGGAGGAGCTCAACACCGGCGTGCGCGCGTTCGTCGCCCGGGAAGGCGCGCTCATCGCGAGCGCGCTCGACCGCGCGGCCCGGGCGCTTCGCGCCTCGCCGGAAGACCGCGAGCCGCTCTACACCGTCATCCGCAAGATGCCGTCGCTGCGAGGGCTGGCCGAGCTCGGCGAGCTGGCTCCCCTGCCCGAGATCCTCGACGGCATCGAGATCGCCGTGGGCGATCTCACCCGGCTGTTCGCGCCACCGCCCGGCGTGGACGAGGTCATGGCCTCGGCGGCACACGCCCTGACGCGGATCGCCCGGGACATCGCCGAGCACGGCAGCCCCGATGCCGACGCGGAGGAAGCCCGGCGCTTCACCGAGCTGCTCCTCCGCGCGTTCGCCGTCGAGCGCGACGTGGTGCCGATCGAATCACTGTTCTTCGCGGGCGATCCCGAGCCGGTGACTCCGCCGGTGTCGCAGCCGCAGTTCTCTCCCCCAGCGCCGCTCGGCCCCCTCGAGCTGGTGAGCCATGGGGAACACCTCTGCCAGAGCGCCGACCTCATCGGGCGCGCCAAGTCGGCGACGGAGCGGGACCTCCGGCTCTATCACCTGCTGGGGGCCTTGAGATCGGTCGCGGGGCCTGGGCCCGATCCCGTCGCCGGCTCGCTCGGTGTGTTCGCGCGCTCCGCGCGTGAGGCGCTGGCCGCGGGGGTGGCCGGTCACGCGGCCCAGGCATTCGGCAGCTGCCTCCGCGAGGCCGGCGAGCTGCTCCGGGCCGTCGCGGACGCCGACGACCGCATGGTGATCTCGCGCCGGATTCTCGACGTCGCGTACCGGCTCGACGGCCTCCGCCTCGCCGAGGCGCCGCCACCGCCCGCCGCGATACCGATCCGCCACCATCCGCCGCCCGAGCCCAGGCCCGCCGCCGAGCCCGAGCTGCCGATCGTACCGATCGAATCGCTCCTCTACGACGAGAAACCCGCCGAGGCGGAGGAGCTGCCGATCGTGCCGATCGAGTCGCTCGCGCCCACCGTCCCGAGCGCCCTGGAGCGGAGCTTCCGCACCTACGACCGGCTCCGAAAGGAGCGTCGTCCCGCCACGCCGAGCCTGGACGGACTCCTGGGCCGGACGCCCGCTCCGGACGAGATCGAGACCGTGGAGATCGGCGTGCTGTGCTACCGTGGCCGCGCCGCGCTCGAGCGGGCTGTCGCGGTGCGGCAGCAGCTCGCCAGCGAGCTCGAGCGCAACGGGGGACTCGAGGCGATCCAGCCACTGCTCCAGGAACTGCTCGACCTCGTGCCGCTGGCGCTCACCGAGTCGTGAGTTGAATCCGGCCGGCTCGGGAACCCGGCGCGCTCTTTCCGCCATCGTCGGCCTGGCGATCTCAGCGGCGCTGCTGATGTGGGCGCTCCGCGGCGTCAACCTCGCAGAAGTCGCGCAGCGGCTGCGCGCCGCTCGAACGCTCCCACTCGCCGTCACGGCCATCCTGGCCACGCTCACGTTTCCCCTTCGCGTGGTCCGCTGGCGGCTGCTCCTCAGGCGGGACGACGGCGGTCCCGTTCCCGCGATGCCCTTGTGGCACGCGGTCGCCATCGGGTTCATGGCCAACAATCTGTTGCCGTTCCGCGCCGGGGAGCTGGTGCGAGTGTTCGCCGCATCGCGACTCACGGGTACCGCCTTTTCCGCGGTGCTCTCGTCGATCGCGGTGGAGCGGATCTTCGACGGCCTGGCGGTCGTCGCCCTGCTGGCCGTGGGCCTCGTGGCCTCCGACCTGCCGGCCGGCGTGGCCGTGGGAGGTGTCCCGGTCGCCCGCGCGGCCCAGGCGGCGGGAGCAGTCGCCGGCATCGCCCTGCTCGTCGCGGTCCTGGTCGTCGCGTTCCCCCTCTCGGCGGAAGGCGTCGTGCGCCGCATCCTGCCGGCGGGCCGCCTGACCGACCGGATCGTCGCGGTCATCGAGGGCATCCGGCAGGGACTCTCGGCGCTCCGCTCGCCTACCCGGCTCGCCGGAGTCGTGTTCTGGTCGCTGGGCGTCTGGACCCTCAACGCGTTCGCGTTCTGGGTCGCGTTCTCGGCGTTCGACCTGCCGGTGGACTACGCCGGCGCGCTGGTCCTGCAGGGTATCCTGGTTGTGGGGATTTCGGTGCAGTTCGCGCCCGGATTCGTCGGGCAGTTCGAGGCGGCTATCGTGGCCGCGCTCGCGCTCTACCTCGTGCCGAACGCCGCCGCGTCCTCCTACGCGATCGCCTACCACGCGGTCACCTTCGTGCCCATCGTGCTCCTTGGCTTCTGGTCGCTCGCCCGCAGCCCGGTCGCCATCGGAGACCTGCGCCGGACCACGGCATGACCGCGCCGGCCCTCACCATGCCGGCGCATGCCAAGCTCAACCTTTTTCTCCGCGTCCTGGCCCGTGAGGCCGACGGTTATCACGGAATCGAGACGCTCTTCTGCCTGGTGAGCCTCGCGGACACCCTGCGCGCCGAGCGGCGCGACGGGCACGGCGTGACCATCGAGGTGACGGCAGGAGATGCCGGGCCCGACGCGGAGAACCTCGCCGCGCGCGCGGCCGCGATGGTGCTCGAGGCCACCGGCCACCGGTTCGGCGTGCACCTCTCGCTCGCCAAGGTCATCCCCGTCGGCGCGGGACTCGGCGGCGGATCGAGCGATGCGGCCGCGGCGCTGGTGCTGGTAAATCGCCTCGCGGGCAATGCGGTGCCGCACCACGAGCTCTTCCAGTTCGCGTCCCGGCTCGGCAGCGATGTGCCTTTCTTCCTGAGCGGCGCCCCGCTCGCGCTCGCCTGGGGACACGGCGAGCGGCTGCTCCGCCTGCCTCCCCTCCCGCCCGCCCCCGCGCTCCTGCTCAGCCCCCCGACGCCGATCCGCACCGCCGATGCCTACGGCTGGGTGGATGCCGCGCGGCAGACCTCCGGCCGGCGCGGCGCGGTGGCGCTGGACGGCGACGTGCTCTCGCGGTGGGGCGACGTGGGGAGGATGGCGGGAAACGACTTCGAGTCGCCGGTGTTCGGCCGGACCCCGGCGATACGGGCGGCATTCGAGGCGCTGGTAGCGAGCGGCCCCATCGTCTGCCGCATGAGCGGATCGGGCTCGACGCTGTTTGCGATCTACCGCTCGGCGAGAGAGCGCGACGACGCGCGGATGATGCTCGGCCGGAAGCACGGCACGCTCACGGCGGTCGAGACCGCCGCGCACCCCGCGCCGGGACCGGAGCCCGCCTAGCCCGCTACTTCACCCGCACGATCTTGGCCACCGACGGCACGCCGCTCCCGTTCACCAGAAACAGCATGTAGTGCCCCGGCGGCGTCCGGTTCTTCACCGTCGGCGCGGTCACCTTGAGCGTATCGCCGCCCGCCCTGGTGAAGGGCAGCGTGCGGAACCGGCCGTTCATGTCGAACGCGTGGGTGACCGAGCCCAGCCGGATGAGACTGATCTTGGCGACGGACGACGCCTGCGCGCTTCGCACGACGAATGTGGTGTTGTAGCCCACCGAGGCCGGCGCCGACGTGATGGCGGGGCGTGTTCCGGCGAAGAGATACGGCGGGGAGAACAGCTCGGCGCTCAGCTCGCGAGGATCGGTCCCGCCGTCGCCGCTGCCGGTGAGCAGCACGCGGGCATCGGGGAGCAGGAGCGCGGAGGCGTGGTAGCCCCGGGTCACGACGCTGCTGGCGAGCGTGGTCCACTGGCCGCTCGCGGGGCTCCACAGCTCGGCGGCGTGCACCCCGGTCGCGAGATCGTTGAAGCCCGTGCCGCTCACGCCCGCCGTCACGACCACGTCGCCGGTGGGCAGCACCGTCGCGTTCAGGTGCCGGCGGGCGTAGGCCATGGATCCCGTCCACTGCCACGCGGGCGACCCCTGGTTGAGATCGATGGTCTCCGCCGTGTTGGTGGTGTGCCCGCCCCCGACGTACAGGATCTTCCCGTCGTCGTACATCACCGCCGACCCGTAGTCGCGCACGCCGAACTTCCGCACCGCCGAGTTGCTCCACGACCCGCTGCCGCCGATGGCGAGATAGCGGGAGGTCTGCCGCTCACCCGCCACGAAGATCTTCCCGTTGGGCGCGAGAAAGGCGCGCGGGTAGTAGGGAATCTGGTAACTGGCGCCGGTCAGGCGCCGCAGCGCGCCGTTCTTCCACACCTCCGGCACGGTGACTTCGGCGCCGGCCTCGTCCCGGCCGGCAATGATCACCACCTCGCCCGTGCCCATCATCGTCGTCGTGGGATACCAGCGTCCCTTGAGCATCGGGGCGCCCGATGACCAGGCGCTCGAGGAGTACGAGAAGATGCTGATGTCGGGCAGGCCGTGGTCGTCGCTGATGTGTCCGCCCGCCACGAACAGCCGGCCGTCCTTGAGCAGCGTGTGGCCGGCACAGAAGAGCAACACCGGGCTCGGCAGCGCGCTGAACGCGCCGGTCGCCGGGTTCCAGAGCTGCGGCGTCCCCACCTTGCCGAAAGAGAGCACCTTGCCGTTCGGCAGCAGGCTCAGGTGCACCGCCACCACTGGCCATGGGAACGGCGCCGACCACTGGCCGCCGTCCGCCGGGCTGGTCGAGAGGAAGGCCGGCGCCGGCGTGGCGGGAGAGCAGATGGTGCCGTCGTTCGTGGCGTAGGCGACCGGCTTGCCGTCGAGGAAGAGCTGGACGGCGCCCCGGGTGCGCGTCTCGATCAGGTGCTCGCTGAACGCCGGGTCGGCCGGCGGCGCGGCGAGGAGGCTGGCTGCTCCGTCTTCCGCCGACCCCACCACGCGGTATGTCACGCTCACCGGTACCGAGTAGGCATTGGTGATCAGGAAGCGATTCCCGCACACGTAGGCGAGCCGCACCGGCCCCTCGGCCTGCTCCGCCTGCGGCACCTCGGGCCTTGGCGCATCTGCGGAGTCGGGTGAGCCGGTGCATCCGGCGAGAACGAGGAGCGCCGCGCTACCGCAGGCGAGCCCGAGGCGCATCACGGACCTCTTCCGCTGCGAGCGGATCGTGGAGGGCTATCGGATGGGTCGAGAGAACGTCGAGATGAAGTAACGCCGCGGTCCGGCCGGGGTCAACGTGCCGGACCTTGCACGGGCCTAGCCCACCTGCATGATCTTCGCGACCGAAGGAATGCCGTCGCCGTTCAGCAGGAACAACATATAGTGCCCGGGAGGTGCCAGGTTCGGGTTCGGCGGCGCCGTGATCGTCACCCCGCCGGGGGTGCGCTCCAGGTCGAGCGGGACGAAGCGCTGGTTCTGATCGAAGGCATGCGTCACCGACGAGAGGCGCACCCAGCTTGCCGCCACCACCGTGCCCGCGTCGGGAGTCTCCACGAAAAATCGCCTGGCGTAGCTCGCCGAGGCCGGCGCCGCCGCGATCGCGGGTCGCGGGCCGTGGAAGAGATATGGCGGCGAGAAGACCTCCCCGCTCAGCTCGCGGGGCAGGAAGCCGCCGTCCCCGCTGCCGGCGTGCAGGAGCCGCCCGTCGGACAGCAGGATCGTGGTCGAGTGATACACCCGCGTCACTGCGTTCGATGCCCAGGTGGTCCACTCGCCGGTCGCGGGATCCCACGCTTCGGCGGCGTGCACCGCGCCCGCGGGATCGGTGAAGCCGGGCGCGCTGGTGCCTCCCGTGGCCACGACGCGGCCGTCGGGCAGCAGCGTGGCGTTGAATTGCCGGCGCGCCGACGCCATGGAGCCGGTGTAGCGCCAGAACGGCGCGGCGTCGCCGAGGTCGATGATCTCCGCGCTGGCGGTGGGCGTGCCGCTCGGCGTGTTGCTGCCGCCCACGATCAGCACCTTCCCGGGCCGGTACATCAGCGCGGAGCCGTATTCGCGACTGCCGTAGAGGCTTGATGCGACCGGCGACCATGTGCCGGTGTGCACGTCGAGATAGCTGGTCTGCTGAAGCTCGCCCGCGTAGAACACCTGGCCGTTGGGGGCGATGAACGCGCGCGGATAGTAGGGCAGCACCCGGTCCGCGGCGTCGAGCCGCGACCACGACGTTCCGTTCCAGATCTCGGGGGTCGACGCCGGGAGTCCGTTCTCGTCGCCGCCGGCCATCGCGAGCACGCGGCCGTCGGGCAGCGTGGTCGTGGTCGGGTACCAGCGCCCCGTTGCCATCGGGGCAGCTTCGGTCCATGCGCCGGTGGAGAAGTTGAAGAGCGTCGTGGCGGGGAGGCCGTGGTCTTCGCTGATGTGCCCGCCGGCCACCAGCAGTCGGCCGTCGGCCAGAAAGGTGTGGCCACCGCAGAAGATGTTGGTGGAAACGGGCAACTCGGTGAACCCGCCGGTTGCCGGGTCCCAGAGCTGCGGGGAGCCGATGCGGCCGAAGGAGAGCACGCGTCCGTCGGGCAGAAGATGGAGATGAACCGCGACGATGGGCCAGGCGAACGGCGCGCTCCACTTGCCGCGCGTGGCCTGCGGCTCGGGCGGGGCGGGATCGGGCGGAGGACACGCGGTGCCGGCGTTGGCCGCATCGCCGGCCGCCACGCCGTCCACCGACAAGTGCACCTCGCCTGTCGTGGCGGTGGTGAGCCGGGTCCGGCTCGGCGCTCCGGCCGGGGCTGGGGCCAGGGCCAGTGATCCCGATTCGCCGGTGCTCACGTCGAAGCGCACGATGAGCATGGATGAGTCGGCGTTTTCGATGTCGAAGCTCCGGCCGCAGACATACCCGAGCGAGACGGGAGGCGGCTCGGGCGGCGGCTCGTTCGAGGGCTCGTGGGAGGTGGTGCTGTCCTGGCAGGTCAGCAGGCCGGCCATAGCCGCGGTGAGCAGGGCGAGTCGGCGGGCGAGCGTCATGAGCAGGTAGGATAACCCGCGGGCGCCGTTTACCCTACGGCCGCACTGGTGTACGTTCTTGCGGGACTGGCCCTTCGTCCAATGGCAGGACAGCGGACTTTGGATCCGTTAATGGAGGTTCGAATCCTCCAGGGCCAATTGCGAGTCGCGCGCGCACTCCGGTGCCTCCGGTCCGCTCCCCACGCGGATCCCATGCCGTGGGACCCTGGCGTCTCCTCTGCCGGGGGCGTAGGATGGTGGCATCCGTCAGCCATCCCCCCTCAGGAGAGCCCATGTCGCGCACGTCGCGGTTCCGTCGTGTAGTTCCCTTGGTCGTGGCGCTGGGTTTCGCGGGCTCCGTTGCCGCAGCCGCGCAGGGGATTGAGACTCCTCACCTTCCGCTCCGCACGGTGATCGACGAACTCAACAGCACGCGAGCGTCGTACGCCGAGGCGTTCAACGCCAAGGACGCCGCCGCGGTCGTCGCCTTTTACCTGCCCGAAGCCATCCTTGTCGGGCCGGACGGCCGCCAGGTCACGGGGGCCAAGGCCATCGGCGAAATGATGAAGAAGGATGCGCCGACCTGGCCGCACATGGTGCTCGCGTCCGATACCGTTCGGGTCTATGGAGGAACCGCGGTGGACTTCGGGACGGTCACGACGCACCCGAAGGCCGGCGGCGAGCAGGTGAGCCGGTACATGGCCGTTCTGCGGCGCGGTGTGAGTGGCTGGAAGCTCGCGTCGGTGGCGGAGGTACCGGTCAAGGAGAAGTCCGGCAACTGAGGCGGTGCCGCCTCCATCCGGTATCATTGCGCATGCCCTCGATGCTCACCCTCGCCGGTCGTCTGTGCTTGATGCCGCTCATGCAGGTGGCCGGAGCAAACGTCGTGGCGGCGCAGGAGATCGCCGATTCAACGTTGAGTTCCGTGCCACGCGACTCGGCCGGGCCTCGGACCTCCGATACCGCCTTCACGGACACCACTTCCCCGCGGGCGCCGCCACCTCCACGACCGGCGCTCGTGGTCGAGGTCCCGCCCCCCGTCGACACCGTGGTTGCTCGCGCGTGCGACTCGGCGCCACCCGGAACGGCCGCTCCCGGCCTCCTCGGGGTCGCCTTCCGAGTCGACGCGAGCGGGAGCGATCGAGCCGCCGCGGCCCGGGAAGTGGGGGGAACCCTTGCCGAGGCCGGCGATGGTCTGGAGGCGTACGTGCTGCTGCCCGAGGACGGACAGTCGGCGCGAATCGCGGCGAGCCGCCTGATCCGGCTGAGCTCCGTGTCTGGT